>JAEEGF011765050.1_pt1 | contig 28174 bp, 26 predicted proteins | sample 9134171 | NCBI WGS metagenome assembly JAEEGF01 (sample SAMN16246542, study PRJNA631951) | gut metagenome | biome: gut microbiome; feature: rumen; material: AP-attached | host: Bos | place: Iran: Karaj | collected 2018-10 | reverse complement strand
GATTTTCCGTACTGGGTCGGAGTTATCGTCATCATACGGCGGTTGTTGACGGCGCTGTATTCAAAGGTTTCTGTGCGATCATTGAGGAAAACTTCCTGTATCTTTCTGGAAATAAGTGGATAATCAATATCCGGAATATCCTTCAGATACATATCCTTGCCAACAGTCTTGCTGGGGCTGTAATGTTGGGACAGAAACAGGATCTTTTCGTCTTCGTCGCAGATACCGATGCGGGCCGGCAGAGAGCGATAGAGTTGAAGATATCTACGGGTCAATCGGTTATGAATAACAAAAAACAATGCGTACAGCAGAAATACGATTCCCGCGATGGAAATCGCATAAAAGATAAAGGTGCCTCTGCTTTTTTCGGGAGGTTCCTGGAAATTCAGCAGAACCGCGTTGGCAGGAAGTGCCTTGGGGTTCAGCTTGTATTGGATGATCTTCTGATAATCAAAGACCGGAGCAAAAGAACATTCCCAGAAGGGACTCCACTGTGCAGAACCATAGGCCAGCACCTGTTCGATCAGGAGCATGGTATCTTGCGCGGTATCTTCAGGGCGAACGATATAACCACCCAGCGCGCCGTGTTCCAGAAAATCCAATGAAGCCGTCAGGAACGGACGAGTCGCCCCTTTGGTGAGAGCTTCGCTCAGAGCTTCGTATGAATGATAGGGCTCCTTTGGCATGGATTGCCAGGGAGGAATAAAGAGCGAGGTTTGATTGGTTTTGGATTGTATCTCCTTGATGGATTGCTCGATAGGAGTCGTGCCGTTTTGATTGAGATAATTGATTTGGATCCCGTGCTGGAAATCGGTCAGAGTATGCCTCATCCCGGCGGAAACATCCGGATCCTGAAGAACGAGGATCTCCTTGGTGTCTGGCCATAACATAGGGATCAATCGCAAGTTGTACAGTAAATCGTAATGATTGTGGATGCCCGCCATATTGGGATGTTTCTGGTAGAAGGGCAGGATATCATTGGAATACTTTATCGCGAGGACCGGAAGTGTTTCCGGGATCACATCGGAATGTTCACCAATCAGTTTTTCCAAAGCGGCATCGTTCAAAGTGACAACAAAATCGTACTTGCCTTCCTGGATGTTCTTCAGTTCTGTCTGGATCGTTTTATCCTCAACGTCTGGATCGGTCTGGTGATTGGCGTTGAGAAAGATGATGTGCCATTCGATTTCAACGGGGAAATTCTTTGTTTTATTCTGTAGGTTTGAGATGTAATCCCATGTCCGCGGATGGGACAAAGAATATGATGACAACAGAAGAGCTTGTTTGCTCTTCTGAAGGGTAATATCTGCCTTTTCCGGACGAGGAGTCAGTGATTCCAAATCTTTTTCCGGGACGGCACAGCTCAGGGCAACGCGAAAGCCTTGATGGAAGCCGGCTTGTTTGGAGAACACAGGGTAGGTGAATTCGATCCGGCTGGATTGGCCGGGATCATTCCAGCCCAGACCGCACACTGTCCGGTAAGGAGCCTCTTCATTGAAAACACCGATAGGATCTATCGCGTTTTCATTGCTCCGGCTCCAAGGGTCGTAACACCATTCTCCCACATTGCCCTGCATATCATAAATGCCCCAGGCGTTAGGCTTTTTCTGGCCGACCGGATGAGTTGAGGCACCGCTGTTCAGTTGATACCAGGCGATTTCCTCCAAAGAGACAGCTGGTTCGGAAATGCCTGCGTTATTCTTGCTGAGCGAGAGAGCCGTAGAACCGGCATGGAAAGCGTATCGCCACTGTGCTTTTGTGGGCAGGATAAACCGATATCCCTTCGGAAGATGGCCTGCTTTTTGTTCCGCCAGTGTCAGTTTGCGGCAGAACTCCATGGCATCCACCCAGCTTACATAGTAAACCGGGTAGTCAGGACCGATACCAAAAAAGGTACCTTCCGTGGGATCCTCACCCATGATAGCTTTATATTGAGCCTGGGTAACTTCATATTTGCCGATCCAGAAGCCGCGTGTCAGGGTGATACGGTGAGGGTTTTCTTCATACTCCGATCTTTCCGCTTCGGCTTCAGGCGTTCCCAGAATGCAGGAACCCGGTTCGACATAAACCAGTTCCAGGGAGGTATCTTCGGGAAGAGCTACAGTGCGGTCAACGCATTCTTTTGGACTTAAATAAGGGTCTTGTTCTGCTGACGCGAAATCAACTGTAAACAGCAGTACCGCAAAAACAGTTAAAAAAGGAAAAAGCATTTTCCCCTTTTGTGATAGTTGCGCCAATTTACAGAACATACGTAGTGCGTTACGCAGAAAACAAATGGTAGTATAATACAGAGTATAAAACAATAAATTTTTTACAAAGCGAATGAATTTAGCCCATGATATGAAAAAACTGGATCCACATTTGCGGATCCAGTTGATGAAAAAATACTTTTAAAAAGATATCATTCCTTTTGATTGTAGGGATCTTTGCCCGTCCAGCAGTGGGTGCATATTTTTTCCGCAGGCAGATCGATCGCTTTCAACAGACCTTCCAGCGTCTGGAATTCCAAAGTTGTGGCACCGATGATTTGGCGAATGGCTTCCACCATTTTCTTATATTTCTCTCCATTAGGATCTTGATAGCTTTCGATATCAGGATTCAGATTATCCGGTTCCAGCTCGCGGATGACACGGCGGGTGATAAGGTCGAAATCCGACTTGGCCCGGCTGAAGTTCAGGTACGGACAGCCGTAAAGCAGCGGAGGACAAGCGACACGCATGTGGACTTCAGAGGCGCCGATGCTCATCAGACGATAGATGATATCGCGCAGCTGGGTGCCGCGGACGATGGAATCGTCACAGAAAAGAAGCTTATGGCTTTTGATCAGTTCTTCTACCGGGATGAGCTTCATTTTGGCGACCAGATCACGGAGGAACTGTTCCGGCGGCATAAAACTGCGGGACCAGGTGGGAGTGTACTTGACCAGCGCACGTCCGTAAGATTCTTTGGAAGCGTTGGAATAGCCGATGGCGTGTCCTACACCGGAATCGGGAACACCGCAGACATAGTCCACCGGTGTTTTTGGGCCTTGTTCATACATGATCTCCCCATTCTTGCAGCGAACGACTTCCGTGTTGCGTCCTTCGTAAGAGGAAGAGGGATAACCGTAATAGACCCAGAAGAAAGCGCATATCTGCATTTCCTCATGAGCCGGGGAAACTTCCATGATGCTGTTCGGTGTCAGTTTGACGATTTGTCCGGGACCCAGCTCCATGGCCATTTTCAGCCCCAGATTGAGGAAAGCCGCGTCTTCCATGGTGACGGCGGTGCAGCCTTCTCCCTGACCGACAAAGACAGGTGTCCGGCCATAGCGATCCCGCGCGGCATAGAGGGTGCCGTCACACATAATCAGCAGGGAACAAGAGCCTTTGATTTTGGAAAGCGCGTACTGGATACCTTCTTTGAAAGAGGGCTTTTGATTGATGAGAGTGCCGACCACTTCGGTGGGATTGATGATGCCGCCGCTCATTTCCAGAAAATGACCGGAATGATGGTTGTTAAAAGCGTTTTCGATCAATTCATCCAGGTTGTTGATCTTTCCGACTGTGACGATGGAGTAAGTACCGTGCCGGGAATGGATAGTGAGAGGTTGATCATCATAGTCGCTGATGATGCCGATACCGCAGTTGCCTTTCAGTTTGGGTAAGTCGTTTTCAAACTTAGCGCGAAACTGAGTTGTCGTGATGTCATGGATCGTTGTATTGATCCGGCCGTTCTCACTTGTAACGGACAAACCGCCGCGTTTTGATCCCAAATGAGAATGATAATCTGTGCCATAATAAAGGATCCTGCTGGATTCTCTATTGGAAACTATACCAAAGAAACCACCCATAATTCTTTATATAATTCTTGTTTTAAGTAGTTAGACTATTCATCTGCTGAGAAATATATCTAATGAGACGATTCAGGCAAAGCCGGGACTCCGTGCGTGACAGACCGGCTGCGGCTCGTGAAGCATCACTTAGAAGTTTTTCCGCAACAGATATACAACTACTTAAAATGGAATACCTTTTTAGGAAAGGTAAAAGCTCGGAAGTGCGTTCGGGTGTCCATTCTTCCAGAATGGAGAGGACTTGTTTTTTATCCGAAGTGTCCGCTTTTTCTAAAAGAAGCAAAACAGGAAGTGTTTGCTTGCCGATAGAGAGGTCGATCCCCTGGGATTTGCCGGAATCCTTTTCCGTTGAGAAGATATCTACACAGTCGTCATAGAGCTGGTAGGCTGTTCCCAGAGACATTCCGTATTGACGCATTTGACCGCAGACATCGGGAGAAGCACCGGCCATCAGGGCTCCCAGTTCGGAAGCTAAAGCAAAGAGTTCTCCGGTCTTGAGACTGATGACTTTGAAATACTGCTCGTGGGTGCAGATATCCACAGTGTGCAGAGATTGCAGAGTTTCACCAATGCAAATACTTCGAGCACTGGATAATATCTTTTGGGTGACCTGTTCGTTGCCAAGACCGCTGGCCAGGTATGCCGCCTGAGAAAGGATGCAGTCGCCCAGCAGTATAGCGGTCCTGTTGCCGCAGAGATGGGCGAATGTGGGTTGTTTGCGGCGGACATCCGCTCCGTCAATGACATCATCATGGATCAAACTGGCCAAATGGATCATTTCAAGCACGGTAGCCACAGTGACGCACTTTTTATCCAGTTTGCCAAGGGAGGAGACTGTCAAAGCAAAAACGGTGGGACGAAGGAGTTTACCTTTTCCGGACAGGGCTTGAGAGCAGATTTCGGTAAGTTCCGGAACGAAAGCCTTAGACTGGTGAATTAGTTCCGATTGAACAGATTCCAAGAAAGATCCGACACAAGCCGCAATATCTTTCCATTGAATTGCACCTTGTACCGTGTCAGTGAAAGACCCGTCGCTGAGGTTTTGATATGTCACAGTCAATGACATCGCCGGAGAGTGTATCTCTGACGATGCCTTCAAGTCAATCTGAATCCCGATATATAAGGGGATTTTTGATTTTTACACGGGAAAGTCCGTTTTTAATAGCCGAAGTATTTCTTAGCGAATTCTATTGCCGCGCGGTTAAATTCATCGCGACACTCCGGGTCTTCGTATAGGCCGTGATTGGAATGAGGATATTCGATATACTGGTGAGGAACGCCTGCTTTTTCCAGAGCTTCTTTTAACAGCTTGGCGTGAATCGGTTTCACAAGAGTATCCTTGGCACCGTAGGCAAAGAGAGTAGGAACTGATTTGGATGTCACAAAAGCGACTGGGGAGACGGAGTTGATCACTTTTTCGGCTTCACCGGTTTTGATCATTTCTTCGTTGACATCTTTTCCGGCCAGCGCGCAGGCAAGAGCCGGTTTTCCTTTATTATCATCACTGCCCCAGGATGTATTATGAAAATCAACGGGGCCGACTTTCTCGAAAACAAACGCGATGGGCAGTGGTGACTGGTCGGTGCGGCTGTAGGCATACAGCAAGGCCAGATGACCGCCGGCAGAGTAACCGCTCAAAGCGATCTTATCCACATTATACCCCAGTTCCGCTGTTTTCTTTTGGATAGCTTTTATGCAGTCTCCGATTTCGTCCAGCATAGTAAAGACATTGACTTCGGGATGTTTTTTGTTGCCGCCCAGAGAGTATTCAATGGTCGCGGTGATATAACCCGCTTTGGCATAGCGCTTGCAGGCATAATCCATATCGGAGCGTTTGCCGGAATTCCAGGAGCCGCCGTGAATGAAAAGGATAGCACCTTGTTTGATTTGAGGATCCGCGGACGCTGGAATGTAAAGGTCAAAAAGGTTATTCTGCTTATCACCATAAGAGATATCTTTATAAATCTTGCCGTTGGAGCTTTGCCATTCCTCAGAAAAGCCTCCGCCTTCTATGATGTTTTTGAAGAGGAGTGTGCATCCCGTACAGGAGGTAATGCCGATAATGACTGCGAACAGGACAACTGTTCCAGAGAGGATCCAGAATACTTTTTTGACTGTTTTCATCTAAATGACTTTTGATATTTTCAGGCAGAGGTTCACTGCCTTTTGCATATAAAGAACCGTCAAAAGACTGTTTTGTGTTTGATTTTAATAACCGAAGTATTTTTTGGCGAATTCCAATACGGCCTGATGGTATGCCTGACGGCAGTCGGGATCGTCTTGCAGCAGGTGGTCAGAATTTTGAAAATCAATGAATTGGCATGGGATCTTATTCTCTTCCAGCGCAGCGATCAAGCGCTTGCGGTGGATCGGTTTGACCAGCCAGTCTTTACCGCCGTAGGAACACAGGACTGGAATGTTTTGAGAGTGGATATACGGAACAGGAGAAAGAGATCTGAGGGTTTTCTCTGCCTGACCATTGGTGATTTGTTCAGCCGTGACTTCTGTTCCGCTCAGCGCGCTGGCCAGCTGCGCTACTTTTTTGGGGTCATCCTCGAAACTGCCCAGATGGAAGTCTATAGGCCCCACTTGTTCAAACACGAACCGGATGGGTAAAGGTGAGGTTTCATACCGGTTGAAGGCATAGAGCAGAGCCAGATGGCCGCCCGCACTGTAGCCGGAAAGAGCCAGTTGATCTACCTTGTAGCCCATTTCCGCCGTGGTCGTTTTGATTTGTTTGATGCATGCCTCGATTTCATCCAGCATGCTGGTGAGGTTGACTCCCGGTGTGGGACGGGTCAAGTGCTTCAGCAAAGTGTAAGACATGGTGGCGGTGATGTAACCTTCTTTCGCGTAGCGCTTGCACACATAATCCATATCTGTGCGCTGGCCGACGATCCAGGCTCCTCCGTGGATGAACAGCATGACTGCGTGCGTTTTATTAGTGTCAAGAGTAGCAGGCAGGTACAGGTCGAAGCGTTCCTTCTTTTTGGTGCCGTAAGGAATTGATTTACAAATCGTCCCATCCGTCTTTTCCCAGGCGGTGTAGCCGCTGCTCTGGATACGGTTGCCGATATTGCATCCGCATGTCAACAAGGCTGTTATAGAAAATACGATGAGAAAGACGACAGTACCGGCGGCTCCTGTCAGTATTCTTCGGATAAGTTTTTTAAGACTGAGAAGGTGTAAAACGGATATAAAGGACACGAGGAGGAGAATTGAGCCGCCGGCAGTTCCAAGAAGCATTTTCTTGATCGGGTTCATAGGGCAAAGGAAGTGTAGAACAGATATAAAAAATATCAGGAGGGAAAAGGCAGCAACGCCGATCCTCAGGAATTTTTTCTTAGCAGGGCTCATTATGCAGGTGTAAAAAAAGAAGGCAGGGTCGAAACCCTGCCTTTCTTCATAAGAACATTAGGCGTTCTTGATCCAATCACAATACGGAGCGCGTTGTTTGCGATCCAGAAGCTTGTTGGCTTCTTCGTTATTGGTGATGACTTCGCGTTTCGGATCCCAGTGGATCTCTTTGTTGGTCCAGTAGGCGATGTTGCACAGGTGGCAAACGGTCACGCTGCGGCAGCCGACTTCCACGTCGCAGATCGGACGGGTGTGGTTGCGGATGCCGTTGAACCAATCCTGATGATGGTCATTGCTTTCGTACAGCTTGACATCATTGTCCGTGAACTTGACATCTTCCAGTTCTTCCGGAGCGAAACCGATCTTACCGCGGTCCACATAGATGCGGCCTTCGGTGCCGATGAACTGGATGCCGAAGCTTTCTTTTCTGCCATCGCGTTCCAATTCGTTATTACCGCCGTGCTGCACTTCCACACCATTGGCATAGTAGAATTTGATGCCGCTGGTGGCGTTTTCATTGCCCGGAGGAACGAATTTCACCGGACCGCTGTCGTCCATGCCTAAGGCCCACTGCACGATATCATAGTGATGGCAGCCCCAGTCGGTGGTCATGCCGCCGGAGTATTCACGATAATCGCGCCAAGGATAGAAATGATGCACACCGCGGGGACTGAGCTTTTGATTGTAGGCACGATACGGTGCCGGTCCCAGCCACATATCCCAATGAAGACCTTCCGGGGCTTCTTCCGCGGGCAGATCGCACCAACGGGAAGGAGCGCCGATATTGACGATGATCTTCTTGATATCACCGATCTTACCATTGCGGACCATACGGGCGGCTTTGCGGAATTCCGCGCTGGAGCGCTGCTGGCTGCCTGTTTGGAAAATGACATCGTTTTTGCGGACGGCATTGGCCATCGCGCGGGCCTGACGCACGGTCAAGCTCAGCGGTTTTTCGCAGTAAATGTGTTTGCCGGCGTTGGCGGCCATGATGACTGGGATGCTGTGCCAATGATCGGGAGTAGCGATGAAGACGGCATCCAGATCTTTGCGTGAGAGCATCTCGCGGAAATCATAGTAAGCATCGCACTTCTGGGCATTCTCGCCGAATCTTTCTTTATAGCGATTGTCCACTACACCTTTTGCATAGTTCAGACGGTCTGTATCCACATCACAAACGGCAATGACACGTGCGTCATTACGATTGGCAACAGAACCCAGATGGCCTCTGTTCTGCATACCGATACCGATAAAGCCGATATTGAGGCGGTTATTGGGTTTTTCCTCTGCTTTGGCATTCCAAATGCTGGAGGGCAGGATAAAAGGAACAGCAAAGGCCGTCGAAGCGGTCTTCAAAAAGCTGCGTCTTGAAATTAAGCACTTTTTCATACAGGGATGATTTTGACAAATTTATTTAAAAGAGCAAGGGAAAAGGTATTTTTATAGAGAAAAATTCAATTTTTTATTGTCTGAAGAGTGTTTTCTGAAGATACTGATTGCGATGTAAGTAGAGCGTCAAGCGATATGGAAAAGGTTCGGATCGGTATTGTGGGGCTTGGAAACATGGGACGTTTCCATGCTGATTATTTGTTAAAAGGAGAAGTTGCTCGCGCGGAACTGACCGCGGTGAGTGACGCGTTTGAGAAAGGTATGGAGCCTTATAAGGGCAAAGTAGAGACTTTCTTAAAATGCGATGAGATGATCCGGTCGGGCAAGATCGATGCGCTGATCATCGCTACACCGCATTATTTCCACACGCTTCAGGGGATCGATGCTCTGGAGCAGGGACTGCATGTATTGACAGAAAAGCCGATATCCGTTCACAAGGCTGACTGTGAAAGACTTATCGCGGCTCATAAGAAACCGGGACAGGTCTTTGCTGCTATGTTCCAGCTGCGGACAGATCCCAAGTTTGAAAAAATCAAGAAATTGATCTCTACCGGTGAGCTGGGAGAGATCGTGCGAGTGAACTGGATCAACACAGACTGGTTCCGCACAGAGGCTTACTATGCCAGCGGCGGATGGCGCGCCACTTGGAAAGGCGAAGGCGGCGGAGTCCTGCTGAACCAGTGTCCGCATAATCTGGATCTGTTGCAGTGGTTCTGTGGAATGCCTTCCAAAGTCAGGGGATTTTGCCAGATCGGCAAGTACCATGACATTGAGGTGGAGGATAATGTGACCGCTTATCTGGAGTATCCCAATGGAGCCACGGGTGTGTTCGTGACCAGCACGGGCGAGGCTCCGGGAACGAACCGCCTGGAGATCGCCGGCACACGCGGACGGCTGGTCTTTGAGAATGGAAAGATCACTTTCACCCGTAACGAGCAGGATATGAAGAAATTCTGCGAGGAGTCCAAGATTGGTTTTGCCAAGCCGGAAGTCTGGGAGATCAATATTCCGTATGAAAACACAGGCGCTCAGCATAAACGGATCACACAGAACTTTGTAGATGCCATTCTGGACGGCAAGCCTTTGATCGCTCCGGCTGAAGAGGGTATCCATTCCGTGGAGCTGGCAAACAGCATCCTTTACAGTTCGCTGACCAATCAGACCATCGAACTGCCGCTGGACAGCGCCGCGTATGAGGCAAAACTGAAAGATTTGATAGCCCATTCCACGCACGTGAAGAAAGTGCGCGAAGTGGATAGCGGCGATTTTTCTAAGTCATTTTCAAAATAGGATTTATTTATGATTTTAATGGGTATTAGTGACGAGGCCGGTGCGCTGATAGAGACTCAGATCCGCGCGACTCGCGAGCTGGGCTGGGAGAATATCGAAGCCCGTGCGGTGGAAGTGCCGGGTTTCCCCAAAGGAAACATCCATGACATTCCAGAAGAAGCTTTTAAGCAGGTCGAAAAACAAATCAAGGATTCCGGGATACATGTTTATTGTTTTGGCTCGACCATTGGCAACTGGGCCAAGAAGATCACTCAGCCATTTGAGCCAACACTGGAAGAGGTGAGCCGTGCTATTGACCGCATGACCCGCTTGGGCACGAAGTATATCCGTGTGATGAGCTTTGCCATCGAACCGGGCAACGAGCAGTACGAGGAAGAACGGTTCCGCAGAATGCGTGAGATCACCCGGCGGTTCCTGGATGCCGGGATCACGCCTGTGCATGAAAACTGCATGAACTACGGCGGAATGAGTTATAAGCACGCGCTGCGTTTGCTGGAGAATGTACCCGGTTTGAAATGGGTTTTTGATACAGGCAATCCGATCTTCAATAATGACCGCAGCAAGGAAGAACCTTATCCCAAGCAGAATGCCTGGGCTTTTTACTGGCAGATGAAACCCTATATCGAGCATATCCACATCAAAGACGCTTATTGGGATATTTTGAAGGGAGATGCCGTTTATACTTTCCCCGGTGAAGGAAAGGGGTATGTCAAAGAGATTTTATCCGATTTAAAGGCAAACGGTTATAATAAAGGTATCAGCATCGAGCCTCATATAGCCGTAGTATTCCATGATGAGAACGTCAAAGCTTCTGAGGAAAAGCAGTACCGTTCTTATGTGGAATATGGACAAAAACTGAATCAAATCATCAAAGAACTGAAATGATCATCAAATCTATAGCGTATCCGCGTGCCGGTCTGGTGGGGAATCCCTCCGACGGGTATCACGGAAAAACGATTTCCTTTTCGTTCAGCAATTATCAGGCTTGTGTCACACTTTACCAGACTCCGGAACTGGAGATTCTGCCGAACACGCGCGATGAGTCGAAATTTGACAGCATCAAGGATTTAGCAAACGATGTGCAGCTGAACGGCTACTATGGCGGCATCCGCCTGCTGAAAGCGACGATCAAGCGTTTTCATGATTATTGCGTCATGAATCATATCGAGCTGGATGACCGCAACTTCACTTTGCGCTACAGCACGAACATCCCCAGCCGGGTAGGCATGGCCGGTTCCAGTGCGATCATCACCGCCTGTTTGAGAGCATTGATGGCATTTTACGGAACGATCATTCCTAAACCGGTCCAGGCCAATCTGATCCTGTCGGTGGAGAATAAGGAGCTGGGGATCCCGGCCGGTCTTCAGGATCGTGTGGCTCAGGTCTATCAAGGGGTCGTCTATATGGATTTCGATAAGGAGTATATGGATGAACATGGTTTTGGACGGTATGAGTATCTGTCTCAAAATCAACTGCCTCCTATCTATGTTGCCTATCGGGACGATATGAGCGAGGGAACAGAGGTTTTTCATAATGACATCCGTGGCCGTTTCAACCGGGGAGAACCGGAAGTCGTAGAGGCCATGCGCTACTGGGCGGATCTGACGGATCGGGTAAAGGAGGCCTTGCTCAAACGTCAGGGACATGAAGTCATCGGGCCTCTGCTGGATGCTAATTTCGATAAACGCAAGGAATTGTATCGGATCAGCAAAGGCAACCTGGAAATGGTGGCGGCGGCTCGTTCGGTGGGAGCCAGCGCAAAGTTCTGTGGTTCCGGCGGAGCTATCGTTGGCACTTACAAGGATGAAGCGATGTATGCCAAACTGGAAAAAACATTGACCGGGTTGGGGATAAGTCTGATCAAGCCGGTTTTTGTGCCGCCGTCGGTGGACGCGCCTTTATCACTTTGATCGCAAGCTCGCAACTTGGGCTTGATATTTGGGCTTTTCTTGACTAGGGTGGGAGAGCCTTCAGGTATGGGAAAAGCCTGTCCTGAGTTTATAAAATGGGCATTTTAGATTTAACTCTCAGCGTGCTTGCCGTTTTGCTATGGGCAAACTGGCAAATGGAGGTGTCTGCCAGTCAGAAGAAGCGGGTCACCGATTTGGGACATGTGGGACGCACGATTTCCCATAACGCGGAACCGGCTTCTTCCTGGAAAACGATGCTGCTTCTGATGGCCATTTTATTCCTGAGACCGTTTATCTATTGGCAGATAGGGATGGGGATAGACTGGAATGCGATGCTGAAGTTCGGCGCGGTTTCCATTCCGTTCCGTTCGGATAACCTGCTGCACATGACACTGTTTTCACTGGCCGGATTCATTCAGCTGCTGCTGATTTTCTATTCCTGGATACTTTTCCTGGGATTAATGAAGTATGGGGACAATGTCAACGAAAAGAATCTGCTTCATAAAAGCATCCATGTTTTTACGGGGCCGATCCTCAAGTGGCCGGTGGTGTTTCGCGTCCTTCTGCCCGGATTGATCACGATCCCCTTGTGGATCATCTTTTGTCTGATCCTTGAAAAAGCCAATATCTTTCCGGTACAGACTTTTAAATCTATTTTTTGTGAAAGTCTGGTGATGGGGCTTTGCGCCTACTTGCCGTGGTGCCATCTGATGGCGCTGCTGATTTTCATCTATATCCTGAACAGCTATTTTTATCTGACCAGTTCGCCCATCTGGAATTATCTGCACTCATTCACGCACAGGATATTGACTCCGCTCTATTTTCTGAAACTGCAGATCTATAAAATAGATTTTACCCCCGTGGCCGGGATGGCTATTGTCTTTTTGATTTATGAGAACGGCACCAAAGCGCTAAGCGTTCTCTTCACTTACGCCTTGCGGTAAAGGGGGGTCTTCCTGAACGGAATCGACCGTTTCCCTCAATTTTGCCAGAAATTCAGAAATTCCTTCATCAAACGCGGCGCTGAGCCGGATGACTGGAGTTTTGCGGATATGGCGTTTGAATTGTTTCAGAAGTTCTTCCGCGCCGGGTTCATCCATTTTGTTGGCCACGACCAGACGGGGCCGGTTCAATAATTCTTTGTCGTAGTATTCCAGCTCCTGAAGCAGCTGACGATAGTCTTCCCAGGGTTTACGGCCTTCGCTTCCGGCCATGTCCAGCAGCAGAACGATGACTTTGCAGCGGCGGATGTGGCGCAGAAAAGCGTGTCCCAGTCCTTTGTTTTCATGAGCTCCGGGGATCAGTCCGGGAACGTCACAGACGGTCATGCGGTGGTAATCCACGGGATCTTCCACAATGCCGACTTGAGGATGAAGGGTCGTAAAGGGATAGGACGCGATCTTGGGACGCGCTCTGGAAATAGCTGTTAGCAAAGTAGATTTGCCGGCGTTTGGGAATCCGACCAGCGCGGCATCCGCCACGATGCGGAGTTCCAGCAGATAGTATCCCTCATCGCCTTCTTCGCCCGGCTGAGCGAAGCGGGGGGTTTGGCGTGTCGGTGTGGCAAAATTCCGGTTTCCCAGTCCGCCGCGTCCGCCTTTGCACAGGACGAATCGCTGGCCGTGTTCCAGAAGGTCGCACACTAATTCTTTTTCGGTCTCATTGATGTTGGTGCGGACGACCGGGACATTTTTGGAAAGGTCGAATTCCCAGGCGACTTCATTGCCGGCCTGGCGGAGGGTGGGTTTCAGCGCGGCAATCTCTTCTTCATCCATTTCCTGATCAGCAGGATCCGGCGGAACGGGAAGACGCCAGACCAAAGTGCCGCAGGGGACTTTGACGATGATATCTTTGCCGGCCAGTCCGTCCATGCCTTTTCCCATGCCGGCCTGACCGTTTTCGGCGATCAGCCGGGGGGTATAGTACTGGTTGACCAGGTTGTTGATATCATGGTCCGCTTCTAAAATAACACTGCCGCCGCGGCCGCCGTTGCCGCCGCTGGGACCGCCCTTGGGACGGTAGGCTTCGCGTTGGAAGGCGACACATCCTTTACCGCCGTGACCGGCGCGGGCATAAACTTTGACTTGGTCAATAAACATCTGATGAAGAGAGCTATAGTTGAAAAAACGGCGAGGCACGAAAACCTCGCCGTATGCTTATGAAAACAAACAAATAAAATATCCGGAAAAATCCTTACTTCGCGGCAGCAGCTTCTTCCAGAGGAAGAACGCTGACACGACGGTTGAGCTTGTCAAAGCTCACACGGCCTTCGGTGAGAGCGAAGAGCGTCCAGTCACGACCCAGGCCCACATTTTTGCCCGGATGGAATCTGGTACCGACCTGGCGCACGATGATGCTGCCGGCTTTGACTACTTCACCACCAAAACATTTGATACCGCGCATCTGCGGATTACTGTCACGACCGTTACGGCTACTACCTTGACCTTTTTTATGTGCCATGAGAAAATCTCCTTACGCTTTAATTTCTTTAATCTTGAGAACGGTCAATTCCTGACGATGACCGATCGTTTTGTGGTGACCTTTGCGTTTTTTCATTTTGAAAGAAATCACTTTTTCACCACGAATGTGTTTTACCACATCGGCAACAACACTGGCACTGCTCACAGTGGGTGTGCCTACGGTCACCTGACCATCATTATTCACCAAAAGAACTTTATCCAGGGTGATGGATTTACCCTGTTCAGCGTCTAAACGCTCCACTTGCAGAGTGTCACCAGCGGTGACCTTGTATTGCTTCGCACCAGTTTCAACAACAGCGTACATATTCGTATAAATCAAAAAATGACCGATATTTAGAACCCTTCCAAACCGGTCTTGCGTCTTTACGGGATTATATGGGATTGTATAAGATTACGAACGAATCCCGCAGACAGCATCTCATGAGTGAGGCCGATTTGCAAGCTGAATTTTAGAAAATTTTGTTTTTCCGGGTCATGATCCAGGTCAAAGAATTTATAATTTTTCCACAAACATTTGATGGACTTCATATTATAAATTCTCTGAACTTTACATCTTTTCTTCAGCTTTCTTACGCTTTTTTTCTTCTTTTTCCAGACGGCGCTTTTCGTCTTTGATCCGTTTCTGTTCTTCCTTATAGCGTTTCTTTTCTTCTTTGGTCATCGTTTTCAGATCGGGGACCGCGTTGGTGATGGAGTCGCCCGGTTTGGTGACGATGGAAGGCGGCTGAACAGGAGCCGGAGAAGGGGGATAATCCGCGCTGGTGCGGATGCGCACGCCGTTGCGCACGGATACGGAGCCGTCGGCGTGTTTATAAAGTACCGGCTTGGAGCCGATGTAGTCGTAAAATTCGCGTTTCAGCATCACGCCGTCCGTATCCATCACAAAGTAGATGAATCTTTTGGCGTGGATCTGGTTCAGGATGTGCAGATTGCTCTTGGTGTCCACGATGGCCTTGGGATCGCTGAAGGCCACGGTGCCGCAAACCGGGATGACCTTGAAATAGGTTTGGCCGCTCTGGTCGGTGATGCGCGTGTACAGACGCATTTTGTTCAGGTAGGCCACACGGATGATGGCATAGCGGCGGATCTCCGGCGTGAGGGTAGGCGGTTCATTTTCTTTGGGCGGTACTCCGACATCAAAGGTCAGGACTTCCACACCGTTAAAGACATTGAACGAAACGGCCGGGCTGGAAAAATCGCTTTCCCATCCGTCTATGTGGATGGTGGCGTTGAGGTTGTAAAGTCCGGACTTCAGGAGCTCAAAGTAGGGCAGGATGTCGATATTGCGTTTGGCGCTCATGGAGGCACCCAGAGTGAACTCGCCGCTCATATCCATATCGCCCACCCGGTTGATGTAAGGTTTGGTAGCGGATTTGGATTCGATATGGAATTCCAGCCAGTTGGGCTGTGTGCCCAGTTTCAGGCTCTGGCCCGTGAGGTTTGTGATCTCAACGGTCGCGATGACGGATTCGCCGGAAAGATAAATATCCTGATCCAGTGTCACACTGACACTGACTTGTCCCATAACGGCTTGTGCCGCGCTCAGGAACAGCGTCAAAAGAAAAACTTTCAGTCTCATAGCATGAAACGATCCCGCCTCATTCTAGTCATTCAAAGTGGCGGATGACAAGACTTTTTCAACAGAAAAGGCTGATCGGAAATCCGTTTACAGCGAGCTGATCAGGCAGGACGGGGGAATGATCTGCCTCACATCCACGGCTTCCATCCCGGCGGCGCGGATACCCTCCAGTCCCAGATCCGTGTCCTCATAGCCCCGGCAGTATCGGGGTTCCACTCCCAGACGGCGGGCGGCTTCCAGAAAGATATCGGGAGCCGGTTTCTGGCGCGTCACATCCTGGCTGGTTACAACGGTTTGGAACCAGTCCTGGATACCCAGCTGCGGCAGGATGGTTTCCATAATGGAACGCCGTCCCCCGGTGGCGATGGCCATGGGGAGCTTGCCCCGGTTTTCGCGGGCAATGGAGGCGATCGGCTCGATTAGACGCACTTTTCCCATCATCTTCACGTATTCCGACTCCTTTTCTCTGGCCGCGGCCTCGATATCCAGATCCGGCAGTGATTGTTCCCGGCTCAGGATGACCAGGATGTCGCGGGAGGGAATACCGCCCATGGAGTAAAGGCGTTTCTGGTCCAGTTGGATCCCGTGGCGCCGCGCGACGATCTCCCATGCTTTCCAATGGAAAAACATGGTGTCCGCCAGAGTGCCGTCAAAATCAAAGATGAGAGCGTCTATTCTCCTCGTATCCATAAAATGAGAGGTGAGGAAGATCCTCCTCACCGGGGGAGCATTCTAGGGATGGAGACCGGCGCAGGCAATTCTATTTTTTCAAAACACGGTGGAACCGGAACCCTGGATGATTTAAAAGAACCACGGATGGACACAGATACACACAGATATTTGTTATGGAATCATTTATTATTGCGAGGCCGACGTTTGGCTCTGTCACCGGTTCCCGGTGAGGGTATATATTATCGTCTTACCGGGGGTTACGCTTCGCTTACCCCCGGCTATTATCATGTCACCCCTACGGGGTTTCAGAATGGATTCCTTCGGGATCGAATAACGAAAAAGACGCGCGGGTTGCGCGTCTCTACTGTTTATCTCGTTGCAAATAAATAATTTATCTGTGTTTATCCGTGTTCATCGGTGGTTCTTTCAATACCATCCGTTGTTCTTTGAAACAGAAAATCCCCGACGGACGATACCGCCGGGGATCTCGTGTCAGGCCGAAGCCTTATCGCTTTCAACTATTTCTTTTCGGAGAGCAGTTTGATGCGCATGTCGAAATAGGAACCGCCGGAGACGTTATGGAGTTCCACGGCGATGATGTTCTTGCCCTTCTTGACGGCTTTGCGGAAGGCATCCATATCGATATCCATCGGAGCATAGCTGCCGTTCCAGTCCGCGTAACGGGCGATCTCGACACCGTTCAGGTAGATGACCGGATCCTGATCATAGAAAATCTCCAGGAAAACAATGTCATTGGCGCTGAGGTTTTCATTCCATTCAAAGGTGCGGCGCAGCCAGATCTCGTCGGTTTCCCATTCGGTGTTGATCTTGGCATTCCTGTTGTCGCGTTTGATGACAGCGTTGCCGAAACCGGCTTTGCCTTCTCTCCAGCCGTCTTTGCCTTCGGCGGTCTTCCAACCGTCAGCGGGGCGTTCGTTGGTATAGAGCCAGGCCAGCTGGGCATCCATGATGGTCTTTTCGGTAAAGGCGTTTTCGGCACCGGCATAGACCATGTCATGGAGTTTCCTCAGATTGGCGCGGCCGTATTTGTCCACCTTGCGGTCGTAGGTCAGCAGACCGTTGTTTTCCACTTCCACGTCGGTCGTCTGGGTATAGACGGAGGCGGCCAGACCTTTACCGGCCAGGCGGCTGAGGCGTGTCATCAGAGAGGTGTAGCGTGCAAAGGATTCCTCGGTGCTCTTGTCGCTGACGTAGCCCCAGGCACCTTCGTTCTTCCAGGTGTGGTCGCCAATGACCAGACCGAGACCGCCGAATTCACCCAGCACGGAGATGCGGTCGGGCATCAGGTCGAACATACCCGGACCGGGATAGTTGTGCATGTCTTTGGTGTCGCCGACACCGTAGTCTGTCCATCCGGAGGGACCATCTACCAGGCGGGTCTTGTCATAGTTCTGGACCCAGCGGAGAGTGGAGTTGGCTTTGAAGGCTTCCTGTTCGCCCCAGCCCTCATTATAGGGCACCCAGACCACGATGGAGGGAATGGGCTGGAGGAGATCCATCATGCCTTTGAGCTCGCGGCGGTAGGAGCCGTAGCGGGCGTTGACATTGCCCGGACCGGAAGTCATATCCTGCCAGACCATGATGCCGATTTTATCGCACCAGTAGTAGTAAAGCATCGGCTCGATCTTGATGTGTTTGCGCATCATGTTGAAGCCGGCATCTTTGAGGAACTGGATGTCGAATTTCAGAGCTTCTTCGCTGGGCGGGGTCAGCAGACCGTCCGGCCACCAGCCTTGATCCAGCGTGCCCTGCATGTAGATCTTTTCACCATTGAGGAAGAAGCAGTTGGCGCCGTTCTTGTCTTTGCCCATCTTGATCTGGCGCATACCGAAGTAGCCTTGCACCTTGTCGGTGCCGCCGTCAGAGTTCAGGGCGATATCCAGTGTGTAAAGATACGGGTTATCCGGTGACCAGAGCTGAGCGTTCTTGATATTCAGTTCGACCGGTTTTTCCCAGTTCTTGACCTTGCCGCTGGCCACTTTTCTGCCGTTTTCATCTTTCACGGTGATGGTGGCGCTGGCACCCATCAGATTGCCTTTGGTTTTGAGGGTGACCTTGGCAATGCCTTTTTCAATATCGCTGTCGATGTTGTAGCCGGTGACATAAGTGGAGGGGACTGTCTCCATCCACACAGTCTGCCAAATGCCGGAACAGGCGGTGTACATGATGCCGCCCGGTTTCAGGACCTGTTTGCCGGTGGCGTTCATCCAGGAATCGGTGGGATCCCACACATAAACGACCAGCTCATTCTTGCCCGGATGGACGGCGCTGGTCGCGTCTATCGTTTGGGGCAGGATGCCGCTTTCATGCGGATATTCGGAAACTTCGATGCCGTTGACAAAAACCTGACTGCGGAAATCGACACCGTCAAAATGGAGGAGCAGACGGTCGCCGTTGAGTTCGCTCACATCGAAAGTGCGGTGATACCAGATCGCTTCATTGGGCTGGACAGCGCGTCCCACGCCGGAGAGAGCGGATTCCACCGCGAAGGGGACCAGGATCTGTCCCTGCCAGGCCGGCTTGGCAGGTTCCTGCCAGTCGCAGACCGAAGGAGTCGCGCCTTCTTTGGCATCGATAGCGGTGATGGCATAATCCCACATCCCGTTGAGGTTGACCCATTTTTCACGTTTCAAATTGGGCCGGGGATGCTGCTGCCATGCGGTTTCCGGGGTCATTTTTTCGCCCCAGACCGTCATCAGTGGAGAGGTGACAGCCGGTTTATAGGCTGCGTTTGTATTCGCGGCATACGCTGTAGCAGCGATAAGCGCGCAGAATCCGTAACAAAGAGTTCGATTCAACTTCATTGGCGATAATCATAAGAAAATCCCCGCCGAAGTCGAGCGAAAATGTTCCGCGTCTTATGAGTATTTGAGGACTACGCGGAAAACGATGTTGCCCGCGTCGCGGAGACGATCCATCAATTTTTCGATCAATTCCTGCAAGTTTTTAGTGGCGAGGATATTGACCATGGAATCGGCCTTGTTGGGATTGGAGTAGAGCGTTTTCAGCAGCGTCAGCATGATATGGTCGGTCTCAGTCTCGCAGTAGCGCAGCCGGGAGTTCATTTCCTTGACGGCTTCCACATCCGGTTTATTGCGGAGCTGTTTGACCATCTCGATCAGGATATCCGCCGATTGTTTGATATAGTCCGCCGGCATCTTGAAATTCTCATGCTGGATCGCGTCCTGAAAGACAAAAAACTGTGAAAGGAATTTCTCTGCCGTTTTGCTGATCTTGGTCAAGGCCGAGGAAAGAGCCTCGATATCCTCGCGGTCGAACGGCGTGATAAAAGAAATGCAGAGCTGATGGGATATCTCATCGTTCAATTCCTTGCTTTTGCGGCGCTTCTGCACGATCTCATCCACAGATTTGAGCGTTTCGGGTTCAACCAGCGCCTGCGCCAGCGACTTTACACTGGATGAGCTGGATTGCGCCAGAGCTTCGATCAGGTCGAAGAACCTCTCATCACGACAGAAGAATTTTTGTAATGAAAACATGGTTTGCTGAAAATTTAGATTCCGAAAATGAGTTGTACGATCTTGAAAGTGAAAAATCCGATCAGGCAGGTAATAGGCAGCGTCAATACCCATGCCCAGATCATGCTACCGGCCACGCTCCACTTGACCGCGCCAAAGCGTTTGGTCGCACCCACACCCATGATGGAGGTGGAGGTCACGTGCGTTGTGGAAAGCGGGATGCCCCAATGGCTGGCTACATGGATGACCAAAGCCGCCATACTCTGCGCGGCAAAGCCGTTCATCGGGTTCATACGGACCAGCTTAGAGCCCACAGTCTTGATGATCCTCCAGCCGCCGGTGGCGATACCCGAAGCCAATGTGATGGCGCAAAGCCATGTCAGCCAGGTGGGGACCGCGAACTCGTTCAGCTTGAGGAAGTCCAGCCAGTGCGGCAAATTGTCAAAAGTCCCTGCGGCTGTCGCTGTGACCAGGCTCAACGTAATGATGCCCATGGTCTTTTGCGCGTCGTTCGTGCCGTGGGAAAAACTGATCCAGGCCGAGCTGAGGATCTGCAGTTTGCCGAAATTGCGATTGATCCCGGCCGGTTTGAACGGTCTGAAAATCAGCATCAAAAGCCCCATGAAAACAAAGCCCGCGACCAAACCGATGATCGGCGCAAGAAACAGAGGTTTGATCACTTGAGGCCACAGACCGGTGAAGTGGCCGCCTTCTTCCACACACCAGTGGATCACACTCCAGTTGGAATGCGATACGGCCAGAGCCGCGCCGCAGAGTCCGCCGATCAGGGCGTGACTGGAGCTGGAAGGCAGTCCCACATACCAGGTTAGGAGATTCCAAAGGATACCGGCGATCAGGCCGCACATGATGGTCTCCTGCGTAATGTAGTGGATATCGACCAGACCCTTGCCGATAGTCATGGCCACCGCGTGCCCCGAAAGAGCACCCAGTAAATCGAAAGTGGTAGCGATGACGATGGCCTGCCGGGGGGAAAGAACGCGGGTCGCGATAGAAGTGGCAATAGCGTTGGCTGTGTCATGGAAACCATTGACGTATTCAAAGATAAGCGCAACGATGATGACGCAAAAGACAAGTGTCATATTTGAAAGATTAGTCGCTCAATCCCGGCATGATCACCAAAAAGCCGGAAAACGTCGCGGGGAATAACCAGCGACAGCACCATTTTACCATGTCCGTGAAACAGAAGTAAATAGAATACCGAGAAATGAGGAAATTAATTTTTTAGTTTCTATTTAACATATTGATTTTCTGAGTGTTAAAAAGAATGGAAATGTGTTTTTAGAAAAAAAGAAAAACGATAAAAAAATTTTTTTTGATACCCTTTTTCGGGGAGAATATGCGGAATGTTCTTATCCTCAAGAGGCTTTAGCGGGGACTGTGAATAACCTGTGAATAAGTGTGAATATATTCTGCTGGTCAGCGACTCTTTGAATGGCTAAAGTCAATCCCGGTAAGCGAAGAGCTACTCTGGCGGCAACAGCACTGATTATGGATGAGGTGTGGATGTGTTGTTGTCACAACTCCTTTGAATGGAATGTGTTGTATTTTTTTTATTCATGGCTTATTGTGCCATTGTGGAGAGTGGAATCCGGGCTTCTAACTCACTTATTTTGAATAGAGTGAAGCCGGAGAGTGATTTTTGAGTAAGGCTCCGTGAATAACTTTGAATTTTGTTTTAAGGTATCAACATGCTGGCTAATCAGTTATGGGAACGGACGTGCGAGCGTCTAAAGAAAATCTTTTCCGCAGAGGTTTATCGTTTGTGGATTGCCAGGATCAAAGTGCTTGATTATGAAAGCAATAACCTTTCTCTTGGAGTTTGGGACGAGTTTGCTCAGCTTTGGTTCAAAGAGAATTATGTCAGTGCGCTTGAAGACGCACTTCGGGAAATCACCGGCGAATCTATAACTGTTCAGGTGCAAGTCGTTTCTTTTGAGGATCATTCAGAACCTTCCGCAGAACAGGAAAGTGTTCCTCCAAAAGAGGATCCTGCGCAAAATACGGATAATCAACAGAACAGCGCGCCCGCGATCCCGCCGACTGTTTATACGCCCAGAGCTGCGGCGGAAGTTCAAAACGTGTTGAATCCGAAGTACACCTTTGAGTCTTTTGTGGTAGGGACCAACAGCAATATGGCTCACGCGGCGGCAATGGGGGTCGCCCAAAATCCGGGAAAAAGTTATAACCCCTTATTTATCTATGGCGGAGTGGGTTTAGGGAAAACCCATCTGCTTCATGCTATCGGCAACCGTGTGATCGACAACGCGGAAAGAGCCGGGAAGCAGGTCAGAGTCGTTTATGTGACTCTGGAGAAATTCCTGAATGAATATATCGAAGCTGTCCGGGAACAGCGGTGTGAACGTTTTCGCAGGAAATATCGCCGGGTAGATGTACTTTTAATTGATGATGTTCAATTCCTTACAGGTCGTGAGGGATTACAGGAAGAGTTTTTCCACACCTTCAATGAGCTCTATAACAGCAATAAACAGATCGTTTTGACCTCGGATCGTCCATTGAGCGAGATCAAAAAGCTGGAGGAACGTCTGGTTTCCCGTTTCAGCTGGGGCTTGGTCACTGATATCCAGCCGCCGAATGTGGAGCTGAGAATGGCTATTCTCAAGCAGAAGGCGAAAGATATGCATTTCCAAGTGCCTGAAGAGGTTTGCACATTTCTGGCACAAAAGATACGCGCCAATGTCCGTGAGCTGGAAGGGGCTTTGATCCGTATGGGGTCTTATATCAATCTGACTCAGGCTTCCTGGAGTATTGAGACAGCCAAGGTGGCTTTGCAGGAACTGCTGAGCCGTCAGGTTGCCCAGGCTCCCAATATTGAGGATATCCAGAAGAAAGTGGCCATGACGTATGATATTCGCGTGTCGGATATTATCAGTAAAAAGCGTCCTGCCAACATTGCTTTTCCGCGTCAGGTGGCCATGTATCTGTCCCGCGAGTTGACCCATCAGCCTTTGATAGCTATTGGCGAGGCTTTTGGCGGAAGAGATCACGGAACGGTTATTCATGCTTGTAAAGTGGTTGAGAATCAGATGGATGTGGATGACAATGTTCGTGATACCATCCAAAAACTCAAAAACGAACTGGAATTTTAGAGCGATCCGGCTGTGAAAAATTGGCCAGAGACCCTTGAGATCCAGCCCCTTGCCGAAATCCGGCAGACGGTCGTTACGATCCCCGGATCCAAAAGTATTACCAACCGCGCGTTGATATTGTCCGCTTTGGCGAATGGCCCGGTAACACTGCGGGGAGCTCTTTGGAGCGAGGATACTCAAGTGATGGCGGATGCGCTTCGCAAAGCGGGGATCGAATTGGAGGTCGAGCAGGATCCCCGGGAAGACGCGAATCGGATCTTTCATCTTCAAGGTATAAGCGATAACCATTTGCAAGGCGGAACATTATCCCACCCGGTCGAAATCTATGTGGGCAATTCCGGGACATCTGCCCGGTTTTTGATGGCCTTTTTCTGCGCGGCAGCCCGCGGCTGGTATCGTCTCCAGGGTACACCTCGGATGCATGAGCGTCCCCAGCAGGAGCTTTTTGACGCGCTGCGCCGTCTGGGCTATACGGTCACATCCGAAAAAGAGGGGTATCTGCCGGCACTGATCGGAGCGGAAGGAGCCGTTTCTTCCCGACAGCCTTGTTCCATTTCCCAGCAATCCAGTTCACAATACGCTTCGGCGCTGATGCTTTCAGCGGAAAAGGGCGGCTGGTATATTCAACTGCCAGGAGCCGAAAGCCCTTATATCCGAATGACCCGCCAGATCATTGAGACTTTTCCGCACCATGGCGGAGAATTTCAGATCGAACCGGATGCCTCCAGCGGCAGCTATTTCTACGCGGCTAATGTCTGGGCTTCGCGGTATCCATCGCAGAAACCGATCTCGGTCGCGCATTGGCCTGTTTCCGGATGGCAGCCCGATCAGTATTTTCCGGAATATCTTCCTCTTCCTAAAACAGTTTCCAGAGAAAAAGATTTAGGCGACAGTATCCTGACGGCGATTGCCATCGCGCCTTTGGCTCAGGCTCCGGTGACTTTTACCGACCTGGGACGTTTGCGTGTCCAGGAGTCCGAGCGTGTGTATGCGATGAAAACGGAGCTGACCCGCTGCGGGGTCAAAGTGGAAGAAAAAGGGGATACTCTGATCGTTTATCCCTCCAGACCTCACGGAGCAGAAATCGAGACTTATAACGATCACCGGATCGCGATGGCGTTTTCGGTTCTGGGGCTGGGTGTGCCGGGAATGGTCATTAAAAATCCGGCTTGCGTGGCAAAAACTTTTCCAACGTTCTTCGATAAATTGAACGAACTTAGAAGCGATTCTTAGCGCGGGACATATATCCCAGCAAGGAAATCAGGGTGCGCTTCATTTCGTTCCGATCCAGAATAAGATCTATCAGACCATGATCCAGAAGGAACTCAGATGTCTGGAAATCGGAAGGAAGTTCCTGATGGGTCGTGCTTTGGATGACACGCGGACCGGCAAAACCGATCATGGCGCGAGGTTCAGCAATGATCACATCACCCAGTGAGGCAAAACTGGCCATCACACCCGCGGTCGTTGGATTCGTTAAAACGCTGATATAGGGCAGCTGGGCTTTGGCATGGAAAGCGAGCGCGGCACTGGTTTTGGCCATCTGCATCAGGCTGAACATGCCTTCATACATACGCGCTCCGCCGCTGGCGGCAAAGATGATGACCGGCAGATTGCGGTCGGTGGCCTCTTCTACCAGACGGGTGATCTTTTCGCCCACAACGCTTCCCATAGAGCCTCCCAGAAATTTGAAATCCATTACGGCCAGAGCCACACGATGAGGGCCGATATCGCCCACACCGGTCACGACTGCGTCGCGCAGACCTGTTTTTTCCTGGTTCTGTTTGATTTTTTCAGTGTAATTGGAAGGACCTTTAAAGGAAAGAATGTCAAGACTTTCCAAATCGGCGTTCGTTTCCTCGAAAGAGCAGGTTTCCACCAGAGAATTGATCCGTTCGCGCGCGCTGAAGGGGAAGTGATAGGAACAGTGCATACAGACTTTCAGATTGTCATCCAAGTATTTGTCGTAGAGCAGCTCATTGCACTTGGGACATTTGGTCCACAAACCTTCAGGAATATCCAGACGAGGCGCGCCGATGGGCGGAAGTTTGGATATGCGCGGGATCAGAGGCGCATCCGTCAGCGGAGTGATGGCAGGTTCCACACTTTCCACACCGGATACTTTACGAGTTTTTACTCTTTTTTTCATATATCATCCTCGATATCGCGAACGACGGTGTCATTTTATCAAAACCGCGGAGAAATGACAATCGCGAGTTTTTTCTGAAAATGCTAAACAGTGCTTGCAAAATTTTGCCGGAACCGCTAACCTGATGAGCCCTTTTGGGGTAGGGAAGTCTCTTCGCGAACGAAGAGGCTCGGATGAGAATTATAAAATATGGTTAGAATTCGTTTAAAACGTGCAGGCGCCAAGAACCAGCCGGCATATCGTGTTGTGGTGACAGACAGCCGCAGCCCTCGTGACGGTCGGTTTATCGAGGAGCTTGGATATTATGAGCCGCTGAAAGCGGGAAATAATGCCAAAATCAACGTGGAGCGCGCTGACTATTGGCTGAAATGCGGTGCGAAACCCTCTTTTACAGTTGCCAGTTTGATTACGAAAGAACGTAAGAAATCTGCGCAATAACAGCTTTGTATGCAAGAGTTTCTTGAATACGTAATCAAAAATCTCGTAGCGGTTCCGGAAGATGTTGTTATCACTCCGGTCGAACGCGGCGGGATCACAGTTTACGAGCTGCGGGTCAACCCGGCGGATGCCGCCCGGGTGATCGGCCGCAAGGGTAGCACCATCAATGCGATCCGCGCACTGCTCGTGGCTGGCAGCGCAAAGCAGGGCAAGCGTAGTGTGCTGGAGCTGATCGAAGAAGTGGACGGCTCTGAGTACAAGAATGAAGATACGACCGAGAGCGAGGTCTAAAACCGCTCAAAGGGTGAACTTTTTCGGATAGAGACCGGAGCATGAAGATCGATGTGCTCACTTTATTTCCCGGAATGTTTGCCGGGCCGCTGGATGAAAGCATCGTTCAGCGAGCCAGAGAGAATGGAATCCTCCAACTGGGGATCCATAATCTGCGGGTGTACACCCACGATCAGCGTCAGACGGTCGATGACCGGCCTTTTGGCGGAGGTCCTGGGATGCTGTTAAAGCCCGAACCGCTCTTTGAAGCTTTGGAAGCGCTGACAGATGTCAGCAGTCATGTCATTTTTATGACACCGTCGGGACGACGATTCACCCAGGCGATCGCCAGGGAATTGGCCTCCCAGGAGCATTTGGTCCTGGTATGTGGAAGCTATGAAGGCTTTGACCAGCGTGTGCTGGATGTCTGGGCCGATGATGAGTTATCCATTGGGGACTATGTTCTGACCAATGGCGCTTTGCCGGCAATGGTGATCGTAGATGTTGTGACCCGTCTGCTGCCAGGCGCGCTGGGCAAGGATGAGAGTTCTGAGGAGGAATCCTTCAGCTCCAATCGTCTGGAATACCCCCAGTACACGCGCCCAGCCACGTTCCGGGGAATGGAAGTGCCGGAGATACTCCTTTCCGGTCATCATGCCCGTATCGCCCAATGGCGGGCGGAACAATCCAAACTGAAAACAGCGGCCGTGCGCCCGGATTTATTAGAAACTGAGGTCCAAAAGGCTGGATCCAGAAAGAATTAGAAGTTTATGAAGCAAGCGTTGATTGATAAAATCGAGTCTGCCTACACGAGAAAAGATCCTATCTCCTTCTCTGTGGGTGATACTGTGAATGTTCATACCAAAGTCAAAGAAGGTGACAAGGAACGTATCCAGGTTTTCACCGGTGTGGTCATCGGCCGTCGCGGTCATGGTCTGAATGAATCCTTCACAGTTCGCCGTATCAGCTACGGTGAGGGTGTGGAACGTGTTTTCCCGATCCATTCTCCTCGTATCGAGAAGGTCGTGGTGGAACGTTATGGCTCCGTTCGCAGAGCCAAGCTGACCTATCTGCGTGGTCGTATTGGTAAGAGCGCTCTGGCCGTCAAGGAGAAGGACGTGCGCGTTTCCAAGAAGAAAAAGGCATAAGCCTCTTTTCTCTGTTATTTATTTGATTGAGTTATTTTGCGAGCGAGGGTGCTTTTCACCCTCGCTGCTCTGTTTTTATGGGGAAAGGGTCTGGAAATATGAAGCTGGAACGCTCCTTTTACACACGGGAGATATTGACCGTCTCGCGCGAGCTGATCGGCAAGAATCTGGTCCACCGCACTCCGCGGGGGATCACCAAAGGCCGCATCGTGGAGGTGGAGGCGTATGTCGGCGCGGTGGACAAGGCTTCGCACGCTTACGGCAACAGGCGCACTGAGCGCACAGCTATCCAGTACAGCGTGGGCGGTTTTGCTTATGTGTACCTGATCTACGGGATGTATGACTGCATGAATATCGTGACCGGGCAGGAGGGACTGGCCGAAGCGATCCTGATCCGCGCGCTGGAACCGGTGGAGGGGATCGAACTGATGCGGGAACGCCGTCGCACCACGGCTCTGAAAAATTTGTGCAGCGGACCCGGCAAGCTCTGCATGGCCATGGGGATCACGCGCGAATGCTACGGTCTGGATCTGTGCGGCGATGAATTGTATCTGGAGGAGGGGAGCGTTCCCGTCAAACCGGGCGAGATCAGCGCCACCAAGCGCATCAACATTGACTATGCCGAGGAAGCGCGCGATTTCCCCTGGCGGTTCATCCTCACCGGAAGTCCGTTTTTATCGGTAAAAGGGTAGAGGTTTCCTTTTATAACGCGAAAGCGCGTGTAAAAGTGCTTTCTACAGGTATCTTCTTTTTTCAGTTCCGACGGTGGTTTGTTCGGTATGGCCGGAGTAGAGGACGGTGTCATCCGGAAGCGTAAAAATACGTTCCAGGATGCTCTTTTGGATAGCCCCGAAATTGCCGCCGGGGAGCTGATAGTTTCCGATACTGTCTTTGAAGATGGTATCGCCCACGAACGCGGCGTGGTCCCGTTCGGAGTAATAGATGACGGAATCTGTGGTGTGGCCGGGCGTGTAGATCACCTTCAGGGAAAACGCAGGATCGGCATCCAGACGGATGATCTGACCGTCCTCGATG
>JAEEGF011239653.1_pt1 | contig 28186 bp, 14 predicted proteins | sample 9134171 | NCBI WGS metagenome assembly JAEEGF01 (sample SAMN16246542, study PRJNA631951) | gut metagenome | biome: gut microbiome; feature: rumen; material: AP-attached | host: Bos | place: Iran: Karaj | collected 2018-10 | reverse complement strand
GCATCAAGCCAGAGAACGTGAAGGCATGCTACATGGGTTGCAACGGCGTGGTCTATGTGGTTGACAAGGTGTTTGCACCGGCAGAGTTCGCCTCAGTGGTCTATCCCGCTCTGGCCCATACATCGCAGATGAACGTGCTCTACTGGGCTATAGACAATCGAGACTTCAAGCCTTACCTGCTTTCTATGGAAGCTGAATATGCCTTCCTCATTCCTACCAACGATGCCATGAAGAACTTCATCGACCCATCTTCGTATGGCAAGACTGACAACGGTGTAGAGGCTCCTACAGGTTTTGAGTTCTTCTACCAGACAAGCACAAAGCGCCCCTTCGTGTACCGTTACATCACAAACATTGGTGCTGACGGAACCATCTATAAGTTGGCTCTCGACACCAAGCAGCTGGATCTGAGCACGGGTAGCTACAACATCATCAACAACTTGTTCGAGGACATGCTCGACCAGTTCATCATCGTGCTGCCTTCGGGCGGCAAGGGCGCCAACAACAAGAAACTGGAAAACTATGTGGCTGAGGGTTATCACTACTTCAAGACCAAGGGCGGCACACTCATCTATGCCGAAATGGGCAGCAACGGACAGCCCGCATTCGCCGGAGCATGGCAGCTGGCTCACCAGAAGAGGCTGATTCCCACGACTGAGGTCTATAAGAAGGACAACGGCTCGTCATATCAGCTGGAGGAGCAAGTGCCTATGTCTTCGCAGAACACGCTCTTCCTACTGCTGGAACAGCATAGCGAATACTCAAACTTCCTGCACTTGCTGCAAAACGACTATAGCGACCTGCTGAAGTTGAAGCAGGGAAGCTACAATGCCGGTTCAACCGCACTGGGTAGCCAGAACTTCCGCTTGTTCGACAACTATAACTACACCGTATTCGTTCCTTCCAACGATGCCATCACCGACCTGCAGAACCGCAAGGTGCTGCCCACATGGCACGAGCTGGAACTGACCGACACGCTGAAGTACGGAACAGAAGACAAGACAGGTGTGTTGGACAGCATTATCCTGGCTGAGAACTGGGCTCCGCTGGACAAGAGCGGCAATCCCAATATCACCGACAAGCTGCGCGACTCAGTGAAAGTCGCCATCCGCAATGTGTTCACCAACTTTGTGCGCTATCACGTGCAAGACCGCTCAGTGGCCGTGGGCATGGCTCCCGACCCCACTATGGTGGGCAACAACTATGAGAGCATGCTGCGCAACCCTGCTACAGGACGTTTCTTCCCACTCACTACAATCTCTACACCCAGCAACATGACGGTGACCGACGTAAGTGGAAAGACACACAATGTAGTAATGGCCGACGGACTGTATAACAACATCGTGCGCGAATTCTGGTTTGAAAATACTGACCCAAAAACTGACTACAAATTACGACTCATCATGTCGAGCGACGCAGTGGTGCACCTCATCGACAACGGTGCGCTCATGACCACCAACTCGCCAAAGACCTGGCAGCAGACCGTGAAGGAATATTTAAAACGCTAATGAAGGAGGAACCTAACGTATGAAAATACTAAAATCCATTTTACTGACCATGGCGCTGCTGCTCGCAACGGCAGCCGGCGCACAGACGATCACGTCGGTGCATGGTACCATCAGCGACGATATGGGCCCGCTGATGGGTGCTACCGTCGTCGAAATTGACGGAAACGGACGTATCATAGAATCGGCACTCACCGACCTGAACGGTAACTTCACCATGAAGGTGCGCAACGACAAAGACAAGATCCGCTTCAGCTATGTAGGCTTGAAGACGGTCACGTTGCCTATCAACAAGACCACTTTCAACTTGAAACTGGAATCGGCTACACAGCTGAAAGAGGTGGTGGTGAAGTCGAAGAAACGTGCAACGGGCAACGGACTGCCCATCCCTGAGAAGGAAATTTCGTATGCATCACAGACCATCTCGATGAAAGAGTTCGAGGGTCTGGGCATCACCTCGGTCGATGAGGCTCTGCAAGGACGTATTGCTGGTCTTGACATCGTAGGCGGCGGTGACCTGGGCAAGGGCTCTACGATGCGCCTGCGCGGTGTGTCGTCGCTCTCGTCGCTCACCGACTCGAACCCCCTGATTGTGGTTGACGGCAACATTCGTGAGGTGAACCTCGACAACTTCGATATGGCAGGTGCCAACGATGAGAAGTTTGCTGAGCTGCTGAACATCAACCCTGAGGATATCGCCTCTATCACCGTGAAGAAGGATGCTGCCGCTACTGCTATCTATGGTTCGCAAGGCGGTAACGGTGTGATTGAGCTGACCACCAAGCGTGGTGTGCGTGGCAAACCGAAGCTCACCTACTCGCTCAAGCTCACCGGCACCTATCAGCCAAAGGGCTATGACCTGCTCAATGGTGACGACTATACCATGCTGCTCAAGGAGAGCTACTTCAATCCCCTGCAGAACGACAACGCTGCCAGCCAGACCACCATCCCGGAAATCAACTATCTGGGCGATGAGTTCTCGGAGTGGCGTCAGTATCGCGACAACACCGACTGGCGCGATGCAGTGACCAAGATGGGTCTGCGCCAGAACCACTACGTCACCATCTCAGGTGGCGGTGAGAAGGCTGCCTTCCGCATAGGTGCCGGCTTCGACCATGAGACGGGTACCATGCTGGAACAGAAACTGAATCGTTTCTCTACGCGTGTGAACCTTGACTATAATATTAGTGAGCGCATCCGCGTACAGACCAACTTCGCACTGACCTATACGAAGAACAACATGAACAGCGACGACCTGTTGGCCATCGCCCTGAAGAAGATGCCTAACATGAGCATCTATGAGAAAGATCCCGTAACTGGTGAGAACACCTCTTCTTATTATAATATGCTGCAGGACGGTCGCTATATCGGCTCGGAGGTGTTCAAGGACGACCAGCGCACCTACGTCAACCCGGTGGCTTCGGCTCACCTGGCCAAGAACCAGCGCCGTACCTACGACATGTCGCCTGAGTTGGTCATCAACTACAAACTTTTAGGCATGGACGAGGACCACTGGCAGTTGGACTGGCGCGGATCGGTCTATATGAACATCTTCAATCAGTACGACGACAAGTTCTATCCGCAGGAGCTGCGCACCGTGCGCTATGAGGACGGTGTGAACACCACCTATGTGGGTTCATCGAAGAGCGTATCGTTCAATACGAAACAGACGCTGACCCTGATTCCATCGTTCCCCAACAAGAACCACTCAGCCATGCTGTTGGGCCGCTTTGAACTGACTTCTGGCTCATCCAGCAGCCAGGGCACCAGCGGCAAGGGTCTGCCCTCAACTGACGGTGCTATCGTCAGCCCGACGGCAGGTGGCGTGATTACCGACGTGAACTCAAGCTATAACCAGTGGCGCTCAATGTACTACACCGTCTCTGCCCACTACGCATTCAAGGAACGCTACATCATTGATGCAACGGTACGCGTGGACGGAACGACCAAGTTCGGACCGAACAATCGCTGGGGTTACTTCCCCTCGGTGTCACTGCGCTGGAACGCCATTGAAGAGCCCTTCATGAAGTGGGCCAAGCCCGTTCTCTCCATGCTGTCAGTTCGTCCCAGCTGGGGTATGGTGGGCCGTCAGCCTAACCAGAACTATCTGTACACCTCGAAGTACGGCTATTCAGACCGCTACATAGACATGACATCTATGGCACCGCTCAACATTCGACTCACCAACCTGAAGTGGGAGAAGACCAAGAGCTACAACCTGGGCGTTGACTTAGGATTTCTGGACGACCGTCTGAAGCTCACCTTCGAGTTCTATCACAACACTACTTCCGACATGCTGATGAGCAACTACCGCGTGCCTTCGAACACGGGTTATGCTACCATCCCCTATCGCAACACAGGTAAGATGCGTAACATCGGTTGGGAGTTCCATATCGACACCTATAAGCTGATCAAGGCTGGCAAGTTCTACATGGACCTGAATGCCAACTTCGGTAACAACAAGAACGAGTTGCTTGAAATGGACGAGTCCATCCTTGAGAGTCTGAACTCTAAGTATGGCTATAACAACGCCGAGTGGCTGCGCCGCGTTCAGCTGCACAATCCGCTGGGTGCCATCTATGGCTTTAAATACAAAGGTGTGTATCAGTATAACTACAATACCTTCCTCAATATGAGCAATGCTGAGCGTCAGCAGTTCATGGCAGAGGGCAAGACAGCTCCTGTGGCTACCAATGCTGACGGCTCGCTGATTCTAGACTCTTACGGCAATCCTGTGCGCATGATGTTCGACTACACCAACGACGGTACAGGCAAGGACTACCGCTTCAATGGCGGTGATGCTATCTACGAGGATCTGAACCACGACGGTCAGATCAACGCACTCGACATCACCTATCTGGGCTCTTCGCTGCCTAAGCTGACGGGTGGCTTTGGCTTCACCTTCAACTACGGCAACTGGCGACTGGCCACTCAGTTCACCTACCGCGTAGGCAACAAGATCCTGAACATGGCACGCTTACGTGCAGAAGCCATGACCGGTAACGACAACCAGAGCCAGGCCGTGAACTACCGCTGGCGTAAGGAAGGCGACGTGACCTCTATCCCACGCGCCCTGAGAAACTCTACTGAATTTACTGCTTACAACTCACTGGTCAGCGACCGCTTCGTGGAGGATGGTTCTTATCTGCGCATGAGCTATGCACAGCTGAACTACACCATCAACAAGAAGCACCTGAAGTGGATTGGCCTCAGCCGTATTGCCATCTATGCCAGTATCAACAACCCGTTCGTCATCACGAAGTACACGGGTGTTGACCCCGACATTGTGCAGTCTGGCTTCGATCCTGCTATCGATAACGCCCAGACACCGCGCTCGCGCTCTTACACGCTGGGTCTGACCATTGACTTCTAATTTCGGAATAACGTCATAACGAAATAACGTAATAACGAGAAAAAATCTATGAAGAAATTATTTTATAATATAATAGGTGTCGCCTGCTTAGCTGGTTCTCTATCCTCTTGCGCTGACTTCCTGGAAATCAAGCCTCAGAATGAGATTGTCTTGGAGGACTTCTGGAGTGAGAAGGCCGACGTTGACAATATGGTAAGCGGCTGCTATGCAGCACTCGAGAGCGATGCCGCTGTTCGCAGAATGATGATGTGGGGCGAGTTTCGCAGCGACAATGTCATGGCGGGTATAGATACCCAGAAAGACATGAACCTCTATAACGTGTTCCGCGAGAACATCACACCTAAGAACTGGTACACCAACTGGAGCATATTCTATCAGGTTATCAACCGTTGTAACACGGTCATCAAGTATGCACCTGAGGTGGCTCAGCGCGACCCAGCCTACAGCAACAGTGAGGTTCAGGCCACCATCGCTGAGGTGTCGGCGCTCCGCGACCTGTGCTACTTCTACCTGATTCGCACGTTCCGTGATGTGCCCTACACTACGGAGGCATATACCGACGACGATCAGGAGATGCAGCTGGAAGCTACACCGTTCTATACTGTGCTCAACAACCTGATTACCGACCTGGAGAGCGTCAAGGGCAATGCCATCAAGCGCTATCCCGATACACAGAAGGTCTATCAGACAGGCCGCATCACACAGGATGCCATCAATGCCATGCTTTGTGAGATGTATCTCTGGAACAAGGACTATGCTAACTGTATCCGCTGTGCTGACGAAGTCATTCAATCGAAGAAAGACCAAGCCGAAGAAGAGCGCATCAAGAATGGAACATCTATTCCTGCCAGTGAGCAGCGTCTGGATGGCTATCCACTGGTGAACAACTATAACTCCAACACCTCATTTGGCAGCGCTTTCAACGAGATTTTCGCTAAGGGCAACAGTCGTGAGACCATCTTCGAACTGGTATTCGACAACAACGAGGCAGGCAACACCATGCCAAGTAATGCCGCTGCTGGTGAGTGGTACGGTAATTTCGTTAATCCAGGCCGCGTGGCAGCGGGTAGTGCCATCACTGAAGATGCTGAGGCCGATGAGAACAAGCGCACCATTTTCCAGGGTGTGAACAAGAAACTCGATGCTCGAATCTACTTTAACCTTTTTGGAGGTAGCAGTACGATTGCCAAAATGGTTTTTCGCACAGTCATTGTTGACGCAGCCTCTTCCACACCTACCGTTGGATACGGCAATCCTTACAATTATGCTAAGATTAATAATGTGGAACACTGGTACAACAGCAGCAACTGGATTATCTACCGTCTGAGCGACATCATGCTGCTCAAGGCCGAGGCACTCTGCCAGCTCATGCGCGACGGCTCAGATGCTGCCACAGTGGCATACAATAACGGAATCGCCCGTCAGGCCTTCACACTGGCCAATGTGGTGAACAAGCGTGCCTATTGCGTAGTTGACATCAAATCGACTAAGGACACGCTCGACTTCAACAACTACCAGACCAAGTCTGCACTTGAGAATCTGGTGATGCGCGAGCGTCAGGTTGAGCTCATGTTCGAGGGCAAGCGCTGGTACGACCTGGTGCGCCGCTCAATGCGCGATGGAAGAACTGACGCGCTCTGCGAAGCTGTCAGCAGACGTAATGGTCCTAACCCCACACTGGCCAGCAACTTCTTTGGCAACCCCAACACCTGGCAGTGGGCTATTTTCTGGCCTTACAACTATGAGGAGCTGATTGTGAACAAGAAGCTGAAGGCGAACCCAGCCTATGGCGACGGTAACACCAGCAATATTGAATAAAAAAATGACAACTAAAGACGACGAATATGAAACGAAATAAGAACATACGGTCGCTGCTGACCATTTTTTCACTGCTGGCACTGCTGTTGCCACTGACCTTCAGCTGCTCTGACGAGCCTGAAGCAGAATATTTCTACACGTTCAAAGGCGAGATGATGAGCGACTATCTGAAGAATCGCTCACAGTACAGCCAGTTTACAAAGTGCGTAGAGCGTGCTCATCTGATGGATTTGCTCTCCACTTACGGTCACTACACCTGTCTGCTCCCTTCTGACGGTGCCATGAGTGCATACCTTCAGAAAAAGGGACTGACCTCAGTTGACCAGCTCAGCGATGCTGACTGCGACACCATCGCACGCACTCACCTGCTGGCCAATATGTACAGCACCATCGAAATGACGCAGGACCGTCTGCAGACGGCCAACTTCCTGGGTCGATATATCAGCACCAAGGTAGATACCGTATCGGTAGAGCACCGTGGTGAGATTATGCTGGAAGGCATTGCCTATATCTCCAACACGCTGAAGGATGACTCCGTAGAGAACGGTATCGTACAGCCCATTTCGGCAGTGATTGAGAAGTCAACCAGTAACATTGCTTCGTTGCTGCGCGACGACAAGAACTTGTCGATCTTCTATGAAGCACTGACTGCAACGGGCGTTGAAGACGAGATTCAGCTCGTGGTAGATCCCACCTACGACCGCAAGAACTATACCTATTATGACTATCAGTCGCACACTTGGCCTGAGCGTGCCTGGGTACCCGACACCAAGAAATACGGTTACACAGTTTTTGCCGAGCCCGACGATGTGCTGAAGAAAGAGTTTGAAGACCGTGGCATCTCCACAGCCAACGGCTACCTGCGTGCACTCTACGATCTGGCTTGCCAGGAGTATGATGCTGTCTATCCCGGAGATGTTTCAAACTCAGGTCACGACTTCGCTAACCTCAAGAGTGACGTGAACCCCCTGAAGCGTTTCATGCGCTATCACATCCTGAACCGCTATGTGGCTGGTGCCGATGACCTCACGGCTATGGAAATGAAGGCTGCCGACGGTAAGGAAGGCTTCGGCTTTGAGACCTCTTTGGTGAACCCCACCGACTGGTACGTCACCTTGCTGCCCCACACCATGATGAAGGTGGAGCGCATGACACGCCGTAACATCAACAAGACGAAGTCTCCGCTGCGTGAAGGCAACGCTGTGAAGGGCGACCACTACGTGAACCGCCGCTATGAGACCCTGAAGGACGGTACTGAATACCAGTACGAAGGTGCTCATGTCATCAACGTTACCGGACAGTATGAGGATGGCAAGGACAAGGTATCGGATGCGCTGAACGGCCACTACTTCTATGTTGATCAGATTGTAAGCTTCAACAGCACCGTGCAGAACATCATTCAGAACGTACGTATCCGCATGGACTTCTCGGCCATCTTCCCCGAGGTGATGACCAACGACATGCGCCTGAAGGGCGACCCCTGGAGCGACGATACACGTAAGCGAGCTGACGGTGGCAACGAGAACTTCCGCGACGAGTCTTCTACCCCGAAGAACGGTCGCAACTTCTACTTCCCCGACGGCTACCTGGACGGTGTGACCTTCTCCAGCAACTGCTACTTAGTGATGCGTCGCCCCCACATCAACTTCTGGTCTTGGCAGGGCGATGAGTGGAACATGTTCGGTGACTACGATATCACCTTCCGTATTCCGCCAGTACCCGTATCAGGCGACTATCAGTTGCGTCTGGGCTTCTGTGCGCTGGAGACCCGTGGCGTGATGCAGGTCTATTTCGATGGCATTGCACAAGGTATTCCCCTTGACATGACAAAGACCCTGAACTCAGACTACTATCTTGGTTCACGTTTCGACGGTGACGAGTCAGCCAATGCTTACGACAAACGTAGCGATGAGGACAAGGCCGACGAGCAGAAAGTGCTGAAGAACCTGGGTGCCTATCGCGCTCCGCGTTCTACCTATCACTTCAACTCCAGCGGTACCAAGTACTACTTTGTAGGAACCAACGGTGTGTATCGCCGAATCCTCTGCCAGACCTACATCGACAAAGACACTGACCACTATCTGCGCTTCCGCGTAGCCAGCAATGGTAAGCAGGGTAACAACAATGAGTTCATGCTCGACTACCTTGAGATTGTACCAAAGAGCGTTTACTCTGTTGACGGCGACGGTGAGATGGAAGACGACTTGTAAAGCCTCACACCCATCTCCAAAAAGAGAGGGGAGTAGATCGTAAAACCAATAACACATTATAATATATGAAGAAGAATATATTTTCAAGCATAAGAAAGCAAGTGGTAAAGCTAACCACTCCCCTCACCTCCTGGAGAGGGGTTGGTGGTGAGGCTTTGCTTTTGCTTGCCCTTTTCACAGGTTGTTCCGACACCTGGAACGACCACTATGAGGGAACACCGGCCAACGTGAACGAAGGCTCACTCTGGCAGGCCATCCAGCAGAATCCCAACCTGAGCAATTTCGCACAGGTGATTCAGGCCACTGGCTACGACCGTCATCTTAACAGCAGTCAGACATTCACTGTCTTCGCTCCCACCAACGACCATTTCTCGGCTACCGATGCCCAGAATCTCATCAGCCAGTATCAGCAGGACAAGCTGACGATGAAGGACGAGGACAACATCGTGCTGAAGGAGTTCATAAAGAACCATGTGGCCCTCTATAACTTCTCCACCTCAGCCAGCAGTGTTGACTCCGTAAGGTTGCTCAACGGCAAGTATGCCGTGCTCCAGGCTGGTGAAGTAGATGGTGTGAAGACGCTTACCAACAACGAACTTTATCGCAATGGCGTGCTCTTCACGGTTGGTGGAAAGCTGTCCTATCAGCCCAACATTTTCGAATATATCAAGAAGGACCGCGACCTTGACAGTCTGGCTAATTTCCTCTACAACCCCAGCTTCTATTACAAGGAGTTCATGCCCAGTCTCAGCGTGGTTGACAGCGTGAAAGACGGAAAGACCGTCTATATGGACAGTGTGAACGTGCAACGCAACCGTTTGTTCGAACATCTGCAGGACATCAACGACGAAGACAGTACTTACTGGATGGTGATGCCTACGAACGAAGTATGGAAGAAACTGGTAGATGAGTATAGCCAGTACTTCAACTACAACAAGAAGGTTCAGCTGCGCGATTCTATGAACTATGTGAACACCCGTCTGGCCATTCTGCAAGGCACTGTGTTCAGCAAGACTTACAACAAGGGCGTGTTTGCCAACCATAGCAGCGGTACCACTGAGGTGACCGACTCGGCCCTGTCGGAGCATGCCATTCAGTCTTATCACATCCGTACTGCAAAATGGGGTAAGGAATTCAACTATTATCAGTATCTGAACCCCTGGCGCACAGGTGGTGTGTTCGATCAGAGCGATGTCGTGACGTGTAGTAACGGTATGGTCCGCAAGGCCACGACCTGGCCCATCAACAAGCTGGAGACCTTTGCCCGTTACAACATCATCGAGGCTGAAAGCGGAAACATCTGGGAATACAGCAAAATTCCCAATCCCAAGAAAGAGGGTGACTCTATTCAGACCATCACGCCCGACATCCGCGACGTGACCCGCAACAGCGTTGACTCTCTGAACTTCTACGATAAGGTATGGAGCAACAAGTATATGGAGTTCAAGGTAGAGGAGCCTTCCTATACTTCTCACTTTGTGACTTATGCGCTGACCGATGTTCTCTCCAATATCCCTTACGACATCTATCTCGTGACCTCGCCAGCCATTGCTCACGACCCGAATGCCTCCAGTTTTGAACGCCGTCCTGTTAAGTTGCGCTGCACGCTCTACTATCCCGATGAAGACGGCAAGTCAAAGAACGAGAGATTGGTCTCTGCTGAGTCAACCACTCTTGACAAGATAGACTATATCAAACTGAACTCGGGTAGCCAATATGCTGACGGATTCGTATTCCCCACGTCCAATTTCGACCTTGACGAGGAGAGCCCTTCATTCAAGCTGAAGATAGAGACTCGCGTCAGCAGTAGCGAATTCAACAAGAGCCATTCCCGCACAATGCGCATCGACTGCATCCTTTTGGTGCCTCATGGAACGCTCGACCTGAGCGATCCCAACGTGGTGAAGATGACTCCTCACGGCGACTACAACGGTCTGAACCTGCGTAGCTGGACAATGCAACGCTAATGTGTCACAAATCAAACAGAACAACCTATGAAACGATATATCTTATTTGGACTTTCACTGCTGATGGTTTTCCCTCTTGCCGTTAGTGCACAAGACGACGATAGTGAGGAAGAAGGAACCGAGACCCAGGTTCGCGGTTTTGCCATCAAACAGAAGAAATATGAAACGCGCAACATTGCTGGTAAGGTGGTGAACGCTGCCACCAGTGAGCCGGTGTCGGGTGCTATCATCCACGCTGCTGAAATCGACGGCTACAGTACTCTGACTGAAGACGATGGCTCCTTCGTGCTGAAGGTGCCAGTATTTGCCACCTCTCTCTATGTGGTGACACCCGACTTCAACCCCGTCCGAATGGGTCTGACGAAAGACTCACTGCAGCGCACCATCATGCTTTATCCCACTACGTTCGATGCCGAATATACGGCTCAGACCAACGTGCGTAGCGATGCATCGGCTAACAACTTCAAGTACACCAATGCCATCAATATCAAGGATGAGATTCAGAAACAGCTGGGCGCTCAGGTCCACACCATGGGCATGAGCGGCACACCTGGCATAGGCAGCGTGATGTTCATGCAAGGTCTGAACTCGCTGAATGCCAACGCCCAGCCGCTCATCGTGGTCGATGATGTCGTTTACGACATGCAGAACGGACGTTCGGTGCTGCACGATGGCTTCTACAACGATGTGCTGTCCAACATCAACCCCAACGACATTGAGAAGGTGACCGTTCTCCGCAATGGTACAGCTCTCTATGGTGCGAAGGGCGCCAACGGTGTGATTCTTGTTCAGACCAAACGCAGCAAGTCGATGGCTACACGTATTACTGCCTCTGCTTCAGCCGGTGTGACGATGAAGCCCCGTATGATGTCGATGATGGATGCCGAGCAGTACAGAGGATATGCTTCTGAGTTGTTGAAGACCACTAACACTCGCCTCACCTCCTTCAAGTTCCTGGACGAGCGTCAGACGCTGGAGAACGGCAAGATGAACTACTACTATCCGCTCTACCACCAGAACACCGACTGGAAAAAGCTGGTGTACCGCTCAGCCATCTCACAGAACTATGGCATCAATATTGAAGGCGGTGACAACGTGGCCAACTACAACCTGTCTATTGGCTACACTTCAGCCAAGAGCACGTTGAAGTATAACGACATGGATCGTCTGAGCGTTCGCTTCAACACAGATATTAATCTGACCAAGCGCTTGTCAGTGCGCTTCGATGCTTCGTTTGCCAATCAGACGCGTGACCTGCGCGACGACGGCGCCCCCGAAAGCTATGACGAAGGCACTCCCTCGGCCCCCAGCTTCCTGGCTTATGCGAAGAGTCCTTTCCTGAGCCCCTATAGCTATGGCCGCGGTGTATTCAGTGACGAGAAATATGATGTATATAAGGAGAGCTACCTCTCTGAGGCACTGGCCAACTACAAGAACTACAACTGGCAGCTTGACAATCCTGCGCTGATCAATGAAGACGGCGAGGCACCTAACAAGAACCGTTTCGAGACCTCGCTGCTCAACCTCTCAGTCACCCCGAAGTTCAGGTTCAATACGCATCTGGCGCTGAGTGAGCACTTCAGTTACAACCTGGTGAACAACAATGAGATGTACTACATCCCCCGCAACGGTCTGCTGCTCAACCCCAACGACCAGTCAAGCAATGCTCACGGCGGATACTACGTCAGCAGTCTGGGCGGCTATCGCGACAATGAGGTGCGCTCACTGGCTTCGAAGCAGAACTCAGTGATGAGCGATACCCGACTGGAATGGGGCAACCGCTATGATGCCCACGTCGTAAACGTGTTCGGTGGTGTTCGCATCAACTGGGAGAACTACACCGCCAACCAGCAGGTAGGTTACAACACGGGTAACGACAAGACTCCGTTCATGCGTAAGGACCTGTCGAACGTGTCGGTAAATGGTGTTGATGAGAGCTGGCGCTCAATGGCCATGTATGCACAGGCTGAATACAACTATCTGAGTCGCTACTACGTGCAGGCTAACCTGACCCTTGAGGGCTCATCACGCTTTGGTAAGGATGCCGGAGGTATGAGGTTGTTTAAGGCTCCTTGGGGAGTGTTCCCCGGCATTCAGGCTGCATGGGTACTCACCAATGAGTCCTGGCTTTCAAATATCAATGGTCTCGACTACTTGCGCCTCAATGCAGGCTTCGACGTGAGCGGCAACGACGATATCAACTTCTATGCTGCCCGCAGCTACTTTGCTTCCAACGAGTTCCTGCACTCAGTGGCCGGTCTGTCGTTTGCAGGCGTAGGCAACACCAAGATTCAGTGGGAGACCACTCGCCGACTGAATGTAGGCTTGGAAGGCAACTTCATCAACAACCGACTGAATGTAGCCATCAACTACTTCAACTCGTGGACCAACAACCTGCTCACACTTCAGTCAGTGAACTTCCTCTCCGGTCTGGAGAAAGGCTGGTCTAACGGTGGTAAGCTGACCAACCAGGGCTATGATGTGACTGTCAACGCCAAGGTGCTGGCCCTGAAGGACTGGCAGTGGCAGGTGGGAGTCAGCGTAGGCCACTATAAGAACAAGATTACTGAACTGCCCGACGGTGGTGAGTATATTGACAATCAGATATATGGCGCTACTGTCCGCACACAGGTGGGGCAGGCTGCCAATATGTTCTACGGCTACAAGACCCTGGGCGTGTTCGCCACCACTGAGGAGGCTGCCGCTGCAGGACTCTACTTCATGGCCGACAACGGTGTCGATAAGAAATACTTCGGTGCAGGCGACATTCACTTTGCCGACCTGAACGGCGATGGTCAGATCACCGATGCTGACCGCACTGTGATTGGCGACCCCAACCCCGACATTTTCGGTAACATCTTCACCTCTCTGTCTTGGAAGCGTTTCCGTCTCGATGTACGTTTCAATTACTCACTGGGCAACGATGTATATAACTACATGCGTGCACAGCTCGAGGGCGGCAGCCGTTTCATGAACCAGACCACCGCACTGAACCAGCGCTGGCAGATAGAAGGTCAGCAGACCAGCATGCCACGCATCACTTTCCAGGATCCCATGGGCAATTCACGCTTCAGCGACCGCTGGATTGAGGATGGCAGCTATCTGCGCCTGAAGACCGTGACCTTGAGCTACAACCTGCCCCTAAAGTCACAGTATATTCAGGGACTGCAGTTCTGGGTACAAGGCAACAATCTGCTCACATTCACCAAGTACTTAGGCAGCGATCCCGAGTTCAGCATGACCACAAGTGTCATCGGTCAGGGCATCGACCTGGGCCGTCTGGGTCAGGGACGTTCTGTCGTTGCCGGTGTGAAGATCAACCTGTAATGGAGATGAATGAGACAACTTAGCATTATCCAAATAATACGAAACGATATGAAAAAGATATATTTCAGTAAGATGAAGACCGCCCTTGCAGCGTTCTGTGGTATCTTAGCCCCCCTCACGTTGGGAGGGGTTGGAGGTGGATTGTTCACCTCTTGCTCTGATTTCTTCAATCAGGAGTCAAGCGATGTGCTCCTGGCCGACAAAGCCCACCTGAATAACTCTGTGGATACTGTTTACTCCGTGCTGGGCATCATGAACAAACTGCAAACCATAGCCGACCGCACCGTCCTGCTGGGCGAGCTTCGCGGCGACTTGGTCGATGTCACCAGCACGGCCAGCAGCGACCTGCGCGACATAGCCAACTTCAACGTGGGCGACAGCAACGTCTATAACGCACCGCGCGACTACTATGCCATCATCAACAACTGCAACTACTTCATCAAGCACGCTGACATCAATCTGAAGAGCAACCGTGGCGAGAACATCTTCATGAAGGAGTGGGCAGCAGTCAAGGCTTTCCGCGCGTGGACATATTTCCAGCTGGCACTCATCTATGGCAAGGTGCCTCTGGTGACCGAACCCATTATGTCGCTTGAGGATGCCAATGCCGATTTTCCCATGTACGACATTGAGGGCATTTGCCGCTACTTCCTCGATGACTTGAGCACCATACCTGCTGAGTATGAGACTGTCTATCCCAGCTATCGCACCATTCGTAACACTGACTCGCGCTTCTTCTTCTTCCCCATCAATATTCTGAGGGGTGAAATGAACCTCTGGCTGGGCAGCATCACCCAGAACAAGGAGTACTATCGTCAGGCAGCACTGGCCTACTATAAGTACATTACCCAGCGCAACAGCAATAGTGTGAGCTATCCTACTGGCGTGAACACCATCATGTGGAAGCCAGGCGGTACTTCTTGGTACGAAATCACGGTTGCTGGCGGAAACGATGCTTTCGGCACTTCAGAGGCTTACACTACCACCAGCGAACTCATCACCATGATTCCCGGCGACTCTATCCGCGCCGAGGGTTACTATAGTGAACTGCGCAACCTCTACAACTCCAACGACCAGAACAGCCAGCGCGTGAGCATCACGCCCAGCCAGTCGTTGTTCGACATCTCAGCTGCACAGAAAAACTGTCGCATCGGTACGGCCCGTTCAGGTGGCAAGGGTTACAACGTGACCTACGCTCCTGCCGGACTGCCCAACCACATGAGCGGTGACCTGCGTCTGGCAGCAGTACTAAGCGAAGGATTCGACAACACGGAGCGCGTAGAGACACAGCAAATCAGCAAGTTCTCTTCACGAAATGTGCACATCTATCGCCGACAGATGATCTATCTGCGCATGGCTGAGGCCCTCAACCAGGCTGGCTACTCACGTGCAGCCTTCATGATTCTCTCTACGGGCCTGAGCGATCAGATTATGAAAGACTCCGTCAATAGCTATTATTCTACAGACGATCAGGCTTTCCTCGCACAGTTCAAGTTCCCTGAGTCGTTCGTGAAGGAGACCTCCTACGACGTGCTTACCATAACCGACGTGGCCAGCAACTCAGCTTGGACTCCTGAGCACACCACGATGGGCATTCACTCGCGCGGATCCGGCTGGACCCCACTGAACGAGTACTATCGCTACAACGACTCTATCCCCACAATGGGTAAGGCTTCCGACGGCGTGACCGACTCTGTCATCAACGTGGCTCGCCCCGCTGCTGAGGTTCAGGCTTACGTTGACAGCCTCATTCTGAACGAGGGAGCCCTTGAGTTTGCCTTCGAGGGCACACGCTACTATGACCTCATGCGCTATGCCTTGCGCCAGCCCAACCCCGGTGCAACTATGGCCAAGTTCATCTATGGTCGTCGCGGTGAGAGCCGTCGTGGCGAGATGCAGGGTGTGATCAGGCAGAACCTGAATGATCGCAATAGCTGGTTCCTGAAGTGGAACGGAAAGATTGGCTACTAAGTCATCGGTAGCTACACCAATATAATTGAGGGCTATCATTCACGCGAATGATAGCCCTCAATATTTTGTTATATGTGCTTTAGATGACAAAAGAACCGATGTCATTTTCTAAAGAGACTGTTTCCCCTCATAAGTGCGGTAAACGAGGTAGTCACCGTCAGCCTCGACTGTGAAGGAGTCGGCTATGGCTTCGTTGAGCGTACCCTGCCACCACGACGTGAAAGGGTAGGCATCGTAGCGAAGACCAGTGGTCTGCAGGCGGCTGCATCCGAAGTTGAAAAGGCTGACTTGCTGACCGGGGAAGGAAGAGAAGTGGGTAGTCTGAGATTTCTGATTACTCCCCACCACTGGCACAAACCAGCCGTGATTGGTAGCCATGAAGGGCTCGATGCCGAACTCACGGGCATATCGCATGAGAAGGGAGATGTTGCCAAGGGTATGATCCTCTCGCCGTCCGGTGGCTCCGAGGTAAACAATGCAGCGGAAGCCCTTTTCAACGCAGAACCGCGTGGCCTTCGTTAGGTCGTTGTCGTCTTGTTCGTCCACCTGCACAAAGATGTCCTCATATTCTTCGCGAGCCCATGAAGGGATGCTGTCGCCGTCGCCCACCACGGCATCGGCCCAGTCGCATTGTAGGATGGCACTGTCACAGCAGCACACGTAAGGTGCTTCCTGTAACAGTTGTACGGGAATGTCGTGCTCAGGTGGTTCGCCAGAGGCGAGGATGACGCAAAAACGAACCTCAGTCCCACCCTCAAACCCACCCCCAACCCCTCCCCAGGGGAGGGAAGTTTGGTTAGCTCTGCTGTTGAGGAGTTCAAAAGGAGTATCTATCATATTCAATCATATTTTTAGTTTTTTTGTTCCATTGCTTCTTACAATCATGTTTTTATTCCATTGCTTCTAACATTAATATTTTTTGTTTTCCATTGCTTCATACATTATCGAGTCTATTCAGACTCCCCTCCCCTGGGGAGGGGTTGGGGGTGGGTTTGTGTTGTTGTTTTCATCATCCCCTTCCATTTGTAATACCCCATCACTGCAATCACCACATACAGCCCGTAGAGCCCGGCCTTGAAGGGAATGCCTTTTTGTATGTAGAGTATAGTGCATACCATATCGACCACCATCCAGAAGAACCACTGTTCCAGATACTTGCGCGCCAAGGCCCAGAGTCCGACGAAGGAGAGGGCATTGGTGAACGAGTCGAGTAGGGGAACGGTGGAGTTGGTCCACGTTACTAATATATAATAGGTGAGGCCCCAGGCCACGAAGAAGAAGAGAGTGGCAGGGAGGTAGAAGCGCGGAGGCATGTTGATGATAGGCAGTTCCTGCTTTAGCTTTCTGGTCTTCTTGAACTTCCAGACGCAGAGACCATACACTGCAGCCAAGGTGTAATAGACCGCCATACCTGCATCGCCATAGAGTCCGTGACTGTAGTAGAGGTAAACATCGAGAGCAGGCATGATGATGCCCACCACCCAAAGGGCGATGTGGGCGCGGTACTCAAGCCAGATGTAGAGCAGGCCGAGGACGGTGGTCAGAAAATCCAACCAATAGAGTTCTATAAATTCATTCATATTTTAGAAGTTGATGCTCAGATATGCCATCCAGTTGAACGGTGCTGAAGGAGCGAAGCCTACGGCCTGGTCGTCACGCACGCCCCATGTGTTGACGGCTTGCACAGTGCCGTCGGCCAGTTGCTTGTACTGTGGAGCGGCCCATCCGTTGTTGTCGAATTTGGCATTCGTGATGTTGTAAAGTGAGACACCAACTTTTGCCTCTTTCAGAGCGATGGCTTTTAGGGCGAAAGCATAGCTCAGATCCACGTTTGTGGTGAAGTGCTTCTTTAGCATTAATGTCTCGTAGCAGTCGTTGCCATTGGCATCCTGACAAAGCATCTCTTTGAAGCCAGTATTGGTTAAGTATTGGTCACCGACGAACTGGCTCTGGATAAGTGCCTTGAAGCCCTTGATAGTGAATGTGAAGATGTTGTTAGCAATCACGTCGGGCGAGAAGGCCAACGGCTTTTCGCCATTGAGGGTGACGGTGGTCGTATAGTCGTCGAGCATCACAGCAATATTCTTGACGCGGTTGCGCGAGAAAGTGGCATTTACGTCCCAGCGGAACCAGCTGGTAGGTTGCCAGGCCACTTCAAGTTCAATTCCCAGACGATAGCTCTTGTCGAGATTGCGGGTGATGGATTCACCGATATTGTCAATTTCACCCGTGAGCACAAACTGATCCTTGTAGTTCATCCAGTAGAGGGTGGCACCTGCTGTGAACGATTGGCTTTGATAGTTATAGCCTATTTCAAGGTCGTTGAGTCTCTCAGGGCGTGGCTTCTCCAGACCGGCACCATAATTGTTCTGGAAGTTGTTGCGGGCAGGCTCCTTATGTGCGATGGCATAGGAAACAAAAGCACGGTGATTCGTAGCAAATTGGTAGTTGAGACCAGCTTTGGGATTGAAGAAGTTGTATTTCTCGTGGATGATGTAGCCCTCGGGCTTGTCAGCCACAAACCAGTCTCTTGGGTCTTCCATCTTATAATTTACATGGCGGTACTGAAGGTCGAGGAAGGCACTGAGTCCGCGAAGGAACTGATAGTTGCCCTTGGCATACACATTGTATTCAATCTTCTTGGCATTGTCGCGATAGTATTCGTATCTTGGGACGTATCTTGCAGGGGCATTCGTGACTTGTACAATACGGCCAAAGTGATTGCCATCATATTTGTTCCAGCCTCCACCTACAGTCAGGTTCAAATTTTTCTTGTTATCAAAAAGCAGTGATGCCACAGCACCATAGAAGTCGTTAGCCATGTGCTTGCGGCGCACCAAGTCGCTCTTCATGTCAGTCTCGGCAGCCGTCAAGGGGAAATATTCAGATAGTTCCTTGTTGCCCTTGAATTGCTCATAGTAGCCATCGCCTCTAGTGTAGTGCAGGGCAGCGTTCAGCGAAAGGCGGTTTGTGAAGCGCTCGTTCCATAACAGCTGATAGTTGTGCTGGACGTAGTTGTCCGTCTGCTTGTCGTAGTAAAGCGGATTGCCGTTAGCATCATCCCCCATATATCCGCAAGGGTTATAGGTGCGTCCGTAGAGTTCCTGTGCATAGTGTGAGGAGAAGTCCCAGGCATGGTAAGTCTCTTCCTGACCGTACCAGGTGAGTAGTTTCACGGCGCGGTTGTCATCGAAATATCCATATTGCAGGAAATAGCTGAAGAGTTGTGCTGAAGCTCGGTCTATATAACCTTTTGACCCGATGTGTGAGAAACGTCCTTGCAGGCCAGAGTGACCCTCGTCGGGCAGACCTGTAGAGAATTTTACCGTCTGCTTATTAGCGTGGTATGAGCCTCCGCTGAGGTCAAGGCCGACATACGGTTTCATTCCGATGTTCTCGGTCTGCATGTTAAGCGTGGCACCAAAGGCTCCTGCTCCATTTGTTGATGTTCCCACACCTCGCTGTATCTGCATGGATTGTAGGCTGCTGGCAAAGTCACCCATGTTCACCCAGAATACGGAATTGCTCTCGGCATCGTTCATGGGGATGCCGTTGGCGGTGATGTTGATGCGTTCGGGGGCCGTGCCGCGAATGCGCAGCGAGGTGTAGCCGATGCCATTGCCGGCATCGCTCGTCATGGTGACACTTGGCGTGAGCGACAGCAGGTAGGGAATGTCCTGTCCGTGGTTCATCTGTTTGATTTGGTCGCGATTCATGTCTGTGAAAGCCATCGGTGTGTTCTTCGAGGCACGTGTGGAACGTACCTGCACACCTTGCAACTCAACGGTTTTCAACGAGTCTAAGGGTTCGGCAGCAGTGGCCGTTGTTGCGCCCAATAGTGCAATCAGAAAGAAAATTGTTTTTTTCATCCCTTTTTTATTATTTGATATTTTTAAAAAGGGGGTATGATTTGACCTACTATCCATCCCTACGTCGGCATTACCCGCATCAGGTTCAGAAGGGTATGATCTCAGCCAGATTTGCATCCTTTCGGCATGCCATCTAAGCACCCCTTGATTAGCCACTTTGGCAAATCGGGCGCAAAGTTAAGTGATTTTGGTGAAACAGCAAAAATAATGAAACGATTTTTGCTGTATCACCCTAAAAACATCATCGTCCCAACCAATGTGAGGGGTTGAGCAACACACTCCAGTTGCGCAACTGGAACTGCATGACCTGATCGGCACCCAGGCTGCCGAGCACATCGCGTGTCTTGACGCGCTGCCCTTTCTTCACACTGACGTTGGCCAGATTGATGTAGGCCGAGATGTACTTGCCGTGACGCACGGTCACAATGTATTTTCCACCCTGCATATAGACACCGCTCACCTCACCATCGAAGACGCACCGTGCCTTGGCACCGCCCTGTCCCTTGAGATGCCAGCCGTTGCTTTGCAGCCGCACGTGGCTCAGTCCTTCGGGACTATAGGTGCCGAAGCCGCGCACTAGGCGGTAGGCTCCGGTGATGGGGATGGGCAGCCGACCCTTGTTGGCCTCGAAGCCTCCTGTCATCTTACGGTCTTCAGCCGGTATGCGATAGGTCTCTTCGGCTTTCTTGGCCTCGGCTATTTCTCTCTCTCGTGCATTATCTTCCTCGCGAGCTTTTTGTTCAGCCTGTCTGAGGGCCAACTCAGCCTCGCGTGCCTTGCGCTCTGCTTCGGCACGCTCTTTTCTTGATGCCCGACGGGCTTCCTCGCGTGCCTCCTGCTCTCGTTTGCGGGCTTCGGCAATGCGGCGCTCATTCTCCTTGCGAGCAGCCTCTGCAGCAGCGCGTTTGCGTGCCAGCTCCTCCGCACGTTTGCGTGCAGCCTCTTCAGCCGCCTTTTTCTTGGCTTCAGCCTCCAGTCGAGCCCGTTCGCGTGCCAGTTCTTCTGCAATGAGCTTGTCGATGCGGGCATTCAGTTCTTCCTCGCGTCGCTGCTGCTCTACGATGAGTGCCTCTACGGTCTTTTGCTGTTTCTTGAGCTGTTCGACCTGTGCCTGCTGCTGGTTCTGCTTGCCTTCGAGCACTTGTTGCTCTTTCATGCCCCGTGCCAGCAGCACGTTCTTGTGCTCTTTCGACTGTCTCAGCTCTTCTTTCTTCTGTTCCACCTGTTCCTGTTTCGACTTCACGGCCTCGCCCTGTGCCTTCTGATAGGCGGCATATTCGCGCGAGAAACGCATTCGGCGGTACATCTGATTGAAGTTCTCGGCACTGAAGATGAACATGAGCTGGTTCTGCACCGAACGGTTGCGGTGCATGTAGCGCATGCTCTGCATGTATCGGTTGCGGCGTTCTTCAAGCTCTTCGGTCAGAATCTCATATTGGCGGTCGAGCAACTTGATGTGCTCCGTGAGTCGGGTAACATCGTTGCGAATGGTATCGACCACCTTGCGTTGCTGGGCAATCTCCACGTCGAGCATCATGAGATTTTCGACACCTCGTTTCACGCCCTGTTTGATCTGCTCGTTCTTCTTGATGTTCGATGCCTTTTCGGCCTGTAAAGCCCTGCGTTCGTTTTCCAGTCCCTTGACGGTGACAACCTGCTTCTTGCCCTTGCCCTGCTGAGTGGTATTTGGGGCAGTCTTTTTTCTGGTTGTGGTCTTCTTTCCGCCCGTGGTTGCCGATTTCTTCTTCTGGGTTGTGCGTTGTGTGGTGGTCTGCTTATGCTGGGTCTTGCCTTTCTGTGCAGACACGGAGAGGCAGCAAATCGATAGCAGCAAGATGGTAAGCAACTTTCTCATGAGCAGAAGCGTTGAGGAATAAGTGTTTTGAAATCAGTTTTGATGGGTATGATTAGAAACTGGACATGATGCGCTTGAGCAGTTCGTCGATGGTCACCTCATGGTATTTGCCCGAGACGGTGCTGCGGGTCTCCCACTGGTCATCGGTGCCCATATAGTTGAACTTGATGCTGATCTTCACCTCTTTCTTAGGCGTGGTGAGCGTCACAATCATGTCGTTGGGGAAAGGCTTTCCGTTGAGTGAGCCGTATGATAAGTAGTTCCAGTTGAGCTGTGAATTGCCGTGATCGGGATCGCGGTACATGATATTGGTCATCTTGATGCGACCGGTCTTTTGGTTGGCCAGCCAGCTATAGTTGATGCGACCTTTCTCAAGGAAGATCACAGCCTCGTCGCCACCCATGTCGGTTGAGAACTTGCCCAGGTCTTTCTCATTCACATTGTCCGTTCCTGGAATGAACAACTCGTTCCAGAACAGTGCCTGCAACGTGTTGAAATTGATGCCGCTGTTGCGCAGGAAGTCGATGTAGCGATAGGGGGCACGCAGGTACTGCTTGTTGATGCGGTCGATGATGAGCACCTCGTCTTTGGTGAACTCGAATCGTCCGGCTTCGACAAATCCGAAGTACATGAGCTGCAGGCGGATGACATCGTCGCGCAGCATGCGCAGATTGCCCGTAAGATTGATCTTCTGTGGCCCCATCTCAACGACAAATTTCAGTTTGGCGGTGACATACCTTGATGAGATTTCAGAACTTTTGTGAACGTTCTTTAGGAATTCTGCCTGACCGATGGTGTCGCTGGCAATGGGCGCATTCTTTGGCAAGGCCGATTTCTTGTGAGTGCTGCAAGAGGCAAGGACCAAGACAGCTGCCGCCATGGCAACGATGGTGAAACGTAATGATTTTATCATGTTCATTTGATGTATTTTTTTCGTCTGATTTTGCGGTTGAGGATTTTGTTGTCAGGATCGCTCTTCATGGCCTCCTGCCAGAGGCGTACGGCTTCATCGATTTGACCGTTCATGGCGTTGATGTCGCCGGCATGTTCCAGGATGACACTGCTGTGCAGACTATCATTTTCAACGGCTTTGGTGATGTAGCCCATTGCCTCTTCGTATCGTTTCTGCATGAATAGAATCCATGCATACGTGTCGAGATAGGTGCTGTTTTGCGGTTCGGCCTTGATGGTGAGGTTGCTCATGCGCTCAGCCTTGTCGAGCTGCTGTCCCAGTTCGCTCAGATAGTAGGCATAGTTGTTCAGGCAGCCTATGTTGTCGGGCTTCCATTGCAGGCACGAGTCGTAGGCCTCGAATGCTTCACGCTGCCGGCCCTTCTGATGGAGTAGGTCACCCATCACAGCATAGAAGTCCGACACGATAGCGGGATTGCTGTTTTCGGTGATGACGCTGATGCCGTTTTGGAAAGCCTCCAGTGCATGGTCGTAGTCGTTCTGCCGGTAGAAGGCCATGCCCTGATAGTAGTAGAACGCCATTTCGTCGGGGTTGTAGAGTCGGGCCGACTGGCAGAGGCTCACCACCTCGTCGTTGTTGTCGCTTTCCCATGCATACTGCACAAGCTGCAGACGTGCCGAAGCATTGTCGGGAGCCAGTCGCAACACAGTATGCAACATGGCGCTGACGCTGTCGCGAGGCATCTGTTTCATGTTCATGTAGGCAGCACAGAACTCCGCAATGTCGGCTGAAGGTTCCGGCAAGGCGAGCATCTCGCGAAACAGGCTCAGCACATGGGTGCTGTCGCCTCCATTTGACTCGTTATAGCTGATTTCCTGGCGAAGGAGCGTGATCTTGTCTTCGAGCGTGGTCTCAGGGTTGAGCAGAATGCTGCGTGTGAGCGAGTCGGCGCGCAGGGTGTCGCGTTCCCCCAGATAGTAGGCGCGCATAGCTGTCTGTGCACTGTAGTTGTTAGGCTCCTCGGTCAGTACGTCGGCCAGAATCTGTCGGGCCAGTGCGCGGCGCTCCCCCATGTCATCGCCCGAGCCTAACATGAGCGAGTTGGCGTAGATGGTGCGATAGTTCAGATCGTTTGGAAACTGTTCGGAGAGGGCTTTGACTTCGCGGAGTGATGCTTCCTGGTCGCCCATCTGGAAGTAGAGACTGCTCTTGGTGAGCGACAGTCGCTCGCTCTTGCCGTCGATGAGCTCCATACGGTCCAGCACACTGATGGCCTTGTCGTATTCATGCTGCCGTATATGCAGTTTGTAGAGCATGTCGAGAAGCTCCTGACGGCTCTTGTCGAGTTCGTAGAGCTGTTCCACCACCTTGATGGCTTCGCCAAACTGGTTCTTCCCAATATAAGCCTGTGCCAACGTCTCCATATAGGTGGCATTGTCGGGCTCCAGCTGCGATGCTTTCAGGAAGTATTCGAGTGCCTTGTCGGCATTATTCATCTCAGTGTAGTACTGAGCCAGGAAATAGTAGGCCTCGGAGGCTTGAGGATTGATCTGTTGACAGCGTGTGAGCAAACTGAACGCTGCATCGTGATGCCCTTTCTGCCTTTCAAGCATGGCTTCAAGGAAGTAGGCATCATAGAGCCGTTGGGCTGACACCCCTGTGACAGCTATCAGCATCAGCACCAAACAAAGCAACGTTCTTTTCATCAGTCAGTCTTAATCTCTATTTACTTCACTCCCGTATGTCCGTAGCCGCCTTCACCGCGTTCGGTCTCGTTGAGCTGTTCTACCTCAACAAACTCTGCCTGCTCATGACGGGCAATCACCATCTGGGCAATGCGCTCACCATCGTTCACCACAAAGGGCTCATCCGACAGGTTGATGAGCACTACGCCAATCTCGCCGCGATAGTCGGCATCGATGGTGCCGGGCGAGTTGAGCACGGTAAGCCCGTGTTTCAGGGCCAGTCCGCTGCGGGGACGTACTTGTGCCTCATAGCCTGCGGGCAGTGCAATGTGCAGTCCGGTGGGTATGAGTTTGCGCTCCAGAGGCTTCAGCTCTACTGGCTCAGTGAGATTGGCTCTCAGGTCGAGACCAGCACTGAGCGGTGTGGCATAGGCCGGTAAGGGCTGATGCCCACGGTTCACAACTTGGATTTTCATACGGGGTGATTTATATATCAATGAACGTGCAAAAGTACTGATTTATATTGAATCAGCCATAATTTTAATGCTAAAATGTGTTTTTCCACCAAAAAAGCCGTACTTTTGCAGCCAACAGAAGAATATGTAACATGATGATGAACTGGAATCAATTGATATCTAACTGCCGTCTCGGTCAGGAGCACCGCCATCCGGAGCGCCACGATGACCGGACAGAGTTTAAGCGTGACTATGACCGACTGATTTTCTCAGCACCTTTCCGCCGTCTGCAGAACAAGACGCAGGTGTTCCCGCTGCCGGGCAGCGTCTTTGTGCACAATCGTCTGACCCACTCGCTCGAGGTGGCATCGGTGGGCATGTCGCTTGGCAATGATGTGAGTCAGCGCCTGATGGCTCGTGAGGGCAGTCGTCTCAGTCCGCTGGTGGCCGAACTGGGACAAATCGTGGCTACTGCTTGCCTGGCTCACGACATGGGCAATCCGCCTTTCGGCCATTCAGGTGAGAAAGCCATTCAGACCTTCTTCACCGAAGGCAAGGGCAACTATCTGAAAGAGAAAGTGTCGCCGGCTTTTTGGGATGACATTACCCATTTCGAGGGTAATGCCAATGCCTTCCGACTGCTCACCCATCAGTTCCGTGGACGACGCCCAGGAGGCTTCGTCATGACCTACAGCACACTGGCTTCCATCGTGAAATACCCGTATTCATCATCGCTGGCTGGCAAAAAAGGCAAGTTCGGCTTCTTCAGTAGTGAGGCCGAGACCTATCAACAGATAGCAGACGAACTGGGAATCGTAAGGATAAGTGAAGAGTCCACTCTCCACTCTAAACTAAGATACGCTCGTCATCCGCTGGTCTATCTCGTTGAGGCCGCCGATGACATCTGCTATGAGATTATGGATTTAGAGGATGCACATAAACTGAAGCTTCTCTCGCTCGATGAAACCATTGAATTGATGATGGGATTCTTCGATGAAGAGAACCAGCAGCGCATACGCCAACGCATTGAACAGGAGCAACTGACAGATGAGAACGAACAGGTGCAGTACTTGAGAGCATGTGTGATAGGAAAACTGGAGAACGAGTGCGTGCGCACGTTCATGGACCACGAAGAGGAGATTCTGGCGGGATGCTTCGAAGGGTCACTCATCGACCATATCGCGCCCCTGCAACATGAGGCTTACCAGACCTGCACGCGCATCTCGAAGAAACGCATCTACCGCAGCAAGCCAGTGCTCGACGTGGAACTGTCGGGTTATAAGATTATGGCCACGCTTATGGAGCTCATGATTGAGGCCATTGAACACCCCGAGCGCTACTACTCGCAACAACTCATCGGACGCGTGTCCAGCCAGTACGACATTGAGAGCCCTGACCTAGAGAGCCGACTAATGGCTGTTATCGACTATATCAGCGGCATGACAGATGTCTATGCGCTCGACGTGTATCAGAAGATATGCGGCATATCGCTCCCCATCGTCTAAGACAGAATAACGGTTTTTTAAAGACAGAGTAACTGGGGGTAAGACATAAGAATAATTTTTTAAGACACAATAACATAAGAACAGATAATGGGTTCTTAGGACACAATAACATAAGAACATATTTTTCTGAGACGAGTTTTCCCGTGATATTGTAAGTTTTCCTATTACAATGCAAGTCTTTTTATGACCTTGCTTTGGTTGGGAGATGACCATACTTTGGTCTCATGATGACCGCGCTTCGGTCATTACATGACCAATACTTAGTCGTCGCATGACCAAATATAGATCATCACATGACCAAAGCGCGGTCTCAACAAATATCTGTTCTTATGTTATTATGTCTTTAAAAAATAACTGTTATTATGTCTTTAAAACTCCAGTTACTCTGTCTTAGTACAGGAAGATTCTGAAGTCTTTCACTGATCCGGGTGCTCCTTGTTCTGCACGAGGCAGGTATTCGAATGCCTTGATGGTCTGCACGCTGCCCAGGTCGATAACGAGCAGGTGAGGTGCAGCGGCTCCTTTCTCCGTCTGCCAGTAGGTGGATTCCTGCAGGTCGAACACCTTATCGCCCAGGTGGTTGCCGCCCTCATCCTCGCTATTGGCGTACTTCGTCTTCCAAGGCTCGCGGGAGAGACGCTTTCCGTCGGTTCCTTGTACATAGATCTCAGCAATGGCCACCTTATCGTTTGCTTTTTGGGTGCTGACGCACTCGATGGCGAGGTAGCGGCCCTTCTGAGGCGCATTGAAGTTGATGGTCTGCCAGCCGTTGCCAGCCTTGAAGTTGCCAGTAGCCACGGGGGTAGCGCTGTTCAGGTCGGGCTTGTCACCGATGTTGTTGTGCTTGTTGCTCTTCTCTAACTGCAGTTTGTTGAGCTCAGGGGAATCCTGACCCCAGACCACAGCCTCCTTCGGGCCTACGATGTCGAGCACAATAATCTCGTTCTTGCCCTTCTTCAGCCAGCATCCCGGCACGTAGAGCGTCTGCTGCGGGCCAATCGACCAGATGCGGCCCATAGCATGGCCGTTCACATAGACCTGACCCTTGCCCCACGTCTCGAAGTTCAGGAACGTGTCGCCCACCTTCTTCAGTGTGAAGTAGCCGCGATGGTAGCCCGGCTTCATGATGTCGGCAAGCTTCTTTGACCCCTCATAGCCCTGTGTGAAGGCGAGTGCAGGAGTACTCCCTTTCACCTTACCTGCAGCGACCTGGTCGTTGACACCTTTCACCATGTCAAGTGCCTTGACAGCAGTCTGATAGTCGTCGGGAATGGCGACGTTCATCCAGTTCTTCGGTGTCAGCACCATCTCCATGTTGTCCGTCTCAGTGGTCAGCGTGACGTTGCCCACGATGCCCTTGAAGTCCTTGATGGCGCGACCGAAGTTGATGCGGCCCATGCCTTCGACGATGATAATCAGTTCGGCACCTTTCTTCACGGCAGGTATGGTGATCGACTTCTCGTTCTTCACACGGTCAATCTTGCCAATGTATTTCTTGTCGATGAACACCTGGGCAAAGTCGTGGAACTCTCCTGTGAGCACGCTCTGCGAGGTGATCTCCGGCAATCGGGTGGAGTACATCATCGTGCCCCAACCCATGTCCATCTCCTCAAAGGTCTTCGGTGTGCCGTTGACGGGCTTTGTAAGGGCTGTCATCATTGGTGCGAACTCCGTCAACTCGAACTTAGGAACAGTGATGATAGGCATAGGGGCTTTGGGGACATTGGGCATCT
>JAEEGF011311329.1_pt1 | contig 28196 bp, 22 predicted proteins | sample 9134171 | NCBI WGS metagenome assembly JAEEGF01 (sample SAMN16246542, study PRJNA631951) | gut metagenome | biome: gut microbiome; feature: rumen; material: AP-attached | host: Bos | place: Iran: Karaj | collected 2018-10 | reverse complement strand
CCCGAGGCGACCGGCCAGCGGCGCGAAGAAGAACTGCGTCTCGGACGCGATCTTCCACTGCTTCTGGGGCCGGAGGCCGGAAAGGGTCCGCATATTGTGCAGCCGGTCGGAGAGCTTCAGCAGGAGCACCCGGACATCGCCCTTGACAGACCCCAGGATGTGCTGGAAATTGTCCACCTGATTCTTGTTGGGCTTGGTGACCGCGGCGACCAGGAAGGCGACGTCGTCGCCGAAACGGTCGCGGATTTCCCCGATAGGATGAGGCGTGTCCTCCACGACGTCGTGCAGCAGGGCGGCCGCCACGATCGCGGCGCCCTTCTGCCGCATCTCCTCCACGACCACCAGCGCCACGGCCAGCGGGTGCAGGATGTACGGCAGGCCGCTGTCCCGCGTCTGCGGGGCGTGCGCCTCCTTCGCCAGCTGGAAAGCGTCCTCGATGAGCGCCTTGTCCTGGGCGGTCATCCTTTCAGGCAGGGCGGCGAACAGTCGGTCGTGCGCCTGCGCAATCATTTCTTCGTGGGTCATAGTAAAGTTTTACTGAATCTCGTTTATTTTTTCGACCATCTGGGCGACATACTCCTCTTTCACGGCACCATAGTCATGATGGCCGGCCTTGAACCAGCTGCCGACGATGGCGCCATCGGCGAGGCGGAAGGTCTCCTGGACCGTGTCCAGGGTCACGCCTGCGCCCACCAGCACGGGGAAATCCTTCAAGTCGGACTTGAACTCCCGGACCTTGCCGAAAGGCGTCGGCTCGCCGGTTCCAGTTCCGGTACAGACGACAGCGTCGCAACGCTCAGCACCAAGTTTCAGATCCTCTTCCAGCGATCGGCCGGACTGGACCGGTTGGTACTTGAACCGCACCCCGCCCAGGACGACCACGTCCACCAACTCTCTCAAGGATGCCAGTTTTCGGGCATATTTCGCGTCCGCATTCCGCTTCAGATGACCACAGACGGAATCGACCTGGACGAACGAAGCCCCGTACTCCTTCGCGAGGCAGAACGCCTCGTAGTAGTCCCCCAGGATGTTCACACCGTAGACGGCGTCCGGATGCTCCCGCTGCAGCCACGCCAGCACCATCTCGCACTCGTTCACGGAGCCGAAGTAGTTCTCCACCAGCGGATGGACGCCATGCCGGAGATAGATGTCGACCTCCTCCTTCGCCTGGTCCAGCGCCGTCCCGAAGCTGGACCCGGTGTGGATCATCCCGATGAGGGGTTTCTGATTGGGAAACAAGTCTCTGAATTTCATGGCTTCTCATTTTTACCGATTGCAAATATAGAAAATTGGAAGCAAATTAGTAATGGCGCAGGGCGTCACTTGCCCAACTGAGATACATCGACGCCTTCTGATCGGCCTCAAGGGCGTACCGAAGCTGGGTGTTGGCCTTGTCGGTGGCCTCCCTGGCATAGCGCTGCTGCATCTGGGCGCGGCTGACGTCGCCGTTTCTCATATAATAGGAGGCTTCATGCTCATAATCGGAGGCTTTCTTGAAGTAGTAACTGGCCTCACGACGATAATCAGCGGCCTTCTGCTGATAGTACGCAGCTTCTCGCTTATACCCCTCAGCCTTCTGCCGATAGTAGTCGCTCTGGGCGAAAACCGGGATGGCCATCACAAACAGGACGAAGAAAAGAACAATTTTTTTCATGGTTTCATACCCTGGTCCGTGTCGGGCGCAACTATTAATGGTTGGTTGATGGAATCGTTACTGATAGATCTCCAGGAACTGGGCGATAGCCCGATGCTTGAGGTTGTACACATTCTGGACGGAGGTGCCCAGCAGCCGAGCGACATCCTCTGGCTTTCGTCCCTCGATGATTAACAGTCGGATGACGGTGACATAGCGCTTGTTGCTCATCAGTGACAGTGTCCGTTCGATGTCAAGCCGCATCTCATCCGTGGAGACGACGGTTAAATGATGGGTAAACGGATTCAAGTCGTCCCGGTACTCCATCCTGCTCGCGCGATTGCGGACATTCATGAAGAAGCGCCATGCGACATGGCTCAGCCATGTGGAGAGCCGGGCGCCGTTGCGCCCCTGAAAGGAATCCAGAATCTTCCAATTGTTCCGGGAAAGGTACAAATAGAGTTCGCTCACCAATTCGTCATAATCGACAGTTCCCTTGAAGAGGCTGTTCTGGATGCTACGGAGAAGAGGCTCGGCGTCTTCATAAAAGACGCGGCGCACACAGCGGCTTTGAACTTCCGGATCGCTTGACCGCAATCCCCGGATGACCATCTGGTCAAATTCTCTGATCGTGCATTCCATGGCGTGTAGTTTTTTTTGTTTCTACCCTTTATACCACGGAATGGAAAAAGTAACCCTACTTTTGCAGTTTTTTTTGCAATTTCATTTGAGCTAGCACCCAAAGGTCATCTATCGTATTGACTTTCAACAAGATGTCTTTTTCCACTTTTTTCGGGAGCAGTCCTTCCAAGTAGTCCGACATCAGGTCCGGAGGAATAGAACAAAAATCTTCACTCATAATGGATTTGTTTTACCATATAGAGTGAAGATTCGCCGGGATTCTTTCAGAAATGGCTACCGATTCTTCTGCATATTCCGAATCTGGTCAAGCTTTTGGTTGAGAGACCGGATGACCCATTCATATTTTTCGATGTCATAGTCGGCCTCCTCGCGGATACGGATGCTTTCCTGCAGCAGGCTGTCGGTCTCGGCCAGTTCTGCCTCAATGACTTCAATGGCACTTTGATAGTCGCCCTGCTCAATGAGGCTGTCCAAGGAGGGAAGGCCCGCAGAACGCATGGCAGGTGGCTCGGGTGCCTGCGGGAGTGGAGTCGGCAAAGGGCGATAAAGGAACACACCGACAACTACGGCCGCCGCGGCGCCGAGTACGGCTACCCAGGGGCCCCATGCATGGCGTTTCCCAGTCGAAATGGTCCTGGAGGCGGACTTTCGTTCGGCGTCCTTCTGCCAGGTGTTCATTGCGTCCAGTTTGTCCTGTCGGTCTTTCAGGCCGGAAACGATGAGACGAATCATATCGACTTCACGGGCCAGAGCGGGATCCCGTTCCATCTCCGCCTCAAAATCGGCCATCTCCGGAACGGACATCTCTCCCCGGACATAGGCGTCAATCTGGTCTTCAGTATATTTCATTGCATCTGTTGGGCTATATAGGTTGAAACGACGTCATTCTTGAGACGTTGGAGACACTTGCTCTTGCTTGTCTTCAGCCCGTCCTTGCTCACGTTGACACGACGGATGAGCATGATGTTCTCCAAGCTCAATCCCTGGACATAATACTGGGTCAGAATCTCCCGGCAATGAGGAGACATCACCGCGATGCAGGCATGGATGAGACGGAGTTTGACCTCCTTCTCTTCCTTCTCAAAGGCCCGGTAATCATCATCCGTGATTTCAGGGACGGCATCGGCGGGGACAACGACAGGGCCCCGCTTCCCCTTCTCCGCCTGCTTCCTGCAAATGCCCACGATGAAACTGCGCAGAGAGCAGGTCATCGGAGCGGCTACGGCCCCTTTTTCCTTGGGAAGTCGCCAGATGGCCCCCCGCTCAAGAAAAATGCGGCCATCCTGTATCTCGGTCCATATCTGGATGAACGCATCCTGGAAACGGTCCTCGGAAAAGAAGTCATCTCGGCCCTGCGCACGCATGCAGTAGTCGTAGCAATAATCAAAGAAAGCCCGTTCCGCTCCCCGGTCGCCGGAGCGGATCCGCTGCACAAACTGCGCTTCCTTGGAAAGAAAAGAGAAGATCGGCATCTATTCAAAAAGATCTTTGACAGATTCTGTATCAAGGCATCCCGTCATGGCGGGGGTCTGGCTCAGGGGGCCGGGATTCTCCTGCATGATGCGGGCGATCGACGCCTCCAGTTCCTGGTTGGACAAGATATGCAAGCGATCGCCGAGTTCATGAAGGCTCCAAGTCAGTTTCCCGACAGCCGGTCGGGTCAACTCCCAATTGACCTGATAGGACTGGCAGGCGCTGAGGGTGATCCATTCTTCCGGCGCCGGCTTTCTCCGATTGGGCTTTTTCCCGGGAATCTCAAATTTCCGGTCAAATCCCCGGGCTACGGTCGTATCTCCCGGCTCTCGTGTCGCACTGCCGCTGTGACAGGCATCGACAACTACTAGCATCCTCCCGGACGGTCCTATCTTCATCCTGATCTGCGTGAGCACGCCATTCAGCTCGTCGTCCGTCAAATGATTCTCGCCACGGTAGGACGCACTGTAGTAAGGTTGGGCGTCATAGGGAATCCAAGCTTCGTCATAACCGTCATCTTCGTCGCCGTCCAGGTCGGTGACCTGTTGTCCATGACCCGAGAAATGGATATAAACCTTATCTCCGCGGCCGCAACGGCTCTTCAGCGACCGGAACGCGGAAAGGAGGGCCCGCTTGGTGGCATCCGCATTCCGAAGTGTGCGAATATCCTTGAATCCGTTCGCCTTGAGCATAGCCACCGCGTAGTCCACGTCCGTATCGCCGTGAATGCTCCCCCACCGTGAATCTTCATACTGTCCGATGCCGACGACCAGGGCATGCCGTTTCTGGGCCAGGCCGGAGATCGGCCCGAACACAATCAGAAACAATAGAATAATCCGTTTGGTCATTTCCATTAATCCAACATGACAAATCCTGCCCAGAAAGACGGAGAATCCGGGTATTTCCGGCGGATGGCTTCTTTCGCCTTGTCAAAAGCAATTCGCTTGTTCCAGCCTGCGGAGCCGGCCAGATTCCGGTAGAACTCCTCCATGAATTCAGGGCCCACCCTATCGCTTTCGGCCCAGAGAGACATGACGATGGTTTTCACGCCGGCTTTTTTGAATGCCCGCTGCAGACCGTAAAGGCCCTCAGGCGTCGCCTCCCCTTTTCCCGAATGGCAGGCGGAGAGGACGACCATGTCAACCCCGTTCAAGTCCATCCTTGCAATTTCTGCGGCCGTCAAGATACCACCAAGAACACCTTCCGGAAGTCTTTGTCCCAACCAGGCCGCATTGCCACCTGCAAGGACCAGGCCCGACAAGGACATGGCATCGCTGAATCCCCGTAAATAATCCACTTCCTGAGCGGCATCCGGCGTATAATAAAACCCATGCGTAGCCAAGTGAAGGATCCGGGGAGCATGTCCGCTTAAACTCAGGAATGATTCCTCCGTTCCTTCTTTTCCCATATATGGATGGACGGAACGGTGCGCTTCTTTCAGTTCTGCCGCAATGGATTCAATTTCCACCTTGGATCCCGGCAGGTCATGGAATAGGGAATCTCCCCTTACTGTTTCATCATTCCCGCGGAAGGCGAACATGCGCGGCACATCATGCTTTCTGGCCTCCGACTCCATGACAGAGCCATCCAGGCTATACTGTAAACCTCCATACAAAACCGCGTCCACGCCATCCGGTGTGCCGGGAAGATCAAGACTTTCCCGATACCGTACAAGTTCACGAGCAGACGAAAGACGGACAAAGCGGTAGTGGTCGCCAAGCAATGTACCGTCGCCTGCAGGCAGGGACTCGGGGGCTATCTGGAATAGCAACTGCGTAGGAACATAGTACACGGTTGCCCCTTCCTTCACAAAGTCTTTCAAGGGGGCCCAGAGGAGGCGGCTGACGGTTTCCGCCGGCTTACCGGTATAAAACTGGTGCGCGTAACGGACATGCAGGGAATCGATAGACCGTTCTTGGAACAGCTCCTTCAAGTACGGGAAAGATTGTTGGTTGTCAATGATATATGCAGCATAAATCCTGCCTCGCGAATTGGATATGAAGTCCGTGAAATCGACAAGCACTTCATTGTCATCCAAGGACTGGCGGATTTGGGTGTAATCAATGCCCATGAAGGCGGTGGCATCCCCATATGCTCTGCAACGCCGGGAAAGAGACGACTCCAGCCGCGCAACCCGAGTCGTCGCCGTCAGGATGCTGTCGGCATACTCCTGTCCATGGCTCTCCCAGACACGAATCCTGTCCTGAATGGCCAGGATGGCCAGGAAAACCTCCAAATCCTCCGCTGTCCCATGGTGTTTGACCAAGTCGTAGGTAGACTGCTCGGATTCCAACAGAAAAGCCTTCGTAAGGGCCAGACCATCGTAACAGGTTTGCGTGAAAGGGGTTTGATGCTCTCCCAATCCCAGAGCAAAAGACGCCATATTCCGCAACGGTTCCGATGCCTCCGCCCAATATGCTTCACGTTGGACGGTGGAAAGATAAGGCCATTTCCTGCGCACTTGCTGCTTTATCTTTGTTACGGCGTCGGTGTAATCCCGGCAGGCAGCATCAAGATGCCCGGCGAAAGCTTCCGCGTTCGCAAGATAACCCACAGCGGCAATATAATCACTGCTGTTCCCTCCTGCAAGCTTCAACTGGCCATCGGCATACATCCGATACAATCTTTCCGACTCATCATAATGGCCCAAACGATGCTCCATACCACCCATCAAAGGCAACATCGCCACCCGGTCCCCGTCATCCTCGCCATAGCGGGAAGCCAGAAGTTCTTCCGCCTTCCGATAATCCTCCAAAGCCTTGGCATAGTTACCGAAAGTCGCATAAGCCTGCCCCCTGGCAAAATAGATGAACTGCAACTCACGCGGTTCATTGATCAGAGGAACAGCCATGAACAAGGAGTCGAGGTTCCGGAAACAGCGGAGACTATCCCCCTTACGCCGGTAGATATCGGCAATGAAATTGTAATTGGTGTAGTAGCCAGGGTCGGAGGAACTCCGCATTTTTTGCGATATTTCCTTGGCTAGATTGGCATAAAACAAAGCCTTTTCCCACTGGCCGGTCTTTCCGTACAGGTCCCTCAGATTAAAGTAATGAGTATATTGCTTCGCTTCATCGGAGAGTTCAGGGAGTAAAGGTTCGTTCTTAAGATACCATCTCTCGGCCATGAGATGCCGATTCTGGGCCAGGCTTTGGTCGCCCATCAAATCGTTGAATTCAAACTGAGATGCCGCGTCTTTGACCAACGAGAACAATGAATCGATCCGATGAGCGACGTTCCAGGCCATCTCATCGTTGTCCAGCGCCTCATACAGACTGTATTGTTCCTTGAGGATTGACAGCTTGTCTTTGTCCTGTTCAGCAAGGGACTCGGCCGAGACATAAGCCTGGACAGCCCCTAACCTGTCATTGGCGTTTTTCTTGACTTCACCGATTTGGCAGACAGTCTCCATTTCATGGGCCCTGTCGTCTATCTCCCGAAATCCGGAACGGGCTTCTTCCAGACAGATGAGGGCTTCCTCATAATGTTGACCGAGTTTATGGATGACCCCTTCAAAATACCACGACATAGGGCGACGGGAAAGAATTCTCGTCCGCATCTCTTCATCGGCAAAAGGAAGAACCTTGTCGAAATATGCCCTGGCTTCGGCAAATTGCCTCTTCTTTGTTGACATGCACTCAAGCCCAAGGCCGTAGCCGCAGGAGACATAGTATTGTATGATACCGGAGCGAAAGTCTTCTGACAGTTCTTCTTGAAGGACCTTGTCGGCAAGATCGTAGCCTTCCTCGAAGCGACTTAGCAAGTAGAAGCACCTCGCGGACATAAGCTGGCTGGCGGTATAGGTTCGAAGCTCATCAGAACTCCGTTTAGCTTTTGTCCGCCCGGCAACCTCCTTGAAACCGGACAAGGCTTCTTGGTATTTTCCTTCCTCGAACTGGGAAAAAGACTTGAGCATAAGCTCCGCCACTTCCCCATCGATCTTAACCTGCGAAAGGGCACTGTTTTGGCTGAACAGGCCCAGGAGCAGAATGCATAGCAGAATAGGAAAAGATCTTCTAATCAACACCAGAACAACCTTAGAAATAAAGCGTAAAGCCCACACCAATGAGATCCTGATTAGGCTTATAAAACACTTGCAGGTCTCCATGGGTACCACCCACACCGACTTGGACTAGCGCGGCACCTGTACCCTGATAGGCATCCGTTAAACCAAATTCATAACCGCCGCCCATGTACATAGCAATGCCATCTCCCCGAAGCAGATTCCAATTGAGAATTGCCGGTACCTGAAGGCCCTTGGAAGTACCAAACATATATCTGGCGCCCGTAATGATATTGAACATCTGGTCAGGTCGGCCTATACGAACACGAAGTCCGGCCCCAAAAACGAATTTTTCTTTCTCTTCGGTATAATCCGTGTAGTACTCATCATAATACGGATCATAGAACGTAGTTTGCGTTCTCTTCATAATCACATCCATACTTCCGTCGATACCGATCCTGAGCCAAGGCTTACTATACGACCTGGTACGACTTCTGGTATAGCCGGAGCCGGAAGTTGAACGTGAACTGGAACTACTGCTGCTGCTATAACTCGAGTAATTCCCGGACTGCGTAATACTAATCTTGATTTCCTTGTCGGCAGCCTTTACCTTCATGTAATCATCCCTTGAACTGGAAGAAGGATTCTCCCGGCAAATGAGCGTGAAACCATTCGAAGACTTCTCGACGCTGCACCAGGAAGGAACGCCCCATAGCTCAAAATCGCTGGCATTGGTATCGACAGAATAGTACTGCCTACCGCCAGAATAGGAGAAACTCTGGGTTTTATCAGCCGTTGAGCCTCCAACCCTGAGATAAGAAACAACCGGAATACAGGTAAAGGAAACACCGTCCCTCCTGACAACCTGCTTGTTCGGCGAAACGGACTTATCCCAAATCAGCACGTTGACCTTCAGAGTTCTGCTTGAGGTACCCGACAGATGCAACTCTTCGTATGGAATTGCAATGTCAAAATCCGTATATGTGGCGTTGTCAGAAGTCGGCTTGAATGATCTACTGACTGCCACATGGGGAGGACTGTCTACCGTTCCATAATTATCATTCTTGTCGATAAGGGCATTGCCGTCCGAATCATAGAAATAACACGACACGGTCCCGCTCTTATCCTTCATCCCGACCACATTGAACGAGACACGGACACGGACCCCCTTCAGGCCATCGACATCGGCATTATTAGAAATGCTAACTGAACTGATGGCCGACTTGTTTGCCGATGACGACGTCGTAGAGGTCGATGAAGGCTTTGACGTCGTTGTAGATTTAGACGTGGACGATGTCGTCGCCGTAGAGGAAGAAATAGGCCGCTGTTCGATATTGACCCGTTTTTCCTTTCCTCCCGCCTTGACAGTAAACCAGTCAGTACGTTTTGAAGAGCTGCTGTTGGAATCAACTCTTACGGTCAACTTGTTCCCGTTCGATGTAAGATGCCCCCAAGAAGCCGTTGTTGTTCCAATGGACCACGGTTCATTGGACGTGACAGTGATCGTCTGAGAACCACCGGAAGCGTTGAACGTGAGTTTCTCAGATGAGACGGACAAAGATGTCGGTTGAGTTACCGCCAATGCTGGCTGCCCTTTTTGTGTAATGGTAACACGAATGGTCTTACCTTCCGAAGACAATGTGAACGAGTCAGTCCTGTCGGTTGCTTCCAAATTGGGGTCGACCGACAGGGACAACGTCTTCCCAACCCTGGTCAGCTTACTCCACGACTGTGTACCAGAAGAAATCTTCCATGACCCACTGGAGGTAATCGTAAATACTTTAGTACCACCCTCGGCTTCAAAACTTGCAGTCGTGGATGATATGGTGAATACCTTGTCCATTGTCGGCTTCGGCTGCCCTTTCATCAACTGAGGAGTGATGAGCGATAAAAGGGCGGCCAAGAACAGGAAGAATCTCCGGGAATTCATATGTCGATTCAATATCTTACAGGTTTACCATTTTTGACTCTGTAGGCTTCCTCATGCCTGTACCAAGTGCCATCGGAAGGCTCGTTATTCACAAATGAGCCAACGAAATGAGAACCGGTGGAGTTGGAATAAAAAATACCTTCATCCCATTGATCTCCGACCATCGTTCCGTAGAAGTAATCGCCACTTTGATAATAGAGCATCGCTTCGGTGTCATTTCTCTCACCATTATCAAAATTTCCTATGTAGTAACGCCTTCCATCCGGGTCGTCTGACGGATAGAAGGCCACACCCTCTCCATTCGGCTCCTTGTCCTTGATCGGGCCATAATACAAAAACTCGCTCGTCTGGTATTTACTGACCTCACTGGGATTGATCACCTTGAAATAGATCACCAATCCGAAGACGGCCACGACCAAAGATAAGATACCAACCCACAATGTATTTCTTTTTTCTCTTCTCACCCGGGAAATCTCATCGTTCAACGCCTTGTTCTTACTATGCAAACTCGCATTCTCCGCACTGAGACGAGAAACAGTCCGAGCATAACTGGACGGAAGATCGTTTTTAAGAGTGACATGAACATTGTGGTAATGCCGAAGAGCCCGAATGATCTTGTCGTTAGGATCCTCCTCGATAGACAAGCGCATAACACTATCCAACGGGATCGTAAGATCCTCAGAAGGAAGCGGTTCCCATATCTTAGGATGCAGAGTCAGATACTCCTTGAAAGCGAGGAAGAAGCCGTCGACCTCGGCAGCCTCATTAGAGAAGTCAGCCACATTTTTGCGAATCACGCCTTTACTGTCGAAACGAAAAAGGACACCTTTCCGGGCAGCATCATCAAAAGCCATCTTCGAGCATTCATACACCGTATGCAAATTCAAGCATACTTCACCACAAACGAAGCACGCGCCATACATTTCCGAAGCGGAAAGACGATGAAGATAGGCATAATACATCAAATTGCCATTACGCTGAATGGCAATCTGATCTGTGGAACTATTACTTTTGCATATCTTTCGGAGAAAAGACTCAGAATGGTCTGTGGGATATTGCTGGTATCCCCCCGAATTCTGTGCAAACAAATAAAACTTCAGAACCACTATTCCTTGATGAATATGATGTGATCAAATTGGGAAACCTCGTGCGAGGAGCCGAGAGCCTGCATGACAGGCAAACCTATCAAGATATCCGTGCCAACATTATCATCAATGACAGCAGGAATATTCGTCAAAGTGTGCTCGACGCCTTTATCGTCCACAAATGAAATAGATTTCAACATATAAACGGCATAGTTGCTCGTCTGGCCGTTGGCAACTTTGACAGGAAGACTGGCACGATAGTCACTTTGGGAAAGAGTTCCATCTTTTACCAGAGAATTAGCTTCCAACTTGGAAATTTTCAGGGGAAGGCTGCAACCGGAATCCCATACACCTTGGAACTGAGGGCCATCATTCAATCGGACACGGACGTACATGGTGTTTGACCTCTCCTCAAAAGGGATGGCATAAGAATAGAAATCGGCACTTTTGGATTCCGGGAAATGAGAGGGACGATAAACTTTTTTATTCGCGCATGCACTAAAGAGCAAAATCGCGGTCAGAAATAGAATGGTCAGTTTTTTCATATACTGTCTCTGTTATTTGTAACCTTTATTGATCGGAATTGGTTTTATCTGCATCACCTGCGCCGTTCCCGCCGTCACCACTGCTATCATTCACGTCTTGAGTACTTTCTACGACTTGACCGGAGGTTGAAGAAGATGTAGTGGACAGCTGATCATCAACTATCGTCAGAAAGACCCTTTGACGGAGGGATTGGCTCGTAACATCACCATAAGCAATCACTGCCTTTTTTCCTGGCTCTCCCGTGATGATCACATCAACTTCTTTTACATTGTCCTTCGGCCCCTTACAATTGTCGTATCTCCAACCATAGCCAGTCTGTTGCATTGACGGCTTATTGACCACAGCGTGAAGACGTTGATCGCGCTTGACCGTCGACCTCCCCGATTGCAAAACACGCCCGTCGGCATCCTTTACAACAAGCCCATAGTCGGGGGCGGACGCTTCTTTAGTTTTGCCCGACTGTTTAACCGTGACCTGCTTTTCCAGCGCCCCCGCGGGTATCATAAAAGTCGATTCTCTTGGCGATGCAGTTGGATTTGCGGTCAGATGAATACTCAAATGAGTAGCATCCGTCTTCTTGAAGGAAACCCAATCTGTCGAGGATTCAGGTACCGCCCATTCCTGGTCGCAGACAACTTCAATTGCATAATCTCCTTTATCAGCATTTGCTTCTATCAAAGAGGGGCTGACCTCGAGAAACACACCACCAGGAGTTTCGGACACGGGATTATCCGAAAGGCCATCTTTTTTGTTGCTCACATTTACCTTGGGGTTCTCCTTTTGGGGCCCAAGAGATGACGCGATGCTGCGAAAAAAGCAATAATTCAGCAGGCTGCTTAAGAGGGTGAGGATGAGGACTCCCAGAAGCAGGCCAGTCTTCCAAATGTCTTTCTTGCCCTTATTCTGTCCGGACGAACTTTGTTCCTTCAAGTCCATCAAGCGAGAGGTAGCCTTGGAATGCCTTTCCAGTTCTGCCCTGACCACCTCGATGGAAGACTTAAAACGTTCATTATCCGCTTGGAGAGTTACGATATCGGCGTTTTTTTGACTGAGTTGTTCGCGCAATTGCTCGATTGTCTTCTTCGACTCAGCCTGTCCTTTTCGCAGTGTTTCGCCAATGGACCGCTCAAGGGCATGTTTTTCGTCATCCAGTTTCTGAATGGTGGCCTCATATTCCCGAATTCGATCAGACTGTGTACCATACTCTTCGGAAACATATAGACGCCCCAATCGGCAAAACTCGTCAAAGGCATTGGTGTTATTACATATGTCAAGGCCGGCCTTGAATCCGTTCCAACTTTGATAATCGGCACCGATGACATCCGTACCTACTGATCGCGCCTGCTCGCCAGCGATCTGCAAAAAAGCAGTATTGATTTTCCCCAACAAGGCAGAAAGATACTGTTCTTGTTCGGAGAACTGACCGATGACATATTGATCAGTATCCCCATCCTTCCTGAGAATCTTGCCCGTCGCGAACATTGCTTCATACGCGGAAGAAAGCACCTTTCTAAAGACATCCTCCGGAGCGGCGTACCGGTCACTCAGAATACTGATGGCGAAATACTGTCCTTCTCTTCCGTTAGACCCTTTGCAATCGTTGTTCACAAAAGAGTAGACGCAATAGTGTCCGGAGTGCCCCTTGTAATGTTCAATAAACAACGCAAGCTTGGCTCCGGACTTGTCGCGCCGGAGTTCCCGACCCTGAAAGAACTTCAGGGAGATGTCGTTGCAAATCTCCCGCGGGCCTTCAGGAATCAAATTGCTTTGACCCACTGAAGACCCATGGATGAAACTGAAAGCTTCCATGATCACCAAAGCCCTTTAGCAATGTCGGCCCAAAGTGCAGCAGGATACTCAGTGCCCGGAGCGGTGTAAGATCCATCTCCCGGATAGGATCCGGTGCAGAATGGATGGAAAGTATAGTCATCAATAGGCCAGCCCAGAAACTTTCTTTGGAAGAACAACCTAGGATACATAGTTTCGCCATCACGACGGACGGCATCAGGGTTGGTGCAGCCACTGGCATTGCCCCAGAGACCGTTCATAGGAATATCCACCTTGTTATAAAGCAAAATCACGCGGCTGGGATGCTTGACGACGAACTGATGATACAAGATTTCCATCTTCTGCTCGTACTTTATTCTTAATGCGGCATTTTTTCTTAATGAAGTCGCGGAATCCAAATCCAGCAAGATGATATATGTGACCTTCCTTAAGCCCTTAGGGGATCGCGCCACCTTGTACAGATACGATTTGAAGGGTATTCGGGGCTCTTCATCTATATTGTTCAAGCTGAAAAAGTCCTCACCAGGAGCCTCCAAGAAATGCACGATGGCATTTCCTTTATTGTCTATGATATCGGCAAGCAGGTAATCAACAGTATTTGGCATCGGAGTGTCCGGATCTCCGATAATGCTATCGAAATAATCACAATGACTTTGATACAAGTCCGTATTCAACAGCGTCCTGTTTGCAGCAATAGAATACCTGAACTCTCTCGAATTGTAAAGGTAAGAGGAAAGACACTTGAGGACCATACTCTTTCCACTGGAAGGCGGACCGCATAACACGACGAAAGGAGCCAAATCTTCCGGAATCTGTGGTTGCGCGTTTGCATGAGGATTAGTAGAGTCCGAAGCGGAAGCGTTAGCGTTAGCGGTAGCCGAACCCGTACTTGTAGATTGGGCGGATGAAGAAGTTCCGGAACCAGAATTCTCGCTAGGTGCTTTCGGTTTTGCCTCTGTGGAGTTATCATCAACAGTGAAATCAAAACCACCTTTCTGATCCATGTTGTTGGGCTTGGTAGGTTCAGTATTGTTTGCCATAATTCAAATAATTAATAAATCAAGAATCACTTATCTCGCCAGAAGGCGCAACACATAGGCGACGATATCGATGATCAGCGAAAAAAGAATCCAGCCCAGCATGCGCATATCTTTGGGCATCCTTCCATGTAACATATCGTCCCAGACATTGAAAGTACTGAACATTCGGGCGGAAGGATAGGTCCGATACCTGAACTTGTCTTTATCGATGTCGGCGTCATTCGCAGTCTTGCTTTCCTTCATCAAGCGCTGGACGGCAATCTGGTCATCGGCATCCAAGCGATGGAATACATTATTTGTAAGCTGGACTTTCTGGAACTGATAATACACATCAGGCGTTGAAATGTCCGTAATCTGGGGAATGTCCACAACATAGAGACTGTCGTTGATGAACTCCTTGAGAAGTTCCATCTCACGCGCTTGGGGTACCATCCTCTTATAATACTGACGGATGACATTTTCTCTCCGCAGAAGCTTTTCCGTAATCCTGATGGAGTACTTTTCCTGAAGCGCCTTGACTTCATGGGCACCTCTCTTTCCCCTGTCACCACGATCCTTCTCATCGTCAAAGATGGATTGCTTATAATTATACTGGTCGGAGAACTTGCCACCGCTGTTCGACAAATAATCTTCAATATCCTTCAAGTACGCGATGGCGCGATCGCCAAAGCCATACCGGATGGAAGACTCGCATTCCCGTTTGAATTCATCCACATAATTCTGAATGGAAGCTTCACAGAGAGCAAGATCAGCAGCTTCTTTATCCGCGATATCCTCCTTCTTGTCAGTGACTGAACGCTCAACGAATGACTTGTATGTGCCAAGCTCCGCACTTACGACCTTCAATCCTTCATTGCTCATCAACATATAATGCACGTTGGTCATGAAACTGACCCCCCAGAACAACAGGAAACCGAGCAGGCCCAAAACGAACTTTGTCCGGCTGGGGTTGTATCGATTGCCCAGCTCACTCACCACCATACTCAGGCAATAACCTGCTATCAAAGCGACAACGAAAACGAAAACAAAGACAATCCATACGTTCTTCAAGTCGAATGACATCGCAACGGATTTTGCTGTCATATATGCGCTGTATCCAGCGAACAAGCAATATCCGGCCCAATAGGCGATTTTACTAAAAACTTTCGTCTTGTTCATAGTGATACTGAATAATAACTTGTCAGGTTGAAAGATGGGGTTAGTTAATTAATGCAAATTTAAAAAAAAAAGTGAATTTTGAGGGAAATGAATGAAAAAAAGTCAATTAATGCTAAATCACTAACGGGACGCATCCATCAAGGCGAGCGACCGCTCTATATTTCTTCTCGTCTCCGGATCGATCAGAAACTCCGGCGGATTCACTTCGAATGTTTGACGATCCCCCTCACACACAGCCGTGATTTTAATCAAGCCGTCCATATCCCGGAGAATTCGGACACTCAGTGGCGTTCCTTGGGGTTTCCGGCTACTCAGATGGAATACCTGGTCGAAAATTTTCTTTGCGCCGTCAGAATCCAAACTTGCATGTTCGCCCGTGTTGTCATTCTCATAGATGGATATCGCCACGGCATTGGACGCTTCAAACAAAGAAAGCCCGGCATATACGTTCTGATAAACGATGGGATCAGAAGATTTGACCAAGTTTTTGATGGAGAGGGTTCCATCTAGATATACCGTCATTCCATAACTATGCGTTGCCTTGTCCTTCAACATACCGAGTCGGTTCACCACCGGGCTTGAATGGATGCTCCCCGAAACAAGCATCCGTGCATATTTAGCGGCTCCGTTCGCAATGGCCGTATCAGGTTCATGGATTCTCAGCCATTCCTGAGCAGTCTTTCCTTTCCCATAGGTCGCCCCATATCTCCGGAGAAGACCTTGGCTGATCATCGGCATTCGCGATGAGCCCCCCACTGTAAGGAAAAAGTCAATTTTGAGTCCCGGGGATTGTGCCTGTGCATTGGCTATCGCCTTATCAACTACCGCCCAACACCGCTGGAGAAGGTCATAAGACTTCGTCTCGAACTCGTGGCGAGCTATTTCCACTTCCATATCTTCAATGATGTTTCCATCCTCCACCTCGTCATCGACAACGATTTCATAATCAGATAGCGCCTGCTTGATTTTCTCGGCTTTGTTCATCAACAAATTCCACTCTTTGGCATTGGAACGATCTGGACGTCGGCCTGCCTTTTGAAAAGCCAGTTCTATGATCCTCTCATCCCAATCCATTCCTCCAAGATGGTCATCCCCAGCAGGCGTGCCTAATACAACGTAATTTCCTCTATTATTGGTAACAATGCTGACATCCAACGTACCACCACCTAAATCGAACACCAACGCGGTTTTACCGGCCGGAATATCGTACGCAATGGCGGCCGCCGTAGGCTCCTGCAGCAAACCGAGGACCTTGATCCCGGCCAATTCAGCAGCCAATTTCGTCCTGGCGCGCTGCTTCTCATCAAACTTGGCAGGCACGGTAATGACGGCCTGCGTGGCAGGAGGACGACCGGCACCCGTCTCGACCTTGTTGGCTTCGTCAAACAAATGCTTCAGGATACAAGCCGATATTTCAACCGGAGAGACTTTTCTCATCGTTCCGGCGACTGAAATGTCTGTCGCACAAAACTCTCGATCCATCTCTCTTTTGACGAATGCCTTCGTACATTCCGGGCGTGTCCTCAGACAAGCCTTGCCAACATTCCCGACCTTGGGCTGCCCTGTAGTCCGATCATAGGTCACAACGGAAGGGACGAACTCCCTTCCGGCGTTGAACAAGAGTTTGACCGGCATCGTGCTACCTGCGCCATCATCCCGGGAAATGCAGGAATAGCAAGTCCCCAAATCAATTCCATATACAACTGATAATGCCATATCGAACTCGTTCTATTTATTTGTAAATACAGACCTTCTCAGGTGCCATACACCATTCCTTTTCGTCCCCTACCAAAGAAGGGATGGTCCAAATGAATGCAGGGCAGACACTCTCTTTTACAGTATCTTTCCGCTCCATATCATTCGTCCGGCAGATAGCATCCGATTCGTCAACATCTTCGCCATCCGAGCCATAAACCACCATACAAGACTCGTTGACAGGAGACCCGACGGGCGAACTTTGAAGCCTGATGCCCAATGACTTGAGCTGAGTCTTCAGCCGCTTTAAGACCCACTTCAACGCTTTGATTTCGCCATCTGAAAATGCATTCACGTCACCCTTATTCAATTGAAATATCCTGTCACAGATCGCCTGGTAAACCCGAATCAAGCCATCTATTCCATATCGACGCATCAGTTTCATATTACTATCGCTGCGAAATGCCTCATTCTCTCGCCGCATAACGGCAACGTCAGCGGCAGAAGCCTGATTCTGGACCAGCACAGAAACGTTGAACTGAATGTTGTCGATAACTCCGCGCAAATCGTCTACAGTCTTATAGAGCGCTTCCAAACGCCCCACATCACCGGCACTCTCAGACATATTACCATCTTCCCGAACAGGGGGCTCACCCACGGGATCCGTCGCCTCGGTATGACATCCCTCAACATCAGCATCGTTGTCATGGAAAGCAGAAATGGAAGATTCCGGCAAAAAATCATTATTGCCGGACTTCTCGCAAGAATCCATCTGAATCGGGAAATCCTGAGGAAGAACTGAAAGCAGATCATCTTCAGACAATTGTCCTTTCTCCAGCAAACGTCGGCCTTGATTTGCCTTCACTAAATCCATCAGCTTGGATGCCTCCCAAGCATTGCGAAAAGAAGCGTCTCGAGGTAGGGCCGAAAAAAACGCCTTGGCACAAGGAAGAGCATCTTCAGAGACGCGGATACCCTCTGCTTCCATCAGATTGCGGAAAATACCCGTCAACTCGTCATCCGTATAATCTCTAAAGAGAAAGAGGTTCCCCATACGGCGCCTCAAACCCGGATTTATATCCATGACCCTTTTCATCTGCTCGGGTGAACCAGACAGAATGATCAAAGAATCGGGATTGTCGGCCATGAACTGAATAAGCACCACGAGAGCTTCACTAGCATAATCACCTTCAAGTCCGGAAGCATCATAGACATAGAGGACCCCTCCTCTTGCCGAATCACACACCTTCTGGGCCTTGACGGTCGTCTCGCCGACTTGCTCTCCGAGAATATCAGATGCCGAGACAGAGACGAAATGCCCTTTCGACAAAAAACCATCCTCATGAAGAATCTCACCAAAAAGACGTGCGACAGTCTTTTTCCCTGTCCCTGGATTTCCCATAAAAACCATATGGGCAGCAGAATAATTGAAAGAGCCTTCTTCACTCCGCCGTCTAAACTCCCTATATGATTTGAAGCGGTCAATGACCTCTTCAAGTCCAATCAGCTGGGACAACTGATCCATTGCGCTGATTTCCAATTTGCCATCCATAGTTTACCTGATTATTTCATTGAGTTGCGACTAAGGTGAATTGAACATCCTCTATATATACAGATTCATTGATCTCAAAAGGGCTCTCCTTGGTGATAATATTCGCCCTACCAGCAGACGAGAATAATTCTCCTCCAGAAGGAGACACCCAAAATTTGACCCTGTTGCGTCCCCGCTGGTCCTTGGACAAGAGTGCCTTTATGGCAAAATGAACATCGGCCACCCGCGCACTGCAGATAATCTGTCGATGCCTGCCGTGGGATACGGCAAAACCGAATGTATTCTCGCCTTCCTGGATGCCATAAATCCCGAAAACACTCCCCCCCTGCATCATTACCAGATAAGCGAGCGCAGGTTGAAGAGTGGGGGCGGAGTCAGGTTTCTCCACTTTGGGAGCCGGGGGTAGTCCTTGAACTATCTCTTTCTGTGCCAGCGCCTCCTCCAACTTGGCCATACGAGTGTGTGCGTCTTCCAATTCCTTTTGACGAGCGGCCAATTGCTCGGTAAGATTCTTAGTCTTTACAACGTAGTCGTCAATTTCTTTGAGTTTTTCTTTAAACTTTGAAACGCGTTCTCGCTCATAGGACTCAACCCCTGCACCAATATGAGTAGGGAGCAGATGCAGTTCAAAGCCGCAGATTGTGCAAAAACGGCCGGACGTTGTCTGCCCGCAGACCGGGCACTTGATCTCCATGGTCATTATGAAATAAAACTGATATGCTTAAACAACTGATGAATATCTGTAATAAACTGAATCTCACCACCTTCCTTTCCTCCTTGGAGGATACCAACAAGAACCAGATCGTTTTTTCTGACTACGGGTCCGCCGGAACAACCGTGCGTAGCGCTTACATTGGCATAAATAGTATCGAAACAGCGGTCGTTCCACTGGTGATTCCGCTCAAAATTATTCACATATCCCTGAATCAGGGATGGAGTGGACGCAAAAGCGGAGCCATCAGGATAGCCGCACAGGACAAGTTCTGTCAACTCCTTGGGTTGGTTATCGACGTCACTGTCGATGGGGACAAAACACGCCGATTCGGGCAGATCATCCAACTGAAGGAGAGCCATATCCAGTTCGTAATTACTCCAGATGAGATGTGCATTCGTCTCAAACTCACCGTTGCAATTCATTCGGAAAACAAGTTCATCGCCCGCCCCTTCAATTACATGGCTGCAAGTAAGCACATATCGATCGGTCAAGGAAATAATGAATCCGGTCCCTTCACCAGCGGAGGATTTCAGCAAACCTGTAGCTCGTTCCTTGAGCATTACAATATCCTGAATCCTACGATCGGAAGGATTGGCTCTCAAGTCGACAGTGAGAGAAGACGGGGAGTTCAACTCCTTCTGACGGCCATCAATCTCCCGAGAAGTCTCTTTGACTTTCCGGTTCAGATCCTGGACCAGGCCTTCTAACAGAGATTGTGGAATACAATCTATGTCAATGACTTTTTCTCCACCGTTGCGGACCTTTGTCAAGTAAAGAGAGAATATGGCAGAAGCATAGTTCTCCATTTCTCGGGCATTTCCCCAACCTTTTTTGGGACGATGCTCATACTTATGATCGATTACTTCGCGTATGGTCTCCTTAAAAAGGTCCGTCACAGAATGCGCGCCTAACTTTTTCATCAGGATACCGTAGAGAACGTCAGGCTCATAGTCCTTGAAGATGAACTCGTTAGTCACACGAGTCCTGAGCCCTGCATTGCTATGTTCAATAAAATACCTCAATTCATCCGTGTACCCAGCCAAGATAACAACCGTGTCACGGTCATCCTCCATGAACTTGATCAAAGCAGTGACCACTGACTCTCCATACTGGTTCCCGCCGCCATCTTTGCTTTTCTTGTAGATTTCATACGCCTCGTCAATAAACAGGACCCCACCACGAGCTTTCTCAAAGACAGACCGGGCCTTAATTGCAGACTGACCTAAGAAGCCTGCAATCAAATCATCAGGAGCAACCTCGACGAAGTTGTTGTTTTTCAATAGTTTTTCTTCAAGCAGGATTTCTCCGAAAAGCCGTGCGACTGTCGTTTTGCCCGTTCCGGGATTGCCAAGAAACGCCATATGTGGACGGAAACTTGTGCTCAAGGCATCCTGTGGATTCTCCTGTGCGTAATGGGCCATTGCGATATACTGCGACAATTGCGAGCGTACGCCTTCCATTCCAAGCAAGGAATCCAGTTTGTCCATCGGAGAAGAGGGAGATCCCTGTTTCGGACGAAAACTGTCCACATTGATCTTTCCGAAATTAGGGAAATCCTGCGGCAAAATGGTGAAAACATCCTCGCGAGAAGGGTTGGAGAGACTGATTATTCTTTCTCCCTGCAGCCCCTTGACGACACCCAGTAGATTCTCCGCCTCACCTGCATTTCCGAAACCTTTTCCTCTCTTGAGGAATGAGAAATAGGCGCGAGCATAGCAAAGGGCCTCTTCGCCTATTGTAAAGTGTTGGGCGAGGACCATCCGTCGAAAAATCTCAGTCAATTCATCATTCGTGTAGTCCTCGAAGACTATCACTTGCGGGAACCTGCGTTTCAACCCGGCATTACTGTCCACCAGATGAGCCATCTCTCCCGGATAACCGGCAAGAACTACGGCCAGATTATCCTTGAACCTGCTGTCTGTAAGCAAATTGGTCAATGTATCCAAGGCTTCCTTGGACTCATCCCCCGCCAACTGGTAGGCTTCGTCGATGAATAATACTTTTCCCGTAGATTCCTGAAAGGCCTTCTGAACATTCTTTGCCCCACTTCCGACATATTCATCCACCAGCTGTTTCTTGGTATAAGTGACAACAACGGGCTCGTCGATCAGTCCATAACTTGCAAGAATTTTACCCAGAAGCCGTGCCACGGTAGTTTTTCCAGTACCAGGATTACCGGTAAACAAAAAGTTCAGTCCAACCTTGCTTTCCTCTGTCTGGCCGAACTGCGATCGAATCCGTTGGGTCTCGACATCGGCTATTATCTTATTCAGTGCATTCTTGATACCACGGAGACCGACCAAGGCATTCAACTCAGCAAGGATCTCTTCTCTTGGCTGGCTGGAATACTGCCTTGCCCGCGGAATATCTCCTGAAAGTATCACACTGTCATCCGCATCCTTGTCTTCAAACAACCGTCTCTCCATTCTAGCGTTCACTTCAGCATAAAGCTTGGCGATAAGGCCACCGTTTGCATTTTTCGCCCGATTCTTGACTTTGAACCAGGCAAGAATCCACTCATCACATCCTTCCGAGAGAGACAATCCCTTGGCAGCAATGAACCTTTTGAACATTTCAAGGAGTTCCGGCTCCGTATAGTCCTCAAAGATGAAACGATACGAGAAACGGCGGTCAAAACCAGGATTCTTCTCGTTCAGCGTCCTCATGTCATTCGGATAGCCTGCAAGAATGACAGCCATCTTCCCTCGGTACTTCTCATCCGTAAGATTCTGTACGAACTGCGTCAGAATCTCCTTGTATTGATCTTCAGCAATCGCATAAGCCTCGTCAATGAACAGGACTTTCCCGATACTCTGCTCAAACATCTCATTGACCCGCCTGATAGATCCACCGTGAATGCCACTCACTATATCACCGAGACCTTTCTCAACAACATCCGGTTTCAAGATCAAGCCATATCCGGCCAAAATGCGCCCCATCAGGCGAGCGACTGTTGTCTTTCCCGTTCCTGGATTCCCTTCGAAAATAAACGTCAGATCGCCCATCTCATCTGATCGGCTGGCATCTCCGCGCCGACGCGAACGAAGCATCTTAGCCATCGAGAAGAGATCCCTCAACTCATCTTTGACCTTGGAAAGCCCGACCATTTCATCAAGCTCCCTGGTAAGTTCCTTTTCTTCTTCGGGAGTTGGAACTCGCACCAATCTCAGAAGGTCTTCCGGGATGTCGTTTATATCATACGGACCGCTCTTCCGAGATGCACGATAGTTGGACCGAATGTGGGTTACGATGTTTTCTGCCGTACGAGCATTCGCCCAAGTCTTGTCTTTGAACTTGTACAAAACCGAGAAAATATCCAACAACGTCTTGCTGAAAGCTTCAGTACATTCCGATCCTTCCATCCTCATCATTGCGATTTTCAGAAGGACTTCGGGCTTGTAGTCTTCAAACATGAAACGCCCTAACGGTCCGATTCGGCTGTCAAAGCCGACATTTCCATTCTGGAGGAGGTCTTGCATCTCGGCAGGGTAGCCGGCCATGATAACCAATGACTGGTCATCATTTTCCATAAACTGGAGGAGAACCTCTATCGCATCTCTTCCAGACCTGTTCTCGGCATTGTCCCCTCCGCTGTCTGCACTTCCGCTTTGATACAATCCATAAGCCTCGTCTATGAACAATACTCCACCCCGTGCCCTCTGACAAACCTCTTGAGCTTTGATACGTGTATGCCCCACGAATTGGCTCACAAGATCGCCTACCGTCACCTGATGAAGACGCCCGTTTTCGAGTAATCCTTCTTCCCGGAGAATATCAGCGAATATCCGGGCGACAGTTGTCTTCCCGGTTCCCGGATTTCCCATGAATACCATATGACGGCGGAATTTCTCTCCGGTTTCTCGGCAATACCTCAGATCGTCCAAGTACTGCTTGAACTGGGCAACCACATTCTCAAGACCAAGAAGTCTATTCAATCGGTCCATTGCTTTTTCATTGTCCATTTTAAGAAGCTGACTCTCGATTACGGGAGAAGGTATACTCATGAAGTCCTTGACGGTGTCGATAAACCTTTCGGTCTTTGTTCCGGTTTCCTTGACGCTGAACTGCTGCCAGATGCGGAGGCACAGGTCATCAAAAGGAATCGGTGCCAGTGTATGGTCCAATCCTTCCATGAGCCGTTTCCTTTTAAGAACGTTCGCAACTTCATCCCTCCCCCATCCGGACACGTAAAACGACGCCTCCGTGGGCTTGGTCAGATCCGGCCTGCCTTCCGAGTCTTCAGGAAACATCTGTTCCCGGAACCACCCGTCGAAGAAGAAGCCGCCTCCTCTGTCGAACGAATTGAGCAATGAGCTTGCATTCTTACAGTCATAACAGACCACAAGACGATGGCCGGCATTCACGACACGTTGCTGGCTGAAATCAGCCTGAATACGGGTCCGCCAAGCAGATTCTTCATTAGGTAGAAAAGAGATCTCCGATGGTTTTGTGAAAACAACAGCCAGTTTGTGATGGGGATTCTTGTCCATAAAATCGAAGAAATGCCTTAGGACGGCCTCACTTCTGCGCAACTGGAAGAAATGGTCTGTCGCCGTTTTTTTCACAAGGATTGCGCCGGGACGATGGGAGACAAGTTCGGAAGAAGATGTCTCCATGGACAGCGGATGCTCGTCAGCATCGCGATCCGGATTCAGTTCTGCGGCAGGAGGTGGCGACAACCGGATACCCCGCCGTCTGTTCTTACCATTCGGGCTAGCGACCGGAGCGATGAAGCGGTTGGAATTCGGATTGGTTCCTCCTCCGCCTTCTCCGGCAGACAATTCTTCAGGCTTTTTGAAAAAAAGCGTTTCCAACTGGCTTTCTTCATATGAGAAGAATTGAAACTCGGTATTGTAAAAGACGGTAGTGTAACCCTCCCCTCGAAGATACCTATACAATTCTTGCCAAAAATTGTATTTGCACAGGTTGTCTTCGACGAAAAACTCTTGCCCGTAACTATGGCCATAGATACCGGTAAAGATGGGTCTGCGATGGATGTCAAGGTTCCGAATGCGCTCAACAATCATGGCTTATGATTTCTGCTGATCCAATTTCTGATGGATGCGTTCAGTGGCGTGCGCGCGGCCAAGACGCTCAATCGATCCCATTTCGGGGATATGAATCTCACCGGGGACAGGGGCTCCCACCTCATATCCGAGATCGCACATCTCTTTCCTGATCGACTGCATCTTCTCAGCGACTTCCCTGTCAGCCCTACCAGAGCGGGCGGTCTCTTGATGCACGACCAATACATTGTGGCTGTCGGAAACGGGATCCACGATGACGGTGACTTCGTCACCAACATTATTCTCCAGAACCGCGGCAAAACCCTTCCTCCAGTCGTGGTCCATCTCTCCACCCATATAATCACATTCGGGACGGGCGGGATCGTTGTCTATGTGTTTGATTAACCAGCCTTTTTTCCCCATGGCATTCACGATGTCTTCCACCGTCTCCACGCGTGCTTCCGAGAGGATGGACTTTGCAACGGACTCCGCACTGATTTGAAGAATGCGCTCATTGATCTCCACACTCCTTCGTGCGATTTCCTTCACTCGGTCTGCCGTGAGTTCCGGATTGTAACGGTCTGCCAATTCAGCTTTGAGACGTCCCAGTTCCTCCTCAAGTCTACCGTATTCCCCCTCAGACCAAAACTCGTTCTCCACCTCCATGGGTTCACCTCCTTCCACTGGCTCTATTACAACGCGATTGTCATTGACAATAGTGAGCACTTTCTCAATTTGAGAGAGGGCGATTTCCACCAAAGCATCATGCTTTGCCTTCTCCTGAGTGGCATGCCGTTCAACCTGCAAAATCTGAGTGAGAGCCTCATCTGCCTTAGCCGTCAGAGCCGCTCCTCTGAGATTACCTTCCGTCAGCCCCGTGATTCGCTCGCGAATATCTTCAGCCTCGTATCCAGGGGCAAAACGGTCCAACAAGGTGCGTTTCTCCACGACATCCAAAAGAGCGCGAGCGGTATTGACGGCCTGCCGCGCCTGCTCCTCTTCGCTCTCAAAACGCTGATGAATGTCCTTCAAATCCGCCTGAATTTCAGCGATGGCGAGTTCGTCCTCCGCAAAACGGCGATTGATGGATGTTTCCATGTCATTCATCCTATCATTAATGGCTCGGATTTCTTGTTGCTGACGCTCAAACTGACGCTGGGTCCGCTTTTCCAGACTGGAGATACTCTTTGTGACATCATCGGCAAGGTCCTTCAGTTTACGATCCGTTTGCTGCTCCAGCCGCCGTCTGGACGCGTCCATATCAGCATATACACGCTTGGTCACCTTGTCAAGTTGCTCACGATGGCGCCGATCAACGGCGTCAATGCTCTGACGGGTCTTCGCATCCAGGGCATCAATGCTCTTTTGGATCTTACGTGCCTGCTCTTCCATAAGCGCTTGGGAACGCTTGGTTGCCTGGGCGGACGCGGCCTGTTGCGCCTGTTTAAGCTGACGCTCCAGTCTCTGACGGAGCGTTTCCAATTGACGCGCAACCTCACGCTGAGTGACGGGACGCGGAGGAATGGGAGGGGTAGTTTCAATAAAGCTCATAATATGTTTTTTTAGTCTTCTATTTATAGATACCTTTTTTTTTGCTAATCTTTCAAACCATGAGATAGCATTTGTGTCATCTCGGTGGAAGGAATGCCAAACGCCTTGATCGTGTTCTCCACAACATGGAACTCCATCTTTCTTTTGCACTGCTCCATTTCTTCTTTCCAGGGGAGCAATCGTGGAGTCAAAAAATGGATGCGTTGGTTTGACGAGCCACGAAGGCCGTGATCGTCATTCAGCTTCTGTACATAAGGGCCATCAATCAATACATCCAAATACTGAAGCAGTCTAGTCGCGTCATCCCAGCATAACGACTCAAGGACAAAGCCGGAGAATGCCATCACTGTCAGGTCCGGGCGCTTTGACAAAACCATCTCAAGCAAATCCGCCAATGAGGCCGCCTGCAGAAAAGGTTCGCCGCCACTGATGGTAATCCCTTCTATATAAGGTCTGGACAAGATATCCGCACCCAAATCTTCGATGCGAACCTGCTTGTCGCGAAGGAAAGGACGGCTGTTCGGCGTAGCACACCCCTCACAGCGGAAAGGGCACCCCTGCGTCCATATGGCATAACGTAAGCCCGGCCCGAGCACTCTCGTACCCTGGGCACACAAATCAAACACACTCAAAAAGCTACGATCGTATTCAGGCCATTCCATCGTCATCCTATTTCCGTTCCGCTTCCATTTGTTTTTCTAGCGGGAGGGATTCACGAAGGCGAACGAGCCCTTTGATAAGTCCATCATATTTCAAGAGGCTCTGCTCGACATCCTTCCGAATCTGCGCAACATCTCGATCACTCCAGCCACCCAAAACATCCGCGATATCATTGTTCTGAAGCAAGTGTACGTGAAACACCTGGCTAACAGCGCTGGACTCGCTATCAACCTCGTTGATTCGGTCACGGACCTGGGATATGAAATCCTTGGAATCTACAGACTTCAGAGACTGGAGAGTATGCTGCAACAGAGACAAAAGTGTAAATGTGTGCTTGAGTTTATTACCATAGCCGTCTCCTGCCCTGACATACTCGCCAACCCTAGAATCTATCTCTGCAATGGATAGGGTATCCATCATCGAACATAAGTCTTCCATCGTGAATTATCATTTTAACTGTATGACTTTTCTGCTGCCTTTCATATCTCGGCTAGCAAGGAAAATATTCTGAAGAGCATCGCATTCCACCTGTAACCAAATGTTCTTGAAATGCATTTCTTCCACGCTGAAATCCTCCTCCTGATCGGAAAGAATTGCATTCCAAGAATAATTCTCCACCATTTGATCATTCACAGAATCCAAAGGAAGTGTCAACAGGACAGGAGATGAAACAAACGCCGAAAAAGGGATGGATCCATTGATCTCTATCGACATCCGATTCAATTGTTCATCGGGCAGTGTCACTAGTCGATTCTCATCTATAGTGACATCCCCTGCGATTTCTGGTAAAACGGACAACTGCCTGGAAGCGTAATACTGCTGGACAATATACCGGACTGCCGCATTCTTCAGTAATTCCCCAGCAAGAAATACATGTGAAACCCGGGTCGGAAGATCCAGACGAGAAAAAGTGTCTGAAAGCTGTCGCAACAACTGACCAAATGTCTCATTGCTTCCTTCAAAAACCTCCAACGAATCATAAGCCGTATCATAGGAGCAAAAGCCATTTTCATCGAAAAAGACACAGTTCCACCACCGAACCACAGAATCATCTTGTGACAGTCCTCCCGACAAGATACGTGATATCTCATGCGGGACCGCCTCCTTGAATGAAGAAATCCGGAACCTTCCTTCGTTCACCGTATAACTGAAAAAAGAATAATCCTCTCTATTCAGCATAAGGACAAGGAACTCACGCGCAGAGGGAGCAATGGACATCGCCCTTGAACCATAAACGGAGAGTGCCGAAATAACGCTCTCGCCAGCACGCTTTCTTGATATATAGTCTCTGCTGTCATACACGGGTGTCATGCCAATATGGGTTGTAGATTGATAGGGTAAAAATAGTAAAATTATCACCAAAACAAAAATTAATGTATTTCAATCGACAAGAAGCCGAAAGGAAATCACATCATTAATACTCCATAAAGAAAGCCACTCGATCTGCGTGAAAGATTCGGCCGAAGGTCCGGGAGAAGCCTGGCGATGCCCGGACCTTGTTTTATGACATAACAACCCTATTATTAAACACCATGAAATTCAACCTCAAATCCATCCTCAACCTCACCTGGAAGGTGGGATTGGGACTCTTCGGGCTCGTGGCCCTCGTCATCGGCGCACTCATCGTCCGTGAATGGTATGACGACACTTACGGGAGAGACCCCTGGAGTGACGAAAGCCTGTCGAAGAATGTCGACGTCCATTTCTACAACGATTACC
>JAEEGF011594345.1_pt1 | contig 28203 bp, 28 predicted proteins | sample 9134171 | NCBI WGS metagenome assembly JAEEGF01 (sample SAMN16246542, study PRJNA631951) | gut metagenome | biome: gut microbiome; feature: rumen; material: AP-attached | host: Bos | place: Iran: Karaj | collected 2018-10 | reverse complement strand
AAAAACTTTTCACACTGCATCATGCGATGCTGTGCGCTTATGCGGTATTAGCAGTCGTTTCCAACTGTTATCCCCCTGTACAAGGTAGGTTACCCACGCGTTACTCACCCGTCCGCCACTCAGTCAATAACTCGTCACCCCGAAGGGATCGTAAGAAATTGCTTCGTTCGACTTGCATGTGTTAAGCACGCCGCCAGCGTTCATCCTGAGCCAGGATCAAACTCTCATGTTTAATTCTGAATCAGTATAAAACTGACTTAATTTACTAATAAAGGTTGTTCTTTGTTAAAAGAAACTAAATGAATTTCAAGGATACATTTAAATCATGTATTAATTCAAGGTTTGTTTCACTGTTCAGTTATCAATCTTCGTTTTGTTGTTGCCCTCAGCAACAACTCGTTTATAGTATCACCATGAGTGCCTAAAGTCAACGAGTTTTCGTGGTTTTTTCAAAGTGCCACGATTTAGCTTTTCGAGGGCAATTGCGTGAATTGCACAAACATTTTAAATCACGCCTAGTTGCATATTATAGTACTTTTCATATAAGCCACCTTTTTTAATGAGTTGGCCGTGAGTACCACGTTCTTTGATTCCGTCAGTATCTAATACTACAATTTCGTCTGCACCAAGAACTGTAGATAGTCTATGAGCTATAGTAATAGTTGTTCTTCCCTTTGAAAGCTTGTCTAAACTCTTTTGAATGTAACGCTCGCTTTCATTATCAAGGGCGCTGGTTGCCTCGTCTAGAATAAGGATTGGTGGGTTCTTAAGGAACACACGAGAAATCGCTATACGCTGTTTTTGTCCACCTGAAAGTCGAGTTCCTCGCTCTCCCACCTCTGTGTCAAATCCATCCGGGAGGCTTTCAATAAATTCTAACAGGTCTGCGTTTTTGGCAGCCTCAATAATTTCTTCCATTGTGGCATCCTGCTTACCATAGGCAATGTTATCCTTGATTGTGCCATTAAACAAATACACATCCTGTTGTACGATTCCAATGTATGAACGCAATGATTTTTGAGTAACAGAACGAACATCCACTCCGTCTATACGAACTGAACCGCCTGTAACGTCATAAAATCTAGGTATGAGAGCACAAAGAGTAGTCTTTCCGCCGCCTGAAGGTCCTACAATGGCAACTGATTTACCAGCTTCTACATGCAAGTTTATATTCTCAAGAACAGCTTCATCCTCTTCATAAGAGAAAGATACATTCTCAAAGTCAATTACACCCTGCACGTCTTTAAGCTCCACTGCATCATCAGCATCAAGGATTTCAGGATTAGTATCCATAACTTCTGTGAATCGCTCAAATCCAGCCATTCCTTTTTGAAGCTGCTCAGTAAATTCCACAAGTACGTTTACTGGATTAATAAAGATGTTTATGTATAATGCATAGATGGCCAAATCCTCTACAGAAAGCTCGCCTTTTGCAATGAAAAAGCCTCCAGCCACAAGAACAGTCATGAACATCAAGCCTTCAAACATACTGTTGCCAGAATGGAAAAATCCCATCTGTCTGTAATTAGCCTGTTTTGAATCCAAGAATGCCAAGTTGCTCTTGTCAAACTTTCTTTGCTCAATCTCCTCGCCAGTAAAGGATTTAACAACTCTGATTCCGCCTAATGTGTCCTGCAAAGAAGAATTAATTCCTGCAATCTTCTTTCGGTTATCAGAAAAAGTACGACGCATTTTCTGGTTTTGCTTTACTGCGAAAATCCCCATGAAAATAACAATCGCCGCAAGGCAAAGAGTCATTGGCACACTGATATTCATAAGAAGAATAAATGAACCAATTATCTTTACCAGTGAGATGAAAATATTTTCAGGGCCATGGTGAGCAAGCTCAGAAATATCAAATAAGTCTGATACCAGTTTACTCATCATCTCGCCAGTGTTGTGAGAGTCATAATATGAAAATGAAAAAGCTTCGAAACGATCAAAAAGCTCTCTTCTCATCTGAGACTCTATCTTTGCACCCATCATATGCCCCTGATATGTTACATAGTATTTGCATGCTGTCCTAACTAAATACATAGCAAGGATGGCTGCTGCTAATAAACCTAGCCTTCCTAAAATTATCTCTGGAGCCTCTAAAAACAAAGTCCTCCTTAAGAATCTAAGTAACTGTGGGAACACCAAATCAATCACTGAAAGAATGGTGGCACAAATTAAATCTAATATGAATACGCCTATAAATGGCTTGTAGTATGGAATAAATCTTTTTATTAATTTCATAATCTCTTACCTTAATCAAAATTATTATTTAGTAATTCAACAGTTTAATTGATTACAATTAAATTGGCTAGTATAAATATATACAAAAAAATCCCACATACCTAAGTATGTGGGATAAAATGCGGATGACAGGACTTGAACCTGCACGTCGGGGACACTAGAACCTAAATCTAGCGCGTCTGCCAATTCCGCCACATCCGCATGAAGTCAAAGATTTATAATAAGTCTACGACCTCGATGTCGGCTCATCGACGAGAATTAATATATCATATAGACCATGTAAAAGCAACAAAAAAAACATATTTAAAGGCCGGCATCCTATCAAGAATGCCGGCCCTATTCAATCGTATTATTTATTTCGTCCTGCAACCTTTAATCTGGCCATTGCTCGAGCCATATTTGCTGTTGAAATATGGTACTCTATGCGGCTTTGTTTCTGAGACAGCTGCTCTTGAGCTCTCTCCAAAGCTTCTTGAGCACGATACACATCAATGTCCTCTGGTCGCTCACAAGAATAAGAAAGGATTTTGACTGTGCCATCTGGATAAACAGATACAAGCCCGTCAGAGACGACAGCTTTTTGCCAGCTGCCATCCTCCTTTTTAAAACGAACCTCACCAATCTCTACAACCGCAGTCATAGTCTCGTGGTGATTCATAATGGCAAACTCACCATCGGCGCCTGGAATAATGATGATTTCGCACGGACCATCATAAAAGACGCCATCACAGGCTACAATTTTTAGATTAAATAATGAAGCCATAAGCTACTCCTTTGCAAGCTCTGCAGCTTTCTTCTTAACATCCTCAATAGTACCTACATTAAAGAATGCAGCCTCTGGATACTGATCCATCTCACCATCTAAGATTGCCTTGAAGCCCTTTACAGTCTCATGTACTGGAACAAACTGTCCTTTTACTCCAGTGAAGTTCTCTGCTACAGAGAATGGCTGTGAAAGGAAACGCTGAACTTTTCTTGCTCTATAAACAGTAACCTTATCCTCGTCTGAAAGTTCTTCCATACCAAGGATAGCAATGATATCCTGAAGTTCTTTGTACTTCTGTAAAATTTCCTGAACGCCACGAGCTACTGCGTAATGCTCCTCACCAACTACATCCGGCTCAAGAATACGTGATGTAGACTCAAGTGGATCTACAGCTGGATAAATACCTTGCTCAACAATCTTACGTGAAAGAACTGTTGTAGCATCCAAGTGAGAGAAGGTTGTAGCTGGAGCTGGGTCAGTTAAGTCATCAGCAGGAACGTATACAGCCTGAACTGATGTGATAGAACCGTTCTTTGTAGAAGCGATTCTCTCCTGCAACTCACCAAGGTCGTTAGCAAGTGTAGGCTGATAACCTACGGCTGATGGCATACGACCAAGGAGGGCTGAAACCTCTGAACCGGCCTGTACGAAACGGAAAATGTTATCAATGAATAAAAGCACATCCTGATTCTTAACATCACGGAAATACTCTGCCATTGTAAGTCCTGTTTCTGCAACACGCATACGTGCTCCAGGTGGCTCGTTCATCTGACCGAAGACTAGGGCTGTTTTATCAAGAACTCCTGATTCAGCCATTTCTGTCCAAAGGTCGTTACCTTCACGGGAACGCTCACCTACACCAGTAAAGATTGAGTAACCACCACTTTCAGTAGCGATGTTATGGATAAGCTCCTGGATAAGTACTGTTTTACCTACACCAGCACCACCAAACAAACCGACCTTACCACCCTTTGCATAAGGTGCAAGAAGATCGATAACCTTGATTCCAGTCTCTAACATCTCAACAACTGGGCTCTGGTCTTCAAATGTAGGTGGCTCACGATGGATACTCCAGTGCTCACCATTTTCAAGGGACTCTCCATTATCGAGAGTATCGCCTAAAACATTAAAAAGTCTTCCTAAGGTCTGCTCACCAACAGGTACTGTGATACCTTCACCAGTGGCAACAACTTCCATGTCTCGGCAAAGTCCCTCTGAAGGTGCAAGCATAATGCATCTGACAACACCCAGACCAATATGCTGGCTAACCTCCATTACTCTTTTCTCATCCCCTACCATAACGTATAGGGCATCTCTAATGGCAGGTAGGTCATTATCTTTAAATTCTACATCGACAACAGGTCCTGAAACCTGGACGATTTTTCCTTTTAATTCTGACATATTTTACCTCTTTGCCTTTTTCTTCTTAAGCGCCTTGGCACCGCCGATTACCTCAGTTATCTCCTGAGTAATCTGAGCCTGACGCACTCTGTTGTATTCAATAGATAGATCATGAAGAATAGCTTCTGCATTATCTGTTGCAGATTGCATAGCCATCATTCTAGCGTTTTCCTCGCTGGCTGAGCATTCAACCATAGCACCATAGATAAATGCGGTGAAATGATTATGCACCAGCTTTTCCAAAACTGTTGTAAGGCTTGGATAGAATGGATACCAGCTGTCGCCGCCTTGCTGAATAGCTTCTAGCTCGTAGTTGTTGATTGAATGAACGTGCTTTGTTCCTTCCTTTACCTCAACAGCCGCCTTGCTAGTGCCTTCTGTATCTTCCGCGATTTCCTTTGCCTGCTCCTTAATAAACTTATGAGTCTTAAGTGGAAGCAAACGCTCAACACAGGTTTCCTCTGTAACTGAATTCAGCATCTTTGTGTAGATAACATCGATGTGATCCAGCTGTTCCTTGTTGTACAAATCGATAAGATACTCTGCAATAATTCGAGCTCTATGCATAGTTGGGTTGTTGGAAGAATACATAAATGTTTCATCCACGTTGTATCCAGCGTTTATGAAATATGCTCGTCCAACCTCGCCTACTACAAACAGCTTGTACTCATCCTTAGAAAGGTTTGCTATACGCTCTTCAGTAAGCTTGATAGCGTTGTGATTGTATGCACCAGCCATGCCTTTATCGCCAGTGAACACCACAAAGCCTCTCTTTTTAATAGTCTCGTGCTCGTCCTCTACACGGTTATCAAAATAGATATGTCTGATATCTGGAAAATGTGCCAGATTTTCTGCGATACCTATCTGAGTACCTCTAAAGAATGGCTCAGTCTCAGCAAGCTTTTGCTTTGCCTTACGAAGCTTCATAGAGGACATCATATACATGGCGCGAGTAATCTTCATGGTATCCTGAATACTATTTATTCTATTTAGGATTTCCTTTGTACTTGCCATGTTTTACTCCTGATTCTTTTTGAACTCTGAAGCTGCTTCTACAATGGCTTCCTTCAAATCGTCAGCTAAATCCTTTGTTGAATTTAACTGGCTAATAAGGTCACCATGCTCTGCTGCAAAGAAATCAAGCATGTCTGCTCTAAACTTACGTATAGAAGAAATATCTATATCACTAAAGATATGAGCATTTGCAGCTACAAGAATAATAACCTGTTCAGCCATAGAGAATGGTCTGTTAAGAGGCTGCTTTAAAAGCTCCATCAGTGCACGACCATGTGCTAACTGTTTTTTAGTAGCATCGTCCAAATCAGATGAGAACTGAGTAAATACTTCCATCTCTCGATACTGGGCAAGGTCAATACGGATAGAACCTGCTGCCTTTTTCATAGCCTTTGTCTGAGCTGCACCACCAACACGGGATACAGAAAGACCAACGTTTACCGCTGGACGCTGACCTGCGTTGAATAGCTGAGACTCTAGGAATATCTGACCATCAGTAATAGAAATTACGTTGGTTGGAATGTAGGCTGACAAATCGCCTGCCTGAGTCTCTATAATAGGAAGGGCTGTGATTGAACCACCGCCTGCTTCGTCAGTGATGCGGGCACTTCGCTCAAGAAGTCTTGAGTGTAAGTAGAATACATCACCTGGATAAGCCTCACGTCCTGGTGAACGCTCAAGCAAAAGTGAAATAGCTCTGTATGCTACAGCATGCTTTGACAAATCATCATAGATGATAAGCACATCTTTGCCTGAGTACATGAAATACTCTGCAAGAGCTGTACCTGCATAAGGAGCAATATACTGCAAAGGTGCTGGGTCAGATGCTGTTGCACTGACGATGATTGTGTAATCCATAGCACCATTTTCTTTTAATGTGTTAACAAGCTTTGCAACTGTAGATGCCTTCTGACCAATTGCAACGTAAACACAGATAACATCCTTACCCTTCTGGTTGATGATGGTATCTGTAGCAATAGATGTCTTACCTGTCTGTCTATCACCGATGATAAGCTCACGCTGACCACGGCCGATTGGGAACATGGAATCGATTGAAAGAAGACCTGTTTCCATTGGCTGGCTAACTGACTTTCTATCTACGATAGAAGGTGCAGGACATTCAACTGGTCTAAAGCCGTCAGCTGCAATTTCTCCCTTACCATCAAGTGGAGAACCAAGCGCATCTACAATACGGCCAAGGAAGCCATCACCTACTGGAAGACCTGCCATCTTGCCAGTACGAACTACCTTTGTGCCTTCCTTAATTTCTGTATCACGGCCAAAGAGGATAACCCCGATTTCATCACGGCGCACATCCTGAACCATGCCCTTTACACCACAATCAAAGATAACGATTTCACCGTAGAATGCATGGTCAATACCGTCGATATTACAAATACCGTCACCTACCCAGTTTACGATACCAACTTCCTTTTCCTTAGCCTCAAGCTCGAAATCTTCTACGCTTGTCTTTAAAATAGAAAGAATGCTTTCGTCAACTGCGCTGACGCCAACAGCTGATTTAATCTTTGTAGCAAGCTGATCAATACGGCCTTTTTCACTCCAGTCGTATTCCTTTGTGCCAACAGAAAGAATAAATCCACTGCCTAAAGAGCCATCCTGCTCAAGCTCTACCTCAATGTCATCATTTGAAAATTCCTTTGCAAGGAATTTTTTAATACCAGCAAGCTGCTCATCTGTAGGAGCAGTTACATAGCGAAGCTTTGCCTTGTTTACTGTTTCTGACTTTGTTTCAAAAGAAGCAGCAAGGGCAGCTTTTACATCATTAAATAAATCAAAATCACCGTTATCGCATAACAGCTTTAAGAAATTGCGAATCTCACCTGGGAAGATTCTATCAATTACCACATGCTTTTTAGCAATGGCAACTGTAGGATCAGCAAGCTCCTCACCAATGGCTGGAACTGCTTCTAAAATAGATGCAGCGGAATCCATAAGTGAAAGTGCTTCAGGGAGGTTATGCAAATCACGGGCGTAATTTAAAGACTTCTCTGTCACTTTTATTCACCTGCTTTTCCTAAAAATTCATCAAACAGCTGGCTGTCAACATCAGCCCCTGTCTTGCTACCAACAACTTTTGTAGTTGCATCAACAACGATATCTGCAATCTCTTTTTTAGCCCCAGCGATGATTTTATTCTTCTCCTGGTTTGCTTCTGCGACTGCAGCATCTTTAATATTCTTTGCATCTTCTTTTGCATCTGCAACGATTTTCTGATACTGATTATCAGCGCTCTTACGTGCATCTGCGATAATCTGCTTTTTCTCGTCTTCTACACTAACAAGCTTCTGCTCGTACTGATTCTTTAGCTGGTCTGCTGCGTTTTCTTTTTCAGTAGCCTTATCGTAGATTTCGTTTGCTTCCGCCTGACGCTTAGCAATGATATTTGCTATAGGCTTGAAAAAGAATATTCTAAAGAGAATGAATAGTAGAAGAAGATTAAAAACAGTCCATATAATATTCCAAAATGAAATGTTAATCATAATCTCTCAATCCTTTACTGAAGCATAACAATAATCATAAGTGCGATAACGAAACCATAGATAGCTGTTGCCTCTGCAAGGGCACATCCTAAAATAAGGTTCTTCTGAATCTTGCTTTCTGCCTCTGGCTGACGTGCGATACCCTCGCAAGCCTTACCTGTTGCAATACCGATACCAATACCAGCACCAACGCCAGTTACTACTGCAATACCTGCTCCAATAGCTATTAATGTGTTCATAAATAATTTCCTCCTGTTATTCAACCGCTTCTTTAATGTACAACGATGTTAAAAATACGAATACGTATGCCTGCAACAATCCATCAAATAAATCAAAGTAAAGACTAAATACTGCAGGTACTACTGGTGGGCACACAATCTTAATCAACTCCATGATTACAAAGGCACCCAAAACGTTACCAAACAATCGCATGCATAGTGACAAAGGTCTGGTAAACACATCCAATATATTGAATGGTGTTACGATGGCAACTGGCTCCACAAACTTATGTAACCATTTTTTAATGCCATTCTGATAAATGCCAGCAAACTCAACTAGCACAATACTCATAAGTGCTAATGCTGCTGTAACGTTCAAATCCTTGGTTGGTGATTTGAAGCCAAACAATCCAATGACGTTTGACAAGCCGATGTAAAGAAGGACAGTGGTAAGATATCCTGTGTAAATCTTTCCTTCCTCTCCTAACATTCCACCGACGATTCCTGTGAGTTTCTCATAGATGAACTCTGCAAATGCCTGACGTTTACTGATGTTTTGAGTTTTCAGACCACGTGTCAGAAAAATTGCAATTAAGACGAGTATGGCCATAACAATCCAAGTAACAACCACTGATTCCATTATTGGAATCTCAAAGTTCCCTAGATGCATGGTGAAGACCGTCTCGCAATTAAGCTCTTCTATAAGCTCTTCTGCCAATGACGAACCCAAGAGAACACCTCCTATTCTTTTTTGATACTGCTTATTTTAGACTTTTCTCACAAAAACATAATATACAAATTAGGCACATTGTATAAATATTTAGACGTGAATTTTCCTTTGTCTACGGTATCAAATCAATACCCTATGGATTGTAGTATAGGCTAAAATCTTTAAAATTTTGTGACTATAAAAAAGAAGCCCGAATGGTAATTCAGGCTTCCTCATTATTTATAAATATTATTAGATTTCAATAAACTGTTTTGTACTATCGTTAAGCTTATCAGTAACATCATTGTTAGTATTCATAGCTGAACTGATACCATTAATCTCATGAACAATATCCTGAGAATTCTTTGAAGATTGTCCTATGGCATCAGATGCTTGTTCTACAGAATCTGTAATATAAGAAACAGAATCCTCCATCTCTGACATAATCATATTTAAATTCTGAGTCTGTTCAGAAATGCCCTCTAACATTTCATTAATAACCATAGAGGTCTCTTCGTATTTTTCGCCGGTATTTACAAAGGCATCATAATCGGCAAGTACCGTTGTATTAATGAACTCAAGGACCTGATTTGCATTTGCTGCAAGTGTTGTAACAGCCTCAGTAACTTCATTACTGATATTTTGGATATTAGCAGCAGTCTGACGGGAATTATCTGCTAGCGAGCTAATCTCAGTAGCAACAACAGCAAATCCCTTTCCTGCCTCACCGGCTCTTGCAGCTTCAATGGACGCATTTAGGGCAAGCAAATTAGTCTGTGATGCAATATCAAGAATAACTGTTGTAAGTTCATTAATCTGAGCAACCTTTTCACTATCCTTAACTGAGCTTTCTAAGACAGCGGAAAGCTCCTCCATCTTTGCTCCAGTTTTATCCTTTTTATCCTGAGCATCATCCTTAATAATAATGGCCTCAGCTCTGATTTCTTCCGCCTTTGCAGTACCGTCCTCAACGCCTTCGTTGATGCTTCCAGTGGCACTCTTAACATGTTCAAGCTTCTCGTTCATTACCTTGGTTGTCTCGGAAACACTAAGCATACTAGCTGAAAGCTCTTCAAGAGCTGCAGAAGTATTATTGATATTATCACTAGCCAAATTAATTTGGTTTGTCATATCATCTGATGATTCTGTAAGAACAACGGTACCCTCCTTAACCTGACGAAGAATCCCCTGTAAGGTCTCAACGAACAGATTGAAGCCGTCCTTAACATGCACAAGCTCAGAAGAAGTCTTTGTGGTTACACGAGCATTAAGATTACCTTTGTTGTCCTGAATATCTGAAATAATACCATTAATTTCATCAGCAATAAGATTAACCTTCTTGCCAATTAAGGTGTAATTAATAAAGAGAAATACAATAATGAAAATGACATACACTACCATCATGATATTTACAGTTGCCACAGCAGTGTTTGCCTGAGCACGAACAGATGCATGGGCTGATTCTTCTACAGTCTTAATCTCTTCATTTAAAATTACTAGCTGTTCTTTCATATTTGCCAGCTGGGCAGAAGCATCTCCATACACTACCCCAAGAATTGTATTAACATCTGCCGCCTGTGCTGCTGTAATTACCTTTTCATATCCTTCCTTATAAGGTGCATAATTTTCAGCAAGAATAGCTGCTGCCTCCTTACCAGTGGTTCCAAATCTTTCTGCATCACTAAAGGTATTAGTAATACCAGCTACAGCCTCATCCATTTCAGTAAGACACTTTTGCATTTCAGGAACCTTTTGTTCGATCTGGCCCATGGCTGCTATTGTTTCATACATAGATGCCATCGCAAATCCATCATTATCTAATATTCGCATATCTACTTCAAATACACGGATATTTTCCATAACACTCTCAACTGTTGTGGATGTGCTAATTGAAGTTTCTGATATTTGCTTCATCTGGCCTGTAACAATAAAAATAGAAACAACAAATAGCAGTAAAAGAGCTGCATAAGAAATGCCACTCATTCCTGCTACTGTTTTAAAGAAAGGAATATTCCTTTGTTTAGTATTCTTTTTTGACATAGCAATCTCCTTTAACAAACTGTCACAATACTAACCAAAATCCTCCCTTGTACTGATGTTTTAATTATACAATGCATCTAGGTTGTGTGCCATAGAATTGACTATAATTCAATATGTTTTCATAAAATTTTCAAAAAATAAGGGCTTAGCCATAGGCTAAACCCAATTTAAATATCTATGCTCTTGAATAGACTTTTTTGCCTTTAACAAACTTCTCGATAACATCTGCATCTGCGTCATTATAGACCATTCGCTCAATTCGCTCTCTGATTGACATATCACGCATTGAATACATCTTGCTATCATCAACTACAACTGCATCAAAATCGTATCCTTCTTTGAAGGAGCCAACCTTTCCAAAATATTTACCGCCACCTTCTGTAGCCAGATAGAATACTTCTTCAAAAGTAAGCTGTTTAACACTGGTATCCACAAGTCTGTAATACATTTTTGAAGCCTGAAGTGTAATAAGCATGGTCTTAACCATATTCATAGATGAGCCTGCCGCAACATCTGTACCAAGGCCAATATTAATACCTGCATCTAAAAACTTTTTAATCGGAGCGATGCCTGATGTAAGGTTCATATTGGAATCTGCACAATGTGCTATATATGCACCGTGGGATTTTAGAATCTCCATTTCCTTATCATCTGAATATACACAGTGAGCCATAATAGTTGGCAATTCTGGTGTTCCCATAGTGTCAAACATCTCGTATGCATTTGCATAGCATGTTGACTCAGGAACCAACTCCTTTACCCAAGCTACCTCAGACTGATTTTCTGAAAGGTGAGACTGAATCCTTAGGCCTTTTTCCTTTGAAAGTTTACCCAAGCCCTTCATTAGCTCATCTGAGCAGGAAGGAATAAAGCGTGGTGTTAAAATAGGCATTGTATTTGAATATCTGCCCTCGATAGAATCAAGCCAAGCTATAGTATCAGCAAGTGATGTGGCAGCATCTGCTTCTTCAAGCCCTACTCCACCATTTCTATCCATGTTGACCTTACCAACGTAGGTAATAAGACCAGTCTGCTCTAGCTGATCCATAAGCTCTATGGTAGCCTCTTTGTGAAGAGTACCAAAAACAACTGCTCTAGTAGTAAAGCAACGCCTTAAATCCTCAGTAAAATAGCTGTATGCCTTTTTAGCATATTCCATATCCTTGTATTTTGCTTCCTCTGGGAAGGTATAGGTAGAAAGCCACTCTAAAAGCTCCTCATCCATACCGATTCCACGGAATGTGTATTGAGGCGCATGAACATGCAAATCAGTCATGCCTGGGACAATAAGTCTCCTGCCGTAATCATAAAGAGGCAAGTCCTTATATTTCTCTGGAAGTTCAGTAAAGGCACCCTTACAGATGCCTTCGACACAAACCAGATATCCTCTGTAATATGTAGTTATACGATTTTTATCTTCAGAGAAGGCAATGCCTCCTCTGAGTACAAAACTATCTTTATTCATTAACCCTGAAGTCCTCTAGCCTGTCTATCCATATCCTCTACAACGATATCATAGATTTCGCCAAGTGTACGGCAGTACTCAAGTACCTTCCATGGCTCGTTTGTATGATAGTGGATTTTGATAAGTTCCTCATCACCTACTGCAAGAAGGCTGTCGCCTACGAAGTTTTCTGTGATGTAATCGTTGATTTCATCCTCGTCTAAATCCTCACCCTCGATGAGAAGCTGTGTATCATATCTAAATTCTATTGTCTGCTCTGGTAACATGTGTAATACCTCCATCTTCTAAACTATTTTGAACATTTACAGTTTATAATAGCCCAAGTGCTTGGTCAAGTTCTGTTACATTGTATCTACCTGAGATAGGCTGAAAATCATATGTTGAATATTCATCAATTTTTGCTTTGATTTTGGATTCAGATTCATCACCGCCAGTGTATTTAACACTGTAAGGCTCCTCAAGGAATGTCTGATCCTCGTCACCATCCACAAAGCCATCGTTATTAGTATCCTGCCAGTTGTAGGTAATCATCTGATAGTTATACCCTTGATTAGGATCCCCTGTAGGTGTCAGGTATGAAGTGTACATTATAAGGCCTGCATAATCCTGATTATAATTTCTAACTACATTCTTGCCTGGAGCATAATCATAACCTGCATTGCCCATTGCTCCATAACCATAATCGTCTATTAATGGTTTAACGTGGCCATCCTTATAAGTAAACACATCAAGGCTATAACCTGTCAGATCGCAAACCAATTCTGGCACATCGTCCCCATCTAAATTGATTAAATCAAATGAATATTGTGCTGGTTTGTCAAAATTATAAAGTCTGGCAATCTGAGAGTACGCATCCTGATATGTGGTGTACTTACCATCCTTGCTACCAATCAGCAAGAACTTTTTAACATCAGGAATTGTAAGACTATCTACAGATACTTCTACCATGCTTGACAAGCCTTCCATATCATAAAAATATCCGCCTGGCTCTGCATGATACAGTAATAAATGCTGTTCGTCGCCAAGCTGACCAATAACAGCCACATCTGTCATTGCATCCCCATCATAATCAAACATGCCAACTGCATCGATTGATTTTAGAATAGTCTGCCCATCATCATTCCATCTGCTAGATGAAAGCCATGCCTGTTCTACACCATCTTCTGTAATAAGCATTGAGCAACCATCAGAATCTGTGGATGGATATGAATAGAAATGACACTGTCCAGAATACTGCTCCATGTCAATGTCAAAGCTTTGATTCTCTATGCACTGTTCATCCCACAGGAAAACGCATGATTTAGCCTGATAGTCATCACCTTTTTTTATAGCAGTGAGCTGACGTCTAGGCATTGAATACTGATTGTAGCCCTCCTCATTAGTAGGCTCGAATGTCAGAACATATACATCGCCATTCTTTTTGCCTTCAGTACACTTAACCTTTGTCTTAAAGCAATCCCCATGAGCACTGTAGTACAAATCTGCGTCCTTAAGATAAGGCCAAGTCAAAGGCTTTTTAGCATCCTCATATTTGCTACCTGTGTACTTCATTACAAAATCTTCTATATCAGATTTTTTGATGCCACAGACATCTGTGTAAAAAAACTCGGGGTCAGTATCTTTTAGAATCTCTTTTCCTTCTGGTGAGTCGGGAGAAATAGATTTACCGCCCTCTCCGTTATATAGCACATCATCCCATTTGATAGACTCTGGTGTATTGTAAGCAGTTCTTACAAAACCATTGTGTGGGTCTTCGTTGTAGTAATCCGTAAAGAATGAAAGCTCATCTCCAGTCAGTTCCTGTGCCTCATCTGAATCTGTTACAGCGGTGGTAATATCCTGAATATCTTCAGCACTATTAACCACTACTTCCTTATCCTTACAACCAGTAGCCACCATAGCAAAAGTAGCTGAAATTGTAAGCAAAAATAATAATCTCTTTTTCATTTATAGTCCCTTCTAAGTATTAATTTATACGCCTCTAAAATGGTATCACCGAGGTATAATTTTTACAATCTAAATGATGTCCAAAAAAATAATAAAAAATATTTCAAATTAGTGTTGACTTAAGGCGATTTATACTGTATTATCTATTTCGTTGCTGAGGCAACAAACTGAATATGGTTCCTTGGTCAAGCGGTTAAGACGTCGCCCTCTCACGGCGAAAACAGCGGTTCGATTCCGCTAGGAACTGCTAAAAGCTTCGAGTTAATCTCGAAGCTTTTTTTGTATTCTGGCTGTGTTTTTTTCTTTTCACTTCATCAACTTCATGTATGCCCCGTCCCCATGGCTGCCCCCGGCCCACAGATGCTACCAGCTTTGCCTTCAGATTAAGATTATCTAGGTGCCAAGTGTCACATCTTTATTAATGCGTGTTCTTTAAATTCTTTGCAATTCTGACGCTGATGTTTTTGGGACACAGACACACATATTCTTATAGGATTAGGATTCAAGATATCTTCTATATACTTGCAGTGACATTTGGAGTGAACTTAGAAAAATAGAAGCAGGTTTTGTTATATATAAGCATGCGCCGCTAGGACGGCGGCGCAAGTGGTCACTTGAAACACGATGTTGAATGTGCCACGGTGATTATATATACAAAACCTGCTTCGTTATTTTTCTTAGTGAACGTAATAGGAACGCAAGTATATAGAAGATATCTTGAATCCTATTATATTTTAAATGTGTCTGTGTCCCAAATACACCAGCTTCGAATTGCAAAACCAATTAAAGGACACGCATGTGATGTTCCCTTTTGGCACCAAGATAATCTATAATCTTCGCAAAATTGCTGGTAGCATCTGTGGGCCGGGGCAGCTATGGGGGCGGGGCATATTTTAAATAGTGTCGCAGTGAAAAGAAAAAAGCCAGCCGGTGATGCTGGGCTGGCTTGAGTATTATACCGATAGCTTGTTATCCATGATCCATGCGGTGCAAAGATACATGAATGCAGAAAGAACAAGGAAGATAATGATTTCTGCAATAGCTGTTGCATTGAACTGGATGCCGTCGATAGCTGCTACGATTTCGTTAGTAATTTTTCCAAACACGTTTACGATTACAATGAATAAGAGGAAGCTAAGTAATCCATTGTGCTTTTTGCCGTTAAGGAAAGTAGCTGAAACTACTACGCAGAAGAATGCTGTTCCAATAACGTAGAGCCAGAAAGCAATCATAGTTGCAATAGCGAGTATAATAACACCAGGGCTAATCTCACTAAACTCGCTCCAGAAAAATCCAATACCATCAAAGAAATCTTTAAGTGATGCATATTTAGCAAAGGCGAGAAATACATCAAGTGCGCCAATCGCTGTGAAAAATACGCTAGCAATAATGATAGAAAGATAATTTTCAATTACCTTAGCGCCAAGGATTTTGTAGCTGCTGTTCGGTGTCATGAAAAGCATGTATGCCTGCTTTGTATTTAAGTCGTTGCTGAGAAGCTTAATTGAATATAAGCCAATTACAACGATTGCTGTTGATGTTCCAAAAATAAGTCCCATAAGTCCAAAGGCTAAAAATCCATCACTTTCAGTGTAAAGACCAATTAAAAATGAAATTTCAACAATGCCGATGATTGCGGCGATAATTCCCTTTAAACCAAGTGTTTTTCTAAGTTCGTATTTAATAAGATTATACATGTTCAGCCTCCCTTACTACTCCACCAAAAACCTCACGATACTTATCAGCCAGTGAAATGCCTTCCTGTCCACGAAGTGTTTCAAGGTCGTACATTCCTGCAAAGCGTGACTCCTTGATAAATATTGCTGTATCAACCACAGGCTCAAGCTCCTCTACCAAGTGGCTTGAGATAATCATAATGTTCTCTGGAGCTGCTGAAAGGAGGATGCATTTCATAACCTCGTCTCTGGCTAAAAGATCGATGCCGTTAAGAGGCTCATCAAGCATGTATACATATGCATTTCTGCCCATTGTAACTGCTATCTTAAGCTTTGCCATCATACCTGATGAAAGGTTCTTCACCTTTAAATCCTTTGTAAGATCCATCTCCTTAAGAAGATATTCGTATTTATCCATGGAGAAATCTGTGAAGAAGTCCTCGTAGTATTTTCCAACATCTCCAACAGTCATCCAGTCATAGAAATATGGCTCTGTAGACATATAAGCAATCTTGCTACGTGACTCTGTATTGATTTCCTCCTCATTAAAATAAATGGAACCTGAGGTAGGCTTGATAAGGCCTGCTACCATTTTCATCCATGTTGTTTTACCACTTCCATTAGGACCAAGGATTGCGTAAATATGTCCTGGTTCAAGAGTGAGGGACAAATCTTCAACTGCTGTTTTGCCCACAAACTTCTTTGTTACATTAACACTTTCTAATTTCATACGTGTGCTCCCTTCCTACAAGATGCAAATATCATTTGCCTCGTTAATCATGTCAATTGCTTCTTCTTTGGTAATGCCCAATTGGTTCAAACTAATGAGAAACTTTTTAAGTGTTTCTTCAGCCATCTCGTCTCTGCATTGTTTGATTCTGTCTAGATCCTCTGTCGCGTAGGTGCCCATGCCCCTTTTTGTGTAGCAGATTCCCTGAGCTTCAAGCTCCTGATACACACGAGCAGAAGTATTAGGATTGATAGTGTATTTCACCGCTAAATCCCTACCCGATGGTAGCTTCTGTCCTGGGCTGATTTTCCCATTTATTATGTCAAGCTTTATGGCGTCAACCACCTGCAAATAAATAGGAGCATTTGACTCAAACTTCATATCGCCTTTTATCTCCTTTCATTTTTCTAATGCATTAGTGTACTATAAACATAGTACACTATGATAATATGGTCGTCAACACTTTTTTCTAATATTTTTAAAAATGAGTAAAAAAATTGGCAAGCCACAAAAATGACTTGCCAACATTGTTTTAAGCTTAGAATAAGCTCTTAACTGTAGGATAGAGTTTTTTGAATTCCTGATATCTTTCTTCATATTTACGAATTAACTCAGGATCTGGTTCGATTGTAGTCTTTACCTTAACCAGCTTTTCACATGCTTCCTCAACTGAGGCGTACTCGCCACATCCAACTGCTGCAAGAATAGCACCGCCAAGACCTGGGCCTTCCTCGTTTTCAAGGATATCTAGCTTAAGGTTCATAACAGAAGCTATAATCTGCTGCCAAAGTGGTGATTTTGCGCCGCCGCCGCAAATCTTAGAGCGTTCTATTTTAATTCCCTGGCTACGTGCCACCTCTAGAGAATCACGAAGACCAAAAGCAACACCTTCAAGCACTGCCTGTGTCATATCCTCACGGGTAGTATCCATAGACATACCAATAAACATAGCACGTGCATCCGGGTTGTTATGAGGGCTACGCTCTCCCATTAAATATGGAAGATAGAATACATGATTTTCACCAAGATTCTTTATACCAGCCTGCTCAGCTGGGTAATCCTTTGTCTTTAAGATATCGTCCATCCACCATTTATTGCAACTAGCTGCAGAAAGCATGCATCCCATTAAATGGTATCCACCATCAGCATGATCAAATGAGTGGAGAGCATTTGCTGAGTCAACGGTGAAATTCTTGCTGCTGATAAAAATAGTACCTGATGTACCAATAGAAAGATTGCATTTGCCCTCTCCTACCGTACCTGTACCAACAGCAGCTGCCGCATTGTCTCCTGCACCTGCAATAATCTTAACATCATTTGTAAAGCCAAGCTCTGCTGCCACCTCTGGCTTGATAGTGCCAACCACCTCATAGCTCTCGTAAAGCTTAGGAAGCTGAGACTCTGAAACATGGCAGATATCCATCATTTCCTTGCTCCAGCAGCGATTCTTAACATCCAAAAGAAGCATACCGCTAGCATCAGAATAATCTGTGCAGAAGCTGCCTGAAAGCTTGTAAGCAAGGTAATCCTTAGGAAGCATTATCTTTACAACCTTTGCCCAAAGATCAGGCTCGTTTTCCTGCATCCAAAGAATCTTTGGAGCTGTAAAGCCTGCAAAGGCAATGTTTGCTGTGTACTCAGAAAGCTTGTCCTTACCAATTACAGTATTTAAGTATTCTGTTTCTTTTCCTGTACGGCCATCATTCCAAAGAATGGCAGGTCTGATAACATTGTCATCTGCATCAAGTGTAACAAGTCCATGCATCTGTCCACCAAAGCTGATACCAGCAATCTGGCTCTTGTCGCAGTCTGCTGTCAGCTCCTTAAGTCCTGCAATAGACTGACTCCACCAGTCAGCTGGATTTTGCTCTGACCAGCCTGGATGTGGAAAGCTAAGGCCGTACTCTTTTGAAACTATTTTTTCTATGGTGCCATCGGCAGCCATAAGCAAAAGCTTAACTGCCGATGTACCTAAATCTACGCCTATATAATACATAATATTATCTCCAAGGATTTTCAGTAGGGTATCTTACACCTGCTGGCTGGTTGTATCCGATTTCTTCAACCTCTACTCCGATATACTTGAATACTTCGAAGAGAGCCTTTCCATAGTGACCGAATGCAACAGCTCCGTGATGTGGGAAGCCCTTTTCGATTAACCAGTGACGATAGAAGCGTCCCATCTCTGGAATAGCGAATACACCGATTGAACCGAATGACTTTGTGCGTACATCAAGAACCTCGCCCTGTGCAATGTAAGCACGAAGGATATTGTCAGCTGTAGACTGAAGTCTGTAGAATGTGATTTCACCTGGAGCGATATCGCCTTCAAGTGTTCCGTTTGTAACCTCTACAGGAAGTGTACGAGCCATAATCTTCTGGTTCTTCATCTCGCAGAATGCAAGCTTCTTAGAGCATGTGTTTCCGCAGTGGAAGCCCATGAATACATCCTGAAGTGTGTAATCTGTCTTGCCCTTGATTTCCTCGTTGTACATATCCTTTGGTACTGAGTTGTTGATATCAAGAAGTGTAACAATATCTTCTGAAACAACAGTACCGATGAACTCTGAAAGACATCCGTAAATATCAACCTCACAAGATACAGGGATTCCTTCGCCTGTTAATCTAGAGTTTACATAGCAAGGAACGAAGCCAAACTGTGTCTGGAATGCAGGCCAGCACTTGCCAGCGATTGCTACGTATTTACGATATCCCTTGTGATCTCTTACCCAATCCTTAAGAGTAAGCTCGTACTGAGCAAGCTTCTCAAGAACCTCTGGCTTCTTGTTGCCAGCGCCAAGCTCCTTTTCCATGTCTGCAACAACCTCTGGAATACGGCTGTCACCAGCATGCTTGTTGAATGCTTCGAAAAGGTCAAGCTCTGAGTTCTCTTCGATTTCAACACCAAGATTGTAAAGCTGCTTAATAGGTGCATTACAAGCAAGGAAGTTAAGTGGACGTGGTCCAAAGCTGATAATCTTAAGATCTGAAAGTGCGATAACTGCACGAGCGATAGGCTCGAACTCATGAATCATCTCTGCACAATCCTCTGCATCGCCTACTGGATACTCTGGGATGTAAGCTTTGATGTTACGAAGCTGTAAGTTGTAAGATGCGTTAAGCATACCGCAATATGCATCGCCTCTGCCATCAAGAAGGCTGTTGCCAGACTCTTCAGCTGCTGCAATGAACATCTTAGGTCCATCAAAGTGCTTTGCAAGAAGTGTCTCAGAAATCTCTGGTCCGAAGTTACCAAGGTATACGCAAAGTGCGTTACATCCAGCTTTCTTGATATCCTCAAGAGCCTGAACCATGTGGATTTCGCTTTCTACGATACATACTGGGCACTCATAGATGTGCTTGCTGCCATACTTTTTAGTATAGGCTTCAATAAGAGCCTTTCTTCTATTTACAGATAAGCTCTCTGGGAAGCAGTCACGAGAAACTGCTACTACACCAATTTTTACATTTGGCATGTTTGTCATAATAATTACCCTCCTTAAAATACCGGCTCCTTTTACTAAATAAAAAAGCCCCCGAAACGTTATCTTGATAATGCTATCTTATCAAAATAAACATTTTGGAGACTTTTAAATCTTTACTATGTGATGTCAGATTTTTGACATTTCATCAACTATTGTGTTTTCTATATTCGCTAGGTAAAACTCCGTATTTATCTCTAAAGGCATTTGAGAATGCTTTGGAGTTTGGAAAACCATTTCCAAGGGCAATCTCAACTATCTGACCATTTGTTTCTTCAAGCTCCCTAACTGCATGCTCAAGCCTGATTCCCAGCAAATAATCCTTGAAATTAATGCCTGCATGCTTTTGGAACATTCTAGACAGGTAGGATGGTGAATAATTGAAGCGCTCCGCCATTGACTCTAGGGTCAGGCTTTCTGCATAATGGTCCTTCATATATCTAGTAATATTAGAAAGCTTCTTAAGCTGCTTACTATTCTTTAAAATATCCTCGTGTACATTAAACTTTCTATATTTAGTAACCAGAAGATGCAACAGCTCGTAATACAAGCTAAGAACCTGGAGCTTGTTTGCTTCCTCCCCATTATTATAGATAAGATACATTTCTGTAAGTAGTGTAAACACACGGTGGTCAGTTTCTCTGTCACTGTGAGAGAACCAGATAAACTGGTCGTCGGTAAAATATTCTGCAAAAGTATCTTGAGGTATCTGAAGCACCACTGTGCGGTTTGGCTCCGGCGCAACAATTGAGTGAACCTCGTTACTATTTACAATAACAAACTCGCCACCGTTTAAAGGAAACTTTTTCTCGTGAAGAGAAAACTCCAGCTTTCCTTCCCACACTGCAAAAATCTCAATAGAACGATGCCAATGCTTGTCACGAACATAGTTGCCTGCCTGGCCCTCAAAAGCAAAAAGCTTAAAAGGCAAGCCCTCATCTGTTACAACTACCTCATGCTGATACTCTTTAAAATCCATTACAATATCTCCCTAAAAAACCTGCAGTCGCCATCTGCTTCATACCCCACTTGGCTAAATCCCAGCTTTTTGAGCAAGGCTTTACTTGCCTCATTTGCTGGGTCGCACCTGGCGATTAAACTTGTCAAGTTAAAGTCTTTTGCAAGCTCTATTATCTTTGAACAGACCTCAAAGGCTAGCCCCTGGCGCCATCTTTCATGAGAAATAGCAAAGCCTAGCTCTGCCTGATTTTCTCTGTCACAGGATTCTCTCACCTCTATGCCTGCCCTACCTATTAATTTACCTGTGAATCTGTCGAAAATCAACCACATTCCAAAGCCGTATAGCTTATAAATGTACTGAATGTAGTTTTCTTCGTATTGTCTTTCCTCTTCGTATTCAAACAATGGCTCCATGTAATCAGTCATGTGAGGCTGGCTATATAAGGCAAATAAATCGTCCAAGTCCCCCATGGAAAATTCCCTGATATAGCATCTATCCGTATATGCGATATCAAGTGGAATGCCAACACATCGTCTGTAAGCATTTTCGAAGTCCTCATCCTCCACCTGGTCTAGCTCTAAAAACAACTGGTGGCATTTTAGCTGGAGGCCGCCCTCATGCTCAAAGCCGGCCACTGGGATAATCCTTCGTTGGCACTCATCAATAACAGCCTGGCTATCTGTCAGCACCAGGGTGCCAATATCATAGTCAGGCTGTAAATCTGCCACATTATGTACAATTTCAGTTTTTTGCAAATAGTTTTTCACGAATTTGCTCCTAGGTCACATCTATTCTGCAGGACATGGTGTATACCTTGCCGTTGGACTTTTTCATTCTAACAGTAAGGGTTCCTGTGCCCACTGAAGCTGCAGTTATTTTTCCAGTATTATCAACAGTAAATACACTGGCATCGGAAGATTTATAAGTAATAGTGTATTCCTTATCAGTGTTATTTAAATATTCCAAATCAATGGCAACCTGGGCTGTTCCTCCAGCTCTCATAGAAAATGCACTATCGTCTGGCAAAGTTACATTTCCAGTGTTTGTTCCATTGTTTGCGTAGCTTCCCTTCTTTTTAGAAGTAGTTGTTTTTGAGGAAGTATTGGTTGATTTGTTTGCTGTGTTTGTATTTGTATTCTGGGTAGCATTGTCTGTTGTCTCGGTCTTTGTATTTGTATCCGTCTTAGAGTCAGTTTTTGAATCCGTTTTAGAATCTGTCTTAGAATCCTCCGCAGACTCCTCGTCAGGATCTCCCAGTTTTACATACATTGCAGGGCGTATTCCATCACCATAATAATAATTCGCTTTGTATATAAGCTTCGAGTTATCTCTTACAAAGCATCCCATCTTAGGGTCACCGTAAAAATTCGTGCGAAGAGGCCACACCCTATCGCTGTCAAATTTCATAGTATCCTTGTATGCAATATATTCGTCTGAAGATAGGAAGAAGATATAGTCGCTGCTCATTGTCTGCGTATCATAAATATCCATAACAAGAGAGCTTTTTACCTTGCTGTTTACATACTCCCCATCATTTGTTGTATCGTGATAAAGATTTAAAACGCTATTTTTCTCATCCTCGGAACTATGGGTGGTCTTTTTTATCTTTGCTCTTTCTTCCTTAGTAAAGCAGTTTTTGTACATAAGATTACAAAAAGACCGCCAATAGTTTTCGGACCATCTTACATATCCTACTGACCTGCCAGATTTCTTTATCTGCTCGCCAATAGCCTGCTGATATTTTACAACAGCTGTGGATGCAATAGAATTTCTTGCAACAACAAATGCTGTTTTAGTAGTATCGTCGTAAGTTAGGATTGTCCACTGCAAAACAGCTCCATCCATTTTACCAAAGGCTATATCATCTCCTTCGGCATAGGTTGCCCCCGAAGATTTTTTCTTTGTTGCAGCCTCTACCGGCATGGCCAAAAATGTCGCACCAACAACGACTGCCAACGTAAATGCGAAAATAGCTTTCAAATACCTAAATTGCTTTTTCATATCCCTGCCCCTCATAAGCATCAAATCGACACTCTCCCTTATAATTCCATAGTAATCATCGGCATTTTTAAAGTCAAACTAATAGCTAAAAATTAACAAATTTGTCACCGTTGCCAATTGTCAAAGGGATTTTCAGTTGATATACTTTCCTATGCAAAAAAGTTACATCAGGTTTTAAGGAGTTATAATGACAAAGCAACAAATGTTTAAAATGCTACACGATGAGGAACCAGTCTTACGTGCAGAAATCACAGCCCTTTATTCAGTACTAGATCACAAGCTGGGCTTACACGGTGCAGAGGTTCCTATTACATTTGGAATGGATGAAAAAGCACTGGGCTCATACCTTCCACCATCATACGATGATGAGGAACAGTTCCAGTTTTCTTTATTTTTTATCGGATTTTGCTTAAACGAACAGCTTTCAAAGGCTGACAGAATCAATCTTTACAAGCATGAATATGCTCACTACATGACTCGTCACATCAGCATCCCTAACGAATACACCTGGCAGCCAGGGGTACACGGCAGTGCTTGGAAATACTGCTGCAGCCTTATCGGCGCTATCCCTTCAGATTACTATGTAGAGGGTCAGAGCCTTAAAAAGGTAGATTACGATTCAGTTTTAAAGCGTCCTAGTGTGGATCACGCACAGGTTCAGATGCTTGATACATATCGCACACAGCGTGCTATTAAAAATATGGAAAATGCCAAGATTAAATACGAGATTGGCGATACAGTTACTCATCCAAAGTTTGGTGAAGGTACTGTAAAAGAAATAGAAAAACAGCCATCTTCAGTGAGACTTCACATTGCCTTCGGTGAGGAAGTGAAAATCATCGACCAAAAATGGCTGGTAAAAACCGGTTATCAAAAGGCTAATCAGCGTTAGAATTATTTGTCCTCTTTCCTTTCTACTTAGAAAGTTCAAGGAGGACTTTTTTTAATGTCTCTTCAAGGTCCATGTGGCCCTCGTCAACTATGATATCTGCATATTTTTCGTATAATGGAATACGCTCATCATACAGGGCTTTAAGGTCCTGTCCATCCCTTAAAACCACTCCGCGGCCCTTCAAGCAACCCAATCTAGAATCTAATGAATCATAGTCAAGCTTCAGATAAACTACTGTTCCAATCTTTTTTAAATGCTCCATAGCCTCTGCCCCATAAATGACGCTCCCGCCAGTTGCTATGACAGCCTTGCTAGCTAAAATAGTTGCATTTACCTGATTTTCAATCTCTAAAAATCCGTCTACTCCATCCTCTTCAATAATCTCCTTTAAAAGGCGACATTCCTGCTTTTGGATGAGCAAATCTGCATCAATGAACTCGTAACCCAGTTCCTTAGCAAGTACAACACCAAGAGTGCTTTTTCCTACCCCTGGCATACCGATCAAAACAATATTATCCCTCATGACAGTACCTCTCTCTTTTCATTTTAAAAGGTATTATGCCATAGGAGGGATAATTTTCCAACAACTATTTATCTACTTTCTAAAACTGCCACAGCATTTCTAACACAATCGTCGCATTCGCAAAGTACTACGCCAGTTTGGGTGCCCTTTAATTCCTTGCAAATTGTAGCACCGCATCTATCATTAAAGCCCCTTGCAATAGCAGCTGCATCTCTAAGAACTGGCTTGCCTTCATATTCTTTCATGCCAAGAATCATCTGAGCTGCACAAAGGGAACCGCAGGTAGCCTCCATACATCCCATGCCTACGCCAAAGGCTGCACCCATCTTTTTAAGCTCTTCCTCAGAATATGGAAGCTCATCTTTAAACGCACACAGCACTGCCTGACAACAATTAAAACCATTATGTTTAAGCTGTACTGCTAATTCTTTTCTATCCATTGTTACTTGCCTTTCTTAATTTTACATATTTCCTGTGTCATAGTGCCCATTGGGCAGAAGCTGCACCAGGTTCTCTCTCTGTATAATACCATAACTATAAGACCTATGAGAGTAGAGGTTAGCATCAAGCTATAAAATCCGAAGCTAAACTGCGCTACCCAATCAGGGAAGATGCTGCCATGGTACGCCCACTGCCAAGGCACCTTGAAGGTCCAGAAAAGCTTTACCACCTGTTTAAGTGAAGATGCTCCAGAAAATACAAGGTAAGTCTGGAAAATCATCTGGCCAAACATTGTCAGGAAGAATACTAAGAAGCCGTATCTGAAATACTTAGAGCGCATCCACTTTGGCGAAAGCTTGCCTCTAGAGCATTTCATATTTTTTCCTAATACCATAAAAAGCTGTCCACGGCCGCACATATGATTGCAGAACCACTTATTTCCACCTATGATTGCAAACAGTAAAGGTAATATAAAATCAATCATTCCAAGCCATGCAAATAGGATGTTAAAGAATCCCAAAGCAAAGTAGATGATTGTCCATATCCACATATAATTGTACCAGTGTTTTTTCGTATCTCTTGCCATACTAAACTCCTATCACTTGATTTTTTTCAAAACTGATATTAGTATATGTGGTACGAAAAATATATCAAGTACGCAATTTTTATTAACCTAGTAAGGAAAAACTGACTATGAGTAATGTAAATAAAAAAGAGCCCCTTTGCGAGGACATCGCTGGAAAGGGCTGCGGATTAAAAAAAGTATTAAATATCGTTGGTGGCAAATGGAAAATCATGATTCTATGCGTCATCGACAAAAACGAAGTGGTACGCTATGGAGATTTACGCCGTTCTGTATTTGGAATCACCAATACAATGCTTGCCCAGTCCCTTAAGGAGCTGGAGGCTGATGGGCTGGTATCTAGGACCCAATACGACGAAATGCCAGTAAGGGTGGAGTACGCCCTCACTGGCAAAGCTAAATCAATGATACCTATTTTGTTAGAATTAAAACGCTGGGGTGAAGAAAATCTCTAGCCCCATTAAGACTTCCAAAGGCCATGTAAATTGCAGTATGCATAAGCTGCAACTACAGAATCATCATCTGTAAGGATAAATTCTGCACATGGCTTTTGACCTGGCTCTAAAACCTTTCTCTGGGCACCCTTTGCTGTCTCAATAGCAATCCACTCAATATAATGCTCTGGTGCCATAGGATGCTCTACAGATCCTACTTCTACTATAACCTTGTTTCCCTCTACCTTACATACAGGAACATGCTTTTCAACCGCTCCATCAGAAGTACCTGGAACTAATTCCTTCATCTTCTGTCCGCAGCATGACATTGGAGCGCCAGATTCCTTAATCATGCTAACAAAATTACCACAAACCGTACATACAAAAAACTTCATAGATGCCTCCTTTTACATAACCCCTTGATAATAGTAACTATATCTATAATTACCTTATACCATATTTGGCGCTAATGGCCAACAAAAAATGAATAAATAGCATCCTCCAGCTCTGCTAAATGATTGTCAAAGCAGTGATTTGCCCCTTTGATTGGAACAAGCTTTGCATTCTTATAGAGCTTTTGGGCTTTTGTTGCGTATGAAAATGGCACAACATCATCCACATCGCCGTGAACAATCAACACCGGCTTTTCAAATCTATCTATTTCATCTTCCACATGGATGGTCTGTGCCACACGGATGTAATCCCCATCTAAGCCCCAGCCACCTTCTTCCGAGTAAACCTTTTCAGGAATATGCTTAGGGTCAAAGGTGGTGCCAAGGACCATGCCTTCCCTGCATATTTCAGGAATCATCCATGCAGGAGAAAGTGGAATAATGGCCTTAAAATCGTCAGAGCACATTCCACCTACAAGCATCGTAAGAAGACCTCCCTGAGAATGACCGCACAGATACAAATCAGTTACAAAGTCAAGTTGTTTGGCATACTCAACCACCGAAAGAGCATTTGTAACCCACTTGTACAAAGTGTGCTTTTCAAACTCTCCCTCACTTTTGCCATGACCATACATTTCAGCACGAAGCACTGAAACATTAGCCTTTAGCATAGCATCCCTTGCCGCAAGGATGTGGTCTTCCTCCATATGACCTGTAAATCCATGAATCAAAATACAAAGAGGCCCTTTACTGGCGCCTTCTGGACGGTCCAGCTTAGCATGCAATTTGGTTCCATCACTTTCAATAAAAAACTCTCCCATAATACTATTCTCCTCCAAAATTATGCGCAGAGGCTGATTAAAACTTTATATCAGCATTCTGCTTTCCAGCTGCATCTTCATCTTTAAAGAATGGCAATTCCTTAAAGCCCTGCATATTGGCAACAATGCTGTTAGGAAAAACAACCACTGCCTGGTTAAATCTAGATACATTAGAATTGTAAGCTCTCTTTGCTGCAGCATAATGCTCATTCTGGTCGGCTAACTGTGTCTGAAGTTCAACGAATACAGCCTGGGACTTAAGTTCAGGATACGCCTCAGCTAAAGCAACCAATCCCCTACCGGCTTCTTCCTGAATACCAGCTTGTTGGCCTAATTCTTCAAGATTCATCCCTTTTCGAATCTCAATCAGCTTCGAGAACACCTCATCCTCATGCTTTACAAACTCCTTAACCACATTTAAAGAGTTCATTAATACATCATATCTTTTAACCATATATATCTCTATGTCAGCCTTTGCCTGCTCTACGGAAGTATTAAGTCTCTTTAAATTGTTGGAAATACTAATAACCCCTACAACTACTATTACTACAATTAACAATACCACAATAATTACAATACTCATTTTTCTACTCTCCTATACTTTTAAGATATTTTTCATCATGAATAATACTAGTTATAGCTAGAATATTCTAAAAATTATCACGGTTCTTATTATATCGTATATGCGTATCACCATACAAGAAAAAAAGCCTTCAGACGAATCTGAAGGCTTTCATTTGCTGAGGCTGAGGAGGCTCGAACTCCCGACAACCTGATTAAAAGTCAGGTGCTCTACCAACTGAGCTACAACCCCATATTAAGTTGGTATATTGAGTATTGCCAAAATAAAAAGGCATAAGACTCGAAACTGGGCTAGCTGGATTCGAACCAGCGAATGCCAGAATCAAAATCTGGTGCCTTACCGCTTGGCGATAGCCCAACAAAGGACTGACTTGCCCTTATTC
>JAEEGF010431118.1_pt1 | contig 28207 bp, 30 predicted proteins | sample 9134171 | NCBI WGS metagenome assembly JAEEGF01 (sample SAMN16246542, study PRJNA631951) | gut metagenome | biome: gut microbiome; feature: rumen; material: AP-attached | host: Bos | place: Iran: Karaj | collected 2018-10 | reverse complement strand
CGACCTGCTTCGAGCAAGCCTTCACCGAACCCCGATCTTGTATCTTTGTTGTTTTGAATTGTAAAGTCCATGTTTATATGTTATGTTGAATCGTTGATTGTTGAAATGTTGAACTGTTGGTCGGGGCCTTCGACAGGCTCAGGCACCCTAAGTCACATACAAACAAGGTCCCTGAGCCTGTCGAAGGGCCGGCATAATTAGTAATCCCCTAAAGTCTCCTCCAATTGTGACAATGCATTGGCAGCTTGCTCGTCGTTGGGGGCGGAGCCATGCCATTTGTGCGTGCCCATCATGAAGTCGACGCCGAAGCCCATCTCGGTGTGAGCCAAGATGAGTTGCGGAGCGCCTTGGAAAGCGTTCTCGCGGGCAAATTTCAGGGTATTCACCACCGCCTGCATATTATTGCCACTCATCTCAAGGACATTCCATCCGAAGGCCTCGTATTTGGCACGCAAATCGCCGAGGTTGAGCACCTCATCGGTGGGACCATCGATTTGTTTCTTGTTGTAGTCGATGATGGCGACAAGGTTATCGACACCTTTGGCGGGCGCATACATGGCGGCTTCCCAAATCTGACCTTCCTCTTGCTCGCCGTCGCCCATGAGGACAAAGACAAGGTGTTTGTCACCGTTCAGTCGCTTAGCCTGTGCTGCACCGACAGCCACCGAAAGGCCTTGTCCGAGCGAGCCCGAAGCGATGCGGATGCCAGGAAGTCCCTCAGCCGTGGTAGGATGGCCTTGAAGGCGTGTACCAAGGCGGCGGAAGGTTGCCAATTCACTGACAGGGAAATAGCCACGACGAGCCAGTATGCTGTAGAACATCGGGCTGATGTGGCCGTTGGAGAGGAAGAACATGTCCTCGCCGTTGCCATCCATGCGGAAGTTGGCGGGGTCGATTTGCATTTGGTCGAAATACAGGGCTGTAACGATGTCGGTCGCGCCCAAAGAGCCGCCCGGATGCCCCGATTGGCAGCCATGCACCATGCGGATGATGTCGCGGCGCACCTGAGAGGCGATTCTTTCTAATTCGTTGATGGTCATATTGGAAGTGTTTTGATTTTATGAGAATTTGACTGCAAAGCTACGGAAAAAAAACATTTCAAACCTCAAAAACCTACAATTCCCTTTTCCGACAGCAAAAACGCCTTTTGACAATCCACGCAAATTGCATTTCCACAGACTTTGGGTTGGCCATTTGGACATTTAGTATGACCGCAAATCTGTAACATTTCCGATTCATTCACTTTTGTTCCTGCAAATTCGTCAATATCAGCCCAAACCATGCTCCCTACACGACTCCATCCACCTCGCAAGGCAGAGACATCACTTAAAGCTTCGACAAACTCATCCGTAAACATCAGTCGGTTAAAGGTTTCCGCAGTTACCTTATCTGCCGAACCGAAAAGGTCAGGATGTTTTTTCAACCATTCAGGATGGACACCCGCATGGGAGAAAAAGTATCTTTTCCCACCAACGGCATATTCAACAGCCATTTGAAAACAATCCAAATTCTCTTCAAACGTCGTCCTAATCACATCCGCTTTGTATTCATTATACCGGCTCCCCTGCAACGAGGGAAACAGATAGTGCAAATCGTGATTTCCCCAAAGCAATGTAACTTGTTCAGTATTCGCCTTCTTCAAAGCAATGATGTCTTGAAGGCTCTTGAAAGCATCCGTCCAATATATCCATTCGTTCTCGTATGGATCCAGGTAGTCGCCGAGGAACACCACCCTTGCATCCGCAGGCAACTCACCTATCGCTTCCCGCCAGAACTCCCTTCCGTGAAGGTCGGGGATGATTATGATGTGCGGAGCCATTTCAATCATTATCTATATCTTTTTCAATTGCCCTATTCCGTTTCCTGTCATAGTCCTTCTTCGACTTGTGCACTTTCGATGGCCGCATACTGACCTGCTTGCCATACAATTCTATTTCCTTCTCGCGGTCGGCTTTGAGGAGGGATTTTAGGCTGCTGAATTGCTTTTTCTTGTACTTTTTGGGTTTTGATTTCATAGCCTCAACTCATTAATTCCATTCACAAACGCAAAAGTAATAATTATTCTATCATAACCGCTAAACATTACCTCTAAAATGACATTCTGATATCAATTGACCTGGCCATATTTCATACAGACCTACAGATATCACACGAAGGGTAATTGGCACAAACCCTGACATGACAAAACCTTTAATACGATCAATTTTCCCATTATCTTTACTAATACAAAGGGTCATATGGGGAACATTCATTCCAGGCAAGTACTTTTTATTGCCTATTAATCTATACATCTCCAATTGTAACGTATCCATTTCCGATGATGGTGCAACTTCAAAATAAAGCACATGGCTATTGTTTATGCCTGGCATAACGTTAAGTCCAACAATCGATATGTCAAAAGGTGAAAATCTAAATCCCTCTAATGCCGACATCAAACAATCCAAAGGCCCTTTTGAGGAAGAAACAGTAATATGATAAGGCAATGTGTCTACTTCATAACGTCGATTGTCCTCAACTCTGCCATATGGTACACGGCATATTCTCTCATTGGCTATGACTGAAAGTATAGAATTAAGCTTTTTATATCCTTCCGCATCAAAATGCGTTACTATAGTATATCCCATTTGGTGGCGTTTATTAACAAACAAAGCAGATTACCCACAATTATATTGTTTCTTTTTTTATTTCGTACCAAAGCGATCTTGGACTCCCTTCCTTTCAAATATCTTGTCTCACTTGTCATAGTTTTCTCGCATCTCCTTGAGTATTTGGCGAAACTTCTGCGCAGTCAGAAAGGTCTTCCCTATTCAAAACCCCATCTAGATATTTTACATCCACATAATCAGTCTGCCATACACCATTTCTGCTGAGGAAGAATTTGTGTCCGTCTTCAGCCATTTGCTTGGCATCAATGGCTAGCACAACAGGTTCACCATGTCTCTTTCCAACATTTACAGCAGTTTCGCTGGTCTCAGACAGATGTACATACAGACGACTCCCCTTTTTGATTCCCTCTTCCATAATAGAAGCAAGGGATTGTTCTCCCGTTCCATGATACAAAACGTCTGGCGGTAGCTTTTCTTCCAGTTCCACATCTACATGAATGCTATGCCCCTGTCTTGCCCTGATACGGGTCATGTCTTCAGAGAACTCATACCGTTGCTTATTGTTGGTCTCGACAATTTCATTCAACTCGTCCATCGTATAGCCATGATTTGTTATCAGGTCGCCGATTTCTCGCCAACCATGTTCATCAAATGGGTAGTTCTTGTCATGGCGAAGCAAGAATGACAAACGCTTGCCTCGACTTATTAAGTTATATCCTTTCTTCTCCATCTTTATATCGCAATCTTGTCCTTGTTTTTGTTAGAGTTTGTTCAAGTAACTGTTTAAAACTAATCTACAATATCTATCGACTTCGGGACTTTTTCGACTATGACCAGTGACTTTGACCGCTTTTGTTTAAGGCAGAGGCTTCTTGGCTTCGTTAAAGCGGTCATTGTCATAATCACAAGTCATTGTGACATTATTTTGCTTTCTATTATGTAGACTAAATTTGGTCATCTACTTATTATTAAAAACAAATCCTCAAAAGGAACAATCCAATCATGTGTCCATTTATTTCAAACCCAAACACCATTTTGCCCTATTGGTCAAAAGATGTTTCACTCTCTCGTAAGGTATCACAAAATGGAATGTACCATCAGCGAAACAACTGATATCGTATGGCTGAAAAGAAAACACAACTCCTTCCTCTGACAAACCCGGTCTTGGAAACGTATAGCCACCGATAGGATTGCCTTCTTCATCCAAATTGGTCACACCTGCACGAATACTGGATTCAGATACCTGATTGTCTGGCGACTTCAACGCTTCTTCGACAAGAATATTCGCCAGTTCTTCTTCATAACCAGGCTTAAACAAATAGGAATTATCAATCTCTTGGTTATTAACATGGTCGAAAGAAACCAATCTTTCAGTGAAACCACCATGTGTACCTCCACAATAGCTAGATTCACATTGTTGATATGTCACAAACCTATCATTACATATCTTTGTCCGCATATTTAGTTCTTGATAAAGACCCGTTGGAATAAAATCCTCTTCCATATCTCCATAGTCTGCTTCTATGATGGCAAAATAGACATCAGCAGCAAATTGGGCAATTTGACGATTATCCATAGGGTCACCCGAATATTCCAAGACTCCTTTCGGACTTATCTTACAATTATGGATCTTGGCCGCAATTGTTCCATCCACTTCGTCATTATTTGCCGTCACTATTTTTCCAGCCAACCATTTCCTTATCACTTTGGCATTAGCAATAGAGGAAGTTGGGAAATCCACCTCAAAATCATACCAAGCAATGCTGTCTTCCGTAACAAAGCTTTGGGTATTTCGTTCAAAAGAGGGAAGCACCTTCGTTAGCGTTGAAAGTTGAGCCAAGCTGTTCTCATCCGAAAAGTCCACAAGCAGACATTTGAAAGGAGTGCAAACATAAAAACTATACAATGAAGTATCCGAATAAGGTAAGACTTGCAACGCGGGAGTTTCAAGCCACACTTTATTCTTTTCAAATATCCTATTCGAGCAAATCGTTTCACCCACCCCAAAATAAAAGACCCTTCCGTCGACAATACAAATGGTGTCAGCAATAGGTGAAATTCCCTCTTCTTCTGTCACCACTTCTTCTTCATCCGCCATGGAAAAGACGTTCTCATTATCGGTTTCAGTCTCTTGCACCTTGACCGCCTCTACTTTCTTGACGGTACTATTGGTGCATGATTCGAGAATACTACCCTGCAATAGAAACATGCAGAAGATTGTCATTATATGTAACTTGTTCATATCAGTCATTATTAAATATGTTAAGGTCTTGGATTTACTTGGCAAAAATAAGCTTTTTTAAATCCATTCGCAGTTTTAGGTTAAATATTCTTCTCTTGTTTTTTGCTCTTCGTCGCACGCGTTTTTCAGCCACGCGCCGCATGGCATAGAGCTGTTTGCCGCTATCAATAGCTTGGAATTTAACCACAACAGTTCCGGTTTTGTCGATAAAACCGTATATGTTGATTTCTTTATCATCGGTCATGCCGAAGCCATCATCGTCCATGTAATAGCGACCATCGGGATTGAGTTGCCAAGCCACTTCAGCAACTCCATTCTTAAACAACCTGATAAACGAGGGATAATGGAAACTCAAGCGACGAGCACGTTGAATGGCTTTTTGCGGGAGGGATTGCAGGAATCCCAATCGATGTCGTTTTGACTGACGGTGACCAGCATTTCATCACTATCCATGAACTCGTAGGCACATTTTGTGTTGTTGTCCATCAGGAAACGAGGTTTCCAATAACTGCCAATAACTTCGCTGACGATGGACATTCCATCACCCCAATCTTCGGTCTTAGCTGGATAAGTCCTGTAACGTTCTGTATTCAAACATTCGTAAATACTCCTTGGGAGTGTGTCTGCGTTTAGCAGTTCGTTGAAATGATTGTCGATTGTTGTCATATTCATATTGTTTTAGTGCGTTAAAGGCTGAAAGAAGAGGGTGTGTCATGGAAGGACGCACCCTCTCTTCAAAACATCATAATCTTTATAGTTTCTCCCCGCATTCTCTCCCTTTGTCGTCGAGAAGAGCTGAGCCCTCTTCACCCTCGCAATGGTAGAGATTGACAGCAATAGCGGTAATATCGTCGTACAACGGCGGCGTAATTATGTTGCCATTGCGATCCATCAAGCCATAGTACCTGTCCGCAGAACGATACTTCAGGCAATGCGCTGTGGCCTTTTTCAGCTCCCCAAACTCATCATAGTCATCGGTGATGTACTCCATCTTTTCGATGTTCGTGTAATCACAAGAGTTCACTACATTGCCCTCCATGTCGAGCAGCATACCTGTGTGGTTCTGCAACCACACCGAGATATAGTCCGTGTTGCGGACGGTGACCTTTTCGTACTCACAGGGCAGGAAAGGTTCCCCGTTGGCACGAAGTAGCCCTTGACGACCTTCAGTGTCATGAATCAGCCAAAAGCCTTTCGACTCGTAATGGATGTGGCTATAATCAGGTTTCACTCTCCATTCGCCGTCCCGCCCGATGAGGCCCATTTTCCGTTGTCACCCGACATTAAGCACAACCCATTATGGAAGCAATAGTCGTCAATGCATGGCGTGTAAGGAAATTCCTTGTTGATTACTGGTTGGCCCTTATGGTCGATGAAGTGGAGCATTCCCTTTTCATAGACACAAGCTGCGCCTTCAGAGAAAATCCACGCTTTCTGATATTGCGCTGGTATGACTACCTCTCCCGTAAAGCGATTGAAGTAGCCGCGCTTTTGTTCTTCAACAGTGGAGAAGCAGGCCAAACTGTCGCCGTCCGACGACTTGCAAACCCAGCGGATGTCTGTCGCCGTGCGCAGGCCCGTGGTTGTATTGTAGAGGCAGGTTAGGCAGCTGCTGTGATAGATGACGTAAGGGCTGACGTACTCGTTACTGAAGTCATGCAGATAAGTTGGGTTGTGATCTTTGCGGTAGTACTTGTAGTCGTCGATGGCATAGCCCACTTCATCGACGATTATGATAGTGAGCGCCACAGCAAAATAAAGTGCCAAGACGGCAGCACCTGTGGCAAACACATACCACAAACCGCGTGCTAACTTGTTCTCGGCCTTGTAGCCGAACATGCGTGCCACCCAGCGGGCGGCTTTCTTGATGCCTCTACCAAAGGTGGTGGAGGACTTGCCTTTTTGTTCTTTTTTACTCATAGTTTTAAACATTTAGATGGTTGGTGAAATATTACTTTTTGATTTCAATTTGTTTCATTGTGGTATCAATTGTACGCACGATATCCAATGGTCTGGCGCTGGGTCGTGCTTTTGTTCATGAACTCTTCCCAGATCCTCCTGTATTGCCGCAACTCCTCGTTTGTGACAGAAGGGCGAGTGGCTGAAAGTACTTTCTTCAGCAAGGCTTCATCGATGACAATGTTATCCTCATGTGTGCTAAGACATGTGCTAAAGGTAAGTCTAGCCGCCTCTTTTACCACATACGAGAGATCGCCTGCGGTGAAACCTTCACACATCTTGGCTAGACCTTTATAGTCAATGTGTGATGCATGTGGCACCTTGTCAACTTCCATCCTCAAGAGTTCCTCCCGACCCGTGGCATCAGGCAGGTCAACAAAGAAAACCTTGTCAAAACGGCCATGCCTGATAGCGGCTCTGTCCAAACAGTCGAGACGGTTGGTCATACCTATAACAAAGACGTTCTTCTGGATGCAATCGTTAAGCTGAACAAGCCACTCAGCTACCTCGCCAGCCGTATACTCACTTCCTCTCATGTCGCGTTTTGCGAGGTGGGCGTCAATCTCGTCCACCAACAACAGACATCCTCTGTTGTTTTGTTTCGCTTTTTCCTCTGCTTTTTGAAATAAGTCACGAATAAGTCCTTGGGTACCATGGATATAAACCGAACCAAGGTCGGACGGGTTCACGAAGAACGTATCCATGCCTGTTTCTTCGGCCAAGCGATTAGAAATGTAGGTCTTACCACAACCCTGAGGCCCATAAAGGATGATGTTGTTCGGCCTGATGCCAAACTTAGCGGCCAGCTCACGGTTGTTCATGATGTCAACAAAATCACAACGAAGAGCCTTCTTGAGATCTTCCATGCCTGCAACGGCCAACAGACCTTTCCCTTCCTTTACCTTGGCTTCAATCTTCAGCCGAGGTGTTTCCGAGTCGGATTCTTGCTTCTCATCTTTTGTTTCATTCCCTTTCTTTTCGTTCCCATCGGCATCACTAACCCCTAACTCCTGTGTCTTGGTTATGACGGGAGCTTTGGTATCAATACCATTTTCGCTCGCAAATTTGTTGAGTGCGGAAAACATGTCACACAGGTCAGCATATCGCATCCTCACTTTCTTGCTGACGGCCTTGGAGATAATCTCCTTTAGCTCGTCTGGCCGATCGTCAAGATCCAGCTCTATACCTGAATTGGTGATAGCACGGATTTTGCTTTCTGCCGCTGACTCATCGATGTTGTAGGGGTAGTTGCCAAGCAGCATATAGCTAAGCAGCATCCCCATGGAGAACACATCGGAAGCGGACTTGTAGCGTCCCAAGTAGGTTTCAGGTGCACGACAGCAGGGGTTCAAATCGGATGTGATGAAAGGAGGATTCCCAGAGCAAGGGCCAGATACATGATCCAATCCTCCGAGATGCACGATTACTCCTCCTTTAACTCTCGACACAATGACCGTATCGGGATTCAGGTTGTAGTGTCCACCTCCCTTGGTGTAGGCAGTCAAGTCCATCACGGCGGTCATCACTTGTAGAGCGATGTTGACAGCAACACTTACAATCAATGGCCTGCCGCACATCAAAGCCCGAAGCGTCGTTCCCTCAAAATGCTTTGCGGTCATGTACGACATCGTCCTGCCTCGATAGCTAATCGAGCCGGTTTTGATAGGTTGGGGAAAGGCTGCATTCGTCAATTTTGAAAGCATGGCAAACTCCCTCATCTTGTCTTTATCCATCAACATCCTGCTGTTGTGGTTGTCATAAACGATCAGATACACCTTTTGGCTCTTAGGTGTCAGCGCTTCGTACACTTCCCGGTGGAAACTCTGCTTGCTGACCAAGCTCAGGATCCGCAGACCGGCAAACGATTCATTCAAGTTAAGCATCATTTTCTCAATTGCATTTGGTTTATTATCAAATCAAGTAACTTTTCTAAACTGGAGGGCAGGGCATGCATAGCAATGCCCGGTGCCCGAATACGGGACACCGTCTTGGCCTCCTTTGGCCAATAGGATTGATAATAAAAAGTACTGAAGCGCAGCAAAGCAATGCTGCACTTGCTGGGTTTGAACAGAGAGACGAACAGCCGACAATGCCAGCAGCCTGTCCTCACCCACCGGATGACAACCTTAGATTTCGCCTCGATTATGAGGCGTTTATGAATAAGACTATTTCGGTTTTTTTTGTACATAACCGTATATAGTTATACCATTAGACACCACTTTCCACATCCGATTTTCGATGCGAAACCTAGTACTTTATTATTATAAATCCTATATACGGTCGAATGACCTTTACATTAAGTCACCATATTTTCAACAATTTATGTGTTATGTATTACAAAAAAAAACTCATTTATTATTTCTGATATTCTATCATGATTATTTGTCGTTGCAAAATTATATAATAGTTTCTTTATTCGCCACTATAATTATTGATTTTTTCTTTACGCTCATAAAAAATATGTTTTTTGTTTTTCATGACTTTAAAGGAAGAAGGGCTTCCCATTCAAAATCAACAATTTGCCAATTCCCGAATTAATGGCGCCACCACTTCCTCAACGGCTTGGCGGTCCAGTCTATGCTCACCATGGAAATGGATGACATTTTTATAATGCTGCAAAAAGACCTCCTCGCAATTGACGGTGGTGTCTTCATCACCAAAAAGCCCAAAAACAATCTCCTGGTCTTTTTCTGTGATACCATCAAACTGATGAGCCTCCATTTCTGAAAAGTGTTCGATGGTTTCATGCGTGATGGTGAATGCCTTTGCACCGTCTTTCCGAGGATTGAAAAACTCAAATGAGCCTTCTTTAAGTGCTTTACTCTGTTTCGACATGTAGAAGGCAGGATTGACACAAATGCGTCTGAAACCTCGCATTTGTTGGGCGTACATGCCGCCCATGCTGGTCCCGACAACGATGTCAGGTCGCTCCGTTTGGCATAAATTCTTCAAAAACGGCAAAGCATCTTTCGGGTCAACAGGAATATCTGGTGCCAACACTATCCAGTCGGGCAACAATTCCCGTAGAGTTTTCACCGTGCCACCTTCGCCCGATGAGCCGAAACCATGAAAGTAAATCAGTTTGTTCATTGTTTATGTTTTATTATTCAACGACTTCGTATGCCGTATATTGCGCAAACCACCTATCCAAAGTTTGATCTACCTGTTCCTCCATTTCGGGTGTGATGTTCTGACGGATTTTCTGAAAAGCCACTGCGATGGAAGCTGCCTCGTCTAACCATCCAATAATAGGATGCCGTCTCATCGAAATCAGGTTGATGGGCAGAATGAGATAGGCCAAAGCCGAGTAAACTATCAATTTGTCACCCCATGGCGTTTCCTCGCTTTTCAAAACGTAATACATCAGCAGCACCTGGCGTGTTGTGCCACGACCAAAACGTATTGCGTTGCTTTTGATTTTCTCCCAAAGGCTGGAGAGATTCCATCCATTTGACCTGTCATTATTCGATTGTGTCATAGTCATAAAAGTCTAATCTGTCATTCCCATTCTTTTTCCTTTTTATATCCAATAGATACGACGCCAGCATCCGATTCCGAGACGCACATCTTTCCAATCGTTTCATCATCTTCCCAACGGAAGAAATGATACACGTCGTCATCATCATCCTTCTTGCCGGCGTAAGTCAGGTTATCGTAGATGATTTCCGTCACCAATCCAGCATTTCGGAAATCATAAACGCCCCCCTTGCCATTTTGGAACACGATGCCAAAGGGATATTCCTTGAGGTCGCCGTACATGATGCTGTCGTATTGTTGCGCCGCGATTTGAAGCTTCACCTCGTCAAAGTCTAAATAATCGGGTGAAAGTTGTACAGCGGTGGTGTCAATAGTTTGGGCTGAGGCGGCAAATGCCAGCATCAGCATAACTGTTACTAATGTTGTTTTCATATGATTCAGTTTTTAATTCAATTCTTCTTAAAACTGGTCTGCAATCCGTCCCCACGGCCTTGTAGCCCTTCAAAATATCATAATCTTTATAGTTTCTCCCCACATTCTCTCCCTTTATCGTCTAAGAGAACATATCCTTCTTCACCTTCGCAATGGTAGAGATTGACTGCAATAGCGGTAATATCATCGTACAATGGCGGAGTAATAATGTTGCCATTGCGATCCATTAGGCCATAGTGCCAATCCGCCGAACGGTATTTCAGGCAATGCGCCGTAGCCTCTTTCAATTCTCCGTACTCATCATACTCGTCGGTGATGTACTCCATCTTTTCAATGTTCGTGTAATCGCAAGAGTTCACTACGTTGCCCTCCATGTCAAGGAGCATGCCCGTATGATTCTGCAACCATACTGAGATATATTCCGTGTCGCGGACGGTGACCTCTTTGTACTCGCAGGGCAAAAAAGGTTCCCCATTGGCATGAAGCAAACCTTGATGACCTTCGGTGTCTTGAATCAGCCAAAACCCTTTCGACTCATAACGGATGTAACTATAATCAGGGGTCACCTTCCATTCGCCGTCGCGCCCGATAAGTCCCATCCTTCCGTCGTCTCCCGACATTATACACATACCATTATGGAAGCAGTAGTCATCAATGCAAGGCGTATAAGGAAAGGCTTTGTCAATGGCTGGGTTACCCTTATGGTCGATGAAGTGGAGCATACCCTTACAATAGACACAAGCCAATCCTTCCGAGAAGATCCAAGCTTTCTCGTATTGCGCTGGTATGGCTATTTCGCCCGTAAAGCGATTGAAGTAGCCTCGCTTTTGCTCCTCAACGGTGGAGAAGCAGGCTAGGCTGTCACCATCCGATGACTTGCAAATCCAGCGGATGTCCGTCGCCGTGCGCCGCCCCGTGGTTGCATTGTAGAGGTAGGTGGGGCAGCTGCTGTGATAGATGACGTAAGGGCTGACGTACTCGTTGCTGAAGTCATGCAGATAGGTTGGGTTGTGATCTCTGCGGTGGTACTTGTAGTTGTTGATGGCATAGCCCACTTCATCGATGATTTCAATGGTGAGTGCCACAGCTACATACAATGCCACGAGGGCTGCACAAGTGGCGAACACATACCACACGCCTCTAGCGAACTTGTTCTCGGCCTTGTAGCCGAACATACATGCCACCCAACGGGCAGCTTGCTTGATGCCTCTGCCGATGGAGGCAAAAAACGAATTGGATTTCTGTTTTTTGTTCATAATCTTTACAGTTTTATTGATTAGTATTGAGTGTATTATTCCTATGCAGCCTTCCCCTCGTAATAGGGGAAAGTGCATAATTGATTCGGATTTTGCTTTATTGTCGTTTTCCGACAATATAGACAGGAGTAATAGGCATAACCTATCACTCACGAATCAAATTTTTTGGAAATAGTTATTGGTGACTCTTATTGATTTTTGCGCGATTTTTCGAAATCAATCAATTTCTTTATGGAATCTATTACGGTCGCATCCACAGGGGTTAGCGTTTCTTTTTTGGATAAGCGCAAAACCTCTTTTTTGATAAATGCTCGGACTTCTGTCTTCATGATTTCACAATGCGTTTTATCTCGATTCTGAAATCCATCTCGATACAAATAATTACAAGCCATGCAAGTTGGACAGGATAATGTGTATGGGCATGTTGCACAATTGGGGTCAGAAAAATCAGAGGTTTCTGATAGTATCCCTTCTTTTATTCGTTGCAATTTCTTGCCTTCTAGAACCAGTGGTGATAGGATATGGCAAGGATAAGAACTGCCATCAGTATCAAATACTTGAAAACCATATCCCGCACCACATATCCGTGGTTGATTGATAGGCTTTCCAATACTATCAACATATTCATTCAGATTATGTATGAATTGTGTTATTGGAGGCAAGTTTTCATGGCTGTCGTAAAAATAAACTAATTTGTTCAACTGCTTGCCATATTCAACGATTTTATCCTTTGGCCATTCACAATCTTCAAAAGCAACGTTTGGATGAACTACGGCTCCTCTTTTTAATAGGTAAATCACACCATTGGCCATTTGATTTACCGTGTCGGTGTTTATAGTCATTTGTATAGGTTGCTTTGGCCATGTATTAATAAAGAATTCTAAATCAATACTATCGGCACCACGATTATTGAGTTGTGATTTTGGCAATCCGTCATAGCTCAATCCTAACGTTAGTGAGTGACGATGTTCTTTCAGCCAGAGCTTCAGATCGGAATCTATTAATGTGCCATTAGTGCTGCCAAAAAAGCGGTAATGCCTGTTCCAATTTCTTTTTTCTGCCCATTCAACAAGTGGTTTTATTACATCTATGGCTAAAAGCGTTTCCCCTCCCATAAATGCAATGTCGAGACGACCAGCTTTTTTAAGAAGAAATGGCTCAAGTATTGACTGAGCCATTTCCAATGTCATGTCTTTGTTGCGTTTCGTATGAATGTAACAATACTTGCAATCTAAATTACAACGGTATGTCGTTAGCAATCCAACGGCTTCATCACAATCATCGACCAAGCAATCCACACTGTTCATAATTAGAAAGGATAATCGCCATAACTATAATTGCAGTCTGTGGCACCTTGGCAACCATGTCTTGTAGGACACACCTTCCTGTATTCGTGTACTTTATCATGGTCTCCATCACGTTCTATACCATCGGCTTTGTCCGTCAAATCTTCTATCTTCTTTTCTGGAACATCAAGATCATGGCCTGATTCAGGACGAAGATTGATTGGTGAAGCCGCACTTTGGCAAATATCACTTTGTTCAAAATGCTCCAAACAATCACTAAATGATGGTGGATTGCCATCGTGAGCAGCCATGTATTCATGAGCGAATGCCACACCCGCTTCAATAGCTTCAACTCTAACAACTCCATCAGGGTGAGTGTCACATTCCTCTGTCCCTATCAGTGATGCGCTCATTCTACCTTCATCCATGTTGTTCAATCCAGCGCGAACACCCGCCATGTAATCACAGCAAAGCTCTTCTTGATGGTCGCTAAAACCCGTGTGTATGCCTTGCAATGCTCGATGTGCACCCTCATGGGTCATAACAAGGTCAAAACCCATCTTGTCGTTAATTCCCATGTCAAGCAACTGTTCACGGTTAAAAATGAGAATATCATCCGTTTCAGTCATTGGCAGTCCATTCATAACACCAGTAGTCCAACCTTCGTGGATGGCCTGAGGCGCATCCAAGTTAAAGAACTCACTTGCTGCTTGAACAGAACTGACAATGTCCTGTTCTGAAAGTCCAAAATGGTTTTGAGCATCATCAAACCAGTTGTCTGGCAGTTGATCTTGCAATAAACTTGAATCTATCAATTCCATATTCTTTGTTTTTACATTATTGATTTATTCATAACAATTACATCCTTCGTTGTAAGCCAATTAACAATCTAGTCAGAGTTGATTTGATTATTCCTTGGCCATCCGTTATCTCAAATATTAAACCAAGTAATTGCTCTTCCAATGTTTCTAATTCAGCATTGGTGATGGTTCCATCTTTGCACCGTTGTCTCAAACTATGTATTGTGCTTTCAATGTCACCTAACAATTCGCTTGCATCCTCTTGTGTGCTAATTACTTCATATGGTACATTTGTTGAATTAGAATTAGTTGGTTTTGTAGTGTTTAAATGATTGCGTTTAGTCAAAGCCCCAGCAGCAAATTCTATCTTTTCTTCAATAGGAGTACGACCAATAGAACTAAAAGAAGAACCATCAAGGCCACTGAGGCTAGCACTTTTTTTGAGGAACCTGCTTGCCGTTTTTTTTGGTTTTTGCCAGCAGCACCGAAATCATCAAAAGAATCTTGTTGAGCAAATTGAGATTTATCAGAGGTGGCGGTTTTACTGCCTTGGTTGGTTCCTTTTTTTCTTTGTGTTTCCTTTTGGGCTTTTATCTCTTCATCTTCGGTCTGTTCTTCAACAACGACATTGTTGAAATGGTATTCCTCTCTTGAAGCAAAACTTTTGTGCCCGTTTTTTATCATTCCCAAACAAGAAATATCAACTTCATTAGCCAATGCCGAAGCCATGTATTCACATATGCTTATGCGATTCCCAAGGAAACGCACTTTGCTATTGTCACTATTCAATTCAGTGTATTTATGAGGATAAATAGCTTCATAATCTCCCAAAACATCAGTGACTTCTTTGCCCACTTGGAAATAGTTAGGGTCATCGCCCTTTAATTCCCAATTTGGTTCGATTAACTCTTTGTATACTTTTTTGTAGAAGTTTAAATCTATCGGCAAGCATTGGAAATCACCTTCGCAGACCAAGCCTATAAAAACACGTAGTTGTTGACCTCCTCGACCCACAAAGTCTTTAGCAAATCTTTCATCAGATGCAACACGATAATTATTAGTAGCTATACCCCAAAGAGAGTAACCATTATAGCGAGAAAAAAGCCATCGTGGTTTATTAAAAGAACCCGAGATGTTCTCTGTTTGGACAGAGCCAATAATCTGCTCCTTAAATCTTATCCAAACATCTTCTGGCAGGAAATCACTTGATACGACAAAATTATAGTCATGCGCATCAGCGAAGCCTACGCTATATACAACATATTGCATTCTTCCCATAATTAACCTTTAGTTGATAAGTACTCCATTATAATATAGTTCTGCGCCATTTATTACAGTAGGCTCAATTGAGTCAATTACTTTGCTCAAATTTGAAAGCTGTTCATTTGAACCTTGTACAATGTGAGAAAGCTCTTTTACTCTATCTTCGAGCGACCTTCTTTTTCCGCTTATTCTATCACGAATTCGTATAAAAATGTTCTCGTTTTGGGCTTTCATTAAATCCCCTTGAGCTTTGGAAAGTGCTATGCTTTTGTCGCCTTTTTTAACCGATACATTTTCTCTGTTTGTATAAGCCGAGGCATATAACGAGAAAAGAATCGGAATAGATAAGTTGCCGAAATTAGGTTTAAGGATAAGTTCTCCCTCTATCTTCGATCCATTATTTTTTAGATTGTTTCCTAACTGAATACGAGTTAAACCAGACACAATGTTTGTACCTGCTTGAAATATTGTAGCAAATTTCTCCCTTAAGAACGAATAAGCATGGTTGACTTCATCTTCATTAGCGAACTCATCACTTTTTGTAATCGCGATAATTGTTGGGGGAAAAACAGATCCTTCTTTGTCAAATTCACTAATTACATGTTGCGTGAATTGTTGCAACATGGAAAAATAAGGGTACAATCCATAATTTCCATGTATGAATTGTCTTAACATGTCCGCACCGACCAATACTATGATGGACGCACACTCGTTGAATTCCTGTAACATCTCATCCATGTGGTTTGGGTCTGTTAGATACCCACCAGGATAATCTAACAAAGTAAAAGGAAGAACTCGTCTCAATGATAGGCTACTATTAAAATCATATGAGACTTTTTTTTCAGAAGAAGGTGGCCAATTTCTGTCGTTAGTCATTCCCATGTAGGCGTTCATCAGAGGAGTCATTTGCTGAAGATCTGCGAAAGACAGATTGAACACACTACCGTCTTCTAATCTAATACCGCTACTCATTGCCATTGTCATGGCTGTTGTGAAACATGTTTTACCCGAGCCTCTAAGGCCAATCATTGCTATTTTTTTCATATTATTTGTATTTTAAAGATTATTTGATTTTTAAAACTCTACTTTCCAAGATTTCAGCATATCTCGCATTGTTTTGCTATGCTCTTTTAATTTCGCTTGTTTTTTGACTTCCCATGCTTGATTGTCACGTTCTTTGCCTGCTAATTCCCATTCAGAAGGGGTTGGATTACCCCCCAAACCTCTAACTGCCTTGACAACGACATCTTCAATTGCCATTAAAGACCATGTTATTGGACCTTCGGATTCGTGCGAACGTTGTCTCTGATATGCTTCTTGCTGTCGTTCTTTGCTACGGTCGATATAAATATCAATACCATATGCAAGACAAAATATCATACAATGATAAGGAGCAATGCAACCATCCTTTGGTATGCTACTTTTTATGAACATACCTCTTAAGTCATTCCTGCTTTTTATTGCATCGAATATGTTATTCCATTGCTGCAATCCAGGTAGTGGTTTGTCTTTGACTAAATCCCACTTTGTTAGCACAAAGCATATTGGATATTTATTGCTATGAGTGACATGTAAAGCTCTGTCAATGCATGTCATAAGATGCAAATGACCAATGTCATTTGGTTGAATCATCCTCATGCCATCTAAAAAAACAATAAGAGCATCTGATTTTTCTATTGCATTTAAAAACTGCTCTTGAGTGCCAACATCGCCCCTATAATCAGTCAAGATGCCTCCTCTATGATCAGTCCATTTAAAGTCAAGAACACTATCGCCATTGTGCATCAAGGTTAAGTCAAAGCTTTCCCACGATGTATCTGTAGCTTCTGGATAATTACCTTTGGACAGCTCATTTGCTAACTGTTGTAAAATAGAAGAGTCTCTATAATATGCTCCCTTCACTCCATAGCCTTGCTTTGTCCCACCACAATAATGATATAAACCAGCCATAAAAGCTGTTTTTCCTGCACCTCGGTGTCCGACCATCATAATATTCATCATGGCATTTAAGTTTTAGATTATTACTTTTACACCTTCCCAACCACAGTTGTCATTACAACATTTATAGTATCCTTTGCCTTTTACTAAATAGCATCTATCACCACATTTTCGACAAATAATATAGGGTTCATTTGTTTTAATTATCTTAGTTGTTGCTAGGCTTTCATTAACCTTTTGCCAATTAAGATATGGAAACTGTTCCTTCAATTCATTATAGACTTGCTCTTTTGCTCGCGAGCCAGCTATTTCAGCATAACCATCGTATAGGTTTAAAAAATTGTTTTGGGCAAATGGTTGAACTCTCAAAGCATCTTTTCCTACTTCCAACAAACGACCATAGTATTGAAGACTATTATTTAGTAAATAATAAGAATTATCCATGCCAATTGAACCATCAGTTATGAGCATGGGGAGATGAGGCTTTATGCCAGAAGCAGACCAAAAATATGTATCAGCTATATATCCGATAAGGCATTGAAGATATGGTACAATGTCCGCAATTGCATCATCAAGCAGATGATCCATTGTATCATAATCACTTTGGTCGCTAGTTTGTTTACAATCTTTTTGTTGATTATTATCTTTTTGTCTGGTGTATTCGTGACGGAAGTTTTCGGGTTCTATTTCTGGATTTTGTCCAAACATGGAATTGTCGCTATTTGCTCCAACTCCCCACATGCGCAATCTGAAAACCAGTTTTCCGTTAGAGCGGAAGAATGGTGTGATTAGCACTGTTGGAATACTACTCAATGCTGTCCGCAATGAGTCAATTTGTATTGGCGTTGGGGCTTTGTTTTTCTTCCATGCACCGCTGTAAAAAAGAATCGGATGAGAGCTGACACTACTCCAATACTGATTACAATAATCTTCCAACGCTTTTTCAACATAAGGAAACACATGTCTATTAAACGAATTGTCATTTGATGGAGTAAATATACAATGCATGGCAATGGATTCTTCTTGATGAGTAAGAAAATTACCAAGAGCTTGATTTTTCATTACGATTGGAAGTACCTTTAATGGCCAATTCTCAATGGTTTGTTGGTATGCAATATTCACGATAAGTTGGTCCATTTCTTTTCCCAATTCTTCAATACGCTGGTCATTCCTAGCTTTTTCAAGGTCTAAAGTCATCTTCTGTCCTTCACGCATAATTTGCCACATGCGTTCAGTCTTATGATCTATCACAGCTTGCTCAAACTCTTCGTGTTTCTGTTGCAGTTCGCTGCTTTGTCTGCTGTTGCGCCAATTGTTGAATATTTGAAGTCCAACATTTCCAACAAGCATGGCCAATGTTCCTATTGCTACTGGCATACGTATGTGTTTTTATAGGTTAATAGATTTAATTTCTTCTTTCATATTATCAATGTCCACTTGGCTATAGGCTTCAAGTAAGCGGGGAGAATTACGTTCGTTCAACGCGGCGATAATGTTGTCATTCTCCTTGCGAATAAACCTTTTTATACCAACATCTTCCGACACCAGTCTTTTCATTTCTGCGTACTCACTACTGTTCAACCATTGTGTCATCGTTGGAGCTTTACCCTGTGTGAGCATCATGTATGAATCACGGACTGAGCCTGTAATTACAGAAACAGCTGCATGGAATTTATTCATCATCCATTCTTGGTACTCTTTACTTCTTGACACTTCATAAATATTATAATTGAAGCTGAATAGAGAACGAATCAATGGTCTTGGAGACTGCGATTCCCACACGGCGCCATTGAAATGCATAAGACCATCATTAGTATAGTATGGAGAAATCACAAGGGTAGGTATCTGATTCATCAAAAAATGAATATTCATGATGTTTGAATTACCCCCAGAGACATCTGCAATTCCTCTATCAAAGTCTTTGAAAGCTGCTGATGCCCTGTATTCAATATTGCCTATATTATTGGAATCTTTATTAGCAATCTCATCTTCCATGTCCATATATAGTTCTGCATCAGCATCATTTGCTCCACCAAATCTTTTCATTGGCAGTAATGGCGCATGCATAAGAATGACATTGAGTTCTGGATGTTGTTTGATGTTCCCATTCCGAATCTCATTAAGAAAGACATACGGCAATTGTGGGTCAAGAGGCCAATTGTATTGTAAAAAATACCTTAACTCCATCGCCTGTAACTGATTATTGAACTGAATAGCCGTTTGCTCGTTGCGATACTGACGAGATAAATCTAAAAGCCTGCGTTTGAAAGCATACTCTTCTTGCGTTTGTTTGTCTTGGGTTATCTCCTGTGCACGGCGTATTTCATTTTGATACGCTTCGTTATGTTCGTTTGCTTTGTCTTTTAATTTTCGGTTTGCCATTCCAAGTAGCGTTGAACTAATAGAGTTAGCAACCCAGAACAATCCATAGCCAGGAAACCGTATGGTGTGTGATGCTATCGGTACATTCATATTCTTGTTGTTTAGAAATTTATAATCCGTCATCAAAAGACGGTGTTGTTAATTCATTGTTTGTCAAATCGTCTTGTGTAGTAATTGACGGCAATCCCATCTCCAAAAAGCCATAATCGCCATCATGAATGCTCCAATCGTATGGGGTATCATGCATGACACCATCATCATTTTCGTTTGCGGCCAAATTGAAAGGGTTGTCTTCTATGCCCAAATTACCATTCATATCATCAGCTTCATCAAAAAAACCGTGATGACTTGCGTCATCATTCAATATTGACGACATTTCTTCCCAAGACCTATCACCATCGAACGAAAAAAAGTCTTCAATAATACTATTATCTTCAAACGGTGAGGCTGCATCAAGCGAAGGAAGCTCAATAGGCGGTAAATCCATTTCAAATGAAACAGGCTCGTTTTCAAGCAAATCCAAATCAAGGTCGCCTCCAATATTGCTATCAGCTTCCAAAACCGCTTGCATGTCGGCATCATTGTCGATAAAAGCCTTCATCTGCTTCATTTCCTCATCTGGAAGATTGCCGTCAAGATAAGCGGCATATTTCTCTATGCTGATATGTGGCAAATGCTTAACCATAACATTCCTCCTTCCTGAGCGTCTTTTCAAACATCTCCTTCGCTAGTCTATGTTTGTTATAATAGTTGTCCATGCTCATGCCAAGTGCTTCAGCCGTTTCTTTGTCAGTCCTCAGTTCAACGTGGCGCAGTCGGATAATCTGGCTATAGCGTCTGTTCGGCATCAGCCCAAGAATCACCTCTACATCCTCACGTTGGAACATACTGAGGTCTTCTTCTATAGACAGTTCTTTTGGCTGTTTTCTATCACCTGACTTGCTTTTTTCTGGATTTGAAGGTGAAATTGGCTCAGTTTCAGGTTGCCTGCTCTTTACTTCAAACCTACTGTAACAGTAGAATTTACAGACCACCTTCAGCCATTGTGTCAAGGTGCTTTCACCTCGATAACTCATCAAGCGGCACCGCCCTGTTTTTCGGCTTGGTGTCATAATGAGTACATATATCTCGTTGATGAATTCAATGCAATTCTCGCAATCAGTATAATAGCCGTCAAAATATCGCTTGAATAGCGGATAGCACTGCTGATACAGGTATCGCTTAGTTACGACTTCATCCCTATGTAGAATGGCATGGGCTATCTTCAAGTCCTCGGTAAAGATGCGTATGTCTTTAGGCATGAGTCTAGATTGTTTTCTCATTACATAGTCTTCCTTGCAAAACGGGTCGATGACAACGTGGCAAATTTACATAATTAATCTTTCAGTTTTACATATTTTTGAAAATTTTCCACAACTCGTTATAAATCATTTTATAATAATAATAATTGGCGCATTAAACATTTTGTCAAAGCCTTTTGGCAAGATGTAGGCAAACATTTGGCAAGGTGTTGGCATACTCAAATAGCTTGCTTGACTATGCCAACAGTAAGCCTAGAGCGAAGGAAGAGCGAAGGAAGAGCGAGAGAAGAGCGAAGGAACAACGAAGAAGATACATTGGTTAATGTCAGGCCACATAACCATTATCTATATTTCGTTCTTTGAGGGCATCAAGGATGGCACAAATCCCCGCATTCCGCTTTTTGCGGTCACTCTCGGAGACGAGTTTGTCAGGCATGCCATTGGGGAAGAGCAGAGCACTCTCATTGCGACCCATAGTGATGTTGATATTGAGTCGGCAACGGTCCTTGAAGCGGATGGTGGCTGCATTGCGATAGCAGAAACGCTCAAGAACAAGTACGCGGTCAGCCTTGCCCGAGAACCATCCGATATGGTTATAGTATTCGATCTCACGGTTGAGAATTTCTTCACAAACGGCATCAGCAATGGTCGCATAACGGGAGAGCAAAACAGGATGATCTGCCTTAAGGACTTTCAACGCCTTCAAGTGAGGGTCTGCTTGATTCTTTAGGGCAACAGCTATGTCGTAGTTGTCCTTTGTGGAGTGAATCTCCGTGGTCTTGGCGACATTAAGTGCATCCTGAAGCTTGCCAATGTGCAGCGAGGCCTTGGCTTCCGTCCACTGAAGGTCAATGGCCTCGTTCCCCAAACGCTTGACCGCCTTGTCCCAACACAAACATTTTCCATCAGATGCCTTGACAATCTCAGTGAAGAAAGCGGACATCAGTTTGTCCGGAGTAACGACTTCAAAACCGTTGCTGACGGTGACGATGAACTCATATCCATACTTCTCATAGAGGGTAGAGGCCAACTGAAGTGCCTTGGAATAGGAACGAGTATCCATCAGCAAGCAGCACATCAACTGGTTCTGAAGAGAAGACATGTTTTGCTCCCCTTCTTCCCAAATCTTCCTCGCCTCCAACAGGTCACCATCCCGAGCCAAGACCGCAAAGGCCTTAGCATCGGTGTCGGTAAGATTCATGAACCAGAATAAGCCATTGATCAGACGACCCTCTGGCGAACTCAAAGCAGCAACGCTGCTAGCAAGCGCATCCACCTGCCGATTGGGCTCGGAGCCGAAGACGCTTTCCATATCCTGCCTATAAGATACGGTCTTGCCGATGGCAGCATAAGCTTTCATCCTGCTGTTGTTGGTCGATATGATATCCGAGGAGTCATTGCTGAAGGCACCCATCACCCGAAAGGGGTTTTTCTGAATACAATCTTTAATCTTCATAATCGTTTTCTTTGTTGCATCAATGAAACTATTCTAATCTAAACTACTTTTTATGACTTGGGACTATGACTTGTGACTATGACTTTGACCGCTTAAACGAAGCTAAAAACTTCTACTCTAAGTAAAAGCGGTCATTGTCATAGTCATTGGCCATAGTCATAAACATCTCGCGTCCAATATGTAAACCCATCATACTCATTCAATTCTTATCCCAGCAGACCTTCAGCCTCACGGATTTCTTCCATGTTTTCACGAGCACTGAGGATACGTCGTAGAGCTTCCTTTACTTCTTCCTTTGTGAAGTTCTTCCTAATCAACTCCAATGCCTCATCAACGCACAAGCGGGCATACTCCTTGCTACCCCACTCTACGTTGTCAAAATTGAGGTCATACCATTTGATGCTTTGAGGAATACGCACCTTCCACCTCAAGTCGTAGTTGAGAAATGAAATCTCCTCAAGGATATTCTTAGCAGCCGCCACATCTTGGTTAGCCTTTGCGCTCTCAATGTATGCCTCCAAGTAACTGAACGCCAAGTGGCTGCGTTCATCCCCATTGTTGAGGTCATTGAGCTTGAGCAGGGCCATTTCACGGTCAACCTTGCGGATGACACGCTCCCAAGCGGTGTCGCACTCCAGACGGTAGATGTCACGAAGCAGTTCCTTATACTGTTCCACCACTGCTTTCTTTTCAGTGTGGTGACGGCTGTGCTTCAAAGCATAGAGACGGTTCTTTAGGACATCGACGACCACATTCTCCGACTCCAAAGTGTGGAGCGAACGAAGGGCACTGTAGGCATATTCAGCAATGAGTTCGTCGGCATCTACTGCTTTGAAACGAGGAGTTGTGTCGAGTTGCTTAACCACTTCCTCGTCAATGCTGGGGATGGAGACCATGAAAGTCATCATTTCGCTGCTGTCGGCGGCCACCTGGATTTCGACTTCCGTGCCTGCACGAACCTCATGCTTAACATCCTTGCCAGTGATGAGAACGTCTGCAACATGCTCATAGAGAGATGCCGGTGAATTCACCATATAGCTTCCTGCCTGATACACAGGAATCTTCAACACGGTGTTTTCGTTGCCAGGAACGAGTTTCATAGTGGTCTTCCTCCCATGCGCCACGCCAACTGCGGGGAGCGGCTTGCTCTTTTCGAGTCCAACAAACGGAACAAAAGCCTGTCTTTCAGACTCGGTGTCCCACATTCCGAAACCGATATGATAAGGAAGCGGAGCTGCCGAGACCTGAGTGCCTTGGAGGATGGTCAGGTTGTCAGGCGACACTTTCACATTGCAGCCATAGTCGTTGAAGAAACGAATGGTGAAGTTGTTGGCAGCATGCTCCACCAAAGCAAGCTCTACGACGATGCCATTGTCCTCGTAAGGCAAAAGACCGCTCCTCCATGCGCCGTCATTACGAACGACCTCAACTGTCATACCATCGGTCATGACACTCCTGCTCTTGACCATAACAGCGATATAGGTGGACAAGCCCACCGCCATCGTATCGTAGTGGAGTTCCAATTCCAAAGCATCTGCATCAGGTGCAGCCTTCAGCTCCTCAGGGATGTCGCGCGTGGCAGCATAGAGGGTGGCACCTTTGGCGACCGCCGTCATCGGATCAACCGATGCATCGACATTGGGAGTAACCTCATCCTTCAGCATCTGGCGGAGATAAGGGGAATAGGTGGGGCCTCCCACAAGGATAAGCTTGGTAAGCTGACCGCCCTCAAGGTGGTTCCGTTCCAGAAGCTTCTGACAGATGGTAATGGCCTTCCTGAAGAAGGGCTCCATAATGGGATGAGCCATTTCACGGGTGATGGTCAGGTCGAGTTCAATCTCCTTGCCGTTGTCGTCACAGCCCAACTCGCCAAGGTCGGAGAGAATCTCAGCGCTGGGAGCCGTTGAAATAGCCACTTTCGCTGCTTCAGCATAGAATTTAAGCGCTTCGCGTAACATCCCCATCTTTTTCTCAGAGGCTTCAATCTTGGCCACCTTGTAATTCTTCTCGACATACGGGAGAAGGATATGGTCAACGAGGGCGTAGTCAATGTCTTTGCCGCCAAGGTAGCTGTCCCCCTCGGTGTCAACCACCTGCTGAACGCCGCCATCGACACGGAGCAATGCAGCATCGAAAGTGCCACCACCGAGGTCGAACACCAGCCAAAAGCCATCCTTCTGTCCCGTAGTCACCCCAAAGGCAACGGCAGCAGCGATGGGTTCCTGCAACAGTTCCACATATTGGAAGCCTGCCAGACGAGCAGCCTCCACCGTAGCAGTCTTCTGTGTGGCATCGAATTTGGCGGGCACGGAGATAACGATGCAACCGCCATCGTTGATACCTGCGTTGGCAGCAAGTGCCTTGATGATCTCAGCAGAAAGCTGTTGGGAGTTGAAATCCTTCTTTAGGTTCTTGCTGTGGTATATCTCCACGGTTCCCATAGTGCGCTTGAACTCCTTGAAGACGTCTGTTGAGATGTAGCGCCCATCCCAAGTCTTTGTGGCGCGAAGCACTTGGTTGGCAAGTTCGTTGGCGGCAGTGTCGCCAACGTGAATGACGTGTTTGCGGTTGATGGACACAATGGAAGGTGTCGTATCCTTCTGTGTACTGCTCTTCTTGATGACGGGAGTGCCATTTTCCATTACGGCGATGGCCGAGTTGGTCGTGCCGAGGTCAATGCCTCTGTTGATTTTTCCGTTATTGTCCATTATTATGTTGATTATTATTAGATATTTTGTCCTACGGTTACACAAGCCGCTTGAATCATCTTACCATTGTGGTTGACCTGTGGCTTTTGCACAGAAGTGATGACGGAACTCCCCAATGGAAGGCTTTCGTCCAAAACGAACACGGCAGTCATCAGCATCCCTTCCCTGTATGGCGTCCCCAAAAGCGGAATCACGGCATAGCCTTCTGCCTGCAAAGTCACCTTCATACGGTCGAGAGCTTTCAAAACCTGCTTACGACCCGGTACTTCCTCCATACGATAAAGGTTGTTTTCCATACGGGCAATCTCACCCGCAATAGCCAAAACGGTGCTTTCGCCTATGCCACCTTCATTAGTGGTTTTGGCAATCTTGTCCATCAAGGCATCCTTTTCGTTCTCAGCCTCGGTCAATTGGGCTTTCAAGCGTTCAATTTCACCGAGCAAATGACGATTGCTGAATTTGTTCCTCAAGGCAATCACCAAAAAGATGATAGCGAAGATGATTGCCATAATGATTGTAATTAGGTTTTCCATAAGTCATACTTTTCCTTTAGTAAATCGATGCAAATTTATTGAGGTTTTTTCGCCCTGTTTTCCCATTGGACGGTCTATTCACCAACCAGCATAACTCACTGATTGACCATCCGCTCTTGAACACACTCAAGCAATAAAACTCATCCTTTGGGCTTCCATGGGCTAATATTTCACGTCTCCTTCAGAAACGGTTCAACCTGCCGAAGACAGGCCGCATAATCTTTACTGTTTTTCGTGCGCAAAAGTACACATAAGGAAAATATGCCGCAAGATACTTTACAAAGTTTTTTAAGCGAAATTATTTGCCCCCGCTTCTTTACGCATTTATGCAATCTCGCTGGTGCTTTTGACAATACCAATAATAATAGACGACATAAGGGCTGAGTATGCTACTTATATCACCATTTCCCCGAATATCCTCCACCGCCACTATGGCCGCCGCCGAAGGAGCCACCTGATGTGTGATGGCTGGAGGAATGGCTCGAATAGCTTCTGCCACTTGAGGAACCGGATGATGAACTGCTACTGTAGTGTACCAGCTTAGGTATCGCCAATGTTTTCACGATAGTTTCGCCGCAATGTTGACAGACATAGGTCTCCTGCTTCTCGCCGCTTTGGCTATAACTAGCTTGACGTATCGTCTCCGTATTCGTCAACAATGAGGTAAAGGCTCCGCATTTCGAGCAAGTCGAGAACTTGTTGTAGCGCTTTCCATGTTCCCTCACCACATACTCGTGTCCGTTGGAACAACGGTACGGTGTGAACTTCAAAGCCTCTAACCTTGCCTCAGCCTCATGGATTTCCGATAAGTGGAAAAAATTATCGTTGCTCAACATTTGGCCACATTGTGGACAACGAAATTCTTCCGCCTTATTCATCCATTTTTTGAGAATCAGATAATAAATCCAGCCCAACCAAGGTGCTATCCAAAATGCAATCTTGTTGTTGGGACGGTCGAAAGCGGCTCGGTAGACCGAATTAGGATTGACCGAAGCTTTTGCCAATTTTTTTGCCGTTTTCAAGAGACGCTGGTTATGGCGGAAGCATATCCATGAGAGGTACAAAAGCAGTGTAACCAATGCTATCCAGCTGTATAGTTTGCTCTGCTCAGCATTAGGGTATCGTATGGTCGTAAACGCAACTACAATAAATAGGATGACGAATATGGAAAGGCCCAACATCATACCGCCAAGACAGCCCTTGCCCTCCCATGGCGAGCCCGACCAATCCGTACTGAAGCCATCAACAAAGGTAACACCGTTTTCATTATATGATTGATAAGCGCTTGACACTGTTTTCTTTCGTTCCTTTCGCTTGCGCAGCCAAAAGACAATCCCGACAATGGGCATGGCAAACAAGAACAAACCAAAAACTCCCAACCATAGACTACTGCCAACCTTGCCAAAATCGTCATCAGTATCATTGTCGGTTTGTGAAGGCAAAGTAGTCTTCAACCCCAAAGGGATTTCTCCTCCATAAACGGTCACGATGTCGGCCACACCCGCACAGAGTCCACCCTCATAGTCGCCCGCCTTGAAAAAAGGCTTGATGGTATTGGTAAAGATGCGCTCGCATTTGGAGTCGGTGAGCGTTTCCTCGGCACCGTAGCCTGTTTCAAACTCTAAGGCATGTTGGTCTTCCACAAAGAGCAAAAGCACACCATTGTCGGTTTCAGCATCGCCGATGCCCCAATCGTTGAAAAGCTCCGTGGCAAAACGCTTGGGCTCCGCCTCACCGATACTCGACAAAGTCACCACGAAGACATCCGCTTTGTAACGAATGGCACACAAGGCCGTGTTGATGGTCATCTCGACGCTGTCCGACAAGTATCCATCAGGATCCGAAACATGGATGTCGTTGCTTTGCAAACGCGTGTTGGGCACTGTACGCACCGTCCAAGCTCCATCTGCCATCGCGTTGAAAGCCAATGAAAACAATATCAAAAATATGGCAATTCGTTTCATCATCGTTTGTGTAACAACCTTACAAAGATACAAAAAAAGCCATATATCCTCCTTTTTTATTATTTTTGCACCAAATTTCATCAAGCAACCCATGTTTGACAACGAAGATTTTGAAGATTATTGGGAAGAAGAAAAGGACCGAAAGGCGGCCATCGAGCGGTATGAGGACATGCTGAAAACGCACGACTCGGTGTATTTCGACAGCGAGGAGTTTGAGTTCATCATCGACCACTACACCAAAAACAACGATCTGAACCGTTCGCGGCAGGCTGTGGAGTTGGCCATGGCGCAGCACCCCGAAAGCAATATGCTGAAAATCAAGTACGCTCGCCAATACCTTTTGGAAAACGACGCCCAAAGTGCTTTCGACATCATGCAGCATGTGGAACGCGTCGACGATGATGAGGATCCCGACTATTTCCTCACCCTCGGCTCATGCTTAGCCGTCTTGGGCAAGTCGGAAGAGGCTTTGGAGAACTATTTCAGCGCCCTGCCCTACTTCGACGAGGACGAGAAATTTGAACTCTACAACGCCATCGCCTACGAGTACCAGCACATGCGCAAATACGACCTCGCCCTCGAGTTCTACGACAAAGCCCTTGCC
>JAEEGF011979605.1_pt1 | contig 28210 bp, 21 predicted proteins | sample 9134171 | NCBI WGS metagenome assembly JAEEGF01 (sample SAMN16246542, study PRJNA631951) | gut metagenome | biome: gut microbiome; feature: rumen; material: AP-attached | host: Bos | place: Iran: Karaj | collected 2018-10 | reverse complement strand
CAGCTCATTCTTTACATATTCAAACTGCTTATATCCGGGCACAGCGAGCTTTCCGTTATCCATTTTCTCTTTTCCGCAGATATGAACCACATTAAAGTGGGGGAGCAGTCTGGGAAGAGCGTACCTGACCGTCTCGTTAACGGACTGTGCTCCAAGACTTCCTCCGATGACCATAAGAACCGGCTTGTCATCAGTAAATCCGCAGAATTTCCTGCCTTCCTCCTTAGAACCCTTTCCCAGCTCTTCTCTTATGGGTGTTCCGGTGAGAATAGCTTTATCTGCCGGAAGAAGATTCATTGTCTCAGGGAAGTTGCAACAGATCTTCTTTGCTCCGCTCATGCTGAGCTTATTGGCAAGTCCCGGTGTTATATCCGACTCATGGACAATATACGGAATATTAAGTACACCTGCTGCCCTTACAACAGGAACACTCACAAATCCGCCTTTTGAAAAAATAATATCCGGCTTTATTCTCTTTAAAAGTGCGATGGATTCAGTAAATCCCTTTAAAACTCTGAAAGGATCCGAGAAATTCTTGGGATCAAAATATCTCCTGAGTTTCCCCGTTGCAATTCCAAAATAAGGAATATTGTAATCCTCGATAAGCTTTTTCTCGATTCCATCATAAGAACCTATATAAAAAATCTCATAACCGGCCTTTTTCAGCGCAGGAATAAGTGCAATATTCGGAGTCACATGTCCGGCACTTCCGCCTCCGGTAAGTACTATTTTTTTATTGGCGTTCTCGCTCAAATTTATAACCTTCTTTCGAATTCCGACTTTAACTTAACTGCATCGCCTGCTCTATCGCATAGGAGAGCTGGTCAGGGCATGAGGTGTCCTTAAACCCGCACTTTATACCACGAAGTTTACCTATAGCATCCTCACATTTCATTCCCTCCACAAGCTTTGATATACCCTGGAGGTTACCGTTACAGCCGTTTGTAAAAGCCACATGTTTGATAACGCCTGCCTCAACTTCAATATCTATCTGGGTTGAGCAGGTTCCTTTTGTCTTATAAACCATAAAAATACTATACTCCTATCAAAAAATCTCTAATCGGAGTATAGTATATCATCTTTACCTATTATATAAAAGAACTCTCGCTACTATTTAAAACGTATCGTAATTTAACAGACCCTGCTCCTCATAGGGAACAATATAATCATTTACGACTCTGTCTGAAAACTCCTTGACCTCTAAGATCATCTGCTGATAGTTGTCTTTTGTCATCTCATATTCCCCTGCAAGAATCATATCCAGCATAAGCCTGTTTATATCCTGAGAAAAATGGATTGAATCCATATAAAGATCCAGATTTGTTGCAACATCCTCTTTTGCCTGAAAACAGAATATCCTAACGTTGTCATACTGTAAAAGAGCTTCTGTCATTTTAATCTCATTGTAGATATAAGCGTCTCTTTCCCCACTTCTTACAATTCCATCCCACCACAGCATGGAATATATCGGGTAAAAGAAAACAAATTCCGTCTCGGGGTGGCTCTCCACCTGGGAAGTCAGCAACGCAATATTGGCATTTAACTGCTCCTCATATACTGTCTCTTCCATCATTGGAGTTACATCAATCTGCCTGTGATATAGTCCAAGGGCCATATCGCTCCCAAAGGATTTCCACTTCGCCCAGTTATATGAAAGGCCTTCGTCATAGTTCCCCATAAAGGAATTGGCTATCTCATAGGGAATTTTTTCAAACAAGACATCCTTATTAAAAAGATATCTCACATCATTAAAGGGATTCTTGTCGTAAAGATACATGGGACATCCAGTGGATTCATAGGTAGTCTGAGCCGAAGCAGATAAGGATGATGGATCAATATTATAAAAAACCCTTTTGATATTGTGCTTTTCATAGGCTGCATCCAGAAGGTAACACAGATCAGCGGTAGCTCCGTATGATCTTATTGCCTTGATGGACTTTACTCCATAGGCTTCGTCATACCATCTGTTATTATTGTTCTCCATAACGGATGACCCCACTAAAAGCGCATCGTAGTCAAAGTTTCGCAAAGTCCCGATGCACTGGTATTCCTTATCGGAAAGGACTGCCTTAAGTCCCAGCCAGGGACTGTGATAATGATAAAAGGGGTCGAAAACATATACGCACCCACCTATCAGCACCAAGACAGCAACTATTGCCGCAAGAAGTCTTTTTATGAAATTCAATGATCTATTGTTTTCTTTCATTATTACCGGCCTTTTTAGAACTGAAAATAGATAAAGGTACTTACATTGGACAGAGAAATAAACGACCAGATGAAAAGAACCACCATTCCTGCAACGGTCTTTTTATCAAAGTCTGTATCCTCAACTATTTCAGCTGTGTTTTTTCTGGTCATTACAAATGCGCTCACTGCCAAAAGCAGAATAAATGTAATCATATATACGCCAGTTACCAGGTTCTGCTTACCTATCTGTGTCAGGAACATTTTAAAGAGATAATTCTCCGGTACAGCAAGGTTTTCTGCGGTTCTGTATAGAAATCCCGGATATGTCCAGAAAAATAATCTCTTAAACATCTGAAGTGCATAGGTCATGTCTTGCGATCCGAAAAAAACCAGGGATATCACGAACATAGTAAAGGTTATGGCATTTCCGAGAGGTCTTGGAAGTGTTATAAGAGGCTTATCCCTGAAAAGATACTTGCTCTTTTTACCCGAAGGAACTTCATTTTCTCTGATTCCGGTAATTCCAAGATTATCAAAGACAACCAGAATCCCTTGCATCAGTCCCCAGCAAATATAGGTCCAGCCAGCACCATGCCAAAGGCCGCTAAGTACAAAAACAATGAGGACATTTGCCATTGTTCTTGCCTTACCTTTTCTGCTACCACCAAGGGGTATGTACACATACTTGATAAAAAATCTGGACAATGTCATATGCCAGCGCTGCCACAGTTCCTTGGAAGTTGCTGCTTTATAGGGTGAGTTGAAATTTATGGGAAGCTTGTATCCCAGCATCAGACTTACTCCGTTTGCCATATCACAATAACCGGAAAAATCCAGATATATCTCAAAGGTGTAGGCCAACATCACAGCGATGACTGTGAGGGTATCCATGTAATAGGTGTAATGAAATCCGTAGTTAACCGCTTTTGCCATATTATCTGCAAGCAAAACTTTTTTGGAAAGGCCTATGATAAAGGACATAATTCCTTTTGCCATTCTGTCACTGTCAAAGCTTCTGAGATTCTTATCCCTGAACTGATCTATCATTTCTTTATGAAAAGCAATTGGTCCCTGAATAAGTTTGGGGAAATACACTGTATACATCAGGTATTCAAGAAAAGAGTAGTGAGGCGCCTCCCCATTGGCCCTGTCCACAATAAATGAAATCTGACCAAAGGTAAAAAAGCTGATTCCTATTGGCATCAGAATCTCCTTTACTGTCAGGGTAGCACCGGTAAGAGCATTGATGTTATCTATAAAGAATCCAAGATATTTAAAGTAGAAGAGAAGCGCTAAATTAAAAAGGACTCCGCTTACCTTAATAATATGCGAGGCAACATACCTTTTCTCTATCAGAGCGCTCAACAAATAATTGACAGCAGCACTTACCAGTAAAATTCCAAGAAATGCCGCGCCAAAAGTATAGTAGAAATACAGTGACATTATTACAAGAAATATATCTGCCACTGTATGCTTTTTCATTCTGTTTAATCCATGCCACCCAATCAAAAGTATGGGTAAAAAAAGCAGTATAAATGTAAAGGAATTAAAACCCATCAAACGACTCCATCAGTTAATTTTCATGAAGAGTATATCAAATATGCCATAGTGTGTAAAATAGCCAGTAAACAGTAACAAGAAAAGGGAGCAGGTTTCCCTGCCCCCTTATAACCTTATCAAAAATGATTATTTAACAAGAACTCCGTTCTCATCAAATGTATACTTCTTGAACCACTTTGTGATGGTTTCATTCTTTGCAAGTGTTCCGTCGTTCTTAGCGTAGTATCTGTTGCCGTCTACATCAATCCAGTCAGAGATAACAACTGTTCCCTTGTCAGGCTTGCAGTAGTAATCCTTACCTTCAAATGTTACAAAACCGGTCTGAAGAGCTCCGTCTTCACCAACAATATACTTAGCTGACCACTTTGTGAACATCTCATTGCGGGCAATCTTACCGTCTGCCTTAGCATAGTACTTATTGTCATCTACAGTGATCCATGTAGCCTTCTGCATTTTGCCCTTATCGGGTGCAAAGTAATAGATATCTCCATCAATTTCATAAAAACCTGTGAGCTTTGTTCCATCTTCTGCTACATAGTAGGTTGCGCCCCACTTTGTAACAAGCTCAGCCTTAAACTCAGGAACTTCAGGAGTGGGTACTTCAGGGGTAGGAACTTCCTCAGCTGCTGTAAGGAGGATTGTTCCGAATACTGAAGGTGCTGACCAGCCATTACCTGTCTTGTCCGCCCAGTTAAGATATCCTACTCTCTTTCCGGACTCATTTGCATCGTTGATCTGAATATCAAAGCCAACCTTTGTACCTACTTCAGGAGCAATGTCTGTCCACTTGAAGGCTGCTTCGATTACATAACCGTCTGCTGTAACAACTGCTGCTGAGTTAACATTTTCATCCAGGCACTTTTTGCCGTTGAAGCTGCGAGCGTTCTCATAGTTGATTCTGTACTGCTTGTCATCATCCTGATATGAGCTTGCCTTAGCATTGTTCTCATCGATAAATACTTCGATTGAATCCTGCTCCCAGGCATCAGATGCATCCTTGTTAAGAACAGAATCATTTACTGTAGCAAGAACGTAGAGGTTCTCTTCATCCCAAAGGATCTTTGCTGTTGCTGTAGCCTTTGCGCCGTTGTTTATTGAAACAGGGATTTCTCTTGCTGTCTCCCAAGCTGCGTCAGTTACATCACCGTCAACAGTTACTGTTCCCTTCTTAACTGAAGCAAGAGGCTTAATTACTGTCTCTGCATAGTATTTGTTGGACTGTGCCTGATTAAGTGTTGTATCGCAGAAAGCGTAAACTGTCTCATTGTCTGTCAATGTAACATCAAGTTTAAGCTTATTAGCCTCAAGTACATCCATACTTTCAGCGATGGTAAATGATGATTCATATCCGCCTTCAATAGGAGTAGCATCTTTTCTTGACTGTGCATTAATTGCAATTACTCCGGAATCATCACTTGTGTATACTGTAAATCCATCCAGTTCATCAACTGTAGCATCTTTTACTACAACCTTGATATCAAGGCCTGCCTCACTCCACATAGGTGTGAAGTATGCAACTGTGTCACCTTTTCCAACTTCGTAGGTAATGCCTCCGCTGAAATCGCCGTTCGCATTCTGAATAAGTGTTACAGTCTTGATTTCAGGCTCAAGCTCGCCTGCATCAACCAGTGCCCAGAAAGCATTCTTTGCTTTGTAATAGTCATCAAAGAGAAGAGGATACTGTCTTGTTCTTCCATCTGCGCTTCCGCCAACGCTGTTGGAAGTCTGAAGCCATGAGTGCTTATCTGTTACTCCCCAGATTGTCATACCTGTGAAGTTAACGCCTTCATTTCTAAGTCTTCTGATTGTGTCATAAACCGCTTTATATCTCTGAGCAAGTCTCTCATCTGTTGAGTTTGCGCTTCCCTTGAAGTCAAGCTCTGTAACCTGAATCTGGTCAACAAGCTCTGCATATCTGTGAGCTGCTGTCTTGAAAGCTTCCATTGAAGGGTCGTTGTTGGAAATCTGATAATGAGCCTGCATGCCCATACCATCAATTCTTGCTCCGGGTGTAGCCTTAACATTCGCGATAAGCTGGCAGATACCGTTTACCTTGTTAGGTGTTGTGTCATTGTAGTCATTGTAGAAAAGAGCTACCTCTGCAGGCATGTATCTGTTCGCATATACGAATGCGTTGTTGATGAACTCAGGTGACTGATATACTCTCCACCATGTAGAGTTCTCACTTGCATTTCTGTATGTGCCTGTTCCATCACTTACAGCCTCGTTAACAACGTCCCAGCCATAGAACATTCCTGCATACTTGCTGCCTTCTCCGGTGAAGTGCTGAGCAACTTCTCTGATGTAGACTTCAAGACGCTTGTTCATAACGTCGGGTGTTACATAAGGCTTAGATGTGTCATAGTCTTCGTGGAAGAAGAAATCAGGAGTCTGTGAGTGCCATACAAGAACGTGACCTCTTACTCTGATCTTCTTTTCAGGATGCTCGTTGTTCCAGTCAAGGAAGTAATCAAGACGTCCCTCAGGTGTTGTGAAATCAAGCTCGGGGAAGTCGATCTCTTCGCCGTTGAGCTCTTTCTTAACGATCTCTGCGCCCTTCTTGAGCATTGCATCGGGCTTAAGCTCGTTACCAAGTGTTACACCGTTGAAGTGCTTTGTTGTAAGAGCAAGGTCGTTGGCATCACGGAACTCGTCATAGCTGACAGCTGTACCAATGATGAAATCCTCACCCATAAGAGCTTCAACAGGATCACGAAGGTCTACGATATCATACTCAACGCCAGCCTCTGGCTTTTCTGATGCAGGAGTTGTGTCAACTACAACTTCGATCTTCTCCACTGTAACAGTGAATGGGAACTCCTGATCGTTCATTGCCATAATGGCGATTTCATCAACATTGTCAACTGTTGCAGGTGTATATGTGTAAACGGATCTGCCGTTCTGTCCATAAACCTGTGTCAGCTCTGTGCCGCCGCCATAAGCTTTGAAGCAAAGGTTCTTTGTAGGCTCTGCAAATGTAAACTTGATGGACTTGATTGCATCGCCTGCGATCTCTTTGCCAAGTGAAAGGAAGTATTCTCTCCACTCCTGGTCATACTCGAGAGTGTTGCCTTCTACAGCTGTTCCACCCCAACGCTCTGTGAACTTAAGGGTCTCACCTTCGAAAACAAGAGTCTCTTCGTTCTTAACTTCTGTAGTTTCTTTTTTATCAACAACTACGTCATCGATGGTCACACCATAAGGATAAACTGACTCATCGGATGGCATTGACATAATTCCAACGTACTTAACATCTCCGTCAAATGTAGGAATAATAGCGTACTGGCTGCTTCCGTTGCATCCATAGTTTGCATACTTCTCTGTCATGGATGAATCATACAGCTTGATACAAATATTCTGAGCCTGCTTGGAAACCTTTACTATAACGCTGTTTACGTTCTCAACTGCAACAGCCTCTCCAAGGTCATAGCAGTATTCCTGGTACTGTTTCTGGAACTGGAGCTTGTTATTGTAAGTTGCGCTCTGATTCCATCTGTCAAAGAAAACAAGATCATTTATATCTGAATCTTCGTCCTCAACGCTTTCTTCTGTAGAAGCTTCGTCAGAACTCTCTTCTGTAGCAGCTTCCTCTGAGCTTGCTTCTGTAGAAGCATCTTCTGAGCTCTCCTCTGTAGAAGCCTCTTCAGAACTAGCTTCTGATGCTGCATCCTCAGAACTTGCCTCTGATGCTGCGTCCTCTGAACCAGCCTCGCTAGCTGCATCGTCAGAAGCATCTTCTGCGTCCTCAACTACAACAGAAGGGCCGTCAGCTGCAAAAACCTGTACTGTGCTTGCGCCAATAGTGGAAATTGTCATCATTCCAGCCATCAGCATAGATGATAACCCCAACCATCTTTTATGCATACCGTTTCCTCCTAATATAAGTGCTTAATTGTTTGTGCATTTCCCCTATGCACAAATGTGTCATTATTGATTATTTAGTATTTTCGTACAGTATGCTTACCAAAAAATGCTATTCTATTGCCAAATTTTGCAGTTTTATTATCATCTTCGACAGGGTTATTGTTAATATTTCCTCATTTTATGTAAAAAGTGACAAATAACCTCTCAATCATTTGTCACTTTTGCTTGATATCCACGTTTTTTAGCCCAAACGACTCCCATCTCCATAGGTATTTATCGCCGTTAGTAGTCTCAGTAACAACGATGGAATTATTGGATTCAAGAAGGCTTATGCCCTTTACCTTAAGGCCAATTTCCGAGGCAAACCACTTTTCTTTTACCTCACCGTTCTGGTCAACTTCGTAGATAAAAATGTGCTGAGAGTAGTTCTTTTCATCCCGGGAAACCCAGAAGGGCCTGTGCTTGCCGTAGAGGCCTTTCTTCCAGACAAGAGCGATTATCTCGTCCCTTCCGTTACCATCAAGGTCCGTTAAAAGAGCGTCCTGGACTTTTATCTTTTTATCTGAAGTAAATTTGCAGTTGCCTTCGCTGTCATAGACGCTAAACTGCCGGTCTTTCAGCTCCAGATGAAGGTTTCCCGAGATTTCTTTTTCCTGCCAGGTGACAAAAGAGGAGATATGGTTTAGGTAAAAGTAGTTTATTGCAACGCAAATAGCTACTACTATTCCGAAGAATAGCAGTAGCCACTTAAGGTTTCTCTTTAATTTCAGTTTACTCTGTAACTCATGGTCCATTCAGGTTTATCCGGTGCTCCTTCTGTTTCTACCCAGTTCCAGTCATCGTCCATATATCCGCCTGAGAGCATGTTCCTCCACTCGGAATCTGTGAGTCTGTTTGACATAGGAACTGCGAACTGATAAAAGCTGTAGACACTTCCTCTGCCCACATGAAGCTCCCCGTCTATAGGGAATACAACGTACATGTAGCCTGCGTTGCCGGTTCCAACCTCAAGAACTGCGCCGTTGGGGTCTGTGGCAATATCTGCAATGATGGGGCAGGGTGCCTGATAGCTGTCGCTGAGTCCTTCAGGATTGCCGTCTTTGTTGGCCTCGTACCAGAAATGCTCCAGGTTTCCGCCGTAGCAGCGTATGAATTCGTAATCGTCCTCAGTCAGTGCCTGGTTCTGAAGTTCCTTTTCAGATATGGAAAGGAGACGAAGCGCAATCTCTGAAAGTCTGTCCAGGTCCTCTTTTCCCTGATCATCTATCATTCCGTAGCCTTCGAGGCCTTCCTTGGTCTTGGTTGAAAGAAATGCAAAGCGGCTGTAGATCACAGGCTGAGGATCCACATATCCTCTGTCATCCAGGGGATCCATATCTCCGCCGCCCATCTCTGCCATGACCTGCTTGGCGTAGAGAATTGTGTCATGCTTGAGTTCAGCGTAGGAGCCTGCGTAGGTTTCAAGGTTCTTTTTATTCCATTCCTCTGACTGCATGTAGGATGGATATCCCTCGCCTTTTTCCTCGAAAAGAGGTCTAAGGGTATTGAGCCAACCTGCATAGAGACTGGCATTCCAGAACTCTGGGTTGTCGTTGTTGAAGTGGGCCTGGGAAACTGTCAGGTTGTCTACGTAATTCTTGTAATCGGTATCTCCCTGCTGCTCCAGGATCTTGTAGGCTGTCTCGCTGCCAAGAGCGGCTGCTGTGTCCAGTGTGTCGGGGAGATATCTGTAGTCGCCGTTACTGTTTTCCTCAACTGCGCTGTAAACCAGCCTCTGCATAATGGCTGCGTCCACAGTAAATCTCTGTCCCATGAATCTGTAGGATGGGATAATGGGGTTCTCGCCGTCCATAACCGGAATCGAATTGATGGCCGGGAGCTTTAACTCTGAAGTCTTGCTCATGATGGACTTAAAGGCGATTTCTTTTGTAAGATCCTGTGTTGATGGGTTTTCTCCACAAACTTCGGTGATTATTTCTTTTAACTCCGGGTATCCGGGATCATCGGAAGCTCCGGCAAAAAAGCTGGTGATCTTATAGATGCTTTCCCATTTATCGCTGGCGCTTTCTGTGGCTACAGTCTGGAGAAGTGCACTCTTTGCCAGATCTTCTTTATCCAGCTCAAATGCGATTCTGCCATACCACATCATAGAGCGGAAATAGTGCTCCAGCTCATCATCGCCCTCGTAGTAGCCTCTGGGCTTGTACTGAGAGTAATCCTCATCGCGGTCTGTGAGAGCACAGGTTGTAATGCCTGCGGCAGCCATGATCTTATTTATTTCACTCTCACATATTGTGGAAAGGTCGCCATCTGTTACCGGGAGAGTGGTGGATTCATCTAAAAGCTTAGATCCGATGTAAAAAAATGCTACGTTCCTGCGGGCTGCCTCTTCCCATTCGCTTCCTTTAAGCTCCTGGTACTGCTTTGCAGACTCCTCCAGCATTGCGCTGCTGAGGGTCTTAAGCTCGCCTGCAAGATAGTTCTTTTCACTCTTTTTCATAAGATGTGCAAAGTACAGGTGATATGTGTGCATCAGGGAATCCACAGTGACAAAGCTAGGAAACATCACGTATCTGTTGCCTTCGTATATGTCAAAAAACTCACTGTTGCCCCATTTCTGCACCGCGAAATTATTCTTTATCAGGCCATTTCTAAGGGCGTCGGCTTCATCATCTCCGAAAAATAAGTAGTTGAAGTCTTTTTCGTAAACTACATTTGAAAAGTCCGCGTTGACGCTGTAGGACGGAACTGATGGAACAATATTGGGATCGTAGTAGGTTTCTTCCTCTTCGCCCAGGAGAGAGGTCTTTACCACCTCAAACTCTTCGGTTGCGGGCTTTTGCGCCGTTTCGCCTTTGCCGTCCTCATCTTTTTTGGGTTCATATTCTTTTGCCTGCTGCTCAATGGCCTCCATAAGTTCTTCGCCATAGTCCTCGATGTCGGACAGACTGCAGGCTGAGAGCACCATTGCAGCAACCAAGGCACATGCCAAAAACCTTTTTTTCATAATTTTCTCCTCTTTTTATCCTCCAATATTTCTCACATATCCTACGGATACATAGTTATCAAGAACAGCGCCGTAGTCAGTGCCTTCTTCCATGGATGGAAGGTACTGGCCGTCCACCATGAGGCTCACGCCGCCGCCCGCAAATTCCTCAACAGCTCTGTATCTGTCGGTAAAAAATGCTTTTCTTGAAACTCTTCTATCCCTCAATATTCCTTTGCACTCAGCCAAGGTGCAGTGCGGGAAGTTGATATTTATAACCTGTCCCGGAACGTAGGGGGCATCGATAAACTCGGCCATCAGCTCTTTAAGATATCTGTCAGTAACTTCGTGGCAGCCATTGACACCTTCAGAAAAGGCAATGGAGGTGTAGCCCTGAAATTCTCCCTCAAAGGCAGCTCCCACCGTGGCAGAATACTGAATGTCAGAGGCCACGTTGTATCCAAAGTTGATTCCGGACATGACAACGTCGGGTCTTTCCTTCATTATGCTAAGACTTCCGACTCTTACGCAGTCGCCGGGGGTTCCGCTGCAGGAAAAAGCGTGTACTCCCTCAACAGGAAATGTGTAGGGGTGCACATCAATTGGCTGACGCAGAGTAATGCTGTGAGAAGCCGCACTTCGCTGGCTCTGGGGCGCAACAACCCAGACTTCACCAAATTCTTTTGCCGCCTCAGCAAGCCTAACTATGCCGTCAGAATCAATTCCATCGTCGTTGGTTATCAATATTTTTTTCATATTCAGGCCTTTCAGATTTTTAAATAATGCTAACATGCAAGCATGTACACATATATGACTTTTGACGCCTATATCATTATAATTATATCAAGGATAGGGTAAAATAGGTATATGAGCAACAAATCCACTTCTGAAAGACAAAATTACTATATTGCCATTGACCTTAAGTCTTTTTACGCCTCTGTGGAATGTCAGGATCTGGGGAGAAATCCCCTCACCACGAATCTTGTGGTGGCCGACAGGAGCAGGACTGAAAAGACTATTTGTCTTGCGGTTTCGCCGTCCCTCAAAAAGTACGGCATTCCTGGCCGCGCAAGGCTCTTCGAAGTCACTCAGGCAGTAAAAGACATAAATCACGAGAGGGCGAGACGGGCTCCGGGCCGCTCTTTTACCGGCTCTTCCGACGATGCTGACGAGCTTGCCAAAAATCCGTCTCTCAAACTTGATTTCATAGCTGCGGTGCCAAGAATGTCCAGATATATGGAGATCAGCACCCAGATTTATCAGATATATCTGCGCTATATAGCTCCCGAGGATATCCACGTCTATTCCATCGACGAAGTTTTTATGGATGTCACCAAATATCTTGGAACCTACAATATGACTCCCAGAGAGCTGGCCAGAGAAATGATAAAAACTATTATGAAGGAGACCGGAATCACAGCAACAGCGGGCATTGGCACCAATCTTTATCTATGCAAGATTGCCATGGATATTGTTGCCAAGCACGTTGAAGCCGATGAAAACGGCGTCCGCATTGCTGAGCTCGATGAAATGAGCTACAGAAAGCTGTTGTGGGATCACCAGCCCCTGACGGATTTCTGGCGGGTTGGAAGAGGATACGCAAAGAGGCTTTCAGCTCTTGGTCTTTTTACCATGGGGGACATCGCAAGATGTAGCCTCGGCGGCGAAAGAGAGTTCTACAACGAGGATCTTCTTTATAAGACTTTTGGCATAAATGCTGAGCTTTTGATCGACCACGCCTGGGGGTATGAGCCCTGCACCATGGAGATGGTAAAGTCCTACAGGCCGGAGAACAACAGCCTGAGCCAGGGCCAGGTGCTTCATTGTCCCTACACCTTTGAAAAGGGCCGCATTATCGTAAAAGAGATGGCGGAGGCGCTTTCCATGCAGCTCATGGAGGAAAAGAAGGTCACGGACCAGATAGTTCTTTCTATTGGTTACGATATAGAAAGTCTCAAGGACCCGGAGATTCGGAGAAAGTATTCTTCGGTCATCTCCAAGGATTATTACGGAAGAGAAGTTCCCGTCCACGCCCACGGCAGCGTGAATCTTGAGGAATTTACCTGCCTTAGCAGTCACATTATAGAAGCGGCGCTGATTATTTATGATTCACAGGTGTGCGAGGATCTTTTGATACGAAGGGTGAATATTGTTGCCTGCGGAGTCATTCCTGAGAGCGATGTAAAAGAGATCAAGAAGGATGAGTACGAGCAGCTTTCTCTTTTCGTGGATTATTCCCAAAAGGAAAAAGAAGATAAGGAAAGGGCCGCCAAAAACGCCAAGGAGCGGGCTCTCCAGGAAGCGACGCTTCAGATTCAGAAAAAGTTCGGCAAAACGGCCATAGTCAGAGGTACCTCCATGGAAGAGGGCGCCACAGGCTTGGACCGCGCCCGCCAGATTGGGGGCCACAAGGCATGAGCAAATACGACGACATTATAAATATGGAAAGGCCCATATCCAAAAAGCACGCTCCCATGCCCCTTGAAAACAGGGCCGCTCAGTTTGCACCCTTTGCAGCCCTGACCGGATACGACGATGCAGTGGAAGAGACTTCCCGCCTCACCACCGCCAAAATCGAACTCACCGAAGAAAAGAAGGCTGAACTTGACCTGGCAATTTCAAGCTTAAATGCGCATATTTCTGAGCATCCACGTGCCCAGATCACCTATTTTGTCCCGGATAAAACCAAGTCCGGTGGCGCTTATGTCACCATTTCATCGGGGATCAGAAAAGTTGACCCCGTAGCTAGAACGCTGATTTTGGAGGATAAATCCACAATTTCAATTGATGATATTTTGAGTATTGAAGTTGTGGAGTAATTATATGAAAGACAGAAAATTCGACTGGATAGATTTTTTAAAGAGAATAGCTATTATTGCTGTTCCTGTGGCGCTGCAAAATCTTTTGACAACAACAGGATCCATGATTGATACCATGATGATCGCATCCATCGGTCAGACGGAGATTGGCGCCGTTGGTCTGTGCGCTCAGTTTTCTTCCCTGATGTTCAGCGGTTATTGGGGATTTGTCGGCGGCGGAATGCTTTTTATGTCCCAATACTGGGGCGCCAAGGATGATAAGGGTATCAACCGGTCCTACGGTATGACCCTGACCTGCATGATGACTGTTGCCTTTATTTTCTGTATCATGGCAACCTGCTTCCCGCACCAGGTTATGAGCCTTTACACAGATAAGGAAAATATAAGACAGGTGGGTGTATCTTACCTTAAAATCGTGGGTTTTGGGTATCCCATGATGGTTCTTTCCATGGCCATGGCCGCGCTCCTTCGGTGTACAGAAAGAGTGCGTATTCCACTGTATGGATCTCTGGTTGCTGTTGTTACAAACATTTTCCTCAACTGGGTTTTTATCTTCGGAAATCTTGGCTTCAAGCCCATGGGAGTTCGCGGCGCAGCCCTTGCTACATTTTTTGCCCAGACTGTAAATGTAGTGATGATCACATTCTTTGCCCTGAAGAACAGGCACCCTTATATTCTTGCAATAAAAGACCATTTCAAAATAGACAGAAGCTTCATCAAAGCATATTTCCAGAAGTGTACGCCCATTATTCTAAACGAGGTGCTGATTGGCCTTGGAAATATGGTCATTAACATTGTTCTGGGAAGGCAGCCCGAGGCCGCCATCGCCGCAGTAGCCATATTCAGAACTCTGGAAGGCCTGGTAATTGGCTTCTTTGCCGGATTTTCCAACGCCTCCTCAATTCTCGTGGGAAAAGAAGTCGGCTCCGGAAACATCGATACTGCCTACGCAAGGGCCTGGCGCCTGGTTTACCTCTGCCAGGGCGTTATCGGCGCAGTAGTTCTGCTGCTTGTCATTTTCCATACTCCAATTCTCACCATTATGGGCATGAGCGGCGAGAGCTTCAGAATCGCCTTCGGTTTCCTGTGCATCTACGCAGTTGCCGCCTTCATCCGCATGGGCAACTGGACCCAAAATGACACCTTCCGAGCCGCCGGCGACGCAGCCTACGGAACCATCCTGGAAATCACCTTCATGTGGTTAATGCTGATCCCGGCTGTCTGGATCACCGGCATGATCCTCAAGCTCCCCACCCTTATCGTCTTCGCCTGCTGCTACATCGATGAACCCATCCGCTACATCCTGATGCAGATTCATCTTTTCCGCGGCAAGTGGATCAAGCCCGTCACCCCCGAAGGCAAAAAGGCCATGAAAAACTGGCATCCATAAGCATAAAAAAGAACATCCCCTGGCTCCGGTGAAGCATACGCCACCATTGCTGTGGATGTTCTTGTTTTTTCTGATTAACGATGAAGCTTAAGCCATCTCCATCAGATCCCTCATAAGAAACGCTTTCATGACTTAGATGAAGCACAGGCCATCGTCGCCATTTTTTATCGCTTAACAACTCTTCTTTTCTTCCGTGAAGCTTATGCCACGTAAAATGAAGTAGTTGTTTTTCTTATCTGTTTATATATACGAATGAAATCTGATGTGTGGCAAAAATATTTTTAAAATTTTTTATCCTCTAAGCATAAACTTTCTAACTACGTTAATTCCAACCTTATAGGGCAGCGGTCTGATGACTTTATCGGCCTCTTTTATCTTTTCCCGGATTGGGATGTTCTGAGGGCAGTGCTGCTCGCACTTGCCGCAGCCTATGCACTGCGTGGCAAAGGCAGGGTCTTTCCTGAGGCCTACGGTCTGGGCGTACTCAAATCGGGCCGCGGACTTACTGTCAATTGTGGTCATGTTGTAGCTTCTGAAAAGAGCCGGGATGTCCACACCTTTAGGACATGGCATGCAATATCTGCAACCGGTGCAACCTACAAGCTCGGTTTCTCTGATTATTTCTTTTACCTTCTCAATTACCTTAAAGTCATCATCGGTAAAAGAACCAGCGGTGACACTAGATGCGATTCTGCAGTTCTCCTCAACCATCTCAAGGGAATTCATTCCTGAGAGAACACAGGTAACTTCAGGCTGATTCCAAAGCCACCTGAGGCCGTACTCTGCCGGTGTGTAGCCGCTGGGCTGTGATGCAATAAGGGCCTTAGCCTTGACGGGCAAAAGATTAACCAGCTTGCCGCCGCGAAGTGGCTCCATGATCACAACAGGCACTCCCTTTTTGGCCGCATGCATAAGTCCTTCCCGGCCAGCCTGGGTGTGCTCATCCACATAGTTATACTGGATCTGGCAGAAATCCCAATCATAAGCGTCCAGAATGCCTATGAAATCCTCGGTGTTTCCGTGGTAAGAAAAGCCGATATTTCTTATCTGACCTTTTCTTATCTTTTCATCAAACCATTCTCTTATGCCGACCTTCTCAAGCTTGTCCCACTGATTCATAGCTGTCATATGGTGCATGAGATAGTAGTCAACATAAGTTGTGCGCAGTCTCTTTAATTCCTCATCAAAATAGCGATCCAGCGCAGCTTTGTTTCCAACCATGTACTGTGGAAGCTTAGTGGCGATATTTACCTTCTCTCTAATTCCGTTTCGCTCCAAAATCTCGCCAAGTGCAGCTTCGCTTCCGGTGTAAACGTAGGCAGTATCGAAATAATTGACTCCCATTTCATATGCTTTCATTATTTCTTTTTCTGCCTTGTCGATGTCTATTCCCCGGCCATTGGTGGTAAATCGCATACATCCGTAGCCCAGAATAGATATTGGTTCCCCCTTTTTATTCAGCCTATACTCCATAAAAATGCCTCCCATTGAACCAATGTTTACAGTTATACAAATTATAGTGCATGGGTTTGATTTTGTAAAATTATATTTTATTAAACATTTGGCTCGCGGTGTGGTCTGGTCGGGAGGCTGTTTTGGAGGCTGTTTGGGCCATGGGGACGGAGGTGTGGGTCCATTTTCTTTGAAAAATGGACCCACACCTCCGTCCCCATGGCCCAAACAGCCTCCAAAACCACCACTGAACGAAAAGAGGCCCGTCAAATGACAGGCCCCTGCAAATTCATTCAAATATTCAATTACTTCGCAAGTCTGATTACGTTCCAGCTTCTTGCAGGAAGTGTGCTGTTGAGAATTCCCTTTGTAACCTTAGAATTCTTGGTAGCATCTACAGGCTTAACGTTGTCAGGATTTTCCTCTGTGTTGATAGCCTCGAGGTCCTTGTGAGTGAGAACACTGTGCTCAACAACCTTGTAATCTGCGAACTGTCTGAGGTCGCAGGTGAGTTCGAAGTCCTCTTCAAGGTTCTTGTTAACTGCGAACAGTGTAACTGCCTCGTTCTCCTCGTCTGCGATAACAACGCAGTCTACATAAGGAGCATCGCCGTGCTTGGACTCGTAGGTGGGAACCTTAACAACAGTGTTAAGAACCTCGCCGCGTCCATAGAGGCTGGCCTGCATGTAAGGATAGAAGATAGTCTGTCTCCATGCGCCTGTGTCGGAAGTCATGATAGGTGCGATAACGTTAACAAGCTGAGCAAGGCAGGCAATCTTTACTCTGTCTGCGTGACGGAGCATTGTAATCATCATTGAACCAACAAGGAGTGCATCCTCGAAGTTGTAGATATCTTCAAGCTGATGAGGGTGCTCAACCCACTTCTCAAGCTTCTTATCCTGCTCGTTGGAGTGATACCATACATTCCACTCGTCAAAAGAGAGGTTGATGGTCTTTTTCTTTCTCTTTACAGCCTTAACATAGTCACAGATGCTGACAACCTGGCTGATGAACTGATCCATTGCCACGCTGCTGGCAAGGAAGTTAGGTGTGTCGTGCTCGCCATTTCCGTAGTAGGTGTGGAGTGAGAGATAATCGAAGTTATCATATCCGCACTCGAGAACGGTTCTCTCCCAGTTACCGAAGGTTGACATGTTAAGTCCTGAAGAACCGCAGGCTACTGTCTCGATAGTAGGGTCAACCAGCTTCATGATCTGGCCGGCAAGGTCTGCCTTGCGTCCGTATTCCTCAGCTGTGAGGTGACCTGTCTGCCATGGGCCATCCATCTCGTTTCCAAGGCACCAGAGCTTGATTCCGTAAGGATCCTTGGCTCCGTTCTTGATTCTCATATCTGCATACTTGGTGCCAGCCTTGCTGTTGCAGTATTCAACAACATTCTTGGCATCATCGATTCCTCTTGTTCCGAGGTTAACTGCGTACATAGGCTTTGTTCCGCACTTCTTACACCAGTCCATGAACTCATCAAGACCGAACTGGTTGGTCTCAACAACGCCCCATGCAAGCTCTATTCTACGAGGTCTATCCTTCTTAGGGCCAACGCTGTCTTCCCAGTTAAAAGAAGAAACGAAGTTTCCACCGGGATATCTTACAATAGGTACATTGATTTCCTGTATAAGCTTAATTACATCCTTGCGGTATCCGTTTCTATCTGCAAATTTGTTGCCGGGCTGGTAAATTCCCTCATAAACAGCACGGCCGAGATGCTCGATAAAAGAACCAAATATACGCTCATCTACTTTGCTGATAGTAAAGTCTCGATCAATACAAACCTGAACCTTGTTTTCTGATTTTCCCTTTTTCATTTTTATATACCTCTAAAATAATTTAATGTCACATCAATAATATAAAACAATTGTCACAAAAATGAAACGAAAAAAACGGAAATAATTGTAAAAAAACTGTAAACGTTATGACAAAATCCGTATTTACTGACAAGATTTTTATATCATGTTAAAATTACCTTAAAATAGCATTGCACACAGGAGTATTTGACATGAGCAAAAAAAATATCTTCATTAAACTTGGAATTCTTTCCGCTCTTTTCGGCGGCGCTTATGCATTCAGTGATTATATATATAAGATCTCATCTGTACCTCACCAGCACAGCGACGAAGAAGAGGACTTCGACCCTTCCATAACAGAGGGCAGAATGTTTGTCAGAAATCATCCGGACAGGCAGGATATGTATATTAATGCCCTGGATGAGGTAAGACTTCACGCTTCTTATATTCCAGCCGGCGAGGAAAGTCACCAATATGTCATACTGATCCACGGCATTTGGGACAATCATGAGTGCAACGGCATTTACGCCAGACACTATAACGAAAAGGGCATCAACTGCCTGCTTCCTGACCTTCGTGGTTTTGGAAAGAGTGAAGGAAAGTACATCGGATACGGCTACGATGACAGACTTGATATTATGGAGTGGATCTATTGGATCATAAAAAAAGATCCTGAAGCCAGGATCCTTCTTCACGGAATGAGCATGGGCTCTGCCACAACTCTCATGACTACAGGAGAGAATCTTCCAAGTAATGTAAAGGCAGCCATTGCTGACAGTGCTTATTCTACATTGAAAGAGCAATTCGCCCACACCTACAAGTCATTCCCGGGTTCTTTTATACCGGTGCCGATAGCTCTTTTCCTGTCCAGGATCATTATAAAGATAAGATCCGGATATGATATCAATGACGTTAACCCCATTGAAGCTGTGGCCAATTCCAAGACTCCCACACTTTTCATGCACGGGGACAACGATACCTTTGTGGATCCTCAGATGTGCTCCCGCCTGTACGAGGCAGCTTCCTGTCCTAAGCAGTACTGTCTGATACTCGGTGCCGGACATATCGAGGGCGTAGTTCGGGATCCTGCAAACTATTGGGGCAAGATAGAGAACTTCCTTTCAAAAACAGAGTTCTGAAAAGCTTAGATCACTCCTAAGGTCTTAAAGACAAAAAGCCAAAAGGTCAGTGAAAACGAGCATCCAAAGGTAGTCATCATAATAATACTGCTGCTAAGGGTTCCCTCGTGTCCCATGTTCTTGGACATGATGAAACTGCTGACTGTGGTGGCAGACCCCAGCATTACTAAAAGTGCGATGACCTGCTCGCCCCTGAATCCAAGTTTAATGGCAAGGGGCATGAATACTGCAACTAAAACAAATAGTTTGATAAAGCTGGCAATTATTGCCGGCTTTATTTTATTGGCAGCCTTTCCAAAATCGAAGGTCGCTCCCATGGACATAAGTCCCAGAGGGGTAGCCAGGGCGCCAATATTTGAAACCGTTGATTCCATGATCTTTGGCATTGGAATTCTGAATAAAGACCAAAGTAGTCCGCAGAAAATTCCAATCAGAATTGGATTTTTGATAATGCCGATGATAGTCTTTTTCATCAGCTCTTTTTTCGTGTCATCTGAATTATCATTTTCGCCGGTGTATCTGCCAAGTACCACTGACTTAGGCGCTGTGAGCAAAAGAATTGTCACCGCAAAAATGTTGTAGAGGGGCACACTTCCTATGATCATAAGTGGCGCCATGCCGTTGCTGGCTTCGCCGTATATATTGTGGATAAATGCCATTCCCAGAAGTGCTGCGCTGCTGCGGTAGGACCCCTGGATAAATTCACCTCTCTCAGATTTGTTCTCTACAAGAAAAAGAGAAATCAGAGATATTACCAGGATACTGAGTAATGTGACAACAAAACAGAAAAACACGAATTTGCCATTCCAGGTACCTGCAAAATCCTGGGCCGCCAGATCCTCAAATAAGAGAACCGGAAGCGCTATCTTAAAAACAAATTTGTTCATCCACCCTGCTGCTTTTACGTCGATAAGATTTATTTTATTAAATCCATATCCCAGCACCATCAGCAAAAAAATGGGAAGAGTGGCGTTTAAGCTAAATACTAAATTATTCATTTTTATTTCCTGACTAACTTAAAAATTTACTTCAATATAAGCCCTACCGGACAATGATCTGAACCAAGGGCATCTGAGTAGATAACGGCGTCCTCCACCTTGTCCATTAAGCTTTCTGACACCACGAAGTAGTCGATACGCCACCCCGCATTCTTGGCCCTTGACTGGAATCTGTAGGACCACCAGGAATATGCTCCCTCTTTATCCGGGTAAAAATATCTGAAGGTGTCCACCAGTCCTGAATTTACCACGTTGTCAAACTTGGCTCTCTCCTCATCGGTAAAGCCGGCGTGGCCTCGGTTGGGCTTTGGATTCTTAAGGTCGATCTCCTTGTGGGCAACGTTGAGATCTCCGCAGTAGATAACTGGCTTTTTTTCCTCAAGCTTCTTGATATAGGCAAGAAAATCGTCCTCCCAGACCTGTCTGTACTCAAGTCTTGAAAGGTCCTCCTTTGCATTTGGCACATAGACCGTAACCAGGTAATAGTCCGGGTATTCCGCGGTGATTACTCTGCCCTCGTGGTCGTGCTCCTCGATTCCAAGTCCGTAGGTGACTTCTATGGGTTTTTCTTTGGTAAAAATAGCTGTTCCGGAATATCCCTTTTTCTCAGCATAATTCCAGAATTCTTCGTAGCCGGGAAGGTCCATCTCAATCTGTCCTTCCTGCAGTTTGGTTTCCTGAAGGCAGATTACGTCAGGATTTTCTTTTTCCATGAATTCCTGAAAACATCCCTTTGAGGTGCAGGCTCTAAGTCCGTTAACATTCCATGATACAAGCTTTTTTCCCATATATTTTCCCCTTTTCCGGTGTGATCATTTTTTCTTATTATAGCAGACATCAAAAAAATTATTATCAAATTGCAACATTTTTCATTTCCCGAATGTGTACAAGGTAGAGAGGTACAAAAAGGAGATGCATCTGACAGCATTTCCAAGATATTTCGGAGGGAAAAAATTATGAAAAGGAACTACAGATTACTGACACTGGCAACAAGTACGGCAATACTGACGGGTTCAATTACCGGATGCGGCGGCATTAGCAGAAGCCCCGAAGCCAGCACTGCTCCCAGCAGCACGTGGACAGGTTCTAAATCCGTTTCCTACGATACAGAGGCACCTGCTACCGCCCCGATGTGGGAAACCAGCGGAAACCTGGTTACTGAGAGCGCTGCGGAAATTTACGACGATGACGACTTTATCACCTGCTATCCATATGAACCTGAATATAACACTGAATCTTATGAAAAGCCGGTAGAAAATGGATTTTTATTATCCTTTGGAAATCCTCTTTCCACCTTTGCAGCTGATGTGGACACAGCATCCTACGCTAATGTGAGAAGAATGATTGAAAATGGATACGGTCCCAGCGACATCAATCCTGATGCCGTAAGACCTGAGGAGTTCATCAACTATTTTTCCTATAACCTTAAGTCCCCTAAAACGACGAGAAGTTCGCAGTTACCACAGAAGTTTCCTCCTGCCCATGGAACAAAGATCACCAGCTGATGTTCGTTGGCGTCAAGGCAGAAGATCCCTGTGAGGGCGTAGTGCCGGAGAGTAACCTGGTATTCCTCATCGATGTTTCCGGCTCCATGTCCGGCAATAACAAGCTGCCACTTTTGAAGGAGTCCTTCAAGGATCTGGTGGACAATCTTCCGGGAGAAGGGGTTGTATCAATAGTAACCTACGCAAGCAAAGAGGAAGTGGTTCTGGATGGCGTCAACATGGAAGATAAGAAGACCATCAAAAAAGCCATCAATACTCTTTCTGCATCTGGTTCAACAGCCGGTGAGCGCGGTATGGAAATGGCTTATGAAATAGCTAAGGATCACTTCATCGAGGGCGGAAACAACCGAATCATCATGGCTACAGACGGCGACCTCAATGTGGGAATATCTGATCCCGATGAGCTTGAAAAATTCATTGAAAAGAAAAAAGAATCCGGAATCTTCCTGTCAGTTCTTGGCTTTGGCACAGGAAACTACAAGGATGACAAGCTTGAGAGACTGGCTGATTGCGGAAACGGCAACTACAACTACATCGATTCCAAGGCTGAAGGTCACAAGGTTTTGGTAGATGAAATGTCTTCTACTCTTGTAACAGTGGCTAAAGATGTTAAGTTCCAGGTAGAGTTCAACCCTGAAGTAGTAAATGCCTACAGACTTATCGGCTACGAAAACAGACAGATGGACGCCATCGCATTTAACGATGACAAAAAGGACGGCGGTGAGCTTGGTGCAGGCCACACTGTCGTAGCTCTCTACGAGATCATCCCTTCAAAATCTGATTCAGCCGTTGAGCTCAAGTATCAGAAAGCCTTAAAGAGCCAGAGCAATGGTGAATACGCAACTGTAAAGGTCCGCTACAAAGAGCCTGAAGATTCCACATCATCACTTCTTACCTATGTAGTTGACGAGAAGAGCTTCTCTGAAGTTCCCAGCGATAACCTTGCTTTTGCTGAACTTGTTGCTGAGTTTGCAATGCTTCTTTCAGATAGCGAATATGCAGGAAACATCAGCTATAAGGGCATTCTTGAGGACTACAAGAATATTAAAAATACAGACGAATATAAAGAAGAGTTTTACAACCTTGTGAGAATGGTAGAAAAGAGAGACCGAAGCTGATATACTTCTTTCGGGGAAAAAGCATCTTTGGCAGTTTAGAATCCCCGGGAGAAGAGTATGAGTGAATATGTTTTGGAGTTTCCCTTATTCGAAGATAACCTTCTTATAAGGCTCCTATATAAAATTAAGCAGCGTATTGAGCTGAAATTTTTCGGTTCCCATGCTGCAGCAAAAGAAACTATTGAAGAACCTGCAGCCGAGCCCCTTTCCTATTTTGCGCAGCGGGCCGAGAAAATTATAGATAAATACGGAAACAGTATCCTGAGAATGGCCTATTCTTATCTTCACAATATGAGTGATGCTGAGGACATTCTTCAGGATACTCTTATCCAGTACTTAAAGACACAGCCATCCTTAAGCAGTGATGAACACGAAAAGGCCTGGTTTCTTAAGGTGGCAGCAAATTTAAGCAAGAACAAGATCAAGTACAACAAGCTTCGTGAGACGGACGAGCTCATGGAGGAACTGGTAAAAGTTGAAGAGGAGGATCTGAGTTTTGTGTGGGAGGCAGTAAAGTCACTTCCTGAAAAGTACAGCGAAGTTATACATCTCTTTTACCAGGAAGGTCTTTCCACAAAAGAGATAGCGCAGGTCCTAGACCGCAAGGAATCAACTGTACGATCCGATCTTTTGAGAGGACGGGATAAGCTTAAAGAAATATTAAAGGAGGCCTATGACTTTGAGTAAGTACAATGAAATCATGACCAGAGTCCAGGTCGACGACGATATGAAAAAGCGACTCCTGGAGAACATAGATAAAGAAATGAATGCGGCTGGCACTGAATCTTCTGATTCGAAGATTACAAGTTTCCCAAACCGCATAGTTCACGAGATAAAGAAATATTCATTTATTGCAGCGGCCTGCGGAGTCCTGTTCGTGGGTGCCTACGTGGTTTATCAAAACGGTGGCCTCGACAGCAACTACGCCACCACAGAATCTGCTACCTACGCTCCGGCTTCAGACAGCGCCGCCATTAAGTTACCAACCATAGAAAATCATGCTTTGGAAGCTCCTATGAAGGAGGAAGCTGCAGAAGAATCTCCAATGATGGAAGCAGAAACTGCTATGGTTGAATCTGAAACCACGGATTCATTAGAAGTTGCAAGCGCCACAGAAGCTGCCGTGACAGAGCCGGAAGAAACTGACGCAGTTGCTCCCCTTACAACCGGGGCTGTGATGGATGAAAAGGCTGATAAGCTATCTGAAGAAAACAGCTTCCCTTATAAGACCGCATTACTCATTGCGGCAATAGCTCTTTTACTGATCGTATTGATCGTAGTTGCACTAGTAATTCACAAGAAAAGAAAATCACAAAACTAATTAAAAAAGATCAGTTTTTATAAACAATTTTAATTTTTGTGTTGACAATACATTTTTAATATGCCATCATCAACATATCAGTTTTGCTACGGCTGATAAATATTAAAGAAAGCGAGGTAAGGAATTATGACATTTACAGTGGCGAATAGATTTTCAGCGAAATTTCATGCTATTACTTTACCTCGGGATGCAGTATTTAGGACTAGATAAGGCATTTTGCTCTTATGACTGAATCTAAATATTTATTGTGACTTTTTTCCCTGGGTAAAATAAAAAGTTTTATCCAGGGATTTTTTTGTGCAAAAAGGAAACTCTTTTGCCAAAAGGCAGTCACAACAAGGACCCGAGGATGTATTAAAGAAACGAACGGAAAGACAAGGAGGAATTATGAAAACACTTGGAAGTTATGTGCGAAAGCACTGGGCATCATATACGATAGCTACCATCTTCATGTTGATTGCCATCGCTTTAGACATGATGTTCCCAAAAGTTACAGAGTCAATAGTCAACGATGTCCTAGTGGGACAGGATTATTCGCACTTCCCATTTCTGCTGCTGGCAATAATCCTTATTGGAGTAGGCCGAAGCTTTTTTGGATACATTAAGGAATTCACCTTTGACAAGAACTGCATCACCATCGGAACCGAGATGAGAAAAGATCTCTTTGATCACATTCAGAGTCTTTCCCTTGATTACTTCGATGAATCCAGCACCGGCGAGCTTATGGCCAGGGTTAAGGATGACATAGATAAGATTTTCCAGTTGGTGGGAATGGTGGCCATGAGAGGCATGGAAGTTACACTGAATTCTATTCTCATACTGTACTTTATGTTCTCCATCAATGTGCCCCTTACCTTTTTACCCCTGACTTTCATGGTAATCTGCGGCGCAACAGCAGTAATCATGGAAAAAAAGCTGGATAAAGTTTACGACGACATCAGTGAGGAAAATGCGGAACTCACCACCATTGCTGAGGAGAACCTGGCTGGTGTCCGCACAGTTAAGGCTTTTGCCAGAGAAGATTACGAGATAAAGAAGTTCTTCACCCACAACAAGCGCTACTACGACCTGAACATGAAAGAGGCTTCAGCTCTGATACATTTCTACCCTGTATTCTTGCTGGCAGGAACGCTACTTCCTGTAGCCTGCGCTGTTCTCGGTGGAATCGCAGTTATTAACGGACATATGACTCTTGGAAGTCTTGCAGCTTACATCATCTACACCCGTAACTGCACATGGCCCATGGAGGAGCTTGGCTGGATCACCAATTCTTTTTCCAGCTCACTGGCATCCCTTAAGAAGATCAAAAAGATCTACAATGAGCACTCAACTCTTGAAATCACCAGTGCCCCGGTTCATGTAAATGATGTGAAGGGCTCAGTAGAATTTGATCACGTGTCACTTAAACTTGGAGATAAGCAGGTTCTTACTGATATCAGCTTCAAGCTTGATGCAGGCAAGACCCTTGGAATCATGGGACAGACCGGCTCAGGAAAGTCCACAATCGTTAATCTCATTCAGCGCTTCTATGACCCTTCAGAGGGAAAGATCCTCATCGACGGCCATGGAATACGCGACATGGAGCTTCCACAGGTTCGAAGCGCCAGCGCAGTGGTTATGCAGGATGTATTTCTTTTCTCAGATACCATTGAGGAAAATATCAGAATGGGCCGCCGCGATGATATGACTCTGGACGAAGTTAAGTCTGCTGCTAAGATGGCCAAGGCCAGCGAATTCATTGAGAAGCTGGATGACAACTACAGCACCGTTATCGGTGAAAGAGGCGTAGGTCTCTCCGGCGGTCAGAAGCAGCGTATCAGTATTGCCCGCGCTATTTCAAAGAAGGCTCCGATCCTGATACTGGACGACTCCACTTCAGCCCTTGATATGGAGACCGAGTCAGAGATCCAGAAGACTCTGGACGAGATCACCAGCACCACAAGAGTTATCGTTGCTCACAGAATTTCTGCTGTAAAAAATGCTGATGAGATCATTTACTTAAAAGACGGACGTATCGCCGAGCGCGGTACCCACGAAGAATTACTGAAATTAAAGGGACTCTACTATGATACATACATCGCGCAGTACGGCGTCCCTAGAGAAATGGAGGTGAGCGCGTAATGGCTGCTAACTCATTTCGTGAAGATGAGAAAATGCTAAACACTGACAGAAAAAAGATCTTTGTCAGGATTATCCGCTATTTGCGACCACATATAATGGAGATCATTCCGGTTTTTATATCTCTCATTATCACTGTGGGAATCGGACTTATAAGTCCACTTCTTATTGAATACGCAATAGACGTTCAGGTTGCAAATAAGAATATAACCGGACTTCTTACGGTTGCAGGCACGATACTTGTTCTGGGAATTGTCTATATTCTTTTTGTTAAGCTCAGAATGTATCTCATGAACAAGGTTGCAAACAAGATCCTTCTGGATATTCGTCAGGAACTGTATGAACACATTCAGACTTTGTCTTTTACCTTTTTTGACAACAGGCCCACCGGTAAGATCCTTGCAAGGATCATCGGCGACGTAAACTCCATGAAGGAGGTAATGGCCAATACCATTACAAATCTTATTCCAAATTTCATAACTGTTTGCGGAGTTGTTATCATTATGATGATCAAGGACTGGAGGCTGGCTCTTGCTACTTTTGCTTCCCTTCCCGTTATGATCATCAGCATATTCTGGGTTCGTGTTCTTACGCACACCCGCTGGCAGGATGTTCGTAAGAAATCCTCAAACATGAATGCTTACGTTCATGAGGACATCGCTGGAATTTCTGTTGTTCAGAGTTTTCATGCTGAGAATGAGACAAAAAAGACATTCCGTGAACTTGCCAACGAACACAGAGATGCTTATATCGCAGCCTGCAGGGCCTCTGACCTCTTTGGTCCCTCAATCGACATGAGCTGGGCCATAAGCAGCATGATACTGTACCTGGTGGCTATTAAGTTCCTGGGTTATACCGCTGCTTCAGTTGGTCTCATCACTGCTTTTGCCAGCTATTCCGGTATGTTCTGGAGCCCTATCATGGGTCTTTCAAATTATTACAACCAGCTGGTAACCAGCATGTCAGCCGCAGAGCGTGTCTTCGACATTCTGGATACCGAGGCTGAGATTGTGGATAAAGAGGATGCATCAGAGCTTCCCGATGTGGAAGGTAGTGTAGAATTTGAAAACGTTGGATTTACCTATGACGAGGGCACTTCTGCTCAGAAGAAGGTTCTTGAAAACGTGAACTTCAAGGTTAAGCCCGGAGAGACCATAGCTCTTGTAGGCCCCACCGGTGCCGGAAAGACCACTATAGTTAACCTTATCAGCAGATTCTATGATATTCAGAAGGGTAAGATTTACGTGGATGGCCACGACCTGACTGATGTTACCATCAACAGTCTTCGCCGCCAGATGGGTGTCATGACTCAGGACAACTTTATCTTCCACGGCACCGTAAGAGAAAACATCATGTATGGTAAGCTTGATGCCACAGAGGAAGAGATGATCGCTGCAGCAAAGGCTGTTAACGCCCATGACTTCATCATGAATCTTGAAAAGGGCTACGACACAGAGCTCAAGGAGCGCGGCGCCGGATTATCAATTGGTCAGAGACAGCTTATTGCCTTTGCCCGCACCATGATCTCCATGCCCAAGATTCTTATCCTGGATGAAGCCACCAGTAGCATCGACACTCACACAGAGCTTCTGGTACAAAAGGGCATTCAGACTCTTTTGTCAGGCCGCACCAGCTTCGTAATTGCCCACCGCTTATCCACCATCAAGAACGCTGACAGAATTTTTGTCATCAACGATGGCGGCATTCAGGAGGCCGGCAATCACGACCAGCTCATCGCCAAGAAGGGCGCATACTACGATTTATACATGGCGCAGTTTGCGTAAAATAAATCGTTGACATTCCGTATAGGTGTGTAGTAGTATATTTACTAACTTAATACTTTAAACCGATGAAGCGGAGATAACGTCTATGATGCCTTCACAGAGAGCTCATGTTGCTGAGATTGAGCAAGATACACATATTCAAATGGACCGCTGAGGGTGCAGTCAAA
>JAEEGF011785871.1_pt1 | contig 28213 bp, 31 predicted proteins | sample 9134171 | NCBI WGS metagenome assembly JAEEGF01 (sample SAMN16246542, study PRJNA631951) | gut metagenome | biome: gut microbiome; feature: rumen; material: AP-attached | host: Bos | place: Iran: Karaj | collected 2018-10 | reverse complement strand
CGCTCGAAATGCTATCCGTTCAGGTTTCGTTCCATCCTGGGCAGAGTTTACGATAAAGCCTTCAGATATCGTTGACGGGATGAATCGCTGATATATCACGAATGTGACTAAAGCCATATAAGATATTCCGTTTTTACAGAGATTTTTTCGCACACTCGAATCAGCAGTCTTTGTAATTCATGATTACAGGGACTGCTGATCCTTTTTAGAACATTTGCTAAGTTGTTGCTTATGCAAAAACCAACTCTTGATTGACGATCTCCATCGCCCGATTACGGATGTTTTCCATTCTTTGCACCCACTGCATTTGATCGGCAGCTTTCAGTGCTTCCGTGACGCCTTCCTGCTTTGCCATTTTGTTAACCAGCTGATCCAGCATCTCCCGTACCTCACGATCCAGGTCAGAAAGGTACTGTCCCAGTTTCCCGGAGGATTGCAGAGCGGAGTAGAGGCTCCGCTTGTGTTCCTTCAGGTATTGACGGTGCGCTTCGGCAAAGCGCCCGAGGAAGACTCCGGCGTGCGGAGTCGGCTGCCCGTCTGCTGCGCTGCGGAGCATTTCCAAAACGTCCTCGTCACCGTCGTCTGCAATACCGAAACGGTTTCCCACGGGGAAATAGTAATCGCCAATCAGCTTGTAGAGGATTCCGGTTCTTTCGTCGGTGTAATACGGTTTCATGCTGATACCTCCTTATCCGTTTGTGCGTTTAGCCTTGGACAGACGAATGAGCAGCCTGTCCACATCAACAGAGTCGATCCCGCGCTGAAGCAGCTTGTTGCGGAACCAGACCATCGTTTCAAAGAGCAGCCGATACTCGGCAGCGTCCAGATGAATCCATCGTTTTTCTCTGCGCAAAGAAATCGCCTCCTTCGACCACATCATAGCCGAAGGAGGCATGATTTGCAAATGTGCGATTTTGTGGATAGCATATAACTGATGAGGCATACTTCAAAAAGTGCTTTATGCAATTGTTTTGCACCAAAGCGAAATCCGTCGGTTCATTTCGTGTCGATTTCGCATCCGTTTCGCATGGATTTCGCCTGCATTTCGCCTATGTTTCGCAAGATTCCCAAAAGCTCAAGCTGCCATCCCTCTCCAATAGGCCTCCCAAAGCTGCCGGACGTGCAGCTCCGATTTACGGTTCTTCGCGTTGTACTGCTCGGAGCACAGGTAGTCGATCAGCCAGGGCTTTGGAACTTCGTATCGGGGTTCGCGTGTTAGGAAGGGCAGCTCGCCGCGGAGCATCCAGTTCCGCACGGCGCTGCGGCGGTAGCCGGTGAAACGGCAGATATCGTGGACGTTCAGGATCGCGGGCCAAGCGGCCAGCGCGGTTTCATAATAGTGGCGCAGGTTGGAGGCGGATACCGTCGGCGGCAAAATCCGAATCCGGTGCTGATAGCGCCGAGAGACGCTCAAACGGAGGGTTTCTGCAAAGATGGGACGCTGGTCGGGGCAGAGCTCCAGACGCCGCAGCAGGGCTTCCAGATCGGATTTCTGCACCGAAAAGCAACAGTTGTGCCGTTGCTCCACGACCATCGGCAGCAGACCGCTGTGGATCAATCCGAGGGCAGTTTGCTTGTTTACATGCAGGGCACAGCACAGCTCTCCGGCGCTTAGCAGGCGGGGCAGGGCGGCAAGGGCGGTTTGATCGCAGTACATGGTTAGACCTCCTTTGCCTTTAGCGCCTTGGCGGTGAAGCGGATGGCGGTCTGATGCCGTTTGGACTTGTCCACGATCTTCGCGTAAAAGTCCGACGCCACGAACTCCAGGAGAAAGACCTTCGGGATCGCATGCTTTTGCCCGATGTAGAAGGAGCGCAGGCGTCCGTCGTGAATCCAGCTCAGAACAGTATGCCGCTGGTAGCCGGTCAGGTTGCAGACCTGGACGATACTCAGCACATCTGGATAAGCTGTTAAAGCGGTTTCGTAATACCCGGTAATGGCGTCAGCCGGCACCTGCGGCAGCGTCCGCATGGGGCCGATCATTTTGTTTTTCAGCTTCGTGGAGTACCAGTTTTTGGGCGGTCGGTATTTCTCCGGGTGCTGCTCCCGCTGGATCAAGTAGTGCAGAACGTCCTCTCTCCGAATGCGATAGCTTCTGGTTTTGCGTCCGGTGCGCACGCAGGGAACGAGCCCGCTTTGCAGCAGGTATTCCGCGTGCCGTTTGCTCAATTTGCAGACTTTACAGAAGAAGTCTTTTGATACGATGGCGTCTTCGATTTCCGGAAGTGCCAAAACCTTAGGTTTTTTCGGCATTTTTCGGCTCCTTTCCGTGAGACCGAATCCAGCGGCAAATTTTTGATTTCTTGCCATTTTCTTGCCGACAAGATACCCGACATCTGACAAACCTTGTGTATACAACGAATTTCCGTCTTGCCGTTTTCTTGCCAATTTCTTGCAAACGTGCCAAAATCGCCTCAAAATCGGCATTTTCGCAAAAATAGCGGTACAACAAGGGATTCGGGCTCGTCTGCCGGAAAAAGCCCTTGTTTTTCAGCGTTTTCCGGTGTACAATACGACCAGAAGCAACCAGAAATAGCGGCAATCCTGCCAGGCGGGCATAAGACTCGAAATCAGGTGTACCAGCAATGGTACCGTGGGTTCGAATCCCACCCGCTCCGCCAAAGCGAAAATCCTGTCGTTCCAGCGGCGGGATTTTTGCTTTGTATTCTGCATACCTAATTGCACAAACGGTGATTTTGCGATATAATCAATATCGCGAGAAAGTAATTATAGACTAAAGAAGTGTTAGGAGTTTATCACATGGAAAATCAGAGTAATTTTGACTTTATTACACAGAAGATCAGCGAATTGTTGCACATTGTTTACGTTGTTTAGAAAAGGAAGGCAGACCGCCAGTCATGGGGGAACTGGACCGCCACAGGCGGGAATGTCAACCGCCTGTCATGGGAAAACGGATTGCGCCGACAGGCGGCTGACAAAGTTCAAAGAACGCAAGTGTATTAGGGCTTAGGATTTATCAGGGTTGTAAGTACGGAGATCCGGGCCTTTCAGCTCCAGACAGTAGGCGTGCTCCAACAGTCTGCCGCGGATCGATTGGGCAAAGCTCTTCACTTCGAAGAGAGAATCCCAGTTTTCCGGGCTGCACTGTCCGCAAACAATTGTTGAATGCCCAGCAATCTTTGCCTGGTTAAAGAATTCCTGCATCAGGAACTTGTCCTCAATGTCGTAGTTTGGGAATTCGTCAATGCAGAGAAGGTCAAAGCCGCAATAGTACCGGATCTTAGATTCCAGTCGCTGAGAGTCTTCTCCTTTCAGCCGCATCAATTCGCGGCAGAGAAACGGATATGTGATCCATCTGGTACGAATTCCTTCCTGACAGGCTTTTGTCGCAATGGCTTTTCCCATCCAGGTTTTCCCAGTGCCGGGAGCACCCCAGATGATGAGATTTTTCCTGTCACGGATAAAGCTCAGGTCACCCAGGCGGTGGATATACTCCAGGTCAAGCTGCCGGACCTTGTAAGTGAACAGATCCCGGAGAAATACCGGGTTGCCGAGCTTGGAGATTCTGAGACACTTTTCGTATTTTGCGTTCCGTTCGGCGGTGACGGCGGTTTTAAGCGCAAGGCTTACAATGGCAAGCGGATCATCCGAGCTGTGTGCGAGTGCTTCCTGGATCTTGCTGTCGGCAACCCCGTAGCCGAGTGCACGGAGAGATTCGCAGATTGCAAACACGTTCTCAGAGGTTCCCATTTTCAGAGCCCTCCTCATCGTGCACGCAGAAGATGTCGTTTAAATCAATATGCTTTTCCTTTACGGGGTGAAGTCTGGCCTGCGCTCCGAGGATGCTCTTGAATCCCTTGACTGTAAACACGGAAGACGCGAGCGCCGCCTCAGACGCCAGTTCGGCCGCTTCCGAGCTGTATCTGTTCAACACCCGGAGAACCGATGTAATCGGTCTATAGGACTGCACCTCAAACTCGAACCTGCCCAGCTCGGCCTTTACCCAGCGGACAGTATACGAGCCAAACTTCTCTGCCCACTGAATCAGCTCCTCTGCGGAATAAGCACCATGCAGATTCGTGCCTTGACCGGGAATATGCTCCTGCAGCGTGGACCGCTGCCACTTTCTTACCGCACGCTTGTGCTCGGCAATGAGTCTGTCTCCACTGTAAATCCGAACGGTATCCGTGGTGGCTTTTACCGTGACCTTCTGGCCAACATACGCGACCGGCACACTGTAGAAGGCACAGTCATACTGGATGTGAAAGTCCCTCCAGACAGTCGCTTCCTTCTCCTCGTAGGACTGGTACCTCAGGACAGGAAGGGACAACAGCGCCTGCTGCTCCTCCGCTTCAAAAATCGAAGTGCGGGAGCCCAGCTTCTTGGAGTACTCTTTTGCGTTCCTGGCAATCAACTTGCGCCGCATGATGTCGTTGAATTCCTGCAGAGAATAGATGTCCAAACGTTCCATGGAGCGAAGGATATCATCCTCAACGATACGAACATGGCGTTCGACATGTCCCCCCCTTATCCCGCGGCTTCCGTACGCGGGTGGGCTTGGGAATTGCGCCGTAGTGATTGAGGAACTCTACGTACCGGGTGTTCAGAATGCCCTTCTCGTCAAAATGCTGCCGGTCTACTGCAGTAGCGCAGTTATCCGGAATTACGAACGCCGGCACGCCTCCAAAGAATGAAAACGCGTTCACGTGACCGGCAAGCCAGGAGGGCATCTTTTCATCCAGAAAGCCCTCGCAGTAGAAGTAGCCGCTATACGGCAGCGTCATGACAAACACATGAACTTCTATCAGCTCTCCGGTATCGCAGTCCACGAAATGCCCGTGGTCACCCGCCCAGTCAGCCTGAGCTTCCAAGCCGGGTACGTGCCCCATGGTGAAGCTGATGTCGTGCTTGCTGCGGTACTCTGAAACGATTTCATTAAATCTGCTCAGCTTGTACGCCTTCATGCCAAGTGCAGCGGCTTCCGCGCAATACTCAGCCCAGAGCTCGTTCCGCTGGTAACCCTGCCGCTGTTTCTCCAGAATCTTCTCGCTGTCGGGTTGCAGATAATCCAGATCTACACTCTTCCTGGAGCTGAAAAGGATATCCGCAATCTCCTCGTTGCTGAGGTTCTCCGGCACTCCGTCCACGCTGCCCCAGACGCTTTCACAGCGGGCAACGAGTCTTTGAACGGAGTCCCATTTGCAATGAACATTGCTTGCAATTGCCGAGTTGTTCAGGCCCAGCCTTTTGAGCCTGACGATGGATTTGTAGTCTAGCATGACGACCTCCAATATGTTGTATTTGCCTTTCGGCACAACCATTGTAAGTCGTTTCCCAGACTGCTTGAAACACTTTTTGACAAAATACGTTGCCGCCGGTCTGGTTTCCCTTATTCAGCGGTCTACTTTCCCCTGATTAGCGGTCCACCTTCTCTTTTCAGGCGGTGGCGACACACATTGTAAACGAACTGGAAGAACGCTTTCCTGAGAGAAAATTTACGTTGGATGGGCATTTGTTTGGAAGCCTAGGTGAAAAAATCGCTGAATATTACTATGGCGTTTCTTTATCCAAAACCGGTACTAAGACCTTTGATGGAATAATAGATGGTATCGAGGTGCAAATAAAGATTACGCAATCTGAATCGGTTGACATTAATGATATTCCGCAACATCTTCTGGTCTTGTTTTTGCATAAGAAAGATGGCGTTGTTTATGAGGTATATAATGGATCATGTGATTGGTTGAAGAATTGTAAACGCACAAAAAATGGATGGTATACGAGGTCGCTTGTAAGCCTTTCAAAGGAGGATAAAATAAGCACCGACATCTTATCAATTCCGTGCTTCGATAAATACGTTAGCCAACGCTAACCGTTTTACTCAATGCTTTTCTATTTGTCAATTGTTTATTGCTATTTTTTAGTTTATTTTTATTATAGAATGAGACAAAAGATACGCTTGCAAAACGGATCCCTATATGGTAATATACCGCCAAGTCAGCACATGAGGAGAAGCCGCTATGAGAGTCTGCATAGTTTCTTTCAGTTCCAGGAGAAATGGAAACTGCTCACAAATAGGGAAACTGCTGGAATCTGTTCTGGATCATGCAGAACTGTTTGATTTTTCTAATTATTCGATCCATCCGTGCGGTGAATGTGACTATCAGTGTTTCTCCTCAGCACAGAATTGCCCTTACTTGGATGATATGGAGTATCAGCTATTGGATGCCGTTACACATAGCGACTTGACCTACTTTATCATACCAAATTATTGTGATTATCCGTGTGCGAACTATTTCATCTTTAACGAACGAAGTCAATGCTATTTCCAAGGTCATCCCGAATTGCTGGATCTATACGAAAAAGTTCGAAAGCGGGCTGTTGTCGTCAGCAATACAAATGAAGAGAACTTCATGAAGGTATTATCTTATCAATCTTACGCGAAAACTGAAATATTCTTTTTGTCCGCAAAAAGATATGGAAAGGTCAGTATTAACGGAGATTTGCTGACAGAGCATAATGTGATAAAAGATATCATGACATTTATTGAAAAGCCACTTTAATAAAGCAACAGTAGTTCCGAGAGAGTGACGTTACTTTTTGATACGAAATTGCGAGGAAAAATATGTTGAATCAGTTTTCAAGAACGCAGCTGCTGATCGATTCTGAGGGGATCGACGCATTACAGCACGCCCGCGTGGCGGTATTCGGGATCGGCGGCGTGGGAGGCTACGCGGTGGAGGGCCTGATTCGAAGCGGGATCGGCGCCCTGGATTTGATCGACGACGACCGGGTGTGTCTGACCAATCTGAACCGGCAGCTGCACGCTACCCGGAAAACGGTGGGGAAGTACAAGGTGGACGTTGCCGAGGAACGCGTTCATGAGATTAATCCCGACTGCATCGTGCGGACCTACAAAACCTTTTACACGCCCGATACAGCAGCGCAGTTTGATTTCTCAGAGTACGACTATATCGTCGACGCCATCGACACCGTGACCGGAAAGCTGGAGCTTGTCACGCGGGCAAGTGCTGCCGGGACGCCCATCATCAGCAGCATGGGGGCCGGAAACAAGCTGGACCCGACTGCCTTTGAGGTTGCGGATATCTACGAAACCGCCGTCTGTCCGCTGGCCCGCGTCATGCGGCGGGAGCTGAAGAAACGCGGGATCAAGTCACTGAAAGTCGTCTACTCTCGGGAGAAGCCGCAGAAACCGTTGGAGGATTTGTCTATCAGCTGCCGTCAGCACTGCATCTGCCCGCCCGGAACGGCAAGAAAATGCACCGAGCGCAGGGACATTCCGGGCTTCACCGCCTTTGTGCCCTCCGTTGTGGGGCTGATCATCGCCGGGGAGATCGTAAACGATCTGGTTCGGAAATGCAAAAAGGATCGATAACAACACATGATTTGTGATTTTCGAACGCTATTTACATGATGTGCATGGCCTGAGCGTAGTATTGTAGATCCCACGTATTCAGATAACAGGAGGATAATGAAATGATTCACAATGCCGAAACGCTGCTGCTCCGGGATGGCGGATCCTGCGTCATTCGTTCTGTGGAACCCGAGGACGCACCGCGTATGCTGCAATACATGAAAAACATGCTGGGCGAAACCCCCTTTCTTTTGCGTACACCGGAGGAATTTGATTATACGCCCGAGGAAGAATCCCGTATTCTGGAAAAACGGAAAAACGACCCGCGCAGTCTGATGCTGCTGGCGGAGAGGGATGGACAGATCATCGCCTGCGCCGACGTGCAGTCTCACGGAAGCAAAAGCCGCGTTTGGCATCGCGCAGAGCTGGGTATCTCCGTGCGCAAAGACTTCTGGCATCAGGGCATAGGCTCTGCCCTGATGGAAAGGCTGATCGCGTTTTCCGCACAATGCGGCTTCGAGCAGATCGAGCTGACAGCTTCGCAAAAGAACCGCAGAGCGTTAAACTTGTATATGAAATACGGTTTTGCTGTTTACGGAACGCGTCCGCATGGAATGAAGTATCCCGACGGCAGCTATGGTGACGATTACTTAATGGTAAAAATGCTGCCATAATCTGAGGTTATTTTGATGAGATATGGAATCATAACTGATATTCATAACAATGTGTCTGCCCTGCGAGCCGTATTGAAGCAGTTGAATCAGATGAATTGCGACAGTATCATTTGTTGCGGAGATATCATCGGGATCGGCCCAAATCCCGAAGAAACAGTACAGGAATTGCTCCGTGTTCCGCGGTTGGTCGCCGTGCGGGGTAACCACGAAAAATACTTGCTGGAAGGTATGCCGACGGAATATCCCAACGAAGAGAACATGAGCCCCAATGAGATGGAACACCACAAATGGGAACACGGTTTGCTATCCAAAGGATCCGTTGCCTTTCTTCGCAGTCTGCCAAATAGAATTGATCTTTGCTCTGAGGGACTTCGTATTTCTGTTTTGCATTTCTGTATGGATGGGAACGGTAGTTATTTAAAGTCGAAAAAGAATCCCACAGAAGATGATTTATTGACCATGTTTGCAGACGTGAAAAGTGACATCATCCTGTATGGACACGATCATACCAGAAATATATGCAAGGGAGAAAAGCTTTACATCAATGCAGGTTCCCTTGGCTGCCCTGCAAAAGACCATAATATTGCACGAGCCGCTGTTTTAAATCTTGAGCACGGCAATACCGCGGTTGACTTGATTGACGTCACCTATGATGTTGAGGAAGTGATCCGGCAAATGGACGCGCTTAACTATCCGGATAAAGATAATATTATGAAACACTTTTACGGCCTTTCATAACGAAAGAATGTCCTAAATAGAAAGATAAGGAGGGGCTCAAATGAAATCGATCGCGATTGCAGCAGATATGTATGGATGCCCCAACCGGTGCCGTCACTGCTGGCTGTCTCATATGCCGAACCGAAAAATGGAGGACGGCGCGGATCAGTGGATCGTTGACAGCTTCAAACCGTTTTTTGAACAGATCGAATTCTACAGCTGGCTTCGGGAGCCGGATTATTGTGATGACTACAGGGCACGCTGGGAACGCGATAAGCAGTTGTCTGTCAATACGACACCGCAGCGCTTTGAGCTGGGGAGCTTTTGGCGGCTTGTACGGGATCCGGAGTACGTTCGCTTTCTGAAAGAGCTTGGCGTGCGCTGTGTTCAGCTTACTTTCTTTGGCTTGCGGGAGACCACAGACCGATATATCGGCCGTAAGGGTGCATTTGACGAGCTTCTGCGGGCTACGGAGCTGCTGATAGAAAACGAGATCAGCCCCAGGTGGCAGGCATTTATCAACCGGGAAAACAAGGATGAGATCGTCGAGCTGCTCAGACTTTCGGTATCCTTGAAACTGAAAGAACGAGTGGAAGCATTTGGGAGCTCATTTCGGTTTTTTGTGCATGCCGGAAGCTGTGAGGGAGAAAACCGCAAACTCTATCCGATTCGGATCAACAAAGGAGAAATCCCGGCGGTTTTGATCCCATATTATTTGAATTACGTGGAGAATTACGCTGAGAAAGAACTATGCGAAAAGCTTAGGCATGACAGCTTGCCGATGGTTCCCCATAACGATCAGAATCCTGTCATCTATGTTGCGAATGATTACGATTTGTTCTTCAACTTTACCCACATGAGGAAAGAGTGGAGGATCGGCAATCTGAAGGAAGATCCCATAGAGGAATTGGTACGGCGCATTCGGACTGAGGACATTCCGGCGCTGAAGATCGCCCGCAGTATCACCGTCGCCGAATTGGTTTCCAGATACGGCAATCCCGAATCGAACCGATTGTTTGAGGAACAGGACTATAAAATATTCCTCCTGAATTCCCATCTGGAGAAACTTTCGGAGTCGGAAAGATCATTGCAGAACAGAGCAAAAGGCAGGGAGAGCGGTCAATGAACTACAAGAGGGTCGTCAGAGCAGTCTTCGTCCAAAGGCCCAACCGTTTTGTCGCGCGTGTTATGATAGACGGATGTGAGCAAACGGTGCACGTGAAAAACACCGGCCGATGCAAGGAGCTGCTGCTTCCCGGCGCGGAAGTATGGCTGTCTGAATCAGATAATCCCGCCAGAAAAACGGCGTATGACTTGATCGCGGTGCGAAAAGAAAACGGACTGCTGATTAATATTGACAGCCAGGCGCCGAACGTGGTAGCCCGGGAGTGGCTGGACACACAGGGCTTTGACTTGATCCGGCCCGAATTTCAATATGGACAGTCTCGCTTGGATTTCATGATGAGACGGGGAGATGTGCAGTTTTTGATGGAGGTCAAGGGCTGTACCCTGGAACGGGACGGGATCGGTTACTTCCCGGACGCTCCCACCCAGCGAGGGACAAAGCATCTGCGTGAGTTGGCCAATGCGGTCGGATATAAAGCGATTCTGACCTTTGTTATCCAGATGGATGGGATCACGGAGGTGCATGGAAATATGGAAACCGACCCGCTGTTCTGCCGGGCGCTGGAGGATGCGAAAGCAGTCGGCGTACAGGTGATTTTTTTGCCCTGCCACGTGGAGCCGGACAGCTTGACCGTGCAAAAATCGGCTTGCTGCCAGATTGCAAGCTCCGGTTGCGGGATTGTCAAGTAGTCTTGGTGGCGCGCAACCCGGTTTTCCGCTATACTGGCAGGGTCAATTCACGAAAAACGGAGGAAACCATGGAAAGCATTATTGAGATTTCAAATTTGGATAAATCCTACGGTTCCGTTCAGGCCGTCAGTGATCTTTCCTTTTGCGTGAAACGCGGCGAGCTTTTCGCGTTTCTCGGTGTGAACGGAGCAGGGAAGTCCACAACGATCTCCATGATCTGCGGAGAACTGCGGAAGGACAGCGGCTCTATTTCCGTCTGCGGTTATGACACGGAAAAGAACAACGGACAGATCAGCCGGAAAATCGGCGTCGTGTTCCAGAGCTCCGCGCTGGATGCGCAGCTTTCTGCCAGAGAGAACCTGCAAAGCCGTGCGGCATTGTACGGGATCACCGGAAAGCGCTTTGCGCAGCGCTTTTCCGAGCTGACGGAGCTGCTCGCCTTTGCCGACTTCGCGGATCGCCCGCTGCTCAAGCTTTCGGGCGGGCAGAAGCGCAGGATCGACATTGCCCGGGCGCTGGTGCATGAGCCGGAGATCCTGATCCTCGACGAACCGACAACGGGCCTGGATCCCCAGACGAGAAGGCTGCTCTGGGACGTCATCGAACGCCTGCGCCGGGAAAAGAAAATGACCGTTTTCCTCACCACCCATTACATGGAGGAAGTGGCCGACGCGGATTATGTGGTTATCATTGACAGCGGAAAAATCGTTGCCAAGGGCACGCCGCTGGAGCTGAAAAACCAGTATGCCGGAGACTATGTGACGATCTACGGCGTATCGGAGGAAGCCCTTGCCGTTCTGGATCTTCCCTATGACAGGGTGCGTGACGGCTTCCGTTTTTCCGTCCCGAGCACAGAAAAGGTCACTGAACTGATCGTTTCCCACCCGGACATTTTTCATGATTACGAGGTCACAAAGGGAAAAATGGACGACGTATTTCTGATCGTCACCGGGAAAAGCCTTCCGGGAGGTGCACAGAGATGATCCTGAGTAACGTAATTCGCAGAAATCTGAAGCTGTTTTTCAAGGATAAGGGGATGTTCTTCTCCGCGCTGATTACCCCGATGATCCTTCTTGTGCTCTACGGTACATTTCTCGCCAAGCTGTATCGCGACAGCTTTGCCCAGTCCCTTCCGGAGGGCTTTGCCATTTCGGAGAAGCTTTTGAACGGAACCGTCGCGGGGCAGCTTATTTCCGCTCTGCTGGCGGTTTCCTGTGTGACGGTTGCATTCAGCGCGAACCTGTTAATGATCCAGGATAAGGCCAACGGCAGTATCCGTGATTTCAAGGTCACGCCGGTCAATCGCTCCATTCTGGCCGCCGGATACTATCTCGCCTCTGCGGCAAGCACATTGATTGTCACCTTTTCCGCCCTTGCGGTCTGCCTGCTGTATCTTGCGACCCAGGGCTGGTATATGTCCGTTTCCGACGTCTTTTTGGTGATAACGGATGTGTTCCTGCTTACCATGTTTGGCACGGCGCTGTCCTCCTGCGTCAACTTTTTCCTGAGCACGAACGGCCAGGCCACGGCGGTCGGTACGATCATCAGCGCCGGGTATGGCTTCATTTGCGGCGCGTACATGCCCATTGCAAGCTTTGGAGAAGGCCTGCAGAAGGTGCTGGCCTTCTTCCCGGGCACCTACGGTACCTGCCTGCTGAAAAATCACATGATGCGGGGCATTTTTGCGGAAATGGAGCACGTCGGCTTCCCGCAGGAGGTCCTGAAAGGGATCAAGGACAGCATTGACGTCAATTTCTATTTCTTTGGCAAGTCAGTGTCCACGTCGGTCATGTTTGCCGTTCTGACCGGTGCAATTCTGTTCTTTACAGCCCTGTTTATCCTGTTCTACATCGTGAGCAAAAACGCCAAAAGGAGATGAGTTCGGAATTGATATGGATTGAAGAAATTCCGGTTGAACGGATCGACGAATTCTGGAGCCTGCACATGAAATATCTTGTAGACGACGGGATCATTGAGGATGAAGAAGATATCGAGTACTTTGCCGGAGACGAATACCGAGGCATCATTCGCTCTCACATGATACGAAAATGCGACAGGCATCACATGGTCTACTTCGTTGAAGACGGCCAACGCATTGGCGCAGCCCAATATAACACCTATCAAAGCGAAGACGGGAAGTGCTTCATTCTGGATTTTTGGGTTTTCCCTGCATATCGAGGAAAAGGGAAGGGGCACGCCTGCTTTGAAGCCTTGTCTGCGTATACAAGGGCCGACGGGGCAAAGCATTATGAAATCAATAGTGAGAAAGAAAACGCGATCCGATTTTGGACGTCTCTTGGATTTGTAAGGGCTGGAACAGATGAGTATGGTATGCCGTTATTTGTCCTTAAAGCTGGTCACTCGGTGCATACTGTTCGGGAAATGATATTGGAAACAGAGCGCTTGCGGATCCGGATCCTGGATCAAGATGAAATGCAAAACATGATCGCGCGAACCAACGATCCGGAATTGAAAAAGGCATACGGGGAAATGCTGCAGGGCAGTCTGGAGCATCCCGCACAGTGGGAATGGTACGCCGCCTGGAACATCGAAGGCAAGGACGGCGAAACGATCGGAGATCTGTGTTTCAAGGGACTTGGAGCAGACGGAAGGGTTGAGATCGGTTACGGTATACTGGAGGAACAGCAAGGCAGGGGATACGCAACAGAGGCAGTCGCCGCCGCGGTAGAATGGGCCCTGGCGCAGCCGGGGGTCACGCGTGTGGAGGCGGAAACCGATCCGGACAACAAGGCATCCCAGAGAGTATTGGAAAAGTGCGGCTTCAAGCCCTCCGGCATCATGGGGGAAGAGGGCCCGCGCTTTTTCAGAACGAGAGCAGAGGCGTTTGCATGAAAAAGGTAAAGATATACGGCACCCTCGGCCCGTCCTGCGCGGATCCGGAAACCCTGCGGCAAATGCTCCGTGAGGGCATGGACGGAATTCGATTGAATCTTTCCCATACGACCCTGGCGGAGGCCTCCGATTTGATCCACGCCTATCACAGCGCTGCCGCTGCCTGCGGCGTTTGTCCGGAGCTTCTGATCGATCTGCAGGGGCCCGAGCTGCGGATCGGGCGGATTGCCGCACCGATTGTCTTAACGGATGGGGAAACGGTCAGCCTGGACGCGATACCGTTTCCGGCCGAGCTGCGGGCCGTGCTGGAGCAATGTCCCTGCGGCCAGGAGATCCTTCTGGACGACGGAAAGCTTCTGCTGGAAAAAACGTCTTCTCCGAAGGCGTCTGCGGTGCAGCTCCGTGTGATCCGCGGCGGCAGATTGGAAAGCCGGAAAAGCGTCGCCGCCCCCGGCTGCGTGATCCCGTCGACGGCCTTGACAGCGCAGGACCGTGAGCAGCTGCGGGCCGCGAAGTCATACGGCGTGACCGGCGTCATGCAGCCGTTTGTGCGCGGAGGGGAAGACCTGCTTGCGCTGCGGCAGTGCATGGAGCAAGCGGGCTGCGGCCAGCTCCGCCTGCTTGCAAAGGTGGAAAATATGGCAGGGGTCGAAAAGCTTCCGGAGCTGCTTCCGTACTGCGATGAAATCGTGATCGCCCGGGGAGATCTGGGCAACTCCATGAACCTGTGGGAGCTTCCTGCCGTGCAAAAGCAGATCGCCCGGCGCTGCCGGGAGGCTGGCCGGGATTTCATGGTGGTGACGCAGATGCTGGATTCCATGATCCGCAATCCCGTTCCAACAAGGGCGGAGGTCAGTGATATCTTCAACGCGGTGTTGGACGGTGCTTCCTCCGTGATGGTGACAGGGGAGACGGCAACGGGCGCACATCCGGTGTGCACGATCCGATACCTTTCCAAAAGCGTTCGCGAGGCGGAGGCGTATCTCCAAGCATCTTCCCGCAGCGTCAAATAAGCGCAAAGAGGAGCCTGCGTGGAGCAGGCTCCTCTCTGACTGCTTGTGATAAAAAGCCGGTTACAGAGCGGCAAATCGCGCAGAACCTGGACCGCGCAGCCAGCGATAAAGCGCGACGTTGGCAACGAAAAAGAGTACCGCAAAGATGCTCATCCAGGCGGTTGCGCCAATGGCTCCGCCAAGCAGGAGATATGCGCCGCCAAAGGCGAAGCTCAGCCCGATGCCGGTGAAGATAACAAAGAAGATCGGCGCGCTTTGCTTGATCGGAATGATTTCATTGGTCCAGCTCAGATTTGGAAGCTTGAGCCCAAGGTAAAGACCGTACTGTGCAAAGAAAACAGCGTTCAAAACCGAAATGATCGGTATCAGGATCCTTTGGATCAGAGCCGTGCCTGCGGGCGCAAGGAGCATCATCACAACGCTGCTAAAAAGCGTGGGGAATGCGATCAGGCTCAGATGCAGCATCAGCTTGGCACGAAGCACCTTCCAGGGCGTGACGGGAAGACACTGAAGCTGCCAGATCGTGCTTCCCTCCAGAGAAACGGAGGGGGTAGAAATATCAACCATTCCGCCCAGCATACAGCAGACGGCGCAGAGGATCACGGGGATCGTACCGGGAACCTGTGCCAGAACAACGGACATCATCAGGATCATCTTTCTGCCTTTGATCAGCATAAACGCTCCGGCGCCCAGCAGGAGCAGCAGGGGCATACCGCAGTTGAGCATATAATTTGCGCTGGTGGTGAAGCGATACCACTCTTTGCGGTACAGGGCATAAGATACGGAGCCCTGTCGGATCTCTTTTTCTTTGTACACCGCACGCTTTGGGGTAGGCGTTGCGGTGCTGATGGAGAGAAAGGTCTTCTTCAGGATCAGCCAGATCAATCCCAAAGCAAGAAGGACAACCCCTGTCCAGCAGGCCATTCCGAGCCAGTTGCCATTGCCGATCAGCCCGAAAATGTAGAGGAAATAGGCGGAGCTGCGGATCTCACCTCCGATACGGATCATGGCTTCCAGCAGATCCTGAACCCGGTCCATGATTCGGAAGTAAACGTAATAGTAGAGCCCGAAAAAGAGCAGGGCGATCAGAACCGTGAGGAAGCTGCGGTTTTTCAGCCGCTGGCTGAGCTTGGCAACCACCCATCCCAGCAGGCAGGACAGTCCTGTAACGATCAAGGAAATCAAGACCACCAGGATCAGACCGCCCAGGAGTCGACTGAAGCTGAAACCGCCCAGGATCAAACCCACCACAACGGAAGGGATCGTGATCAGACCGGAATAGAGCAGACTCATGATGTAGACGCTGAACAGCCGGGAGATGATCACATCGCGGATCGGAATGGGCATGGACAGAAGCAGGTCATTGTCCTTGGCCATGTAAAGCGTAAAGCTGGTGCTGAATACGCTGCCGAAGGTTCCGAAGATGATTGCCGCGCCGCTGCAGATCAGATAGTACAGCCAGTCCAATTCAACGGCCATCAGCTTCTGACACAGGCCTACGGAAAAGAAGGTAAACATTGCGACCAAATAGAGCGCGGCAACGATCATGATGATCATGGTGCTCTTTCCGCTGAGCTTGCCTTTTCCGCCGCTTTTCCCGGTGCGGTTCGGATTTCTTCTCCGGAAGCTGCGGTACAGCGTTTCGGAGACCTGCTTTTTGATCAGAACCTTCAGCATGATTCTCCCTCCAATTCCAGGAAGACTTCTTCAAGAGAGTCGTCTCCCTTGACGTCTTCCATGGTGCCGGAGCGGATCAGCCGACCGTGCTGAATAATGGCAACCTTGTCACAGAGCTTTTCGGCCACCTCCAGAACGTGGGTGGAGAAGAAGATCGCGCCGCCCTGGTCACAGTGTTCACGCATCATCTGCTTGAGCAGGTGCGAGGCCTTCGGGTCCAGGCCGACAAAAGGCTCGTCCATGATGATCAGCCGAGGCTGATGGAGCCACGCGGAAATAATGGCAAGCTTTTGCTTCATGCCGTGGGAGTAGGCGGAGATGGGCTGGGCAAGGTCGTCCGTCAGACCCAGCTGATCGGCCAACTCCCGAATGCGGTCGTTTCTGTCCTTGGCGCTGACGCCGAAGATATCGGCGATAAACAGCAGATACTTGATCCCTGTCATGAAATCGTAGAGATCCGGGTTGTCCGGGATGTAGGCCAGCATCGCCTTACATCCGAGGGGATCGGCCTGCAGGTCTGTTCCGTCGATCGTGATCGTTCCGGAGTCATACTGCAAAATGCCGACCGCGGCTTTCAGCGTCGTGGTTTTTCCTGCGCCGTTGTGTCCGATAAAGCCGTAAATCTCACCGGGAGCAATGTGAATGGAGAGATCGTCGACAGCGAGCTTGTCACCGTAACGCTTGGTGAGATGAGAGATATTCAGCATGGCATTGCCTCCTGTTTTACATTGAGACTGTGTTTGTATGATCTTTCGTCCTTTATTGAAATATTATATTCTTTTTGGGAATAGATTGCAAGATTTTTTTCGTATTCAACTATGTCTTGCATTTATTTGTCCCCTTTGTTATAATCAGTTCAATGAAACAGAAAGGACTCGCGTGGTACAGAGACAATGGACAAGCTTATTTCCCTGCGGGGTGAGATCGACCGGATCGACGAGGCGTTGTGCCGGCTTTTTGAACAGAGAATGGCTGCTTCGGCGGAGATCGCCGCGTGGAAGCGGGAGCACTGCGTTCCGATCCGGGACGCGAAACGGGAGTCGGAGCTTCTGGCGCGGAATCTGGAACGGATCAGTGATCCGGATCTGCGTCCTCACTACAAAACCTTCCAACAGAGCCTGATGGCCTGTTCCCGGGCGTATCAGGCGGAGCTTATCGGGCAGGATCCTGCGGCACTGATGACGGTTTCCACGTCGCAAGGCTCCTATCCGGTCTATCTGCGGCGCGGCGCACTGTCTGAGGCGGCTGATCTGCTCGACTTGCACCGACGCGTGTTTCTGGTTACCGACGATGGCATTCCTCCCGCATACAGCCGCATGCTTGCGGCCCAATGCGGGGAGCTTATCAGTTGCGTGATCCCCCAGGGGGAGGCGAGTAAAACTCTCGCGCAGCTTCACACGCTGCTGCAGCAAATGCTGGACGCCGGCTTGACCCGGTGCGACTGTGTGCTTGCCCTGGGCGGAGGTGTGATCGGGGATCTGGCGGGGCTTGCGGCCGCCCTGTATATGCGCGGGATCGATTTCTACAATGTGCCGACGACCCTGTTGGCCATGCTGGATTCCTCCATCGGCGGAAAGACCGCCGTGGATCTGGGCGGCGTCAAAAACACCGTCGGGACGTTCTGGCAGCCCAAGGCCGTGCTGATCGACCCCGACGTGCTGGCGACCCTCCCGCTCCGCCAGCTTTCGAACGGCCTTGCCGAGGCCGTGAAGATGGCCCTGACCCATGATCCGGAGCTGTTTGCTCGATTTGAGGATTCTACGGGCTGCGGCCCTGTGGAGGATGTGATCGCGGCCTGTCTGGGGATCAAGCGTGCCGTGGTGGAGGCGGACGAACGGGAAGGGAGCCTGCGGCGCGTGCTGAACTTCGGCCACACCCTGGGCCACGGCATCGAGGCCGCCGCTCGAGGCCGACTGCTCCACGGCGAATGCGTCGCGCTTGGAATGCTTCCCATGTGCGCCCCCGCGGTGCGGGAGCGCCTGGTCCCCGCGCTGGAACGCCTGGGGCTTCCAACTTATGTAAACCGTGAAGAGATCGACCCCGAGGCCGTCCTCGCCGCCGTTGTTCACGACAAAAAGGCCGCGGCGGACGGGATCATGACCGTCTTCGTGCCTCGGGTCGGCGCTTATGAATTGCAAGCCGTTTCTCCGCGGGCCCTGCGGGAGCGGCTGGAAACGCTGTATTCCGCTTCTTGACGCGGGATATTATCCTTGCCTGGAGGTGGCAGAGAAATGGGAAATACCGCAGTTCTGTTCGTACACGGGATACAGGGGCAGCCCGCCCAGTTCCGATTTTTGATCGACGCGCTTCCGGCGGGCGTGGAGGTCTGCGCCCCGCTGCTGCCCGGGCACGGGAAGACAGCGGCGGAATTTCACGCGTCACGCTGCTGTGACTGGTTCGCCGCGGTGCGTCGGGAGACCGAGCGGCTGCGGGCCGAAGGAAAACGCATCGTCTACGTGGGGCATTCCATGGGCTGTCTGCTGGGATTGCTCGTTTCCCGGAAGTTGGGCTCGCCCTACGACGGGATGCTCCTGCTCTGCTGCCCCTACCGGCCACGGGTGATCGGCCGGATTGGAGATTGCTTTCACAAGAGGGAAGGGGAGGCGCTGCGGCTGCAGGCGTCCCTGGAGGGCAACAGCGTGCCGGTTCGTAATTTCCGGGATAGCTTTCTCATTCTGCGGCCCTACGGGGATCTGTTTCGCCTGATGGCCGCGGCCCGGCAGATCCCGCCCCGGGTGGGGGAGAAGCTGCGCTTTTTCTTTGCAGGAGACGATGAGGTGGTAAGTGCCTGTTCCATTCGCTATGCAAGGCGTTGGCCCTCGGCGGAAATTCGCGTCCTGAAGGGCTGCGGACATTGCTACTTTACAGACGAGGCAAAGAAAACTCTGCAAAAATCGCTGAACGAACTGATTGAGGCAAAACCATGAACAACAGCTTTGGTACGCATATTATCCTGACCCTTTTCGGGGAGAGCCACGGCCCGGAGATCGGCTGCGTGGTGGACGGGCTGCGGCCAGGTCTGCGGGTGGACGAGGGCGAAATTGCCCATCTGCTTGCCCTGCGTCGCCCCGCCGGACTGATATCCACTGCCCGGGTGGAGCCGGACCCCTTCCGGGTCGTCAGCGGCGTCTGGCAGGGTAGAACCACGGGAACGCCCCTGTGCATTCTGATCCCGAATCAGGAAGCCAAGAGCGAAGATTATGTCAACTTAACGAATACGCCCCGGCCCGGTCATGCGGACTATACGGGCTTCGTCAAATACCGGGGCTTTGCCGATCCCCGGGGCGGCGGCCATTTTTCCGGGCGGCTGACCGCGCCGCTGGTCGCTGCCGGAGCCGTCTTTCTGGCGGCTCTGCGGGAGCGGGGGATCGCGCTGGGAACCCATATTGCCCGCTGTGCCGGCGTTGCGGATCGGCCCTTTGAAACGCTGACCGACGATTTGAAAGCCCTGGAGCGGGCCGACTTCCCCGTGCTGGATCCCGGCAGGGGAGAGGACATGCGCTCTGCGATCCTTGCTGCCGCCCAGGATGGAGACAGCGTGGGCGGTGTCCTGGAAACTGCCGTCACCGGCCTGCCCGCCGGCCTCGGCGCGCCCTGGTTCGATACGGTGGAGGGTCTGCTGTCTCACGCCCTGTTCTCCATTCCCGCTGTGAAGGCCGTGGAGTTCGGCGACGGCTTCGCTCTGGCGGAGCTCCGTGGCTCCCAGGCCAACGATCCCTTCCTCATGGAGGCGGGGCGGGTCGTCACGGAGACAAACCACAACGGCGGCGTCAACGGCGGCATTACCAACGGAATGCCTCTGATTTTCCGAACCGCCGTCAAGCCCACCCCGTCCATCGCAATTCTCCAGCGGACGGTGGATCTGTCCGCCCACATAAACACGGAGATCACTGTGCAGGGCCGCCACGATCCCTGTATCGTCCCCCGGGCCCGCGTGGTACAGGACAGTATCACAGCCTTCGTTCTGCTGGATCTGCTGGAAACGCGGTAGGGGATTGAAGCAAATCATAAAGAAGGGACATTCGCCTGTGTTTTTCATAGGTATCGCTTGTCCGCAGGAGAGATCTATTGTATGAGCGCCTATTATCTGATCGGGGAGCATCTTTCTCACAGTTGTTCCCCGGAGCTTCACCGCTGCTTCGGGCGCTACGACTATGCGCTCAAGGAGCTTGCTCCCGCGGAATTGGGACAATTTCTGAGAGAAAAACAGTTCTCCGGTCTGAACGTCACCATTCCCTATAAGCAGGCTGTGATCCCTTATCTGGATCACCTGGACGCACAAGCCTCCGCCATCGGCGCGGTGAATACCATCGTCAACCGGGACGGTCAGCTCTGGGGCTATAACACCGACCTCGGCGGCATGATGGCCGCCCTCAAAGGAATAGGCTGCGACAGCCTTGCCGGAAGGACCGTTCTGATCCTGGGCACCGGCGGTACCTCCAGAACCGCGCTGGCCGTCTGCAAGGCCCTTGGAGCAGAAAAGGCCCTTCGGGTCAGCCGCAGCGGGAAAGATGGCGCTTTGACCTACGATGAGGCACGGAACCGGTGCCCGGACGCCGCCTGGATCATCAACTGTACCCCTGCTGGTATGTACCCGAACCTGGACGAGCTTCCTTTACCGTTTGAGAAACGCCCCATTTGTCATTCTGAGCGCAGCGAAGAATCCGTTCCCCCATGTCATTCTGAACGTAGCGAAGAATCCGTCCCGTCATGTCATTCTGAGCGCAGCGAAGAATCCGTCCTGCCGTGTCATTCTGAGCGCAGTGAAGAATCCGTCCCCTTCCCCAAGCTGCAAGGCGTCTTCGACTGCATATACAACCCCCTGCGGACCCGCCTCGTGCTGTCAGCGCAGCAGCGCGGCCTGTCGGCAAGCGGCGGCTTGTATATGCTGATGAAGCAGGCAGCCCTGTCCTGTGCGCTGTTCACGGGATACCCTGTGGAGGAAGCTGCTGTGGACGAGATCTGCAGCAAGCTGCGGCAGGCCCGGGAAAACCTGGTTCTGATCGGTATGCCGGGGGCAGGGAAGACCACCCTGGGCCGCCTGCTGGCCCAAAAAACCGGAAAGCCCTTCGTGGATTTGGACGAGGAGATCGTCCGTCGGGCAGGGAGGCCCATCCCCGCCATCTTTGCGGAAGCGGGGGAAGCTGCCTTCCGGGATCTGGAAACCGCCGTGATCCGGGATTGCTCCCAAACGGGCGGAAAGGTGATCGCCACCGGCGGCGGGGCCGTCCTGTGGGCGGAGAATCTGCTGCGTCTGCGGCAAAACGGGCGTCTCTTCTTCCTGGACCGCCCGTTGGAAGCCTTGCGGCCTACTGCGGACCGTCCGCTGGGAGACAGCGAAGAAAAACTGCGTGCGCTGTACGCTGCGCGCTATCCCTACTACGTCGCGGCGGCAGATCATGTGATCCCAAACCGAGAAGACACAGACAAAGCGCTTCAGGCGATCCTGGAACTATTGTAGCGCGGGCGACCCGCCCGCAAAACGCGCCTCGCTTCTCCGAAAGTGTCCGACGCTTAAACCGAGAGGTCGATGAACATGAAGCTATTGATTCTGAACGGCCCGAATCTCAATCTGTTAGGGATCCGGGAACCGGAAATTTACGGAAAACAGACATATAACGATTTATGTAAACTAATTGAAGCCCACGCCGAAAAGCTCTGCGTGGAGGTCGAGATACGCCAGACCAACCACGAGGGGGTGCTGGTGGATTGGATCCAGGAGGCGCAGGGCAGCTTCGACGGCATCGTGCTGAATCCCGCAGCCTATACGCACACATCGATCGCGCTGTTGGACGCCCTTCTTGCAGTTGGTGTTCCAACGGTTGAAGTCCATATTTCCGATCCCATGAAGCGGGAATCCTTTCGGCAAATCAGCTACCTTCGGGAGGCCTGCGTGAAGACCATCTCAGGACATGGGCTGCAGGGCTATCTGGAAGCCATGGACTATTTGAAAGAACAGGAGCGTTATTCATGATACTGATGATCAAGCAATCCCAGGCAAGCGGAACTGTGACAGCGCCTCCCTCGAAGAGCATGGCGCACCGACAGCTGATCGCTGCTGCGCTGTGCAAAGAATCCCGTGCCGTGGATAACCTGGATTTGTCGGAAGATATATTGGCTACCGTTAATTGCCTGCGTGCTCTTGGCGCGACTGTTGAATATTCGGAGAAAAAAGACTCGTCCGGCAGACCGCCCTATGGATCGGAAGGTTTGTCGCTGGTCACCCTTGGCGGCCTGGATCCCTTTGCTATGGGAGATCCGGTTACGCTTCCGTGCGGGGACTCCGCCAGTACGCTGCGTTTTCTGCTGCCCATTGCGCTGCTTTCCGGGCGGGAAGTCACCTTTACCGGTTCTGCAAGGCTTTTGGAGCGCCCCTTGGAGCCCTACGAGCGCATCTGCGCCAGACAGCGGCTGTTCTATGATCGGCAATCGGACCACATCACGGTGCGCGGACCGCTGCGGCCGGATGAATTCGAGGTACAGGGAAATCTAAGCAGTCAGTTTGTCACAGGACTGTTTTATGCCCTCCCGTTTCTCAGTGAGCCCAGCCGCGTTTCAATCCTGCCCCCTGTGGAAAGCAGACCATATATTGATATGACCCTTGCCGTGCTCAGAAACTATGGCATTCGGATCGTGGGCGTAGGGAATGACCGCTATCATATTCCCGCCAAGCAAAAATACCGTCCCCATCCTGTGCAGGTGGAGGGGGATTGGACGAACGCGGCCTATCTGCAGGCCTTGAATTTCCTGGGAGGCAACATTCGGATCCGCGGTCTCGACGAGCTGAGCCCCCAGGGAGATAAGGTTTTCTCCTCCTATTTACAGGCGCTGAAAGGGAAAAAGCCAACGCTGACGGTCTCGGATACGCCGGATCTGGCGCCGATCCTCATGGCCCTTGCCGCGGCCGGACACGGCGTCGTTCTGGAGGGGACGGGACGGCTGCAATATAAGGAATCCGACCGCGGCGCCGCAATGGCCCAGGAGCTGGCCAAATTCGGCATTCAAACAGTTGTGGACGACAATCGGATCTGGGTGGAGAACGGCGTGCTGCAGACGCCAGCGGAACCGCTGGACAGCCACGGAGATCATCGCATTGCTATGGCATTGACGGTACTGCTGACCCTTGTGGGCGGAGAGCTCCGGGACGCCGAGGTGGTGGAAAAGAGCTGGCCGAACTTCTATGACGTGCTACAGTCCCTTGGAATTTTGCTGGAAGAAAAACAGGAAGCGCCGACGCTCCCGGCGGCAAACCCTGCAGAGGAATGAGCTATGGGACACGCAATGGATCTGGAATTTGAGCGCAAGCTGACGATTCCAATGGAAACGAAGCAGCTCTTCCCCGTGACGGAGGAGTTGGAGCCGATCGTAGAAGAACGTGCGGAGACTCTCCGCGCCATATTTGAGGGCAGGGATGAACGCTGCCTGCTGATCATCGGCCCATGCTCCGCTGACAACGCGGAAAGTGTGATCGACTATCTCTCCCGGCTGCGAAAGCTCCAGGAATCGGTCAAAGACAAAATATTTATTGTGCCCCGCGTTTTCTCCAATAAACCACGCACAAATGGGGAAGGCTACATGGGCCTTGTCCACCAGCCGGACGCGGCGGGGCGTCCCGATCCCTTTAAGGGTATCATCGCGGTACGTTCGCTCCATCTGCGCGCTTTGCGGGAAACCGGGTTTACCTGCGCCGATGAGCTGCTGTATCCGGAGAATCACCGGTATTTGGACGACCTGCTGGCCTATGTCACAGTCGGCGCCCGTTCTGTGGAAGACCAGCAGCACCGCTTGACCGCATCGGGCCTCGGCATTCCCGTGGGAATGAAAAACCCGACCCACGGCGACTTGAACGTAATGCTGAATGCGATCCACGCGGCACAAACGGGACACAGCTTTATCTATCGCGGCTGGGCGGTCCACTCCAAGGGTAATCCGCTGGCCCACGCAGTCCTGCGCGGCAGAACGGAGGCAGGAAAGAGCGTTCCCAATTACAAGTATGACGATTTGCGGATGCTGGCTGATCGCTATCTGGCCTCCGGAGCACAGAATCCCGCAATTCTGATCGATACAAGCCACGCCAACTCCGGCAAGGATCCCTTCCGCCAAATCGAAGTGATCCGTGACGTGATCCGAAGCCGCCGTAAAGACGCGGAATTATCTGATTTAGTTAAGGGCTTTCTGATTGAGAGCTATCTTGTTGACGGCTGCCAGGCGCCTGGCGGCGTCGTTTACGGCCAGTCCATCACCGACCCCTGCCTGGGTTGGGAGAAGACAGAACGGCTGGTTTATGAAATTGCCGAAAATGTGGTTTTTGCATAAGAAAAATGGTCTCCGGCCAAAAGCCGAAGACCATTTTTGTCATTATTGTAGCTCAGAAGGGCATCTCGCCGTCGTCCTCATCGAACTCGAACTCCAGAAGCTCTCCACACTTGGAGCAGGGCTTGGAGCCTTCCAGGAGATCCTTCTCGGTGAACTGATGAACCTCGCCACACTTGGGGCATGTGACCTCATAGACGGCATCCTCGCCGTAATCGTAGTCGTCGCCCAAATCGAAGTCGTCATCGTCGTCGTAGTCCATATAGTCGTCATCATCGTCGTCATCGTCTTCGTCCATCAGGTACTCGTCGATGGCGTCCAGATTTTCTTCGATCTCGTCCAGTTCATCGGAGACGGCAATGGCGTTGTCTTCCAGGTCGTCGATCGAAACGGCCATGTCCTGAAGCAGGTCCACCACGGCCTTCAGCAGGCGGTTTTCATCCTTTTCCGTGTCAAGCTTGATGCCATCCATCAGGCCCTTCAAATATGCTGCTTTTTCTGCAAGTGTCATGGTGTTATGCTCCTTTCATGTCGAGAAAGTGAAATGGTAACTGTAATTGCCGATTCTCAATCCGGGATCAGCCCTTGGCGCGGCCCATGTATTCGCCGGTACGGGTGTCGATCTGGATCACGTCGCCCTCGTTGATGAACAGGGGGATCTTGACCTCAGCGCCGGTCTCCAGAGTGCCGGGCTTCAGGGTGTTGGTGGCGGTGTTGCCGGCCAGACCGGGCTCCGTGTGGGTGACTTCCAGGAACACGAAGTTGGGGCACTCCACGCCGAACACGTTGCCCTTGTAGGACAGGAGAGTGCACTCCTCGTTCTCCTTGACGAACTTGAAGGCGTCGGGCAGGACGTCCTTGCCCAGAGGAACCATGTCGAAGGTCTCGCTGTCCATAAAGTAGTACAGATCGCCGTCGTTGTAGGAATAGGCCATCTTCTTGCGCTCCACGAAAGCTTCCTCAAACTTTGCGGTGGGGTTGAAGGAGGTTTCGGTCACGCCGCCGGTGATGATGTTCTTCATCTTGGTGCGAACGAAAGCCGCGCCCTTGCCGGGCTTGACGTGCTGGAATTCGACGACCTGATAAATCTTGCCGTCCATCTCAAAGGTTTTGCCGTTTCTGAAATCACTGGCGGTAATGGTTGCCATATATGTTTCCTCCAAAACTGTAAAAAATACGTATTTCTGCCTTACCGGCAATTTTACTGACCCATTATACTACATACCGGAAAAGAATGCAAGATTTTTTTTACGCCTCGATAACGATCAGTTCCTTGGGGGAGTGGGCCAGATCCTCTACGCCGTCTTCCTTAATGATGACGCAGTCCTCGATCCGGACGCCGAACTTGCCGGGGATATAGATGCCGGGCTCCGCAGAGCTGACGCAGCCGGCGGGCATGGGCTTATCGTTGGAGGGGTTGCAGTTGGGGGACTCATGAACCAGCAGACCCAGGCAGTGACCGTAGCCGTGGCCGAAATAATCGCCGTAGCCCGCGTCTGCGATGACCTTCCGGGCAGCGCCGTCGATGGCCTGGCCGGTAACGCCGGCCTTGGTGATGGAAATGCCGGTGAGCTGTGCCTTTAGAACGGTCTCATAGACCTTCTTCATCTCGTCGGTGGCATAGCCCAGAGCGACTGTACGGGTCATGTCGGAGCAGTAGTCCTTGTAGACCACGCCGAAGTCCATGGTGATGAAGTCGCCCTTCTGCAGCTTCCGCTCGCCGGGGACGCCGTGGGGCATGGAGGTGTTGGGACCGGAGACTACGATGGGGGCGAAGGACAGGCCTTCGGCGCCGAACTTGTACAGGCAGTAGATCAGCTCCGCGCAGAGCTCTTTTTCGGTCATGCCGACCTTGATCCGCTTGCAGACCTCGGTAAAGGCCTTGTCGGTGATGACCTGAGCTTCCCGCATCCGCTGGAGTTCGTATTCCTCCTTCACCACACGGAAGGCGTTGATATCCTGCTGGCAGGGAACCAGCTTGACGTTCAGCTTGCTCTCATAGCTGCGGAACTCGGCTACGGTCAGGAAGTCCTCCTCAAAGCCCAGCGTGGAGAGGCCGAACTCAGCGATCGCCTCGTTGAGCTGCTTGATATAACCGTTGTCCTTGCTGACCATGCGGACGTCGAAGCCCTTGAGGTTCTTTTCCGCGGTCTCGATGTAGCGGGAGTCCGTGTAGTAGCGGCAGCCCTTCTTGGAGACGATGGCAACGCCCTCGTCCACGTTGAATTCCGCGCAGTACTTGCGGGAGATGGGGCTGGTCAAGAGCAGACCGTCATAGCAGCCTTTGTCCAGCAGAGAGAGATACTTTTCCAGATTTTTCATTTTGTGATCCTCCTATTATTTGCAAGATAAATGAATGGCTGCTCCGCCACATGGCGAAGCTTCAGCCAAATGTTGTGCAGATGTATGGGCTTGACCAGAATGGAAGTGGCCCCGGCACAGTTGGCGCCGAGGACGTCCGTAAAGATCTGGTCGCCGACCAGGGCCGCGTGGGAAGGACTGACGTCAAACTGACGCAGGCATTGATGGATGCCCCGGCCTGTGGGTTTCCTGGAGTGAGTGATGCACACGATGTCATGCTCCCTGCAAAAACCGGCGGCCTTATCCTTTTTACTGTTGGAAACGACGCAAAGCCAGATCCCCTCGCGTTTCATCTCATCGATCCAGGACAGCAGCTCTTCTGTGGGGACGCGGGAGGTGTAGGGGAGCATGGTATTGTCGAAATCCAGCATTAAAAGCTCGATTCCCCGCTGGCGCAGAAACTCCGCAGTGATATCCGTCAGCTTGCAAAAAATCAGTTTCGGCAGCAGGGAAATGGGCATGAACGTTACACCGCTTTCATATCATGTATCGGGTTAGCATCGGTTTCCCCGATATTATATCACTAAATATAGGTAATGTCCATGAAAACTTGCATATATTTTGCGGAAAATCAAAAAAATCTCCATGAATCATCAATTTTATTGCCCGGATTTGGGTTCACCAAAGCAGGGCAGTGGAGAAGTATCCCCATACCGGTCGATGTGATCGGCATTCTGATCGACGACCGTTTCCTGCCGTGCCGGGAAGGGATAACGACGGCCATCCGGGCACTGCGAGATTGGAACGGGATGATCATTCTGGACTTCGAACACCCCCGCACCGATTTGCTGGCGATGCTCGCCAAAGGCCTGCGCGGAAAAAGCCTGGTGCTGCCTCCGACCTATGTCGACTGCTTCCATGAAGCTGTGCTGATCGGCCCCTGGCGTGGGGAGTGTGGCTTTTCCCGCTGGCTTTCCCGCTTGAAAGCGCAATATGGCAGGGTTTTTCTGGATGCTGCGCCGCTGCGGATGCAGTGCTTTCCCGGCGGGTGCAGGCGGCCCTGGAACCGGCCACTGCCGGATCGCGGCTACCCCTGTCCTGCCCTGGGCTGTCTCCACCGCCGCTTGCCCGACGGTTCCATCCTGTTTTGGGACAGCAGGCAGACCCTTTCCGCCCGTCTGACTGACGCGGCCGTTCCCCAGATCCAATTCAGCGTCGACTGGGACACCCTTCCGGACATCCCGACGGAATAAACGCAGCTCTGGGGGCTGTGAAGAAAAGGAGTGAAAGCCACTCCCGGACTTCACAGTCCCTTGTTTTTGCGGGATTCGGCAGGATTTGAAGATGAAAACAGCTGGAATGGGCACACTACCCCTACCCCAGGAAGCGGCGGGTGTGGAAAACTACGCAGCTTGCTGGAGCTTCATCTGTTTGTTATAGAATTTGTATAGGTTGTGCCCAATAGAGACAAGATAAAGCTCCAATTGGACAGAATCCAACCCTCTTCGGACAATGCG
>JAEEGF012315450.1_pt1 | contig 28216 bp, 21 predicted proteins | sample 9134171 | NCBI WGS metagenome assembly JAEEGF01 (sample SAMN16246542, study PRJNA631951) | gut metagenome | biome: gut microbiome; feature: rumen; material: AP-attached | host: Bos | place: Iran: Karaj | collected 2018-10 | reverse complement strand
GAACGTTCACCTGACGGGCGAGCAGGACGTGCTCACGGGTCTGAGGCATAGGACCGTCAGTAGCAGCAACAACGAGGATAGCACCGTCCATCTGGGCAGCACCAGTTACCATGTTCTTCACATAGTCGGCGTGTCCCGGGCAGTCAACGTGAGCATAGTGACGCTTCTCGGTCTCGTACTCAACGTGAGCGGTGTTAATAGTAATACCACGCTCCTTCTCCTCAGGAGCATTGTCGATCTGGTCGAAAGACTTGATCTTACCCTCGTTACCAGACACGCGCTTCGAGAGCACGAGCGTGATAGCGGCGGTCAGAGTAGTCTTACCATGGTCAACGTGACCGATGGTTCCGATGTTCACGTGCGGTTTGGTACGCACAAAGGTTTCTTTTGCCATAGCTTTTGTTTGTCTATTTGAATTATTACTGAATAATCTGTTTTTCTTCGGGATTGTCTGTCTTAACCCAGGCCGAAGTAGAGCTGTAACTGAGAGTTGAACTCAGGACCTCTTCCTTACCAAGGAAGTGCTCTACCACTGAGCTATTACAGCAAGACGTGAGCGGAAAACGGGGCTCAAACCCGCGACCCCCAGCTTGGAAGGCTAGTGCTCTATCAACTGAGCTATTTCCGCGTTTCCGCAAAAGGGGCTTGTTCGGATAGCCTTATTGAAGAATTTCAAGTACTGGCCTCACCGAATTCGCCGCTACTTTTTAGGAGTGGGTGGTGATGGATTCGAACCACCGAAGTCGAAAGACAACAGATTTACAGTCTGCCCCATTTGGCCACTCTGGAAACCACCCAATGTTTAGTGTTTACTTTCTGTCCCTTTGGTCTCGCCTCGCTAAGGGAGAGCCTCTTGTCGGATTCGAACCAACGACCCCGAGATTACAAATCACGTGCTCTGGCCAACTGAGCTAAAGAGGCAAATCCTTGCAGCCGTCAGGCGTCGCAATTTTAGGACGTGTCGTAAAACGGCTGCAAAGATAATACTTATTTTTGAATCACCAAAATTTTTTCGACTTTTTTTTATTGATTTCTCAATTTTTCCTTGAATTTCGTCAGTTGGACCTTCATTGCGTCCACACATTGGTCGATTCCTTCCTCAAAAGTGTCACATGTCTTCTCAACGAAGAGTGTCGTCCCGGGAACGTTCACGGAGAGGCTTGTCTCCTTGTTCATCGCCGTGGCGGGCTTCACCACCTTCAGCTGTACTTCTGCCGACTTGATGTCCTCAAACGTCTTTTCCAGTTTGCCGACCTTCTTGTCTACGAATGCCTGCAGTTTGTCTGTGGCATCGAACTTGATAGCTTGAATTTTGATTTCCATAATTACCTCCTATTTTTAATAAGGTTAGTATTAAGTATATTCGTTTGATCGCTTCATCGCCCTATCGTTTTCACGATATTTCGCTTTCACGATGTTTCTTTCTCATTTCACACTTCCCTGGGGTGAGCTTTGGCGTAAGCGCGCCGCAGCTGTTCGAAGGTGGTGTGTGTGTAAATCTCGGTCGTCGAGAGTTTCGAGTGGCCGAGCAGTTTCTTCACGCTCTCTATGCCAGCCTCGTTGTTGAGCATTGCGGTGGCGAAGGTATGGCGCAGCACGTGAGGCGAGCGCTTCTTCATCGTGGTCACCCGCGAGAGGTGATGCTGGACAATCTGGCGAACCTGCTGGCTGGTCATCCGTTGGCCATCGTCGCCGACAAAGAACGCCTGGCTGTCGCTCGGAGTCTCGGCATCGCGACGCTCAGTGTAGAGGCGCAAGACCTTCTGCAGTTCGCTGCCGAAAGGAATGAGGCGTTCCTTGTTGCCCTTGCCCCTTACCTTGAGTTGCCGTGCCGCAAGGTCGACCGATGCGTCGTCGAGGCCAGTGAGTTCAGAGAGACGGATGCCCGTGGAGTAGAACATTAATATAATAGTACGCGCGCGAAGGTCGTCCATCTCGTCAGTCCACATGTCATCAGCCAGCAGACGGTCCATCTCACTCTCACGCAGATACTGCGGTAGCAGCTTCTTCCCCTTCGGCCCCTTGAGCCCATGGGCGGGATCGCGCTCCACGATACCTCTGGATAAGGCAAAACGATAAAGGGAACGCACCGCGCTCAATCTTCTATTGATCGAGGTGGCAGTGTTTCCTTTATCCATCATACTCTCCATCCAGCTGCGGATGACGTCCGAGTCTACCGACTCCCACGAGAGCTGATCATCCAAATTCTTGAAGAAAGCCTCAAACGACCTCAAGTCGTCACCATAGGCTTTCACCGTACGTTCAGAGCGGTTGCGCTCATATTGCAGGTAGCTCAAAAACTGGTCAATCGTCATAGTTGCCACGGGGTTTTCCGTTATTTGGCAACTAAGTTACGAACTTTTTTCCGAACCACCAAATTTTCGGGGAAATATTTTAGATTTCCTCGTTCTGACGCAACTTCTGCACGTAGATGGCGTGCTCCATCTTCAGGCGCTTCAGCACAGAGGGCTTGTTGTACTGCTGACGGCGGCGGAGTTCCTTCACCACGCCGGTCTTCTCGTACTTTCTCTTGAACTTCTTCAGTGCTCTTTCGATGTTTTCGCCTTCTTTTACAGGTACAATAATCATGTTTACTACTTTTGATTTTAAGTTGTTATACTATTTGTTTTAATTCGTTCAACACTACCACTCTCGGGCCTTCATAGAGCCGTTTCCGGCTAGCAGACACGAAAAGCGGATGCAAAGGTACAGCAATTTTTCGAATCTGCCAAATTTTTCTGCGAATTTTCATTCCAGAGGGCGAAAAAATATATTATTTGACAAAGAATGATTCCTGCTCATTTGTGTAATTTGTGTTCGATGTTATCCCATAAAAAGGTTTATGCGCGTTTTGACCTCACATACTCCAGAAATCTTCCGGAATGCCTTTGTACAAAGGAATTGAGACACGGGAGGTCACAACGAGGAACCTCACGTCAACCTCCCGTTTTTCATTACATACAAAACTAGGAAAATAAGGGATTTTGCGCTCTGATTAGGAACGCCCCCAAGACGAGAGGTTGGCGGGAGGTGTGACGGGATGTTACAAAAATTGCAAGTGCTTGATACAGAAGTAGTTAAGAGCAAAATGGGTGTATGTGAGGTCAAAATGAGAAAGAACTATCTTTTCGAAGACGGGAATGAATGCTTTCGGAGACTGAGAGCTATGCTTTCGAACACGCAAAGCAATGCTTTTGAAGGTCAAGAGCATAGCTTCGGACCTCCAAAAGCAATGCTCTAGACGGCTGAGAGCAATGCTCTGGATGACAGAGAGCAAAGCTCTGGAAGCTAAGGAGCATAGCTCTGGATGGTAAGGAGCATAGCTCTTCATTGATGAGAATGATATGAGAAAAAGACGAGAAGGGATAACGATCAGAACCCAATAAAAATGAAATTATGCACAAAGTTTCTTATTTCTCACCGATATTGATGAGAATTGAGTAATTTTGCAAAATCAATATGAATGAAGTCAATATGGGCAAGATCATAGTAGCCATCGATTCGTTCAAAGGTTGCCTGACATCTATAGAGGCTAATCGGGCAGCGGTAGAAGGTATTCTCGCAAGAATGCCTGAGGCTGAGGTATTGCCGATTCCGGTCAGCGATGGTGGTGAAGGTTGGCTGGAGGCGTTTAGGAGCCCCACCCCAGCTCTCCCCAGTAGGGAGGGAAGCCCTACCCCGGCCCTCCCCAGTAGGGAGGGAAGCCCTACCCCGACCCTCCCCAGCAGGGAGGGAGTCCTTGTGGAGGTGGATGTGAGAGATCCGCTCATGCGACACATCGTAGCACCATATTTGGTGCTGGGCGATACGGCTGTGATTGAGATGGCCAAGGCAAGTGGGCTAATGTTGCTCAGCGAAGAAGAGCGTAATCCGATGATAGCAACCAGCTACGGCACCGGTCAACTTGTGGCTGATGCCGTTCGCCGAGGATGCAGACATATTATCGTTGGACTTGGCGGAAGTGCGACGAGCGATTGCGGGATAGGAATGCTCCGTGCCATCATCGACAACTTTGCCAAGCACGGATCATGGGATGATGTGCACGAGCTCGATGCCGTTCGCTTCACGATTGCAACCGATGTCACCAATCCTTTGTGTGGAGAGAACGGAGCCGCTCATGTGTTTGCCCCACAAAAGGGGGCCACGCAGGAAGTGGTCCAGTTGCTCGATGCCCGTGCCAAGCGATTTGCCGAAGTCTCTGCCAGACACTTCGGCTACGATTGTCAGAATGAGCCTGGTGCAGGAGCCGCAGGCGGACTTGGCTATGCGTTCTTGCAATATATGAATGCAGAACGTCAGTCGGGCATCGACCTCCTGCTCGACACGATTGGGTTCGACAGACTGTTGGACGATGCTTCCCTCGTCGTCACAGGCGAAGGAGCCTCCGACCGACAAACGCTGATGGGCAAGGTTCCTTATGGAATCCTGCAACGTGCCAAGGCGCATCAGGTGCCCGTTGCCCTGATAGCAGGTCGCATTGAAGACCGCCAAGAGCTACTCCACGCCGGCTTCTCGCAAGTGTTGTGCATCAACCCACCAGACTTGCCCGCCGAAGAAGCCATGAAGCCAAAAACGGCGAAAAGGAACATTTTCGATACAATGCAGCTTCTTACATTTTCTTAGAAGCCTGCATCAGAAGGCGGATGGCAAGAAACTCCAGGCCGCCTATTTATTCAGTTTGTTCCAGATCCACAGAACTACTACGGCACCGATCACGGCTGTACCGATGTTACTGAACCAGCTGGGTTGCCAAGAGATACCGAGCAGTCCCAGCAACCAGTTGCCGACGACACCGCCTACGAGTCCGAGGAACAGATCGATCCAGCAGCCTTTGCCTTCGCCGCCGGTAAGTTTAGCGGCGATGAAGCCAGCCAAGATTCCAGTGATAATTGCTTCAATCATAATTACTTCAATTTTTAAACTATATTCTATCAGTTATTGTGAAGACAACAAGAACAACTTGGAACAACATGTAGTTGTTGATGGTTCTTTCTCCGCGTCGCTACGAAAGCGGCAGAGCCGAGCGGTCTATGTTGTCTTTGGAAATATTATATGCCAGGGTGTTCTCTTACAGCGCCCGACATGCATTGCGGAGCCATGTCTGATGATCTTCATCGAGATAGGGCGAGAGGGTGTCGTAGACACGCTGGTGATAGGCGTTGAGCCAGCTGATTTCCTCGGGCAGCATCTCTTCGACGATGATAGGAGTGAGGTCGATGGGACATAGCGTGAGGGGATCGAACTGCAGGAACGGACCGAACTCGCCTTCCATGTATGGTGTGACAAGTAATGTGTTCTCGATGCGCACGCCAAAGCGACCGGGCAGATAGATACCGGGCTCGTCGGTAACGGTCATGCCCTCGACGAACGGCGCCGGTTTCCACTCCATACGGAACTGGTGAGGACCTTCGTGAACATTCAGGTACTGCCCTACCCCATGACCAGTGCCATGCAGGTAATTCAAGCCTTCGCGCCACATGTACTGACGGGCAAGCACATCCATCTGCGTGCCGGCAGCACCACGCGGGAAGATGCAACGCGAGAGCTGGATGTGGCCGCGTAGAACAAGTGTATAGATGTGTCGCTGTTCGTCGGTGATGGGACCAACAGCAATGGTACGAGTGATATCGGTGGTGCCATCGAGATACTGCGCACCGCTATCGAGCAACAGCAATCCCTTGGGAAGCACAGGGATATCGGTCTCCGGTGTAGCCTCATAATGAATGATGGCACCATGCTGTTCGTAGCCGCAGATGGTATCGAACGAGATGTCGCGGAATCCCTCCTGCTCGGCACGCAGGGCTGTGAGTTTCTTGTCAAGCGAGATCTCAGTCTCGCCTCCAGCCTCAACAGCAGGCTGCAGCCACTTCAGAAACTTCACCATCGCCACGCCATCCTTGATCATCGCGCGGCGAAACCCCTCAATCTCCGTAGGGTTTTTGATGGTCTTCATCGTTGCGATGGGCGAGGCGCCGCGCACGATTTCGCGCTGCACAGCCTTCATCAGCGTGTAACTCGTCTCGTGGGGATCGAGCAGGATGTTATACTCGAAGTAGTCGTGCAGGCCGCGAGCCACGTTCTGATAGTCGTCGACATCAACGCCGCAGTCGTGCAAGTAAGCCTGAATGTCGGCTGGCAACTTCACCTTATTAATATATAAGGTAGTGCGCGCCTGCGAGATGAGCAGATAGGAGACGAAAACTGGGTTGCAATGCACATCGCTTCCACGGAGGTTGAGCGTCCAGGCGATATCGTCGAGGGCAGAAACAAGCATGCCGTCGGCGTGCTGCTTGCGCAGGGCCTCACGGATGCGGCGCAGCTTCGAAGGCGTTTCCTCACCTGCATACTTCAGCGGATGAATTTCCACGGGATTCATGGGGATGGCAGGACGGTCGTTCCAGATGAAACGCAGCGGGTCGTAGTTGGTGCGCAGCGTCAGTCCACCCTCCTTTCGCAGGTCGGCGATGAGTTCTTCGATGAAAGCTGCCGAGTTCGTCATTCCATCGGCCGCGACCTCCTTCGAGCGGCTGTTGCGGAGTTCCTGGCCAAGCCATTCGGGAATCGTTGGCGTGCCGGGCATCTTCAACTTCATCAGCTGAAACTCCGTGCCCCGCAACTGCTCTTCTGCTGCAAGGAAGTAACGGGAGTCGGTCCAGAGGGCAGCACTCGTCATCGTGACGACAGCCGTGCCTGCCGAACCGTTGAAACCACTGATCCACTCGCGTCCTTTCCAATGGTCGGGCACGTATTCACCGTTATGCGGGTCGGTGCTGGTAAAGATGTAGGCAGCCAGGCTTTCGCGCTGCATCTCCGTGCGCAGCGCCTGAATTCGTTCGTTAATAGTCATATTCAATATTGATTAGATTTCTTGAAAATCGCCATTCACATGGTCTATCTTTGCTACGGCATGCCCATACTGATAAGCATAGCCGACATACAGCAATGAATAGCAGAGATAAGCCACTAAACATGTGCAGAAACTGAGCACACCCATCATGATGCTGAATCCCATGGAGTCCACAAAACTCTCGCCACCGCCATCGGCAAAGAAGCTGATCTTGGCAAGCAAGGCGATGGTATATGGCATCGAGAAAACAGTTACGATCATTCCAACAATGATGCCCAGCACGATAGCGACGCCTATGATTCCCCACCACGTGCGCATACCCAGTCGGAACGACTTCTTAAGCGCACCCATCACCGAGATATTGTCCTCAAAAAGATAGATGGGCGTAGCCAATGCAAAGGGAACCATAAGGATGAAGAGCAACACCGTCAGCAAGAAGATCGCCACAAACCCTATGCCCATGTTCAGGCCAGAGGAGGCAAGGTATGCCACCAAAGCACCGAAAGCCGCTACGATAACAATGGCCAAGACGGTAACCGTCGCCACCAGTATCAAGTTCCTCTTCAGCAACTTCGTAAACACGGGTTTAATCTCTGCCCACGTAAGGCCGCGCAATCGCTGTTCACGCTCGGCATAGATGCGCATCAGACCATAGATCAATGCCGGCAAGACCGCCGCTATCAGCAAAGCCACCAATAGGAGGGCGACATACCAGAAGAAGAACACCGACAGATTGTCGAACGACGGTTGTCCTGCCTGCTGGCTCATGCTTATCACCGCATTCAGATAACGACTCGACACCAGCGCTAACAATAGCGCCAAGGGCAACAGCACGCAGGTTGTCCACTTCAACATGGGCTTAAGGTTCTCGCCGACAAACGAGAACGTGTCACCGATTTTCTCGCCAAACAGGCGCACCTTGTACAAAGGGATTCTTTGTCTTTCTGTATTCATATCCATCAAGTTATGATTCGTATTCCATTTTCAATGCAAAAATAAGAAAAATCTGCCAAATGCCACTCCGTTTTAGAATAAATAACATTTCACGGCGAAAAAACTGGAAACTAGAAACTATAAACTAGAATCTTTTTCGTAATTTTGCAGTCGAAAGCATGGAGCAAGAGCAGCACCTGTCAAGACCGATGTCTACATTCTGCACTCCTGCCTCCTATACTCCTAATCAATAATAACTTATCATTCAATAAAACTAGTAAAACATGGCATTTTTAACTAACGACAAACTCGTCATCGTCGGCGCAGCCGGCATGATCGGATCAAACATGGCCCAGTCGGCTCTGATGATGGGCCTCACCAGCAACCTGTGTCTCTACGACGTGTTCTCACCCGAAGGCGTGGCAGAGGAAATGCGCCAGAGCGGCTTCGACGAAGCCACCATCACCGCTACCACCGATGCCGAAGAGGCATTCCGCGGTGCTAAGTACATCATCTCCTCTGGCGGTGCTCCCCGTAAGGAAGGCATGACGCGTGAGGACCTGCTCGCCGGCAACTGCAAGATTGCTGAGGAGCTGGGTAAGAACATCCAGAAGTTCTGCCCCGACGTGAAGCACGTCGTCATCATCTTCAACCCCGCCGACCTCACCGGTCTCGTCACGCTGCTCTATAGCGGACTGAAACCCTCACAGGTAACAACCCTCGCTGGCCTCGACACCACTCGTCTGCAGAGCGCACTCGCTAAGAAGTTCGGTGTGAAGCAGAGCGAGATCAAGGGCTGCGCCACCTATGGTGGTCACGGCGAGCAGATGGCAGTGTTCGGCTCTCACGTGGAGATTGCCGGTCGCAAGCTCATCGACATCATCGGTACACCTGAGTTCCCCGCAGAGGAGTGGGAGCAGATGAAGAAGGACGTCACCCAGGGTGGTGCCGCTATCATCAAGCTGCGTGGCCGTTCCAGCTTCCAGAGCCCGTCTTATCTCTCTGTTGAGATGATTCGTTCGGCTATGGGTGGTGAGCCTTTCCGTTTCCCCGTCGGAACCTATGTGAAGACTGACAAGTACGACCATATCATGATGGCAATGAAGACCACCCTCGACGCTACGGGTGCTCACTTCGAAGTTCCGCAGGGTCTGCCTGAGGAGAACGCCAAACTCGATGCCAGCTATGAGCACCTCTGCAAGATGCGCGACGAACTCGTGACGTTGAACATCGTACCGCCCATCGCTGAGTGGTCGAAGATCAACCCGAACCTGTAATCAATTAATAATTCATAATTGATCATTAAAAAATGCCGTGCAACTCGTTTGAGTGCACGGCATTTTTTGTTTTTACTTGAATTACCGAAATAAAATTACCGAAAAATAATAATTGATATAAATCTCATAAGCAAATTCCCTCTCCTGGAAAGCATAGAGTTTGTGATACAAAAGCAATGCTTTGGTGTGTGGAAAGCATTGAGTTTGTGTTGCGGGAGCAATGAGTTTATGATGCGGGAGCATTGACCTTGTTCAGTAAATTAACTTAATTTGTGCAGTAAATTAACTTAATTTGCGCGGTAAATTAACTTATTTTACTTGGTAAATTAACTTAATTTGCTGAATAAATTAAGTTAATTTACTTTTCAATTTAAGTTAATTCATGAAATGGGAGCATTGCTGACGGTTCACGAGACGATTGCTATAGATAAACAAAAGCAATGCTCTCTGCTATACAGAGCACTGCTTTACTTTGAGAAAAACAAAAAGGAAATGATATAGAATTTGACCAAAATATGAACGCTGCGTCAGCCCCAAAGGGGCGGTAAGATTACAGGCAGGCGGTGGAGTGCATAGCACGGAACCCCTGCTTATTGTGTCAACAACAAATCAAACCCCGAAGGGGTGACAGAAATTCTGTCGGGCCTTCGGCACTTTTTTCTTTGTTGCATCTTTAGCAGGGGTTCCGTGCTACGCACTTCACCACCTGCCTAAATTCTTTCGCACTTTCAGCGCTCCATTAGGTCAACTCCTATATCATCCCCCCAAAAAAAGTTGTCCCTTGTTGTTTGGGTTGTCTTTTTAAAAAACAAATGGTGTTATTTAAAACAACTCAAACAACAAGGGACAATTTATCGAACTATAGAGCAACGATTACTTGATCTTCAGCACGGGAGCAATCTTGTTGCAGGGGGCAGGGAGTGTGACGACAAGACCTTCGGCCGTCTGGCGGGCTTTCACCTTGCCATAACCGAGAAGGGATACGCTGCCGACCTTGCGACCATAGTGGTTGCCCTTGCGCAATGACTTGATGACGAGCTGACGATTTTCCGGCCAACTCATTGCTGTGACGTATAACACTTTTCCCTTTTGGTTAAAGCGGATGTCACGATAGTCCATGTTCGAGTACTGCCCATCGTTGAAGCCTTGCGCATTGAGGGCGATGCTCTTCTCGGCCACAGGACCTTCGCCGAACACCTTCCAGGGGCGTGTGTCGAAGATGCTCTCGCCGTTCACCGACATCCAAGCCTCAAGGTCATCGAGCACTACAGCCTCCTTTTCATCGTAGGTGCCATCGGCGCGCAGGGGGATAGAAAGCAACAGATTGCCATTCTTCGACACAATGTCGACCAGCATTTTCACTACCTGTGCTGCGCTCTTATACGACCCACGCTCATAGATGCTCGTGTTGTAGTGCCATCCGCCAATGCAGTTGCAGGTCTGCCAAGGCTCATCGACGATGTAGTTTGGTGCTCCACGCTCCACATCCCACGTCAAAGCCTTGCGCTGCTCTTCATCGAGAATCTTACCAAACACAACAGCCCGAGGGTTGCGGTTATAGAGATGCGTGACTATCTTCAATCCACAATCGCTGATGGCATGGAATGGCAATACCGTTGCATCGAAGTAGATGAGGTCGGGTTGATAGCGATTGATGGCATCGAGCGAACGATCGTAGAAGTTCGTGACGAACTCCTGCGAAGGAATAGCGGCCCCGTGTGTCCAGTCCCACTGCTGGTGGATGGCTCCATTCCACCAGGCCCGCTCGCTCATGGGATGCTGTTGCTGGTAGAGCTGCTGCGGGTCGAAGCCTTCCCACCATTTGCCCTTGCCATCTTCCTTCGTGAGATGACCGTCGTAGTAGACGCCTGCCTTCGAGCCGTTCAGGTCGTAGCGCTGCGCAGGTTCATACCACGTCCATGCATGATCGGCGTGGAAGGAGATGCCCAACGGCAGGCCAGCCTTCTTCGCTGCCTTCGCCCACTCGTCGAGGATGTCGCGCTTCGGACCGATGTTCTTCGAGTTCCAGGGCTGATACTTCGAGTCCCAGAGGTCGTAGTTGTCGTGGTGATTGCCCAGCACGAAGAAATACTGTGCACCACAACGCTTGTAGCGTGCGACGAGTTCGTCGGGATTCCATTTCTCTGCCTTGAAGAGCGGCAGCACATCCTTGAAGCCGAACTCCGAGGGATGGCCGTAGTGCTCCACATGGTATTTATACTCACGCGTACCTTCCATATACAAAGAGCGGGCCATCCAGTCGCCAGAGCCTTCTACGCATTGCGGCCCCCAGTGAGCCCAGATGCCGAACTTCGCGTTGCGAAACCACTCGGGTGTCTGATGCTGGCTGAGCGACTGCCATGTAGGTTGATACTTACCCGTCTGCATCGGCTCGTGAGCCTCCGACACGGGCACTTGGTATTGCTGCGCCGAGGCCGTCAGGCTCAAGGCGAGAAGCAGGGTTGTGATGGTTGCTTTCATGTTTATAGTTTCAAGTTTAAAGTTTCTAGTTTCTAGTTCCTATCTTTTGGTAATCATCGCTCGGCTTTGCCGCTTTCATAGCGCAGCGGAGAAAGAATTATTAATTATTCATTATCAATTTTCAATTACTATGACCATGCCGCCACGAGCAGGCAGGGGGACGGCGTTAGGCAGCGAGTTGGGATGAAAAATGATCCAAGGAGTCTGCTCATTCCCTGCAGAGAGGGGACTGCCCGAGTCAGCAAAGCAGGTGACGTTCTTGCCCCCTTTCATCTTTAAACCTTTGATGGCCTTCAGGCCCTTCAGGCTGACGGTCTGCTGTTCGTCGCGCCCGTTGAGCATACCCACATACCACTTGTTGCCACTACGGCGAGCCATGACAACATATTGTCCGGGATAGCCGTCAATCAGACGTGTCTCGTCCCAGACGGTCGGCAACTGGCCAAGGAACTGCTGCACCTCCTTGGGCTGCGCGAGGAAGCTCTCTGGGCGGTCGGCCAGATGCTGCAATGCCGACTCAAAGACTACTGTCAGCGCCAACTCATGGCCATGGGTGGTGATGTGAGGATGCTGCGAGTCGCTAAAGGCACAAGGCGTGTAGTCCATCGGTCCGATGACGTTGCGTGTGAAGGGCAGCATGCAGTTATGAGCCGCAGCCTTTCGGGTGAACGTTGGCACGTTGTTATACCATTCGGCACCATAGACGCCCTCCGTGGAGAGAAGGTTCGGCCACGTGCGTTGCCAGCCGCGAGGAATCGTAGCACCATGGAAGTTCACAAGCAGGTGATGGCGCGCACCGCACTCCAGCAAGTCCTGACAATACTGCATGTTCATCTGGTTATCGCCGGAGAAGAAGTCGATCTTCACACCAGCCACGCCGATGCGCTCACACCAGGCGAACTCGCGCTCGCGGTCTTCAGGCTTATTCAATCGGAACTTCGGTCCTGGTGCACCATCGATCCATCCCACCGACGAGTTATACCAGATCATTGGCTTCACGCCCTGCTGGCGGGCATACGCCACAGCGTCTTCAACGGTCTTGCCATCCTTCATCTCGTCCCATTCGGCATCGATGAGCACGTAGGGCAGATGCAGTGCCACCGCCATGTCGACATACTTCTTAATGATGTTGTAATCGTTGGAGCCATGATTGTAAGCCCAGTAGACCCACGACACCACACCGGGCTGAATCCAACTGGTATCGGCAATCTTACTCGGCTCAGCCATATCGGTGATGAGCGTCGACTCAACGATATCGGCCAGCGAACCAATGATGACTACACGCCACGGCGTATGCCATGAGCCGCTGATTTCAACTTCGTTCTGATCGGGAACGACACGATAGAGTTCGCCTTCGCTATGGAGACACGATGCACTCTGTCGCGATTCAATGTTCGACTCGCTGATGAGGGCATACACCGTCTGTCCATGCAGATGGTCGGAGAAGTCGAACAAGGCGGGATAGCCCCAGAGGTTTGACGGCTGGCGTCCCCAGCCCGCACTCACAGGTTTTCCATCGAACGCAAGCGGAAAGAATCCTTCATAAGCATCGCTCCACGGCTGCACCCAACGGGGTGTGCCATCGGGGACAAGGAATGCGGTTTGTTCAAACCCAAAGCGGCAGGGGGGCAGATTCTCCAATTCATAACGAAAGGCGATGCCGTCGTTGCAAAGTCGCATGACGAGCACCTGTTCTTGCCCTTCAGCATCGCGGAAGGTGTAGCGATATTCGTTATATTGATTGGTGCAGTGGAGGCGCTTGCCTGCCAGCATCGTGTAATCCACATCGACGCGATGCCCCTCCCCCGACGCAACGAGGGAAAGAGAGGCTGGTCTTCGTTTGCCATCAGCAGACAGAGACACGCCAACATCGGCAATTGTCAGCACTTGTCGGCCCTGATAAAGCACGTCGAACCCGTTTGCATGCGGTTGCAACCCAATGCGACCGTTCGGCGAATGAGCCGGTGCTGCCACGACGGACACGCTGCAAAGCAACGCCAACAGTGCAGCTAATGAAACTCCCAGAATGGCCAGATTCTTTTCCTTCATAATGACCGGTCTTTAAAACTTGGTCAAAATGCGGAACACCTTACCCGGAGCGGCAGCCCACTCGTCCATCGCCTTTTGTGCCTCCTCGGGAGTTACCTCGCTACTGATGAGACGGTCGACGGGACACGTGCCACGCTCCATATAGTGGATGACGGCACGGAAGTCCTGCGGCAGGGCATTGCGCGAGCCACGGATGTCGAGTTCCTTCTGGACGAAATACTTCGTTTGGAACGACACTTCGCTCTTGGCATAGCCGATGCAGACCACACGTCCCGTGAAGGCTACTACGTCGACGGCCATCTGATAGGTGGGTGTGCTGCCCACAGCCTCGATCACCACATCAGGACCAAAGCCACTGGTCATTTCCAGCAAGCGAGCGTTCACATCGTCGGTCTTCGTGTTCAGCGTGTAGCTCGCACCCATCTCACGTGCCAGCTGCAGCTTCTCATCGTCGATGTCGGCAGCAATCACAGTGGCACCACGCAGGGCAGAGCGCACCACGGCACCCATTCCAACCATGCCACAACCAATGACGAGGACCACGTCGCTATCGGTCACCTGTGCACGGCTAACGGCATGGAAGCCCACGCTCATTGGCTCCACCAGTGCACACTCACGGGGCGTGAGCAGTCCGGCGGGAATCACCTTCTCCCACGGCAGCACCAGCCGCTCGCGCATCGAGCCATTGCGCTGTACGCCCAGCGTCTCGTTGTGCTGGCAGGCATTGGGACGGGCATTACGGCACGAGGCACACTTGCCACAGTTGGTGTAGGGATTCACCGTGACCACCATGCCGGGCTTCAATCCTTCCGGCACCTCGCTCCCCACGGCCTCGATGACGGCTCCCACCTCATGACCGGGAATGACGGGGAGTTTCACCATCGGGTTTCTACCCAGATAGGTGTTGAGGTCACTGCCACAAAATCCAACATACTGCAGGCGAATCATCACATCGCCTGCCCTCATCTCTTGTTCGGGGACATCGACAATCTGCATCTGCCGTTCCCCAGTTATCTGTATTGCTTTCATATCTATATGGTTCAAATGCGCTGCGCGCGTTCAAAGCTGCTACGCAGCGTTCAAAGGGTTCAATGCGCTGCGCGCGTTCAAAGTTCAAAGTTCAATATATTACTCACTCATATTTTTAATATACGGTAGCTCGGGCAGGTTGCTGAAGCCATAGAAACGACATGCGTTCTCGCCAAGGAATAGGCGTTTCTCGGCTTCGGTGAGTTCAGGTGTCTTCACGATGAAATCGTACGACATGCGATAGGTGATGGCGGTGATGGTGCGAGGATAGTCGGAACCCCACATCAGCTTCTCCATACCCACCAAGTCGGCAGCCTCCTTGATGGCTCGCACGGCCGACGGGAAGGGATAGAACTCGCTGTTATAAAGCCAGGTGATGCCACCCGACTCCACCATCACATTCAAGTTGCGTGCCAACGATATCTGCTCGCGCCACGCTTCATTCTCCCATGGCGGTGACTGCGGTGGATTGGCCATGCCCAGATGACCGATGGCGATGCGCAGGCGGGGACATTCGGCGATGACCTCACGCAACTGGGCAACCTGTTCCATGCCATCTTCCAATGTGATGGAGAGGAACACATCGTTCTCTTCCATCAGGTGGAACATCTTCATCATTTCCGGCGACGTGAGCGGCTTGCCCAACAGTCGATGACCGGGAATGGCGATGCCACGGAAACCTTGCTCCTCGATGAGCTGCCGTGCCTGTTCATAAAAGCCATCGTGCAGGTAGTCGACCATGCCACAGGTAAGGAAGCGGTCGGGATAGAGGCGGCTGACTTCTGCAAGGTAGTCGTTTTGTATGCCGTCGATGAACTCCTGTACGACAACGGCTGCTGCCACTTGTGCATAGTCCATGTTCGAAAGAAACACCTCGGCGGTGTTGCGCCCGTCGATGATGAACGGAGGTATCATCTGCACCTCTTCACCAAGGAAGAGCGAGCGGCCATTCTTCAGCGTGCGTATCGGCAGTCCGTTCCACGAAGTGTCCTGCCGGAGCCATAAGTGGCTATGTGCATCTATGAGTTGAAAGTTCATATGTTAGAGTTGAGAGGTTGAGACGTTGAGATATTGAGAGGTTGAGAGGAGTATATGAACCTTTAAAAGGTAATCATAATTATCAATTATCAACTATCAATTATTAACTGTTCTTCCATCTTACGCGCTGTTGGTCACCAATGATTTCCTTTACTTTTTCTACAAGTTGCCAATCGATGGGTTTCTCCACATAGCTGATGCTGCGCAGCACATTCGCGGGCGAGGCACTGCTGAAGAGCGTTGTGGCGATGCGTGGCGACAGACTAACAGCAAACTGAATGGCGAGTTCCTCAATGGGATAGCCTTGTGCGGCACAGTATTCGGCAGCACGCTTGCATGCATCGCGCAGACTCTCGGGAGCGGGATGCCAATCGGGGGCGCCACGACTCGAAAGCAGTCCCATCGAGAACGGCGATGCATTGATGACGCCAATACCTCGCTCCTCGAAGTAGTCGAGATAGTCGGTGAGCATATCGTCATTCAGACTGTAGTGGCAGAAGCAGAGAATGCTCTCCACGGTGCCTTCCGGCGAATGGTCGATAACCCACTGCAGGTTCTCGGGTTGCAGGTCGGTGATGCCCACATGGCGAACAATGCCTTCATCGCGCAACTTCACAAGTGCAGGCAATGTCTCGTCGACCACCTTCTGTAAGCCGCCCGGCAGAGCAGCTTGGAACTCGATGTCGTGCACATTGATGAGGTCGATATAATCGATGCCCAGTCGTTCCATGCTCTCATAAACGCTGCGGGTGACACGCTCAGCCGAATAGTCCCACATGTTGACGCCATCCTTGCCATAGCGGCCCACCTTCGTGGAGAGGTAGTACTTGTCGCGTGGAATCTCACGCAATGCCTTACCCAACACCTGCTCGGCCTTCAAATGGCCGTAGTAGGGCGACACATCGATGAAGTTAATGCCATTATCAACGGCTACATGCACGGCACGAATGCCTTCTTCTTCGCGGATGCCGTGGAACACGCCGCCGAGCGACGATGCGCCAAACGACAATGCAGAAACCCGCATTCCGGTTTTTCCAATTTCGTTATAAACCATATCTATCTTGTAAATTGATGACTGATGTTTCGCAGAGTGCAATTTTCCCTCCCAATGGCGGGCTGGTATATACACCTCTTAACCCTTCTCAACAGCGCGAAGCGCCTCTTAACCCTTCTTAACCGCGCGAAGCGCTTCCTTGAGTTCTTTTCGTGCGGAATGACGGACGAAGACGGGAATGCGACTCTTGTCGACGGCTGTGGTCACAGTCTGTCCACCTTCGTAGTGCCGACCGGTGTAGTAGTCGTCCCAGCCACCTTTGCAACGGGGCAGATAGGTTTTCCACTCGGTCACGCCCGGCTCGGTGATGGGACTCACCAGAAGCGACGGTCCGAACATATACTCGTACGACTGGCGCAAGGCCTCGGGGTCATCGGCGAAATCAAACACCAGCGGGCGCATCAGCGTATAGCCTTCTTTGGCAATGCGCTCAGCACATTTCTCGATGTAGGGGCGCAGGTTCTCGCGCTCACGCAGACAGCCAGCGATGATCTGCTGAGCCTCAGCGCCGTAGTTCCAAGGCTCGGTGTTGCTCATGTAGCCATGCACGCGCATCAACGGCAGGAACACACTCGTCTCTATCCAGCGCAACATGCGTTCGATGTAGGCGGCATCATTGTATTGGTTGCCCGGACGGAAGAAGCCGCCGGCATCATAGGTCCACCAAGGCACACCGGCTGCCTGCACTCCCAGTCCGGCCACAATCTGCCGGCGGAAGGTCTCCCAGTCGTTGCCCACGTCACCACTCCACAAAGCGGAGCCATAGCGTTGTATGCCCGGGAAGCCGCTGCGGGTAAGAATCATCGGTTCACGACCTGCTGCCACCAGTCCTTCATAGACCGTCTTGTTCACCAGCAACGGATACACGTTGCGCACCAGTTCGCCCGACCAACGGCCCGCGTTCACGCGCCGTCCAGCCAAGTCGTCGTTCTCCGGCTCCGTGGCATCCTGCCACCAGGCATCGATGCCCAGCGGTACGAGCCGTTGGTTGAAGTTCCGCCAGTAGGCCGCTGCAGCAGCGGGATTGAAGAAGTCTATCCAGTCGGTACCGGGAATATAATAGTCTGCCGCCAACATTTCGCGACCCACCTCCGAATTCTTATCAATCTTCGACCAAACGCTCAACATCAGTTTGATTCCCATCTTATGAAGGCTGTCGGTGAGCAACTTCGGGTCGGGATAGTGGTCTTCGTCGAAGCGCATGGCATTCCAGCCATACTTGCCCCACCACTGCCAGTCCTGCACCAGCATGCTCACGGGCAGTTTTTCCTGCAGGAAGCGGTTAGCGGTCTCGAGGATCTCCTGCGATGAGTGGAAGCGCTCGCGACAGTGGATGTAGCCCAGTGCCCAGTCGGGTATCAGTGGACACGGACCCGTCAGTTCGCGATAAGCAGCGATGATTTCATCGGGCGTGCCGACGAACACGGTGTAGTCGACGGCTTTTGCCACAGGCGAACTGAACGTCGTCTCGTCTTTCACACGGTCATAGTAAAGCACGGGGCGGTCGTCTCTTGTGAGCTCGGCGGTGAGCGTGTGACGTCCTGCCTCCAGATGCACAATCTGCGATGCCGTCGGCGGCAGCCAGAGGTTTTGCATGTTGATGACCGTCTGTCCATCAATCACGAGATTATGACGGCGTGCCATCTTCTGCCCCACATCGAGCAGCAATGCATAGTCGCCAGCCTCAGCGATGTCGAGGGTAGCTTCGAAGATATGGCGCTCGCGCACCTCACGTCGACCACCGGTGGTCGAGGTGACGTTCACCACCTCACTCTCGCCTGCCCCACTTCGCTTCGTGAGGCTCACGCTGTGACTGCAAGGATTGAAGTCGGTCAGGCCGTAGTTGTTCCACAAGATGCCATAGCCCTTACTCGAGATGAGCATGGGCAGCGAAATCTGTGTGTTCACCTGCGTGAGTCGTCGCGGCAGGCCACGCACATTGCTGAAACCATCCTGGAACTGTCCGAGACCAAAGAGGCTTTCGTCGGCCGGTGAGGCAAAGGACAGCGTGGCGGTGCCGTCGTGCAACTGGTGGCGGAGTGCCGTGAACACGGTCCGTCCCCGTTTGTCGAGCACGCGCAGCGACTGTCCGTCGGCGCCAATGCTCACCTTCACATCACTGTTCTTCACTTCGTCGTGCTTCACATACAGCCAGTCGGGAAGTTCGTCCAACCCTTCCGCGATGGATTTGGGAACGGCCTCGCTGTTGGTGTATTGCACTCTGACTGCATTCTTTGCAACCATTTTCACTGTCAGCCGTCCGTCGGCAACCATGCTTGCATCATTGCGCACGGTTCCAGCTGCCTGGGCACTAAGACTGCACACTCCCACTATCAGCACTGCCAATAGCGTTGAGAATAATCTGTTCAATTTTGTAGTTTGATCCATGTTGCAAAGATACTAAAAAAAGAAGACGGCACAAAGCATTTCCCTCGCTTTTTCGTCCTCGTGTAACATAATTGAAGGAAATTGAAACCTCCTATAAAATAACCCAACTACCATGAGTGTAGGGAATAAAGGATACAAAGGGGAGAGGTTCTAATGGTTTATGACTGCAAAGAGAAGATAAAATAGTTGAAAAGCAGAAGCGCTGAACGGTTGAAAGGTTGAAAAAGATGAAAAATCTCGGTGCCGTCATCGCGATAGTCACAGGATTTTTATAATTTTGCAGCCCGAAAGAAGCGCGAAGGAACTTCGCACGTAAACTTGTAAATCGTGAATCGCAAAGTGAATATCGAAGAACTATTCCTGCAATACTATCGGCCGCTGTGTCTGTATGCCCTCCGCTTGTTGAGCGATTTAGACAGGGCAGAGGACGTCGTGCAGGATAGCTTCGTGAAAATCCTGGAACGCCCTGCCAGCATTTCCCATCTGCCGGAGAGGCAAGTGGCTGCTTACCTCTTCCGTATCGTGCGCAACCGCTGTGTCGATGAGTTGCGCCGCGACGGACAGCAGACCGTACTGTCGTTGGAAAGCCCAGGGCATGGCGAACTGCCCGTAAAGCAAGAGGATGTGGACAAGGCAGTGGTGGCCGCACGCCTCTGGACGGCCATCGATGCCCTGCCCGACCGTTGCCGCGAAGTTTTTCTCATGGCCAAGCGCGACGGCATGACCTATCGTGAGATTGCCGAGGAGCTTGGCATCTCCGAGCGTACCGTGGAACACCAGGTGTCAAAGGCACTCCGTCTGTTGCGTTCTACGGGCAAAGATTTCTTTCGTCTGTTGTTGTTTCTGTAGTGCCAAGGTAATGCTTCCTTGGAAAGAATCGCCTGAAAAATGTAGGGACGCGACGTGTCGCGTAACTGGACCATGCCTTCCCACCTACAAAAACGCGACACGTCGCGTCCCTACATATCATTGCCTTTTGGGGACTAGAGCACCGTGTTCGCGGAATTTCACTATGGTAAAAAGTTCTTTTCACCACAATAAATTGCTCTTTTGACCATAGTAAATGACCCGTGAAGTATATTTTCTGCGGTTTACAGCTATTTTTTTACAAATCAGGAATAGGGGTTTTCGTGCGTTTTGCCGTTATAGAGGGCAGACAATAATTGATCATCAACATTCAAGAATTGGCAAATTCATTATTTGTGATGAGAATAAGAAAACTCTTTCTAATATTATGGATGCTACTGCCGATGGCGGGCTGGGCACAAGGTCCGGTCACCATCAAGCAGGTGATGGAAGAGATGCACCGCACGCGAGACGTGAACTTCGTGTATGACTCGTCGCTCAACGTTGGGCAGGCATATAAGGGGCCCGATGTGAAGTCGCTGTCGCTGAAGGAGGCGCTGCAAAGGCTGTTCCGAGACTCGGGCATCGGCTACACCATGAAGGGGAAGTACGTGATGCTAAAAGCTTACCCCCAGCCCCTCCCTAAGGAAAAGGGAAAAACGAAGCGGTGGACGGTGAGCGGCTACGTACGCGATGAACAGGGCGAGACGCTTCTGAATGCGACTGTCTTCGACCTGACCAGTGGCCAGGGCACGATGACCAACGAGCATGGTTTCTACTCACTGACGTTGCCTGAGGGCGAGCATCGGCTGCGCGTGAGCTACATTGGCTTCGAGGATAAGAACGAGACAGTAAGCCTGCATGCCAACCGCTCCCACCTTTTTATATTAAAGGAGAACGCGCGCGTGAGCGAGGTGGTGGTAACGGCCGATCTGAACTCGCCCGTGACGGGCACACAGATGGGTAAGCGGTCGCTGTCGCAGCAGGACATCAAGACGGAGTTCTCGCTGCTCTCGTCGCCCGACGTGGTGAAGACATTGCAGCGTCTGTCGGGTGTGCAAGAGGGTATCGAGGTGGCCTCGGGGCTCTATGTGCACGGCGGCAACAACGACGAGAACCTCTTCCTCATCGACGGCACACCGCTCTACCAAATCAACCACTCGCTGGGACTCTTCTCCTCGTTCAATGCTGACGTGGTGAAGAACGTGGACTTCTACAAGAGCGGCTTCCCTGCCCGCTATGGCGGCAGGCTATCGAGTGTCGTCGACGTGCGCACGAACGACGGCAACAGGGAACGCCTGCACGGCTCCTATCGCATCGGAATGCTCGACGGAGGATTTCAGCTGGACGGACCCATCAAGCTGAAAAGCGAAAAGCTAAGAGAACAGAAGGGGGAGAAACGCGGCGTAGACTTCGGAACGTCGTTCAACATTGGGCTGCGCCGCTCATGGCTCGATCTGCTGTCGCGGCCAGCCTTCGCCATTGCCAACCACTTCAACGACGAGGAGAAAATCACGCTGGCCTACGACTTCTACGACCTGAACGCGAAGCTGACGCACATCTTCAACCGACGGTCGCAAATGAATCTGAGCATCTACAACGGACAGGACGCGCTCAGCACGAAGGACGACTGGCGTGAAGCTTGGAATGGTGAAGACTACAGCCGCCTTAGCTATCGCGACGTCTACAAGAACCGATTCCGCTGGGGCAACCTGAACGCCGCGCTGAACTGGCGCTACCAGTTCTCGCCGAAGCTGCTGGCGAACTTCACCGCCGTCTATACCCACAACCGCGCCTCGCTGCTCACCACCGACGACGAGCAATCCTTCGACGAAGAAGACAACATAAACGACCATACCTACATTGAACACAACTACCGCTCCACCATCAGCGACCTGGGCTACCGTTCGGAGTTCGACTACCGACCATCGCCGCACCACCACATCCGCTTCGGCCACGACTACACCTTCCACCAGTTCCGACCGCAGACACGTTCGCAGGTGTATCTGTGGGGTGTGCAGGAGGAGGCCGTCAGCCTCACGGGCAGCAGCCATAACCACCACGCAGCCCATGAGCTGACTGTCTACGGCGAAGACCAGCTGACGCTCAGCGACCGCTGGAGCCTGAACGGTGGCCTGAACCTCTCGCTCTTCGGCATCAGCGGCAAGGCGTTTGTGGGCGTCGACCCGCGCCTGGCCGTGAAATACCAGCTGCGCGAGGACCTCTCGGCCAAGGCTTCCTACACGATGATGACGCAGTATGTACACAAGATTTCAAACTCCGTGTTGGAGTTGCCCACCGACTACTGGGTTCCAACGACTAAACGGCTGTGCCCCATGCACTCGCAGCAGTGGGCAGCAGGCATCTATTGGAACCCGCGACTGCGCAACCACGCGAGCCTGACACTCTCGCTGGAGGGCTACTATAAACTATCGCGCAACCTGTTGCAATATAACTCGTGGGGCGGACTGGTGCCGCCAGCACAGAGCTGGGACCAACTGGTGAGCGTGGGCCGCGGCCGCTTCTACGGACTGGAGCTCGACGCGCAGTATCGCACGAAGCGCCTGCAGGCCGACCTGGCCTACACGCTGTCGTGGAACGAGCGCCGCTTCGACGACTTCTATGAGAAGTGGTATCCCGACAAGTTCGACAACCGTCACAAGCTGAACCTCTCGCTGCGCTACAGCTTCAGCAAGAAGACGCAGATGTATGCCGCCTGGACCTACCACACGGGAAACCACATGACGTTGCCCACGCAGTATGTGCAGATGCCCACGCTGCCGAAAGGGGAGGCCTACCCCCAGCCCCTCACTGAAGGGATGGGAGTCTTTGCGGACGGGTATACTCATGGGGAATTCATCTATGAGCGGCCCAACAACATCACGCTGCCTGCCTATCACCGGCTCGACGTGGGCTTCAACTTCCACCACACCACGAAGCACGGCCACGAACGCATCTGGAATCTCTCCGTCTATAATGCCTACTGCCACCTGAACCCGCTATGGGTGGACATCGAATACAAGGAACTGAAGGAAAACAAGGTGGACTTGAACGGGCACGAGAGCTTCAGCGTGAAGACACGTGGCTACATTCCCATCATCCCATCGGTGAGTTACACGATTAAGTTTTAAAAGAAAAAGACGATGGTTACACGATTATGTTTTAAAAGAAAATGACGATGAATACATTAAGACGATTTTTAGCCAATAGTCTCAGCATATTAACGCCCCCTTCCTTAGAGAGGGGCTTGGGGTGGGCTGCCGCCTTGTGTCTTGGGATGGGCCTCACCTCCTGCACCGACCACTACGACCTGGGTAAGTTGCAAAACCCCTCGAAGCTGGTGGTCTATTGCTTCCCGGCTACCGACGACACCACCTACATCAATGTTACGGCCAGCGTGGGTGTGAAGAAATTCACCGACACACGTGGCATCCGTACGCTCGACGACGCACAAGTGACCTATCGCGTGAACGGGCAAAAGCGGCCTGTGCATCAGCTCTCGGCCCTGCTGCCGGGCGTCGACGATGCCAAAGGCGTGTTCTACGTGCTTGGAGGTCATCAGCCTGGCGACCGCGTGGAGATTGTCGTCAGCCACCCCGACTACAGCGAGGCCACGGCTGAAGCCACGATGCCCGAAGCAGTGCCGGTGAGCCTCGACCGGGTCGTTTCCGCAACCGAGTTCGACCCCGACTGGTATGACAGCCGCACCTTCCACAAACTGCTCGCCACCTTCACCGACCCTGCCGCGACGGAGGACTACTACGCCGTGCGCGTCTGCAAGAAGCAATATTCCGGTTCAGCCACGGGGCATCTCTACGAAGGCGGACAGGAAATCAGCACGTGGTACATCAGCAACATCGACGACTATCGGCGCTTGTGCGAGCAATATCCCGCCATCGAATGGGAGGTGGAGGTGAGCGACTCCACCATCAGCTGGCCCGAGATTGTCATCAACGACGAACCACTGCTGAATCCGCTCAGCGAGATAGACTCCGACTTCGGCTTCTCATCCGACTTCTACGGTGGCTTCTACATCTTCAGCGACGAGCAGATCAACGGACAGACCTACACGCTGCACCTGAACATCCCCACCTACAACTCCCGCAACAAGGAAAACTCCTGGGGCGAGTCGTACAGCGTGCTACTCTATCGCATCTCACCGGAGTTCTACCGATTCGTGAAATCTTACAACGACATGGCCAACAACGAACTTGCACAGGGCGGCTTCGCACCCGTGTCCCCCACCCTCTCGAACGTCAGCGGCGGCTTCGGCCTCCTCGGCACATACGCCACGGGCTGGAGCAACTGGAAAAGAACTGAATGACGCTGAAGAAAATAAAAACGGGAAATGATGAATAGAACAACAATACTCAAAAGAATAAAAACGGCGCTGATCAGTGCTATATTGATGTCCCTCCCTTGGGGAGGGGTCGGGGTGGGCTTTACCTCCTGCACCGATGACAACGACGAGCCGCACATCAGTGGCGTACAGGCTTCGGTGGAAGCGCCCGTGCTGAGTTTCTACGTAGAGGACATCGACGGCAATGACCTGCTGGCCAATGCCGACGGGCTAAGCGTGAGTTGCAAGGAAATGGGCGAACCGTTGCCATATAGCATTGAGCAGGCAGAAGTGATGTCGTGGCAACATAGGGAGAAGACGCAGGCCTGCCTGCTGACCGTCACGCTCCCCTCGCCCTATCACAACAAGGACGACAAGGAATATGTCTACACCCTCGACCCGACACTCGCCATCCAGCTTGATGGCTTCGAACTACCCGTCGAGGTGAAGACCTTCTACGACTACGACCTGCGCTACGAACAGGGTAGCAATGGCCAGCGCACCGCCATTGTGAACTACAAACCGAAGAGCATCAGCTTTGGCAATCATGGGCTGCAACACGACACACTACATATCATTGTCGAGGACGGTTATCCCTACCTGCGCATCGATGGCGACACACTTCATGTGCAACTGCGATTCCCCTGCACGGGCAAGCTGTTGCCGCCGCTGTCGTGGAATGAGGAGCAACAGCTGTGGTCGGGCGATGCGATGCAATGTAGTATGCAGCTTGACGGGCGCGTCATCGCCAAGCCACACGAAACCATCGCGACAAGTCATCACTCGGAACGAATCGTCACCGACGAAGGGCTGTTGTGCGACAGCATCTACAACGCCATAGACCTCAGCTTTCCGCTGCCCTACATCTACGGCATGGAAGAAAGCTACACGCACAGCCATTTCCGCTTCACGCTCTCCATGCAAAGCCCGCAACTCTTCGGCGACAACCATGAGCACTCGCTGCAGCTGTTGCTCAACCAATGGAAAAGCGACATTGAACGTAAACAAATCAATGTCTGGCAGACATACCTCGACGGCCAAGAACTCGACACACCATCCTACTATATTGGCTACCCATATCATATAACTCTAAACTGGAAATAAAAACCATCTGCAATATGAAAACCGACGACAAGCAAAAACAACTGGAAGACTTCGTGCTGAACCATTATCAGCAAGGAAAACTCGACACGCAGAAGGCTCTGCGCAACGTCAGAGAGCGGCTGCAGCAGAGGGAAGACCAACGGCAGGAAGTACGCATCGTTCCACTCTGGCAACGCTTGCGCCATATTGCTGCCGCCGTTGTGCTGGTACTGGTCATGGTGAGTGCCTACGCCATCTATAGGAGCAACGCTAATCATCAGTCTCCATCGGCCACCACGCCGCAACCCACCGCCATCACTCAGCCTTCACAGCCTAAATCCTTCCACTTCGACAACACGCCCATCAACCAAGTGCTCGCTGAACTCGATGCCTACTACGACCTGCAGCTCAGTGCCAGCGACACCACCAAGCACCTCTCAGGCGACTTCGAAGCCGAATCGCCCGAGATGCTCATCGATATGATTGAGCAGACACTGGGAATTGAGGTTAAGCGTAGTGAGTAATCCTATTCGCTCATCGCAGAATAGGTTATTACAGTAGGGGAAAAAGTATATAATTAAACAAAAAATGAGTAGCGGCTCCCCTGCCACTACTCATTCAATCTTTCTTAGTTCGCCTGCTCCGAGAGGAACTTGATGCGAACGAGGCGAATCTCGTCCTCCGAATACTCGGGGCCTAGCTCGTCCTGTGCAGCATCGAGGCTGTCGGTGTCGCTCTCGCGGAAGTAGTCGTAGATGTCGTCGACGTGGTCGTCGTCCATGACTTCTTCGAGGAAGTAGTCGATGTTGAGCTTCGTGCCGCTATAGACGATGGCCTCCACCTCGCTGAGCAGTTCGTCGAAGTCGAGTCCCTGTGCATTGGCGATGTCGTCGAGTGCCACCTGACGGTCGATGCTCTGGATGATCTTCACCTTCAGCATCGACTTCTTGGCAACCGTACGTACACGCATATCCACCTGACGCTCGATACCGTTCTCTTCGCAGTAGCGCTTGATGAGATCCACAAACTCCTGGGCATAGGGTTGTTTCACCTTTCCCTCACCCACACCCTGGATGTTCTTCAGCTCATCGAGTGTGACGGGGTAGTCAGTCGCCATCTGCTCCAGCGACACATCCTGGAAGATCACATACGGTGGGCGCTGCATCTGCTTCGACACTTTCTTACGCAGATCTCTCAGCATCGCACTCAGCATGGGGTCGAGGGCACTGATGCCACCTTCATGCTCCGCAGCCTCTTCATCCTCATTAAACTCAGCATCCTTCACGATCATGAAGGAGTGAGGCTCCTTCAGGAACTTCTTACCGGCAGCTGTCACCTTCAGCAGACCATAGTTCTCTACCTCTTTCTTCAGGTAACCGGCAATCAGGGCCTGACGAATCACTGGGCTCCATATCTTCTCATCCTCGTCGGCACCAGCTCCGAAATTCTCCAGCTCCTCATGATGATGAGCCAGAATCTCATCGGTCTCCTTACCTGTGATAAAGTCTATGATATAGTCGCTGCGGAAGTTCTCCTTCACCGACAGGATAGCCTGGAGCGCTGTCACCAGCTGATCTTCTGCTTCTATCTTCGTCTTTGGATGCAGACAGTTGTCACAGTTGCCACAGTTGTCTTTCGGATAGTCCTCTCCGAAATAGTGCAGCAGCATCTTACGACGGCAGACCGAGGTCTCCGCATAGGCTGCTGTCTCCACCAGCAACTGTCGTCCGATGTCCTGTTCTGCCACTGGCTTTCCTTCCATGAACTTATCGAGTTTCTGCAGATCCTTATTTGAATAGAAGGCCAGACAGATACCCTCACCACCATCACGACCGGCACGACCGGTCTCCTGGTAATAGCCTTCCAGTGACTTCGGGATGTCGTAGTGGATCACAAACCGCACATCGGGCTTGTCGATACCCATACCGAAAGCGATGGTAGCCACGATCACATCGATATCTTCCATCAGGAAGGCATCCTGTGTCTGTGTCCTGGTGGTAGAGTCAAGACCGGCGTGATAGGCTGCCGCCTTGATATCGTTGGCACGCAGGATGGCAGCCAGCTCCTCTACTTTCTTTCTCGACAGACAGTAGATGATGCCACTCTTTCCCGGCTGCTGCTTGATAAACTTGATGATATCCTTATCCACATCCTTCGTCTTCGGACGTACCTCATAATAGAGGTTCGGACGGTTGAAGGAGCTCTTGAACTCCTGGGCGTCCACCATACCGAGGTTCTTCTTGATATCACTGCGCACCTTGTCGGTGGCTGTGGCTGTCAGGGCGATGATCGGTGCCTTACCGATCTCGTTGACGATGGGGCGGATACGACGATACTCCGGACGGAAATCATGACCCCACTCCGAGATACAATGCGCCTCATCAACGGCATAGAACGAGATCTTCACCGTCTTCAGGAACTCCACATTATCCTCCTTGGTCAACGACTCCGGTGCCACATACAGCAACTTGGTCTTGCCAGCCAGGATGTCGGTCTTCACCTGATCGATGGCTGCTTTGTTGAGTGATGAGTTCAGGTAGTGGGCAGTACCTTCCTGCTCGCTGAGGTTCGTGATGACATCCACCTGATTCTTCATCAAGGCAATCAGTGGAGAGATCACGATGGCCGTTCCCTCCATCAACAGGGAGGGGAGCTGATAACAGAGTGACTTGCCGCCACCGGTAGGCATCAGCACGAAAGTATCATTGCCGTCCAGCAGGTTCTGGATAATCCGCTCCTGATCGCCTTTGAATGTATCAAATCCAAAGTACTTCTTCAGGGCCTCGGTTAGATTTCTTTTTTCGGTCATACAAATCTTAGTTATTTTTAGGCTTCGTATTGATTGAGATGCG
>JAEEGF010724181.1_pt1 | contig 28230 bp, 23 predicted proteins | sample 9134171 | NCBI WGS metagenome assembly JAEEGF01 (sample SAMN16246542, study PRJNA631951) | gut metagenome | biome: gut microbiome; feature: rumen; material: AP-attached | host: Bos | place: Iran: Karaj | collected 2018-10 | reverse complement strand
GTCCCTCTCCTCGAGGGGAGGGTGGCATCCGGCGTCTCCCGCAAGCCGGATGACGGAAGAGGTGATCCTCGTTCCGCTTTTGCATCCGTCGAAAGAAGCTGCTGCTCGGTACGTCACCTCTTCCGTCGCCTGCGGCGACACCTTCCCCTCAAGGGGAAGGACTTGGGAGCGGACGGTTACATTCAACAAAAGGATTCCTTGATTTTTAGACTCAGGCGCTTGTATTTTCCTCCGATCTGTGATAGGATAAGGACAGTGAACAGACCGACAGCAATTTGCCCGGTTCCGGGCGGATCGGAGGACTTATGCCGAACACCGAAATTCTCGAATACAAATGCCCATGCTGCGGCGGCGTCGTGGAATTCGACTCCTCCACGCAGCTGATGAAGTGTCCGTACTGCGACACGACCTTTGACCCCGCTGCGCTGATGGAGAAGGACGAGGCTCTGAACAAGCCCCCCGCCGACGAAATGCAATGGGAATTCGTCTCCGAGGAATGGCCCGAGGACGAGACTTCGGAGATGAACGTCTATACCTGCAAATCCTGCGGCGGCGAGATCATTGCCGACGCCAACACCGGCGCGACCCACTGCCCCTTCTGCGGGAACCCCGTCGTGCTGACGAGCCGCTTCACCGGCGCGCTCAAGCCCGACTACGTTCTCCCCTTCCAGCTCAGCAAGGAGGACGCCAAGCTGAAGCTCAAGGCCTTTATGAAGCAGAAAAAGCTGCTGCCCAAGCTCTTCTCCGAGGAAAACCACCTCGATGAGATCAAGGGCATCTACGTTCCCTTCTGGCTGTACAACGCCGATGCAGACGCCGATCTCAACTATCACGCCACCCGCACCCGGATGTGGCGCTCCGGCGACACGGAGTATACCGAGACCTCCCATTTCCGACTGGTGCGTCAGGGCACGCTGGGCTTCGCCAACGTCCCGGTGGACGGTTCCTCCGTGATGGACGACACGCTGATGGAATCCATCGAGCCCTTTGACGTGAGCCAGGCCAAGCCCTTCCAGACGGCCTACCTCTCCGGATACTACGCGGACAAGTACGACATCGACGCCAAGCAGAGCGAGGAGCGGGCCAACCAGCGCATTCGGACCACCACGGAGGACGCCTTTCGTTCCACGGTCTCCGGCTTTGCGACCGTTGCGCCGGAGCGATCCACGATCCGCCTTACCAACACGAGCACCCACTACGCGCTCTACCCGGTCTGGCTGCTGAACACCACCTACAACGGTCAGAAATACCAGTTCGCAATGAACGGACAGACCGGAAAATTCGTCGGCGATATGCCCATCGACAAGAAAGCCTATTGGAAGTGGCGTCTGATTTATACCCTGCCCATCGCCGGGGTGATCTGGCTGCTGCTGTACCTGTTCCTGCGTTGAGGAGGTGGAAGCAATGAAACGACTCCTGTCTCTGCTCTTTGCGGCGGCCCTGCTGCTGCTTCTGGCGACGCCCGTTCTGGCTGACGGACTTCCGACCACCATCTCCGGCACCGATCCCGTTGTGGACCGGGCGGATCTGCTGACGGATTCCGAGGAAGCTGCTCTGCGCACCAACGCCAACGACATTGAATTGGCGCACGGCTGCCAGGTGATCATCGTGACGGTCAACGGTCTGGGCGGTTCCTCCGCCCAGGATTACGCCGACTGGTTCTTCCTGAACAACGGCTACGGGACCGGTGCGGATCGCGACGGCATCCTGCTTCTGGTCTCAATGGAGGACCGGGATTACCATATCAGCACCCACGGCTTTGCCATCGACGCCTTCACCAACAACGGCCTGCTCTATCTGGAGGACGGCTTCCTCTCGGACCTCTCCGACGGAAACTACTACGACGCCTTCCGCGCCTACCAGGACAGAGCCGAAGATATGCTCTCCTACTACGACGGCTCCGCGACCCCGGAGGAACGCGAGGAGATGGAGGAAGCCTACGGATCCTTCGCCCATAAGACGCCCTTCGCCGGGATCAGCATCGGTGCGGCGGTGCTCGGCTTCCTGGGCTCCCTCCTGCCGATGTCCCGTCTCAAAAACCAGGTTAAAACCGTCCACAAGCAGTCGAACGCAGGAAACTACGTTCGGGATAACAGTCTGAACGTGGGCGTATCGCGGGATATTTACCTGTACGCCAACGTGACCTCCCACGTCATCCAGCGCAGCACCGGCTCTGGCGGCGGAGGCGGCCTGGGCGGCGGCGGAAGCTCGACCCACTCGACCGGCGGCTCCACCTTCGGCGGCCACGGCGGAAAATTCTGATCCGGGCTGTTCCAGCCGGTCTCACAGGCAGAAAGCGTCCCCGGCAGGACCGCGTCAGCGATCCTGCCGGGGGCTTGTCTGCGCAACGGCTGCTGCATCGGGCTTTGCGCGCAGGCCGGGGCGTCCGCGGATTAAAGGTATCGGCGCAGATCCGCAGACAGGTTTTCCTCAATGGCGATCAGCTTTTTGGCGGCGTCCTTGGCCCGTTCGTCGGCAGCCTCGTATTCGTTGAGATAGCGGCTGAGCGATTTGACGCCCATATTGCAGCCGTCGGTCATCAAATCGGCTACGGTGCTGTCGCCCGGGCGGAGGGTCAGCTTCACGTTTGTTTTCAGCGAAGACATTGCGCTTGCCATTGCGCTGGGACGCTTGCCGCCGTCGCCAAAGCGATCAAGCTGCGTTTGCAGCTCGGAGCTGAGCTGCCGGTGCTCGTTTTTGCAGACGATCAGTCGGCGGCTGAGCCGATCATCGGTCACACGGCCAATGACGTCTTCGATGGCGGAGACGCCCATCCGAATGCCCGCGTCACATTCGCGGAGCAGGCGGATCGTATCGGGTTCAATCAAAGCGATCACTCCTTTCCGGGTTAGGATGCCCGAAAAGGAGTGATCGCATTCGTTTACTTTTCGTTTACCAGCTTGCCGGTGATCTGCTCCGGCACGAGGGCAAAGCAGAGGGTCCCAGGGCCGGACGTCCGGATCTCGTCGTCGATATAGGCTTCGTCAGAGGTGTATTTCCGGCTGAGCCGGCGGCTGATCTCCATGGCGCGGTCATGGTCGGTCACGAGCTCCACGCGGCCGAAGACGATCACGCTCTTGATCCGCAGCCACCACTCCCCTTCCCGCCGCTCGCCGGCGGTATAGACGCAGAAGGAAGCCTTATTGCAGGCGGCAAGGGCGTCGAGCTTATGGCCCTTTCTGCCGCCGTGGAAGTAGAGCCTGCCGTCCTCCGGGTCGTACCAGAAGTTCATCGGCATACCGTAGGGATAGCCGTCGTCTCCCAGGACGCTCAGGACGCCGCGGGGCTCGCTTCGGAGGATCCGGGTGCATTCCTCATCGGAAAGCTGCTGGCGAATTCGAAGCATGGGGCGAAACATCGGTTTCCGCCTCCCTTCGATCAATTATTCTGATCGTTCCGCCAGAGGAAGGTCACAACCTCGCCGCGGGTGCAGGTCTTTGCAGGGGAGAACTTGGTCTTCGAGGTACCGTTGGTGATGCCGTTCTCCACGGCCCAGAGGATGGCGTCGTAGCTGTAGGCCGTCTCGCTGACGTCGGTGAAGGGATTGTCGACGGTCTCATGCTCCGGCTCGCCCTCTGCGCGCCAGAGGAAGGTCACAACCTGCTCACGGGTGCAGGGATCCCCAACGCCGAATCTCGTCTTGCTCTTGCCGTTCGTAATGCCGTTTTCCACGGCCCAGAGGACGGCCTTGGTGTAGTAGGCGTCAGCCGGAACGTCCTTGAAGGGGTTCTCGGTATTCGTCGGCTCCTGGCAGCCCTTGGCCCGCCAGAGGAAGGTCACGACCTGCTCGCGGGTGCAGGTGTTGCTCGGGCTGAATTTGGTCTTGCTCGTGCCGGCGGTGATCTGCGGATCGTGGTAGAACGCCCAGAGGACCGCGTCGTAGAAGAAGTCGCCTTCCTTCACGTCCACGAAGGGGTTGACCAGACCGGTCGCCGGGATGGTTTCCGTCTTCGTGTCTGTGTAGGTCACGCCGTCGAATTCGACGGCGGCGGTGTAGGTGCGGACGCCGTCCTCGGTCATGGTCGGGGCGGTCGTCACCTCTGCGGTCACAACTGCGTCCTTGGTCTCGACGTGCGTCAGGTCCTTGGCGCAGATGCGGGTCGCGGTCGCGCTTTCATAGCCGTTCCAGGTGAAGGCGGGCTCGCTCCAGGCGTGACCGGTCGCAGGGATGGTCTCGCCGTCAGCGAGCTTCGCGCCGCAGTCGGCGCAGTAGGTATCGGCTTTTTTGCCGTCCTCGGTGCAGGTGGGCTTAACCTCGCCGTGCTGCTCCGTGTTGCCGGTGTGGTGGTTCGGATCGATCGGAAGGACCTCAGTCTCCGCAAAGCCGCAGACTCTGCAATAGTGGGATCTCTCCCCGGCGGCAACACAGGTAGCCTCGGCAGTGACGGTCCAGTCGGTAAAGTCGTGCTCGTCGCAGACGACCTTGTCATGGAGGATCGTGGCGTACATCATCTTGCCGGGATTTGCCTGATAGACGGTCAGGGGCTCCTTGGCGCCTTCGTTATAGGCGCGGAAGCGCGCAAGGGAGGTGTCGTACTGGAGGGTGCGCGCAGGATAGTTGACGCTTTGGAGCACGGCGTTTCCGTTCGTAAACTGCATGTTCCAGCGCGCAGCCTTGGCGCTTGCGGCCTTGGTGGTGGTCAGACTGTTGGTGTCGGAGGAAACGCAAAGCATGAACTCCGCGTTCTTCATCCGGATCTGGAAGCTGCCGTATGCGTTCTTCGACGCGACGTAGATCATCTCGTCCGGCACGTTCATCAGATAATTGTCGGATACAACGACGCCTGCCTGTTCCAGATCCACGACGGCGGATTTGCTGCCGATCGCAGTGCCGGTATATTTGCCGGAGGCGTCAAGGGCCTTCTGACCCTGATAGGTGATGACGATCTCGCCTTCCCAGGATTGCGGCTCCGCGTCCAGGCGAAGGAATTGACCGTGCACGGTGGGATCGTCCGGCTTGAAGTAGCGGTAGAGGGCGTAGAGATCGGTCTGGCCTGCGGGCAGGTCCAGCACTTCGCCGGGCTTGTAGACGGGCTGCGGCAGAGTGTCAACGTCTTCCACCTCGGCTGTCGTCCAGCCATAGAAGAAGTAGTCCTCGCCGTCGGCGGTCGGGGTTCCCTTCGGCGTGGGGATCGTTACGCCGTCTTTTTCATAGCCCTGATACGGAGCCGGGCAGGAGACGCCCGCGGGAACGTGGTAGGTCAGAGCGGCGGGATTCTTGTCTGCAAAGTCCACGCGGATGACGCAGTCGCTCTCCGGAGTGACCTCCAGCACGTCGCCGTTTTGTTCCACCGTCGCAACGCCGGACGTGACCTCATAACCGGAGGTGTAGCAGCCGACCTTGGGCATGGCCGTGATCGTGGTTCCCATGACGGAAACGGTGCCGCGGGTCTCGTCGCTGGAATAGGCGGAAACCTCAAAGCCCTGCTGCAGGGTCCAGGTGGAATAGACGGTCTGAGCGGCGTCCACGTTGCCGTGACCGGGATAGGCGTCCTCGTCCGATACGACGATGGGCCAGGCGGGATAGCTGCTGGTATAGGGATCCGGGCAGCCGATCTGCGTCTTCATCGTGGAGATGGAATCGGCAACGTTCTTGCCGGCGATCATCTCATCCCAGAAGACCTCCTCCCAGTCAAAGTCACCGGCGAAGGTGACGGACTGGGAATAGCCGTAGACGACCTCAACGCCCCGATCACGCATGGGGGCTTCCAGGCCGTCGGTGGCCATGCCAAGGCAGATCGCCATCCAGAGCAGACCGTTCGGGGAGTTCCCCTCCATATGGTTGGAGATCGCGGTGCCGTCAACGCAATAATACTTCATTCCGCCATAGCCGCTGCCGGCGTAATAGGCGTGATGATAAGTGCCGTAGGGTCCTGTCACCGCCGCCTGATCCGCGCTGGTGAGACCCGTGCCGGATTGCAGGCAGATGTAGGAGGTGTTGGCGCGGGAGGTGTAATCGCCGTAGGAGCCGGAGTAGTCGGTGTCGCCGTGGGAGTCGAAGATCACGACGCCGCAGGTTTCAATCGCGTCGGCAATGGCGTCAACTGTGGCGTTGTTGGTTTTGTAGGTCGTGGACGTACCGCCGGTCGCCTGGGCGATGCTGACGCCCTCGTTGGGGTACTGGTTGGTGAAGCTGCTGTCCAGGCCATAGTAGGGCTGGAACACAGCGACGTTCTTGCTGCCGGGCCAACCGCCGCGGGTGCCGAAGGACGTGGTCTCGACGCCGCTGACGGCTTCGGGATCGGCGCCGGTGGCCTCTGCGCCGCGAATCTTGGCGCGCAGGCGCGGGGAATAGCCGTTGACCTGACCGTCGGTGGTGGTGAAATAGAAGAAGTCGCCGTGGCGGTTGATGCTGCCGGGCACATAGGCGTCAGACGCCTCGACCGCGGCAATGATCTTGTCTACGTTTGCTGCATAAGCAGCCGCAGCCGCTTCCGTCTGCACCGTCCTGGCGTTGATGGCGCCGTCTTCGATCCGGGCAATCTCTGCCCAGATATCAGACGAATCCGCCTCCGCTTTCGCCGCCGTTACGGTCGGGAAAAGGGACGTCGTCAGAAGTACTGCCAGAAGCAGGGCAATCCACTTTTTCATGTGATAACCTCCTTTGATTACTTGGGCTGATTATATCACATTTTTTCCGAAATAGCAACGGAAAATCCTGCTTCACCCTCCAAAATACGCGCGCTTTTTTTGTGAAGATTTCCAGATTTCCGCGCAGCTCCCGCTCCGCGCGTCCCGGCCTGTCGGGAAACCGGCATTCTCGTCTCCTTCGCCGGAACAGGAACGGTTCCGCCCTCCCGCCTGCGAGCGGCAGAAAGCGCGGCGGCCTTGACTGAAGCGCGGCGGCCTGGGGTCGGGCCGCCCTACGGCATGGGCTGAAGCGTTACCCGTAAAACGTAAAAAGCGAAAAAGAGAAAAATAGTGCTTGACATTTCCCGATAATCTGCTATAATAACGAAGCTGACCGCGAAAGCCCCACAAAATGCTGTTATAGCTCAGCCGGTAGAGCGCATCCTTGGTAAGGATGAGGTCCCCGGTTCAAATCCGGGTAACAGCTCCAACAAAAGAGACGTAAAACTGACTGTTTTACGTCTCTTTTGTTATGTTTCGTGTGTTAACAATGATTTTCAATTCTTCTTTGTGATGCGCTTTCTGCCGGAGGAGATGGCCCGCTCCGGGCAGACCAGCACACAAAGGTGGCAGCCCACGCATTTCTTTCCGTCCAGAATCGGTTTTCTTGCCTCGTTCAGCCGGATGGCCTGGTGTCCGCCGTCTGCACATGAGATCTCGCAGCGCCCGCAGCCAATGCACTTCTCCCGATGAAATTTCGGGAAGATCACGGTGTCCCGCTCCAGCACGTCCGTGGTATCACTGACAGATTCCAGCGCGAGGCCGGTTGCCTCTCTGACGCAGGAAAAGCCTTTTTCCGCCAGATAGTAATTGAGTCCGGCCTTCAGATCGTCGATGATGCGGTAGCCGTACTGCATCACCGCTGTGGTGACCTGAATGCTTCCCGCGCCAAGCAGGATGAATTCCAACGCGTCCAACCAGGTTTCCACGCCGCCCATCGCACTCAGGTGCATGCCATGCAGCGTCGGATTCTGCCCCAGCTCCGCGATAAAGCGCAGGGCAATGGGCTTGACCGCGTTGCCGCTGTAGCCGCCTACGGCGGACATGCCATGGACCGCAGGAGCAGAGATATAAGTATGGGGATTGACCCCGATGATGCTCTTGATCGTATTGATGGCGGCGAGCCCATCCGCGCCGCCGCGCCTGGCAGCCTCCGCTGCGGGGCTCATGGTTGCCACGTTGGGCGTCAGCTTGGCCAGGATCGGCAGCTTCGTTCCCCGCCGTGCGGCGGCAGTAAAGCGCTCCACCAGCTCCGGCACCTGGCCGATGTCCGAGCCAAGGCCCCCGTCTGCCATATTGGGGCAGGAGAAGTTCAGCTCGATGGCGTCCGCGCCGTTTTCCTCACACAGCCGCGAAAGCTCCTCCCATTCCGCGTCATTCTGGCCCATGATGGAGGCCAGAATGAACTTGGTGGGGTAGTTTTCTTTCAGACGGCGGAAGATCTCCATGTTTTCCGCCACGCTGTGGTCGGAGAGCTGTTCGATGTTCTTAAAGCCGATGATGCTGCCGTTGTCCCCCGTGATGGCGGAAAAGCGGGGCGAGGCCTCGTGAATATCAAACGAGCAGATTGTCTTGAAGCAGACGCCCGCCCAGCCGGCCTCGAATGCCCTGGAACACATGTCGTAGGTGCTGGCTACCACGGAGGAAGACAACAGAAAGGGGTTCTCCAGCGTAACGCCGCACAGCTCCGTTTGAAGGCGGCCCTCGTCCTCCGGTAAGGGGATATCAAGCTGCGGCCGGACGTCAGCATGGAGCCGCGTAATCAGTTCCCGGATCGGTACCTGATGGGGCCGGACACAGGCAGCCTCGCAGGGTGCGGGGCAGTCAATGCAGGGATTGGAATCCGTCACCCGCGCAGCCGCCGCTTTTTCATCATCAAACCAGATGCTGCGAAGGAGCCCTGCGGGATCGAGCTTTGCGCAGGCGGCAGAGCACGGTGCGTCCGCGCAAAGCGCACAGCGGAGCATATCCGATCGCATTATCTTTCTTTCAAACATAGCAATTCTCCTTTATGCCGCCGGTATCAAGACAAGAGATGTCTTTTCGGCGTCTGTTTTATAGATTGTTTCAAACGTGTCCCGCATTGAAATGGTTTCAAAGCCCGGAGAGCGGCAGGTTTCAGCAAAGGAGGCCGCCGTCTCCGGGTCGCCGTAATCCCAAAGGGTATCGTCACACAGAAGCATATCGGCCCGGCGGCCTGAGTCAGGCCCCCCTGCGGCATGGGCTGAACCGTTACGATGCGTGCGCTGTGTCCCCCGTGTTTGTCACTGCCCGCTCTTGACTCTTTCGGTCGGGCGGTGTAGAATAGAACCGCCCACCGGCGGGGCTCAGTATTCGGCTCTCGCGCCGCCGATCAGCTTCGGCCGGACGCGGGCCATCGTGACGTTCGCCTCACCGATCCGGTCATGCTCCGCGTGGACGGGAACGGCCACGCGACGCAGGTGCATCCCGATCAGCACGCCGCCGATATCCATTCCCGCCCGGGCCATGGCCCGGATATCCTCGACGACCACGGGGTCTTCAAAAACCTCCGTCGCCCGGACGCTCCACGCGCCGCCTGCATGCAGGCGCGGCTTCACGCAGACCTCCTCGAAGCCGAAGCGCTCCATGCACGCCCGCTCAACGACGACGGCGCGGTTCAGATGCTCGCAGCACTGGCAGGCCAGAAACAGGCCGCGCGACTTTACAACGGGCAGGATCTCATCCATGATCGCGCGGGCAACGTCCTCGGTGGAATGCGTTCCCATGTGGTAGCCGAGCACGCGGCTCGTGCTGCACCCGACCACGACGATATCCCCGGCCTTCAGGGGCGGGATGTTGTGCGAGACGGTTCCCGCATATTCCAGACCGACCTCCCCGTAGTTGACCAGCTCGGTGATCGCGGCCCTTGCCTGCTTTCTCAACTGTTCCAGTGTAAACTCCACGATGATCGCCTCCGTGCGTATGTCTGATAACCTGATTATAATACCCTTTATCCGAAATTACAAGGAGATATGAACGTGCAGACCGAAGAATTCTTTCAGATCCTCGTGACCCTTCCGGCCAACGAAACGCACCGGCAGACGCTTGCGGCAGCCTGCCCGGGCGGACGCTTAACCTATCTTCCGCAGGAGGCGCTCAGCGAAGCAGCCGTCGCCGGGGCGGACGTGATCGTCGGCAATCTGCCCTTTACCCTTCTGCCGGCCTGCAAGCGGCTGAAGCTGCTGCAGCTTGCCTCCGCCGGGGCAGACGGCTTCCCGGCGCGCATGCCGGAGGCAGCCGTTCTGACCAACGCCAGCGGGGCCTACGGCCTTGCCATTTCCGAGCATATGCTCGGCATGGTGCTGGGAATTCTCAAGCGGCTCTACACCTACCACGACGACCAGCGGCAGAGCCTCTGGCGCGACGAGGGAACGGTTGCCTCTCTGGAAGACGCTGTGGTGCTTGCCGTAGGCATGGGCAATATCGGCGGCGAGTTCGCCCGGAAATGCAAGGCCCTCGGCTCCTATACCGTCGGCATCCGCAGGCAGCTTCGAGAGAAGCCCGACTATCTCGACGAGCTGCACAGTCTTTCGGAGCTGGACGAGCTTTTGCCGCGGGCTGACGTCGTCGCCCTCTCCCTGCCCTCCGGGCCGGAGACCGACGGGCTGATGGACGAGCGCAGGCTGCGCAGGATGAAGCCCGGCGCAGTCCTGGTCAACGTGGGCCGGGGCAAGGCGATCGTGACCGACGATCTGATGAAGGTCTGCGCCGAGGGCCGCATCCACGCCGCCCTGGACGTGACCGACCCGGAGCCGCTGCCGCCGGACCATCCCCTGTGGCAGACCCCGAACGTCCATATCACCCCGCACATCTCCGGCTTCTTCCACCTGCCCCAGACCCTGGATCGCATCGTCTCCATCGCCGCGCAGAACCTCCGGCGCTTCTGCGAGGGACGCCCCCTCCTGAACGTCGTCGATTCCGAGACCGGCTACCGCCGGGAGGACAACCGGGCGTAACTGCGCAGCAAATCAGAAAAGCCACATAGATAAAAGCTTCGTCCGCACGGCAGCCGCTTTGGCTTCCGTGCGGACGAGTTTTGTTTCACCAAAAGACGCAGATGCGAACCCCGGACGCACATATTGGGGCCCCATCGAAGCGTGCTTCGATGGGGAAAAGGAGGAGCCCCGCAGCACAGTCGAAGGAGGCCCGGCTCTTACGAAACCGGGACTCCTGAGCCGTGCGGAGGGTGCTCCGACGTGGTGGAGCTGAGGGGAGTCGAACCCCTGTCCGAAAATAACTTGACAGGAACTTCTTCGGGCGCAGTTTGTTATTTCCATTCCCTCGGCCGCACGCGAACAAACACGCTTACGGCCTTGGTAGCTTCATGATGCATGGTGCGGGCAAAGCTTACCGCACGCACGGTCACCACTTAAATCACACCCGAGCCCGGCTCGTGGTCCTTCCGGGGCGGATGGGCAGCTAATTAAGCAGCCGCCAGAACAGCGTTATCGTTGTCAGTTAATTTAGAAAAGTTGCCCGGTTTAAGGAGGTCAGACACCTCCGCCCGCTTATCCTGCCTCACTATCCCCGTCGAAACCGGTACAGCCCCGAATATGGGAAATTGAGAACGGATGGTTGAAAATTGCGAATTGGATGGATCTTGCTTTGCAGCCTGCGGCACGCCCCTTCTCCCTCCCGGCTTTGGGAGGGAGAAGGCGAAAAGCCTGCGGCGCGGCGGCTTATCTGCGCTTGTTGGGCTCGGGGTAGGTCTCGCCGAGCGTGTCCACGCGGATGGAAGCCATCTTCTGCTCCTCGAGGGGACGGTCGTTGTAGTCGACCTTGGTGTTGGCGATTTGATCCACGACTTCCATGCCCTCGGTGACCTTGCCGAAGGCCGCGTACTGCTTATCCAGGTGCGGAGCGTCCTCATGCATGATGAAGAACTGGCTGCCGGCGGAATTCGGGTTCATGGAGCGGGCCATGGACAGGACGCCGCGCTTGTGCTTGAGGTTGTTGTCAAAGCCGTTCATATAGAACTCGCCCTTGATGCTGTAGCCGGGGCCGCCCATGCCGGTGCCGGTGGGGTCGCCGCCCTGGATCATGAAGCCGGCGATGACGCGGTGGAAGATCAGGCCGTCATAAAAGCCCTTGTTGGCCAGATCGATGAAGTTATAGACGCTCTGCGGCGCGATCTCGGGATAGAGCTCGCCCTTGATGACGCCGCCGTTTTCCATGGTGATGGTGAAGATGGGATTGGACATATCAGTGGTTCCTTTCTTTCATCGCGCGGTCCATCTGCCGTTTGGCGTCGGCCCGGGCAGCGTCCTCGCGCTTATCATACAGCTTTTTGCCGCGGCAGAGAGCGATCTCCACCTTGACGCGGGAGTTTTTGAGATAGACAGCCAGGGGAATGATGGAATAGCCGTCCTGTCTGACCTTGCCGTAGAGACGCATGGTCTCCCGCTTGTGCAGGAGCAGACGCCGCGGGCGAAGGGGGTCCTTGTTGAAGATGTTGCCCTTTTCGTAGGGAGCAATGTGCATCTGACGGATCCACATCTCGCCGTCCTTGATCTGACACCAGGCCTCCTTGAGCGAGAGCGTGCCGGCGCGGATGGATTTGACCTCGGTGCCGACCAGCTCGATCCCGGCCTCAAAGGTCTCGTCGATGAAATATTCATGATGGGCCTTCTGGTTCTTGGCCATGATCTTCACGCCGGAGCCTGGCATCCTCGCACCTTCCTTCCGTCTGTCTGATTGGCCTATATTATAGCACGATCGCCCCTGGGCCGCAAGTGTTTTCTGCGGTTTGCAAAATTTATTTACAATTTCCGAAATTCGGGCTTTACCTTTTGGATCGTTTATACTATAATCACAACGCACCATCCTGAAAGGAGACCAGCGCCTTGAAAACAAAAAAGAAAGCGCATTCCAATCTCTACCGAAAAGCTGTCGTCTGCCTGATTCTGTTCTGCGGCTTTTTCAGTATCTTTTCCATCCCGATGGGCCTCGGAAACGCCCTGAACACGATGATGAACACGGCCTATCGGATCCTGATGGATACCGTGTTCTACATTATGGCCATTGCGGTCATCGCCGGCGCAGTCTCCAGTCTGCTGACGGAGTTCGGCGTGGTCGCCCTGCTGAACAAGGTCCTCTCTCCCCTGATGAAGCCGCTGTTCGGCATGCCCGGCGCTTCCGCGCTCGGCATGGTTTCCACGTACCTCTCCGACAACCCCGCAATCCTGACGCTGGCAGATGACAAGAAGTTCCGCCGCTTTTTCAAGGCATACCAGATTCCCGCTCTGACCAATCTGGGCACCTCCTTTGGCATGGGTCTGATCGTCACGAGCTTTGCCGTCGGCATGTCCAGCCTGCTGGGCAAGGAGGTCGGCATTGCGGCGATCTGCGGCAACATCGGCGCCATCTTCGGCGCCATCGTCTCCACCCGTCTGATGCTGCTCTTCATGAAAAAGCATTACGGCAAGGACGAGCCCGCCCTCAAGGAGGACTACGTGGAGGCGGAGGAGGTTCAGGAGCATAACCACAAGGGCTTCCTGCACGTGCTGGACGCGCTGATGGACGGCGGCAAAAAGGGCGTTGATATGGGTCTGGCCGTGATCCCCGGCGTGCTGATCATCTGCTCCATCGTTCTGATGCTGACCAACGGCAAGCCCGCGCCGCAGTTCAAATACGCGAGGATCGAACGCGTTACTTCGAACGGCAAATACTACCGCCACTCGCTGAGCATCGAGATCCCGGATTCCGCCGATAGCCTGACTGAGGTGCTGCCAAATCACGGCGACGCGGTCTGGACCTCTTCGACCCCCGATGAAGACGGCAAGTATCCGATTTTCGATACCTACACGACCAAGGGCCGCACCTTTGAAACGAACGAGCGGCTTTACGTTACTGTGAATAAAAAGGCATGGTACGGCAGGGGGTCGTTCCGCATCGTCCTGCTCCGCGAGGGTGACGCCTCCGAGGACGGGATCCGGCTCGCGCTTGAGCCTGTGGAGGATCAGAGTGAGGGAACCACGATGCTGCTCACAACTACCATCCCGCAGCAGGATTACACCGGCAGCGCCTTCGAGGGCATCGGACTGCTGCCATTCCTTGCGGACAAGCTCAGCTTCCTGCTCCAGCCGCTGTTCGGCTTCTCCAGCGGCGAAGCCGTCGCGGTTCCGGTCACGGCGCTCGGCTCCGCCGGCGCTGCGCTGGGTCTGATCCCCGGCTTTGCCAAGCGCGGGCTGATCAACGTAGGAGACCTTGCGGTCTTCGTGGCGATCTGTATGTGCTGGAGCGGCTATCTGAGCACCCACGTCTCAATGATGGAGGTTCTGGACTGCCGCGAGCATACCGGAAAGGCCCTCCTCAGCCACACGATCGGCGGTCTCTGCGCCGGCGTTGCCGCCCACTGGCTGTTCCGGCTGGCAATCCTGCTGTTGTCGTAACACGCGCAAATCCCGATCCATCCCAAACGATCCCGCCGACGGAAGCCCGTCGGCGGGATCGCTTTTTCTTTTCGCAGCAGGTTTTCGCGGCAGGCTTTTCCGCCGCGCCGCCCGGAGCAATCTTCCGGAAGTCCGGCGCTCGCGGCACGGGCCCGCAGACGTGTTTCTTACGGCTCGATCGCAGCGAAGGGAATCCCGTATTTCGCCGCGTATGCCTCCGCCGCGCCACCGGCACAGCCCCGGACTGTCAGCTCCGGGCAGCCTTCGAAGACAGCCATGCCAAAGGATATCTCGTCGGCAAGAACGGTCGCCGACCGCAATTCGGTACAGCCGAAAAAAGCGCATTCTCCAATCAATTTTACGCCGGCAGGAATCGTGACCGACTCCAGGCTGCTGCAGCCTCTAAACACCGATCCCTCCAGAGCGGCAATCCCGTCCGGCAGCCGGACCTCACGCAGAGCGCTGCACCATTGAAACGCACCCCAGCCAATGGAACGCACGCCATCCGGAATTGAAACCGCCTGCAGCCCGCCGCAATTGGCGAACGCGGATTCCCCGATGGTCACCACGCTCTCTGGGACGGAATAGTCGCCGTAGTAGCCGGATAACATTTGGATCAATACCGTCTTGTCCCGGTTGAACAGGACGCCGCTCTCGTCGCTGCTGTACGCGGGATTGCCCGGTGAAACGGAGAGTCCCCGGAGATTGCGGCAGTTGACAAAGGCGTCCGGGGAAATGGAGGTCACGCTCCAGGGGATCGACAGCTGACGCAGATGATCGCAGAAGTTAAACGCGTTCGCCCCAATGGAGCGCAGACTGTCCGGAAGCGTCAGCTCCACCAACTCAGAGCAGTTTGAAAAAGCGTCATCACCGATGCCGGTTACGCCCTCGGGAATCGTCACCGCGCGCAGCTGCCAGCATCCGGAAAAGGCAGCGTCTGCAATTTCGGTCACGCTCTCCGGGACGGAATACGCTTCAAGAGAGCGGGGAATGCAAAGCAGGACGGTCTGATCCTTGTTGAAAAGCGCGCCCCGGGCGTCGCTGCTGTACGCGGGATTGTCCGGATCCACCGAAAACCCGGCAGAAACAGCTCCGGCAAATGCACCGCTTCCGAGAGAGCGCACGCTCCCGGGAATCGTCACCGTGGTCAGATGGCAGCCGGAGAAGGCGTAGTCCCCGACGGTGCTCACGCTGTCGGGAATCGTCACCGCGGTCAGATTGCAGCAGCCGGAGAACGCGGAGTCGCCGATCGAACCGACTCCGTCCGGAATCGTCACCGCGGTCAGATTGCAGCAGCCGGAGAACGCGGAGTCGCCGATCGAACCGACTCCGTCCGGAATCGTCACCGCAGTCAGACTGTAACAATCGAAGAACGTGCAGTCGCCAATCGAACCGACTCCGTCCGGAATCGTCACCACAGACAGACTGCTGCAGCCGTAGAAGGCGTAGTCCCCGACGGTGCTCACGCTGTCTGGAATCGTCACCACAGACAGACTGCTGCAGCCGTAGAAGGCGTAGTCCCCGACGGTGCTCACGCTGTCTGGAATCGTCACCGCAGACAGATTCCAGCAGCCGGAGAACGCGTGGCCGCCAATTGAACCGACTCCGTCCGGAATCGTCACCGCGGTCAGATCATAGCAGTCATAAAACGCGGATTCGCCGATGACAGCGACGGTCTCCGGGATCTGATAAGCGCCTTTATAGCTGCCCGGGACGCGGAGCAGTTCCGTCCTGTCCGCGTTGAACAGAGCGCCATTCGAATCGCTGGCGTAGACGGAATTGCCCTCCGCGACAAAAAACGCCGGAGCATGGTACCCTTCTCCGAAGGCATCTTTGCCGAGGGATCTCAGGCTGGCCGGAAGCGTAACCTCGGCGATCTCGCAGCCATCGAAGGCGCCGTCTCCGATGTCGGTCACGCCTTCCGGGATCGTCACCGCGGTCAGACCATGACAGGATTCAAACGCGAATTCACTGATGGTCCGGACGGTATCCGGGACGGTATAGCTGCCTTCCACACTCGGGGGGCAGTAGAGCAAAACCGTCCCGTCCTCCGTAAACAGAACGCCGCGTTCGTCGCTGCGGTAAGCGGGATTGTCCGGTGCGACGAAAACCCCTTCCTGTATGTTCGTAAACGCAAAGACATTCCTTCCAATGGAACGCACGCCTGCCGGGATTTCGAGGCGGTTCAGACTCATGCATCTTGCAAACGCGTTGTCTCCGATGGAGGTGACGCTCTCGGGGATTTCGAGACGGCTCAGACTCGTGCAGACCATAAACGCGTTGTCTCCGATGGAGGTGACGCTCTCGGGGATTTCGATACTGTTCAAATATTCGCAGCAGAAGAAAGCGCCGGAGCCGATGGAGCTCAGTCCCTCCGGCAGGGAAACCTTCAGGATTCGCAGGGAATAATCGTGCCAGGGCGTATCATCATAATACGCCTCCTCAGAATTCGCCTCGGAGACTTGGCCATAATCCGCCATCGCGCCGCTGCCTTCGATGATCAGGGTACCGGTTTCCTCATCGAAGCGCCAGGTCAGATTGTCGCCTTCGGCTCCGCATTCATTGCCCACAGGCTCTTCCCCCGGCAAGCCGGTTTCGTCCTTGGGTTCGGCGGTCTGGGTCGGGATCGGAGGCGCTTCCGTTTTGATCACCGTGGGGTCTCCGGGGACGGGCTGACGGTCCTTCAGCAGCCTGCCCCCCGCCCAAAGGCCGCCGCCCACCAGGGCAAAGGCCAGCACGCCCGCCAGGAGCCTGGCCCCCAGACCGTGGAGAAAGGCCCGGCCTGCCGTCATAGCGGTAATGGTGACGGGGGCCGCCGAGGTTTCCAGAACGGTTCCGGCCGCCGCAGCGGATCCGGCACGCGCCGCGCCGCCTGCCGCCGGGGTTTTGGCAAGAACGGAGGCCAGGGTCTTTTTCTCTGCCGCCCGGGCGGGCTCCAGCCCTCGCACCAGAGCAGCGAGGAAGGGGATCGGGCCCAGCCCGTAGAGCTTCACGCCCTGGCGCTCCAGCGCCCGGACCTTCGCCTCCACCTTTTTCCGGCCCTGAAAGAGCTGGGCCTTGACGGTGCCGGAGGCCACGCCAAGGGCCTCGGCGATCTCCCGGACGCTCATATCTTCATAATACCGCATGCCGACGACGAGCTGCTGCTGCTCCGGCAGCTCGGCCAGGATCTTCCGTACCAGCCGGGACGTCTCCTTCCGGTCCAGGGCCAGCTCCGGCTGGACCGTCGGATCGGGATCGGGCAGTTCGAGCCCCGCCTCGTCCGCGCCGTCCCCCAGCTCCGTGAAGCTGGCAGGCTGTCGCCTTGCCACCTGCCGAACCGCCTCGTTCACAGCGATCCGCCGCAGCCAGGGCAGGAAGGCTTCGTTGGCCTCCAGCTGATCCAGGCTCCGAAAGGCCCGGAGCCAACTGTTCTGCAGCACGTCCCAGGCCAGGTCCTCGTCCCGGATCATGGCCCGGACCGTGCGGTAGAGGGCGGGATTGATCTGCTCGTAAAGGGCCGCGCAGGCTGCCTGATCGCCGCCTCTGGCCCGTTCCACCAGCTCCGGGGTGATTTCTGCCCGACTGAAGCTCCGATTCTTGTTTTTCATGCTTCGCACCTGCTTTCTTTCCTTCTCTGATCGTTAACGCGTTACTTCTGCGGATTGCAGCAGGAGATCCCGAACGGATCCGCCTCCGGCGGATCCCCTTCTTTCCGGGCGTCCGGACGCTCGCCCCCAGGAGGAGCAAGCGCCGACCCTGCCGTTCCGGGGAGCCTGTCGGCCGAAAGCTGTTGCAGCAGGGCCTGCAGAACCGCCGCAGACCGCTCGGGGTCCGGGCTGAAATTGCGGCCCATCAGCTTCTTGTACAGCGCCGCAAAGCGCTCCTGCTCCGGCATGACTCTCCCTCCTTTCGCGTCCTTCTGTCTGTAAGACCCGGCGAAGCGAAAAAAGGTTTATCGAAATCGAAAAAAAGATGACGCAGAGAAAAAAGATTCAGACGCCGGTTCCGGCAAAACTAGCCCTCCGTTCCGGCAAGGCTTCGTCACGCCCCGATTTTGCCGGAACGGAAACGCCGGCCAACCCGTTTCGGGGAAAGCCGGCGTCTTTGTTTCATCAGGCGTTTCTCTTCAGCCTGCCCTTGCGGGGCAGGACAGCTACTCCACGTTCAGAATGCAGCCCTTGAGATACCAGCTCTGGTCTGTATGCAGGGAGGCGGGATGGTCGCGGGACTGCATCAGCGTCTCGATCAGACGGACGGTGCGCCCGGAATCCGCGGCAGCGTCGCGGAGCATTTCGGTGAACAGCTCCGGCGTCATAAACTGGCTGCACGAGCAGGTGACCAGGAAGCCGCCCGGCTCGACGAGGTGCATGCAGCGCAGGTTCAGCTCCTTGTAGCCGCGGTAGGCCGCGTCCAGCGCCCGCTTGTTTTTGGCAAAGGCCGGCGGGTCGCAGATGACCGTTCCAAAGCGTCTGCCCCGGTGGGCGTAGTCCTTGACCAGATCAAAGACGTTGGCCTCGGTGGTCGTAATGCGGTCGGCTACCCCGTTGCGCGCTGCGTTTTGCCGAAGCATTTCAAGGGCTTCGGCAGAGACGTCCACGGCCTCGACGGCGCTTGCCCCGTAGAGTGCCGCGTGGATCGCAAAGCCGCCGGTGTGGCTGCAAAGGTCCAGAACCGTCCGCCCCGGGCAGTAGGGACGGATGCGGCCGCGGTTTTCCTGCTGGTCGAGGAAGTGACCGGTCTTCTGACCGTGCGGAATATCCACCAGCATCCTCGCATCGTGCTCCAGGATCTCCACCCGCTCCGGAACGTCGCCGTAGACGCAGCCGGTGATCTGGGGCAGGCCCTCTTTTTCGCGCACGGGAACGTCGTCGCGCTCGTAGATCCCCTTCGGCTGAAAGAGCTCAGCCAGGCAGTCAACGACCGTCTGCTTCCAACGCTCCATGCCGAGACTGACGATCTGGAAGGAGAGATAGTCTCCGAACTTATCCACGGTCAGGCCGGGCAGACCGTCGCTGTCACCGAAGACGACGCGGCAGGCGTTGGAAAAGCCGAGGCTTTTCCGATAGGCCCACGCCCGCTCCAGGCGCGTGCGGAAGAAGGCCTCGTCGATCACGGCGTTCGGGTCGCGGGTCAGCAGGCGCACCGTGATCCGGGAGGCCGCGTTAAAAAAACCCCAGGCAAGGAAGTTGCCCCTGGCGTCCAGGACCTCCACGACGTCCCCGTCGCGGCAGAGCTCGTCCACCCAGTCGATCTCGTTGTCAAAAATCCAGAGCCCGCCGGCGCGAACGTCCTGCTCCTCGCCCCTGCGGAGGCAGACCTGTCCGTACTCCATCACGCTTCAGCGGCGCGGGTCCGGATGAAGTGCCAGGCGTCGCGGCACATATCGTCCACGGTCTTTTCGGCGTGCCAGTTCAAAACGGAGGCGGCCTTTTCGGCGTTGGCGTAGACCTCCGCAAGGTCGCCGTCGCGGCGTCCGCCGATGACGTAGGGCACGCGCACGCCGTTGACGGTCTGGAAGGCGTTGACCAGCTCCAGGACGCTGACGCCGTCGCCGGTGCCGAGGTTGAAGGCCTCCGCGCCGCGGTGGTTTTCCGCATATTTCAGGGCGGAGATATGACCCTTCGCCAGATCCACGACGTGCAGATAGTCACGCAGGCAGGTGCCGTCGCGGGTCGGGTAATCGTCGCCGAAAACGGTGAGCTGCGGGAGCTGTTTGGCGGCCACGCGGGCCACGTAGGGCATCAGATTGTTGGGAATGCCGTTGGGATCGTCGCCCAGAAGGCCGGACTCGTGCGCGCCGATGGGGTTGAAATAGCGCAGCAGGACGGCAGTGAAGTCCGGGTTGGCGGCGCATTCGTCGCGCAGGATCTGCTCGATCATAACCTTCGTCCAGCCGTAGGGATTGGTGGCGGAGGTGTCCATGTCCTCGGTATAAGGGGAGGCGTTTTTGGGGCCGTAGACCGTCGCCGAGGAGGAGAACACGAAGCGGGTGCAGCCGTGGCGCTTCATCGTCTCGAGCAGGGTCAGGGTGGTATCGAGATTGTTGCGGTAGTAGCGCAGCGGGATCTGACAGCTCTCGCCCACAGCCTTGAGCCCGGCAAAATGGATCACGGCTTCAATGGGATGGGCAGCAAAGACGGCCTCCAGGGCAGCCCGGTCGGCCACGTCCAGCTCGCAGACCGCAGGGGTTTTGCCGGTGATGCGGGCGATCCGCTCCGGCACGTCCCGGCTGGAATTGCAGAAATTATCGGCGATGACGACGTCATAGCCCTCGTTGAGCAGCTCCACGCAGGTATGGGAGCCGATATATCCGGCGCCGCCGGTCACTAAAATGCTCATAGAAAACCTCCCGAACAGAATCGTTATGCTTGTTTTGCTTGAGAATAGTGTACCACAACGGCACATGGAATGCAAGAGCGCAATTTCCCCGAAAAAAAGCAAAAAAGCAGTTGACAAAGCGCTGATTTTCCGCTAAAATATAACGGCTTGCGTAAGCAGGCAGAATCCCCTTGCCGCTGAGGGATTCAGCGGCCGAAAGACCAAAAGGAGGTGCAAACAATCATGGCTAAGATTTCCGCAAAGTACGAGGTTCTCTACATCATCGATCCCGATCTGGGTGAAGAGGGTATTGCAGCGCTCGTGGAAAAATTCAAGGCTCTGGTGGAGGCGGAGGGTACTCTGACCGCCATCGAGGAGTGGGGCAAGCGTCGGCTGGCCTACCTCATCAATGACAAGCCCGAAGGCTACTACGTTCTGATGAACATCGAGTGCAAGCCCGAGCTTCCCGCTGAGCTGGACCGCGTGTTCAAGATCACTGACGGCATTATGCGTTCCCTGATCACCGTTGTGGAAGAGTAAGGAGGCAAATCCATGCTGAACCACATTGTTCTGATGGGTCGTCTGGTCCGTGATCCCGAGCTTCGGCACACCGCCAGCGGCGTGCCCGTCGCGAGCTTCCGCATTGCGGTGGACCGCGATTTCGGCAACCGGGAGACCGGCGAGCGCGAGGCCGATTTCATCGACGTCGTCGCTTGGAGAAGCACCGGCGAGTTCGTCAGCAAGTATTTTGCCAAGGGTCGTATGGCCGTCGTTTCGGGCCGTCTGCAAATGCGGAACTGGACCGACAAGGAAGGCGGCAAGCGGACCTCCGCCGAGGTCGTAGCGGATAACGTCTATTTCGGCGATTCCAAGCGCGACAGCGACGGCGGCAGCTACAACGGCAGCAGTTATGCCGGCGGCAGCAACAATTCCTACCGCTCCTACGGCGATTCCAACAGCGCCCCCGCGGGTGGCAGCAACTATGCCGCGCCTGCAGCGCCCGCAGCGTCGGACTTCGCAATGCTCGAGGACGACGACGGCGAGCTTCCGTTCTAATTGAATTTTTCACATGAGACTGTAAAAAGGAGGTTCCGATCATGGCCAATGATACCAGAGTGAGACCGCACAAGCGCAAGAAGGTTTGCCAGTTCTGCGTGGACAAGGTCACCTCGATCGACTATAAGGATACCGCAAAGCTCCGCCGCTTCATTTCCGAGCGCGGCAAGATCCTGCCCCGCCGCACCACCGGCACCTGCGCTGCTCATCAGCGCCAGCTGACCGTGGCCATCAAGCGCGCCCGTCAGATCGCTTTGCTTCCCTACGTCGAAGACTGATTCGTCAAAATTTCGCCCGCTGCCGTTCGGCAGCGGGCGATTTTTATTCGCAGCGCTCAAAAACCCCCGCCGGAGCATTCCGACGGGGGCCTTTGAGAAAAGAAGAGAAGAAATGAAAAGTACAGCGGCGTTGGTCGCTTCCACTTACAGGTACATCATACCGGATAAATGTAACAAAGGTATGAATGAGATGGAAACAAACTTCAAAAGAATTATGAACGCCGCCGCCCGGTGCGTCTATTCGGTCGCGCGGACCGCGTGGACCTCCGGGTATCGGCCCTGCAGCGCGAGGGCGGCAAGGGCCGCTGTCTCCGGCTTGTCAAACAGACCGAAGACCACGGAACCGGTCCCCGTCAGACGTGCGCCGAGCGCACCGAGCTCCAAAAGCTCGCGGCGAACGGTCTGTACAACGGGGAAGGCTTCGCTGACCGGGGGCTCGAAGGCGTTCTCCAGAAGCCTTCCGACGGCGGGCAGATCGCCCGCAGCCAGGGCGGCTTCCATCGCGCGGTTGTCCGGTCTGGCTGTGACGCCGACGGCGTCCACGGTTCGGAACAGAGCCGGGGTGGAGATGGCAAAGTCCGGCTTGACCAGGACGAAGCAGGCATTCGGGGGCAGCTCGGGCAGGCGCGTCAGCACCTCTCCCCTGCCCGCAGCCAGGGCAATTCCGCCAAAGAGGCAGTATGGCACGTCGCTGCCGACGCGCAAGCCCACGGCGCGGAGCTGAGACTCGGAGAATCGGCGGTAGTGGCCGTTGAGCAGGCGCAGAACGGCAGCGGCGTCGCTGGAGCCGCCCGCCATCCCCGCCTGGGCGGGGATGGATTTGCGGATCGCAACCGAAACGCCTTCCGGGGCGAGATCAGCGGCGTCCAGATAGGCCTTTGCCGCCTTCCAGCAGAGGTTATCCGGTCCGTCCGGGATCCCGGGCCGGTCGCAGGTAACGGACCAGGGCTCGCCGGTATCCAGCCGCACCGTTATCTCGTCGCAAAGGCTGACCGAGCACATGACCATTTCCAGGTCGTGATAGCCGTCGGGCCGTCTGCCCAGAATATCGAGGGTCAGATTCAGCTTGCCGTAGGCGCGGCCTTGGAGCGTGATCACTTGATCTTGCGGGCCTCGAGGTAGTAGCGCTTCTCTCTGGCGTGACCCATGGAGAAGGTCTTGCGGGGCAGGATGCCGTCAGCGATCACGCCGCGGAAGAGCTGGCTCTTTTCCATTGCGGGCAGCAGGAAGCCGATGGAATCCGGCTGCTTTGCAAGGTCGATCAGCACGTCGTCGTCGTGGATGTAGTCGATCTCGCCGGCATGCTCCTTGAGATACTTGTCCAGGAAGGTCTGCAGCGCGCCGACCGCGAGCTGGCTCTTGGCCTTGTCGAGATAGACGACGCCGGACTTTTCGCCGATGTACCACTTGACGGGGAAGCCGCCCTCGGCGCACCAGGTGTCCTCCAGCTCCTTCAGCAGGGCCTCGGGATCGGTCTTGGCAATGATGCGATGGATGGGCTCGAAAACCTGAGCGGGATCGTGGATGTTTTCCAGCTCGACCAGGGCGAAACGGGCGGGATGGTTGGACAGATCCTCACCGGGATGGTTGGCCTTGAGCTCCTCGTAGCAGCTCTTGGCGGTGGCAAGGCTGTGGTTGCCGTCGCCGACGGCGAAGACCATGGGAATGCCCTTCAGGCCTTCGTACTTCTTGCCGACGTTGGCGGTGTATTCGGTCAGGCGCTCCTCAAAGGCCTTGACCTCCTCGCCCTCGACGAGCCAGCCGGTGATATGACCGCCGCCCTCCATGAGGTCGAAGTCATAGAGCTTTTTCAGGCTGTCCTTCTTGGCGGCAATGGGCTCGATCAGGACCTTATCATGGTCGTCGGCCAGCATCAGGATGTGGGGCAGCTCGATGGGCGCGTCGCGGCGGACTCTCTGGCGCGGCGGAATGCGCTCGACCACGGTGCGCTCGGTGGCGCGGATCGCGGAGGAGGAGCCGGTGGAGTAGTCATAGGCGTCCAGATCGACCATGCCCATCAGGCCGGTACGGATGGAGCCGTTGTCCAGGGTGCGCTCGACCAGAACGAAGCTGTTCGGATAGGTGACAAAGACGTCGTTCTTGAGGTACTCTGCCATGGTCTCGTTGATGAGCTTGGTGTGGGCAGCCTCGGAGGGCGTGCCGAGCTCAGCCTCGGGAAGAATCAGATTGATGGTGGAGGCGCTGCCCTCGGCGTTCTTGCGGACGCGGTCCCAATAGGCCTGGTCGGAGGTGAACTGGTCGCAGGCGATGACGGCCCACTTCTCCATCGGAGCGTTCTTCGGCAGCAGAATGTCAGCGGGTAAAAAAGCGTTCATGAATGATACCTCACTTGTCGGTGTTTTTTGGGTCGCTCCAATTATAACAAATGCGGCGAACAAATGCAACCCGGTTTTGTAAAAATCGCATAGAAATCTTCGAATAAATGTATGCTGTATAAAAAGGCGCGGCACAGGGCAAACTGTAGCGCAACAAACTCACAAGGAGGCTGTCAAATGGATACAGCTGCATTGGTCATTACCATCATCGGCGCGCTGAACTGGGGCCTGATCTCCCTGTTTCAGTTCGACCTCGTCGCCTGGATCGGCGGCGGACAGGACGCGATGCTCAGCCGCATCATCTACGGGATCGTCGCTCTGGCTGGGCTTTGGTGTATTTCCCTGCTCTTCCGTAACCGGACAGAAGCGCTCGCAGAGTGAGATGGAAGCAGCGAGGGCTGTGCCGTTTCGTTGGAAAACGGCACAGCCCCGTTGTTTTATTGTTTTATTGTTTAGCGCTTCGTGCGCAGGATCAGCTCGCCGTTTGCGACATCCACCGTGATGGTCTCGCCGGGCAGAATGCTTCCCTCCAGGACCTTCCTGGCGATCATCGTCTCCACCGTGTGCTGGACGTAGCGGCGGAGCGGTCTGGCGCCGAAGGCGGGGTCGAATGCCTGGTCGATGATCTCGGTCTTGGCGGCCTCGGTCAGCTCGCAGCGGAGCTGCTTATCCAGCAGGCGGGCATTGAGCTGATTGATTTGCAGGTCGATGATCTTGGTAATATTCTCGCGGGTCAGCGGTTTGTAGAACACGATCTCGTCAAGACGGTTCAGGAACTCAGGACGGAAGGTCTTTTTCAGCAGGGTCTCGACCTGGCTCCGGGCGAGCGCGCTGATCTCTCCGTTCTCGTCGATCCCGTCCAGCAGATACTGGGAACCGAGGTTGGAGGTCAGAATGATGATCGTGTTCTTGAAGTCCACGACACGGCCCTGCGAGTCGGTCAGTCGGCCGTCGTCCAGGATCTGGAGCAGGATGTTGAAGACGTCGGGATGGGCCTTCTCCACCTCGTCAAAGAGGATGACGGAGTAAGGCTTGCGGCGGACGGCCTCGGTGAGCTGGCCGCCCTCCTCATAGCCGACGTAGCCGGGAGGCGCTCCGATCAGACGGGAGACGCTGAACTTCTCCATGTACTCGGTCATATCGATGCGGACCAGATTCTTTTCGTCGTCAAAGAGGTCGGCGGCAAGGGCCTTTGCCAGCTCGGTCTTGCCCACGCCGGTCGGCCCGAGGAAGAAGAAGGAACCGATCGGCCGCTTGGGATCCTGGATCCCGGCGCGGGAGCGCTGGATGGCCTCGGTGACGACGCGGACGGCCTCGTCCTGTCCGACGACGCGGCGGTGCAGGCGCTCATCCAGGTGCAGGAGCTTCTCGCGTTCGCCCTGGACCAGCTTGGCGACGGGGATACCGGTCCAGCGCTCGATGATCTTGGCAATCTCCTCCTCCGTCACGCGGTTGCGGAGCAGGCTTTCCTCCTTGGCCGACTGGGCGAGGCGTTCTTCCTCCTCAAGCTGCTTCTTGGCCTCGGGCAGGTCGCCGTACTTGAGCTTTGCGGCAGCCTCGAGATCATAAGCCTGCTCTGCCTTTTCAATGTCGGCGTTGATCCGCTCGATCCGCTCGCGCAGGGACTGGACCTTGGAGATCGCGTCCTTCTCGTTCTCCCATTTCATTTTCATCGCGTTAAACTTGTCGCGCTGCTCGGCAAGCTCCTTCTGGAGCTCCGCCAGACGGCCCATGCTGAGCTCGTCGTCCTCATTCTTGAGGGCCGCCTCCTCGATCTCCAGCTGGATGATCTTGCGGCGGACGGTGTCGAGCTCGGACGGCATGGAGTCCATCTCGGTTCGGATCATGGCGCAGGCTTCGTCGATCAGGTCGATGGCCTTGTCGGGGAGGAAGCGGTCCGTGATATAGCGGTCAGACAGCTTGACCGCCGCAATGATGGCTGGATCGGTGATCTTGACGCCGTGGAAGACCTCGTAGCGCTCCTCCAGACCGCGGAGGATGGCAATCGTGTCCTCCACGCTCGGCTCATCCACCTTGACCGGCTGGAAGCGGCGCTCCAGAGCCGGGTCCTTCTCAATATACTGGCGGTATTCGTCCAGCGTCGTTGCGCCGAGGCAGTGCAGCTCTCCGCGCGCCAGCATGGGCTTGAGCAGGTTGCTTGCATCCATCGAGCCCTCGGTCTTACCGGCGCCGACGATGGTATGAAGCTCGTCGATAAAGAGCAGGATCTTCCCGTCGCTCCGCTTGATCTCGTTCAGAACCGCCTTGAGGCGTTCCTCAAACTCGCCGCGGAATTTTGCACCGGCGATCAGAGCGCCCATGTCCAGGGAGAAGATGGTCTTGTCCTGGAGGCTCTTGGGGACGTCCTTGCGCACGATCCGCTGGGCCAGGCCCTCGACAATGGCCGTCTTGCCCACGCCGGGCTCACCGATCAGTACGGGGTTGTTCTTCGTCTTGCGGGAGAGAATCCGGATCAGGTTGCGGATCTCTTCATCACGGCCGATGACCGGGTCCATCTTCTGGTCCCTGGCGCGCTGGACCAGGTCGGTGCCGAAGCGCTCCAGCGCCTCGTAGGTGTCCTCCGGATTGTCGGACGTCACGCGCTGACTGCCGCGGACCTCGGAGAGGGCCTTCAGAGCCTCCTCGCGCTGGATCTGATAGGTCGCAAAGAGCTTCTGCACCGCGGCGTCCGGACGGTCGATCATCGCAAGGAAGAGATGCTCCACCGAAACGAAATCATCCTTCATGGACTCGGCCAGAGCTTCCGCATGATTAAAGAGCTGATCCACCGAGCGGGCAATGTAGTATTTGTTGGCTTCCCGGCCGGAGCCGGTCACAGCGGGAAGCTGGCGGAGCTTTTCCTCCACCGCCGCGTCCAGGCTTTCGGGCGTCTTGCCCATGCGCTTGAGAAGCTGCGGGATCAACCCCTTCTCCTGCCGCAGCAGTGACGCAAGCAGGTGGAGCTGTTCGATCTGCTGATGGTTATGATCGAGCGCAACGTTCTGCGCCTCCTGAATGGCTTCCATGGACTTCTGCGTATATTTGTTTGCGTTCATCGTAGATCTCCTTTCCACGGAGCGATCCGGCAGAAAGCTCGAACCGGATGCCCGTATCAGCATTTAGCACTCTAAGCAAAAGAGTGCTAACCCTTTTGTCCACATCATATACCCTGCTGCCGGAATTGTCAAGACGTTCGAGGAAAATTTACAAAATATTCTATTTTATGTCAACTTAATACTTTCGTAAAATTTTTTCTCTTTCTTTCTTAATATTTACCCATTACAATACAATCAAAGGTAGTTTTCATCTTCTTTTTATTCCTCCTTTTTTAATCGTACCCGGAAGCCTCGGCTTCCGGGTACATGTTTTTAGAGGCTCACCACACACGAAAGAAAAGCAGCCGCATGATGCGACTGCTTTTCTTTCGTGCGGAAGCGCTGTATCCAGCTATGGACAAACTTGGGCGTGAGCAGGGGCTTGCCGATCTTTTCCTCCGCGATTTCCAGTTCCAGCCGTTCTTTGGCCGCCTCCAGCTCCTCCAGCCGCGTCTTGGTGGATTTGGTCAGAACACCCAGTTGGATGGCCCGGAGCATATTCTCAATTCCGGCTTCCGCCTCCCTAAGCTGCTGCTCCAGCAACGGCAGGGCTCTGTTCTCCTCCTCCTGAATCCGCATAACACAGTCCACAATCGCATCCTCCGTCCGATCATCACGGAGAAAACTCATCAGCTCTTCAACCACCAGGTCTTCGATCCAACGCTTACGGACGGTTTTCTTATGACAATCCCCGCTGTGCGTTCTCTGTATCTATATGCTTTGCCGCCCACATGATAATCTTACTGCGAACGCGTCTCAAAGTCGAATGTGCGGGCCGAGAATTTTTGAGCGCGATCCCACTCGTTTCTCCTGAATATGGTCCTTCTTGCTCTCACACGTTCCCCATGATCCAGGTTACCCGCTCACGGAGCTCTTGGCTAAAGCCCTCCAGATCGTCTTCCCGAATCACTTCATATCGAAGAAGCTGAAGAAGATGCATTTCCATGTTCGTGCGCCGCACATCCTGAAGCAACACGCCGGGATTTCTCTTGTCTTGCTTGACGCGTTTTTCCAAAGCCCAAAATTTCTCGGATGGCTGCCCCTCGCTGTTTAACAGCGCTTTGTATTCCTCAATCAATTTCCCCATATAGGCTTCCTGCCAGCCAGGGAGACGGCTGCGGAA
>JAEEGF011553320.1_pt1 | contig 28231 bp, 22 predicted proteins | sample 9134171 | NCBI WGS metagenome assembly JAEEGF01 (sample SAMN16246542, study PRJNA631951) | gut metagenome | biome: gut microbiome; feature: rumen; material: AP-attached | host: Bos | place: Iran: Karaj | collected 2018-10 | reverse complement strand
ATGGACTTCGGCCGATACCCCGCCTACAAACTTGGCATCCCCTTTGTCGCTGTTCCGACGCTCGCCAGCTCTGACGGCTTCACCGCAAACATCTGCTCCGTCATCCTGGAAGGGCAGAAGAAATCCATCCCGATGTGCGCGCCTATCCTCGTTGTCGCCGATCTTGATATTATCAAGGGTGCTCCCGCCCGTCTGGTCGCCAGCGGCATCAACGACATCCTTGCAAAATACATTTCCCTTGTTGACTGGCGTATCTCCCACCTTGTAAACGGCGAATACTACTGCCATATGGTGGCAGAGCTGGCTGAACAGGCGCTTGCCATTATGCGCAATGCGGCAGATGTCTATGCAGACACGGGCATTGCTGATATTGAGGCTATGACGATGGCCCAGATGCTCAGCGGGCTGACCATGCAGCTGCTGGATCATTCCCGTGCGGCATCCGGCGCCGAGCACCTGATTGCTCATCTGGTCGAGATGAAGCCACCGCGCTTCGAAACAGCAGAAGGTATCCACGGTGAATGCGTCGGTGTGGGTACGTATCTGTGCGCAAAGAAGTATCATGAACTGGCTCTGAAAACGCCGAAGGCAAAGGCCTTTGAGCCGCTTACAAAAGAATGGATTCACGAAAAGTTCGGCGAACGCCTGGAAGCGGGCATCATCAAGGAAAACTCCAATGATATCCTCACAAGCTTTGATCCGCAGGTCATTGTGGACAAATGGGAGGATATCCGCAACCTGATCAGCACCATTCCCTCTGCCGAAACGCTGGAGAAGCTGTACAGAGCCTGCGGCTGCCGGTATCTGCCGGAGCACATCGGCATTGACCCCGCTCTGTCCGAAGAGGTACTGCCCGTTTCTGCAGCAATCCGCAACCGTCTCACCCTGGTGAGAATGCTGCGCGTGCTGGATTTTGACTGATTTTCCCATCACAGCTGTGTCATGCTGCAGTGACACTGATTTCCCGTTTTACAGGTAACAAAGGAGGCGGCCGGCATTCTGACAGACTATATCTTCAGCATATCCCAATATGGTATTGCCGCGCTGTCGATACTGCTGATGCTGCGCTGCCTCCGCTCTCTCCTGAATGAAAAGACGGAAAAGGAAATCTGGGCTTATCTGCAGGTCGGAGAAGAACGGGTGCCCGTTCAGCACTGGGAAAGCCTCATCGGAAAAGCCCGCTCTGCTGACCTGCGGCTCTTCGGAGAGGGCATCAGCCGTATCCATGCCGTACTGCGCCGCAGCGATAAGGGTGAATGGAAGATTTTTGATATATTTTCCAAGGGCGGCATCTGGGTAAATAAAAAATATGTGCCTCACAGCGGCCTGACCGTTCATCACGGAGACACGGTCAACCTTGGCGGAAGCTGCATGAGGTTTCTCAACATCTCCACGAAACAGCGCATCCGCAACGAGAACAGGCGCACCGGCGCAGGAGGCCTCATCAACCCGGGGCTTACACTGGCCGAGCTGACGATTTTGCAGCTTCTCCTCCTCCTGCAGCACGCTTTTTCCGCACGGCGTGATCATATTGGTATGATTATCGTCTCTTTTATGACGCTGATCGTGCTGGAATGGTGCGTCTATCAGGGGATGCGCGTACTGGGCAGAATGGGTTTCGAGATTGAAACGCTTGCTTTCTTTCTCACGACACTCGGCCTTTCAACAGCCGCATCTTCCGCTCCTGCCGACCTGTACAAGCAGATTCTGCTGATCGTCTTTTCCGTGGTGATGTTTCTGCTTTTCGGCTGGTGGATGCGCAATCTGCGGCGCACCGTCACCCTGCGGATTCCTCTCGGTATCATGGCGCTGGCCCTGCTGGCGCTGAATATTTTTACAAGTGACAGTATAAACGGTGCCAGAAGCTGGCTGGAATTCGGCGGATACTCTTTTCAGCCGTCCGAGCTGGTGAAGGCACTGTATCTGTATGTCGGCGCGGCCACGCTGGACGCGCTGTATATGAAACGAAACCTCTATTCGTTTATCACCTATTCCGCCGTATGTGTCATTGCGCTGGCGCTGATCGGCGACTTCGGAACGGCGCTGATTTTTTTCGTCACCTTCCTTGTGATCTCCTTTATGCGCTCAGGTTCGCTGGCCACGGTATTGCTTGCGATCACGGGGGCTCTGCTCGCCGCAACGCTGGCCGTCACTGTCAGGCCTTATATCGCCAGGCGCTTTGCCACCTGGGGGCACGTGTGGGAAGATCCCTTCGGTGCAGGATATCAGCAGGCACATGCAATCTCTGCCGCCGCCTCCGGAGGGCTGATCGGAAAAGGCGCCGGATCGGGCTGGCTGAAAAACATCACATACAGCGATACGGATATGGTGTTTGCCTACATCTGTGAAGAGCAGGGGCTGGTCGTCAGCATCTGCATGATCGCAGCTGTAATCCTGATGGCCTTTTTTGCCATCCGCTGCGCCAGAAACAGCCGCTCTGCCTATTATGCCATCGCTGCCTGTGCCGCCTCTGCGCTTATGCTCACGCAGCTGGCGCTGAATGTATTCGGATCTGTCGATCTGCTGCCGTTTACCGGTGTCACCTTCCCGTTTGTTTCGCGGGGCGGCAGTTCCCTTATTTCCTGCTGGATGCTGATGGCCTACCTTAAGAGCGTCGATAACCGGCGCAATGCCAGCTTCGCGGTAAACCCGGTCAATGAAATACCGGGTATAGAAGAGGAACTTGGTCTGAAGAAGCATTACCGTCGCAAAACTGAAGACCGCGGGAAAGGCGGGAGCAAATGAAGAAGATCAGTTCCCGCGCACTTTCCGTCCTGCTCATCGCTGCACTTGTTATCACGGGATTATGTGTTTTTATCCGGGAGGATTATGCACATGGTCGCCGCTGGGCCACAACCTTTTCCGGCTTTGACCCGGACGCGGAGGGAGAACTCCAGGATGTCAACGGTACCGTGCTCGCTGCCTTCGGAAAGGACTATCACGGGTATTCGCCGGAAGCGCTGACGCGCATCGCCAACTATCACGTGACAGGTGATTTTGTCGGGATGACAGGCACCGGCCTCCTGACGCGTTTCTGGGGCACGGCACAGAATTACAGCTTCATTCGCGGGACTTCCGGCCGGCGTGTCGGATCGATCCGGCTGAGCGTGGATGCTTCTCTCAACAATATCGCCTGGAAGGCGCTGCGCGCAAACGGCAAGGGGTGCATTATGATGATGAACTACCGCACCGGCGAAGTTGTCTGCCTGGTGTCCTCACCTTCCGTTGACCCTGTTTATGACACGGATATCGAAGCTCTGGAAGATGGCTCATTTGTGAACAGAGCACTTTCCGCCAGATATATCCCCGGCTCCACTTTCAAGCTGATCACTGCGGCCGCAGCAATTGAAAATATAGCAGACATTGAGGAACGGCAGTTCCTCTGTCAGGGCGAATATGATATTGCCGGCGTAAAAATCGTGTGTGAGGAATCCACAGCACACGGCTGGCAGAGTTTTGAGGAGGCCATGGCCAATTCCTGCAACTGCTCGTTTGCGCGCATAACCGTGATGCTCGGTCAGGACACCATGGTAAAGTATGTGAAGGATTACGGCTTTCTCAGCAGCCATACTATCAACGGCATCTATACACCTGCGGGCAATTATCCCACAGAGTTTGTCGGAGATCCGGAACTTGCCTGGTCCGGCATCGGGCAGTCTGTCGATCAGGTTTGTCCGTATACCATGCTGCGCTATGTGGCTGCTATTGCCAACGGCGGAGTGCTTCCGGAGCCGACTTTCATAGCAGGTGACACCTCCGGCAAAGCTGTTTCCCTGATCAGACCTTCCACTGCACAGCGTCTGGCAGAACTGATGCGAAATAATGTTGAAACGCATTACGAGGGTGATCTCCGCTTCCCCGGCCTTCCGCTCTGTGCCAAAACAGGCACTGCAGAGACCGGCTCCGGAACCTCTCACTCCTGGTTTACAGGCTTTCTTCAGGATGAGGAACACCCCTATGCCTTCGTTGCGGTTGTTGAGGAAGGCGGTTACGGCCTGTGGACAGCCGGCCTGATGATGAATGATATTTTCCAGACATATTTGAAAGAACAGCCATGACAGATATCAGTGTTTATAATCTCATAAAAAGTTTTGAAATCGGTAATAACGTTCTTGACGGACTCAGTTTTACTGTCACTGAAGGTGAGCGTGTCGCTATTTTAGGGAAAAATGGCAGTGGAAAAACCACACTTTTCCGCATCCTGACGGGAGAACTGGACTATGATGAGGGCAATGTTACCCTCGCCCCGGGAAAGCGCATCGGGTTGATTTCCCAGATTCCGGTTTATCCGGAGGGCTGGACGACGGAAGATGTTCTGCGCACTGCGCAGAAGGCGCTTAACAATGCCGAGCTCCGCATGCGAGAAATTGAAACACAGCTTGAACACAGTACGGAAAGTGAACTGCTGCTGAAGGAATATGACCGGCTCCAAAGTGACTTCGAGCGCCTCGGCGGATATGAAGCCGATGCGGAACGAAACCGTGTTGCCAATGGCCTGGAGATTACGCAGGACATGCGTTCCCGCCTGTTTGATAATCTTTCCGGTGGAGAGAAGACACGCGTCAATCTTGCAAGGCTGATTCTGGAGGATACCGATATTCTCCTGCTGGACGAGCCTACCAATCATCTGGATCTACAGGCAACCGAATGGCTGGAAGAGTATATCTCTCACTTTAAAGGTACAGTACTTGCTATCTCGCATGACCGGTATTTTCTCGATAAGGTTGCGCAGCGCTGTATAGAGATTACGGACGGAAAAGCTGAGTTTTATTCCGGAAACTACAGTTTTTATACCGAAGAACGTCAGCGTCGTTTCAATGAGAAAATGAAGCAGTATGAGAAGGATTCTGCCAAAATCGCCCAGCTGCAGAAAGCAGCTGAGCAGATGCATCTCTGGGCTTTCATGGGAAACGACAAACTGCATAAGCGCGCTTTTTCTATGGAAAAACGAATTGCAAAACTGAAACAGACAGAACGCCCGACCATACAGAAAAAGCTGAGTGTAAAATTCAAAGAAGCCAGCTTTACCGGTGATGAAGCCGTTGTTATGGCAGATGTTTCCAAGCGATTCGGGGCAAAACAGCTGTTTTCCGGGCTGGATCTGGAAATCGTCGGAGGGGAATGCGTGGCAATTCTCGGGAAAAACGGGACGGGCAAAACGAGCCTGCTGCGCATTATGACAGGTGAGATGGATGCTGACAGCGGGTATACCTATCTGGGGCCTCAGGTCAGGTGTGCTTATCTGCCACAGATCGTCACTTTTTCGAATGACAGCCGCAGCGCACTGGACACCATGCTTTACGACTGCCGCTGCACTCCTCAGCAGGCGCGTGACCGTCTTGCTGCGTTCGGCTTCCAGGGAGAGCGCGTCATGACACCCGTCGGCGTACTGTCCGGCGGAGAACGAAGCCGCCTGAAGCTGTGCATGCTTATGGGCTCCGATATCAATCTGCTGATTCTGGACGAGCCGACCAACCACCTGGATATTGCCAGCCGCGAGTGGATGGAAGATGCGCTTTCCGATTACGAGCAGACACTTGTATTTGTCTCGCATGACCGTTATTTTATCGACAAGTTTGCAACACGGATTCTCTTCTTCAATGAAGATGGCACCGTCACAGATTATCGCGGAGGCTACAGGGATTTTTCCGCCTGGCGGGAAAGGCAGCAGCTGTTCGCCGAAGCGGAACGTGCCAAGGAAGCTAAGGAGAAGAAACCAGTACGAAGGGTAGAACGGACAGCGGATGCTTCAAAAAGCTCAGCAAAAATAGAGCGGGAAATTGAAAAGCTTGAAGCACAGATTGCCCGTCTGAACGAAGAAGCGGAGACCGCAGCATCCGATTATCTGCGGCTGATGGAGCTGGATGCCATCAGACAGGAACTTGAGGAAAAGCTCATACCGCTTTATGAGCGATGGGAGGAACTGAATGCATAATCTTAAAGGTTGGATGGTATCCTGCATTGTGCTGGTCGTGCTGGCTGCATTCTTCTTTTTCTGCCTGCGCGGATACAGCTATATCAGCTATACATTGCTGTTTATTGCTTTCTTTACAGCCATGATGCATATCTGTCCGAAACCGCTAAAAACAATTGTTATACTTCTCACCTGCGTCGGCCTGCTGTATTTCTGTGCTGTAGAAACTCTGATCTTCTCCAGTGCGCGGACAGACAAAAATCCGGAGAGAAGCTATCTTGTCGTGCTTGGGGCTGCTGTCCATGGCAGGACCCCTTCCCTGTCCCTTCTGAACCGTCTTACCGGTACTCTGAATTATCTGGAAAACTATCCCGGGAGCAAAGTCATTGTCTGCGGAGGCCAGGGCAAAGGAGAAGATATTTCTGAAGCACAGTGTATGAAGGATTGGCTGTTGTCCAGAGGGATTGCCGAAGAACGGATTCTGCCCGAAGACCAGTCCACCTCTACCATGGAAAATCTGAGCAATGCCAGAGATATTATCCTTGCAGAAGGCGGCAGTACGGATGATGTGGCAATACTCTCAAGCAATTATCATCTCTATCGCGCAAAACAGATGGCGAAGTCTCTTGGGATGACTCCCGTCGGAGTTGCGAGCCCGATGGGTTACCCGATTTATACTGTAGGAATGTTTATCCGTGAAGCCTTTGGTGTTACCCATCTCTGGGCATTCGGGAACTGAGCGGAGGAAAAGCGTTATGGATGAATTTGAAAAGGATCTCCGGTGCGAAAGTTCAGAGCCGGCAGAGTTTACCCTTGAATCGTCTGAGGCAACAGAGCCCGGCACTCTCTATATTGTTGCCACCCCCATCGGGAATTCCAGAGATATGTCCTCCCGTGGGATCCGCATTCTCTCAGAATGCGATATGATCGCCGCTGAGGACACCAGGCGCTCGATGGTGCTGCTCAACAAGCTCGGCATCCGGAACCGGCTGGTTTCCAACCACAAATTCAATGAATACGGCAAGGCAAAATACTTTATATCCGAGCTGAAGAACGGGAAAAGTGTTGCTGTGATCACAGATGCCGGCACACCCTGTATTTCAGACCCCGGCAATGAGCTGATCAGAGCTGCTGTTGCGGAAGATATCCGGGTGGTCGGCATTCCCGGCTGCTGTGCAGCCGTCAACGCACTTTCAGTTTCCGGTTTCGATCTCAGTTCCTTTCTGTTTTATGGGTTTTTCCCCCGTGAAAATGCAGAGAGAAAGAAACTGCTTGAAAAAATGCGCCGCAGCGACACGAAGACCTTTGCCTTTTATGAGTCGCCGAAGCGCATTATGGAACTGGTGGTATTTTTTGCAGAAACGAAGGCAGACGTTCAGCTCTGTCTCTGCAACGACATGACCAAGCTGCATGAGATGACCTTCCGCGGCACCCCGGAGGAAGTAAAGGAACAGCTGCTCAGCAAAGGCAATTATGACAAGGGCGAATACGCCGTCATCGTTGAAGTGCAGGAGGCTTACCGCTTTGTGAAAACAGAGCATACTGTTTCGCCCGAGGCACTGCTGATGGAAATGATGGTGGCAAACGGGCTGACAAATACCAAAGATGCCGTCAATGCTCTGCTTGCCGATCCTAACAACTCCTACAGCAAAAATGAACTCAAATCCGCCGCACTGAATATGAAAAAAATTCTAAATCCGTAGCCATTCTAAACGGAGGTGATTCCATGCCAGGTCCCGGAGGGCTTGGGCCGCGTGGCGCAAGAGGTTTCCTGACAGAAGAAGAAAAAAATAACATGCCGGTTTTTTCCTGGGAGCTGATCCGGCGTATACTCGGCTATCTGAAACCTTACTGGGTACAGTTTCTGTTTGTATTCATCGCAATATTGCTCTCTGCCGTTGTCGGGCTGTATCCGTCGATTGTAACCGGTAAAATTGTCGACGCACTCGGTTCCGAGAACACGACACTCAGGCAGCTGATTTTCCTGCTGGTGCTGGCCTTCGCAACCCTGACTGTTTCGCAGCTGATTGGCGTTCTGGAAAACTATATCAACGCCTGGATCTCCCAGCGCGTGATCTTCGATATGAAGAACCAGATGTTTGACCACCTGCAGCACATGCCGCACGCCTTTTTCACCAGCGAAAAACAGGGCGACATCATTACCCGCATGAATACCGATATCAGCGGTGTCAGTACTGTTATTTCTTCCACACTTGCCAGCATTGTCAGCAACGTTGCAACTGTCATCACCACACTGGTTGCCCTGTTTACCATGAGCTGGCGGCTGGCCATTGTCGGTATTATCGTCATTCCTTTGCTTGTTCTCCCTACAAAATCTGTAGGTAAAACACGCTTTAAGCTGCTTACGGAACGCCAGGCAAAGAATGACGAAATGAACCAGCTGATCAACGAAACGCTGAGTGTCAGCGGTTCTCTTCTTGTAAAGCTCTTTACACGTGAAAAGGAAGAGTATGACAAATTTGTCAGTGTCAACGAGGAAGCCACCCAGATAGCCATGAGAGAGCAGCGCAGCGGCCAGTGGTTCCGCGTGGTGATGGGCATGTTTACCCAGATCGGGCCTCTGCTGATTTATTTTGCCGGTGGTTTGTTTATCATCCGCGGGCTGGATCCGACGCTGAAAATCGGCACCATTACTGCCACAGTTGCCCTTGTCAACCGTCTCTACAGACCTGTGGAATCTCTCCTGAATATTCAGGTGGATTTTACACGTTCCCTCGCCCTCTTTACGCGTATTTTTGAGTATTTTGATATGGTCAATCCGATTAAGAATCCGAAGAATCCGCACAAGCCGGACTTCCGGAAGATGGACATCATCTATTACCATGTCGCTTTTTCATACACCAAAGACAAACCGCTCCTTAAGGATATTCACTTTACGGTACCTCACGGGAAAATGTATGCCATCGTTGGGCCCTCAGGCTCGGGAAAATCGACCGTTGTCAATCTTCTTCCCCGCCTTTACGATGTTGACAGCGGAGCTGTAAAAATCGGCGCTTATAACGTAAAAACCATAGATCTGGAATACCTGCGTGACAACATCGGTGTTGTTACCCAGGAAACCTATCTGTTTAACGGAACAATCAAAGAAAACCTGCTCTATGCCAAACCGGATGCAACCGATGAGGAGATTGAACGGGCATGCAGGATTGCCAGCATTCACGAGTTTATTTCCAGCCAGCCTGACGGATATGATACCGAGGTCGGTAACCGTGGGCTGAAGCTTTCCGGCGGTGAGAAACAGCGCATTTCGATAGCCAGGGTCATCCTGAAAGATCCGACCATTCTGATTCTGGATGAAGCCACTTCCGCACTGGATTCCATCTCGGAGAATGCCATCCAGGATGCTTTGGATCAGCTGATGAAAGGGCGTACAAGCATCGTCATCGCCCACCGCCTTTCAACCATACTCAAGGCTGACAAAATTCTGGTGGTAAATAACGGTGTGATCGCAGAGGAGGGAACGCATGAAGAACTCCTGGCTTTGGGCGGCATCTACAAGGAACTCTACGAGACCCAGTTCCGTCTGGTGCTGGATATGGAATCTGTACATGACAGCGCACAAGAAACAAAATAATTTTTCTTGACAAGAAGCATCCGGAGTGGTATATTAATCGGGCATCAGAGATGCGCGAGTGGTGGAATTGGCAGACTCGCTAGATTCAGGTTCTAGTGTCCACTCCGGACGTGCGGGTTCAAGTCCCGCCTCGCGCATATAAATTCCCAGATCATTATGATCTGGGAAGTCTTTTTATGTGAGGTTTATATGGTAAATACCGTCAGTTCAGCTCAAAATGTGGCTTTGGTAAAGGAAGCTGTTCCTCTCATCACTGCCTGGTACCGGGAAAACAGACGCAGCCTGCCATGGCGCAAGGTCCGCTCTCCCTATCACTGCTGGATTGCGGAAATCATGCTGCAGCAGACAAGGATTGAAGCTGTTATTCCCTATTATGAGCATTTTCTTCACGAGCTGCCGGATGTCCGGTCATTGGCCGAGGTTTCAGAAGACAGGCTACTCAAGCTGTGGGAGGGGCTCGGTTATTACAGCCGTGCCAGAAATCTGAAAAAAGCAGCTGAAATACTGGTGAAAACGTATAACAGCGCTCTTCCGGCATCCTTTTCAGAACTGAGAAAACTCCCGGGCATCGGGGATTATACAGCCGGTGCCGTCTCGTCAATTGCCTTCGGGCTGCCGGAACCTGCAGTGGATGGAAATGTTCTGCGCGTGCTGATGCGGCTTCTTGCCTGCAACGAAGACATTACCGCTCTTTCCCTGAAGAAGGACGTCACTTCCCTGCTCCGCGATGAATATCCGGAGGGAGAAGCAGCCGCACTTCTTACCGAGGGACTGATGGAACTCGGAGAAACAGTCTGCCTTCCGAATGCGCAACCTCACTGTATGCAATGTCCTCTGAGCAATATCTGCCAGGCACATCTGCAGAGAAATGAATTGCAGTATCCGGTGATTCCTCCCAAAAAGCCGCGGCGTATTGAAGAGAAAACAGTACTTCTGCTATACTGTCGCGGCTGCTATGCTATCCGGAAACGGACTGAGAAGGGTCTGCTCTGCGGGCTGTGGGAATTTCCCAACGCAGACGGGAGACTGTCTCCGGATGAAGTAAAAAGCCTGCTGCAGCCGGAGGATATTCACCCATGCGGCAACAGCAGACACATTTTTACTCATGTGGAATGGATCATGACCGGTTACAGGTTGAGTATTAAGGAAAGACTCCCAGGATATATCTGGAAAACGCCGAAAGAGATCGCCGCTGAATACTCACTCCCAACAGCCTTCCGGTATTATCAGAATCAGCTGAATTCTCTTTGATACAGCTTCACGATCCCGCATTTCCAGCACAGCAGCAACGCCAGCACAGAGCCGACAGCCGTCTGCAGAATCTGAAAAGGCAGCTTGGCAACAGCGTATGCAGGTGTACTGTAAATAAATGCCCGCCCGAGGCTGTATCCGGTAAAGGTGATCACCCATCCGATCACTGACCCGATGACAGAGCCTTTTACCGGATAGTTTTTCATAACCTGATGCACAAACAGAGAAATGACGAGCGCCTGTATTCCGTGCACTGCCAGAGAGACGAACATCGGTGCCGGATAAAACAGCAGATCCCCGATAAAAGCGCCAACTCCTCCGACAAGAAAAGCAGGGAACGGCTCAAGCAGGACAGCAGCTGTCACAATGATCACATCATTCAGATACATATGCCCTCCAGGGACAGGAATGCTAAGTACGCTTGAACTCATAATGATATTCATTGCCATCAGCATAGCTGCTGCTGTCATTTTTTTCAGTGAAAGTTGTGAAGTCTCCACAGTAAATACTCCTTGACTTTTGATTGTTGTGAGTATACTCTGTATCTGAACTTATTAATATATCCAGATTAATTATTTTTTATAAGGTCAGATTATGATGCATTATCAATTGGACAAACAAAGAAGCGAAAGCGCCTATATGCAGATATACCGTCAGCTCCGGGAAGAGATCATCAGTGGAACACTGAAAGCCGGGACAAAACTTCCCTCCAAAAGAGCTCTGGCAGAGGAACTGAATGTAAGCATAATTACCGTAGAGCATGCCTATGCTCTGCTGATAGATGAGGGATATGTCCTGTCAAAACCGCGCAGCGGGCTGTATGCATCTTTCGGAAGCGGCACATCTGCACCATCTGCCAGAAGGGCCAGCCTGGCCGATATGCGCGCAACGCCGTCAGGTGCAGACGATTTCCCTTTTTCAGTCTGGGCAAAGACGATGCGCAGCGTCCTTTCTGATTATGACCGGAGCATCCTCACCACCTGCCCCGGTATCGGATGTGCTCCGCTCCGGGAAGCCCTTGCTGACTATCTGCAGAGAAGCAGAGATCTTTCTGTTTCTCCTGACCAGATCATTATCGGATCCGGAGCAGAATATCTGTATTCACTTGTCGTTCAGCTGCTTGGCCCGGGCTGCGTGATTGCCCTGGAGCATCCTTCCTATCAGAAAATCCGTCTTGTCTATGAAGCGAACGGAGCCCGCTGTCAATCTCTCACGATGGGAAGCGACGGAATTGTATCGGCCGAGCTGGCCTCCAGCAGAGCTGATGCCCTGCATGTTACGCCCTTCCACAGCTTTCCAAGCGGAATTACAGCTACTGCTGCCAAGCGCCATGAATATGCAGCATGGGCTGAATCCCATGACAGCATTATCATCGAAGACGATTATGATTCAGAGTTTGCTTCTCTGTCCAGACAGATTGAAACCATCTGCTCTATCGCGCCGGAGCGTGTAATTTATATCAACACATTTTCCAAACTCCTTGCACCTGCAATCCGTACGGGCTTTATGATATTGCCACGGCGCCTTCTGGATACTTATCAGCAGAAACTTGGGTTTTATTCCTGTACCGTTCCTGTTTTTGAGCAGCTTGTACTTTCTGAGTTTATTGAAGAAGGACACATGGAGCGTTATATTAACCGCCGCAAAAGGAAACTCCGGCAGAACGCAAAAAAACCGCAGTGATCTGCGGTTTTTTTGTTCAGAACCAATTTAGATTTATTTATCCGTGATAACGCGTACTGCGGGAGCCTGAACACCGTTTTCTCCAAGCTTTTCTGTAACTGCCTGCGTAATGTCAAAGTAGACATCCCAGTAATCGGCACTCTTGCACCATACACGCACGGTATACTGCGTTCCTTCATTTGTTCCGCCGGAAACGCGGGCAAACGGGGCCGGATCACTCAGGATCTTTTCATTGCCTTCCAGCGCTTCAAGCATCATCGCCTGAATCTTTGCGGGATTTTCACTTTTGGCACAGGAGAAGGTCTGCTCCACTCTTCGGGTTTCCTCAATGGAATAATCTGTAATATTGGCATTCATCAGGGAGCCGTTCGGAACATGGATTCGGCAGTTATCCGGTGTATTTAGCACCGTGTAAAACAGCGTAATTTCCTTGACTGTTCCCATCACGCCGGAAGCCTCTACAAAATCCCCAACCTTGAACGGTTTAAAGATCACCATCATAATGCCTCCTGCAAGGTTGGAAAGGGACCCCTGCAGTGAGAGAGCAATGGCAGCACCGGCAGTTCCCAGTACAGTGATCACCGAGGCCATCGGCACACCGAGTATTGCTACAATTGACACAACCAGGACGATGTAAAGCAGCCACTTCACCGCACTCAGCACAAAGGTTCTGGTGTTAGGTTCAATCTTCTCAAGAGCATTGATTTTGCTGACAAGTTCCGTCACTTTTTTTACCACAAATTTCCCGACAAACCAGACAATAATAGCAAGAATAACCTTACCCACCACATTGGTGCAGAATGATGCAAATGCAGAACCCATAGGGAAACCTCCTTTTATTTGATATTTTCATTATAATCTCTCCCTCTGTGCTTGTCTACAGTTTCCTGGAAAAAATACATAATTTTCTTGATTTCTGTTTTATTATGTATTATTATATCATCTATGATAAAAATGAATGGAAAAGCAGGATCTTTTTATGGATACAAAAAAGATTAAAGCAATGCTCACAGCGGTTGAACGCGGTTCACTCTCCGCAGCAGCGGAAGAACTCGGTTATACCCAGTCCGGGCTGACACATATGATGAACTCTCTGGAGGAAGATCTCGGCCTTACACTCCTGATCCGCAGCAAAGCCGGTGTACGTATTTCCCCTGCCGGCCAGGCGCTCCTTGAAGATTTCAACTTGTTGATTTCCGCCTCTGATACACTTGAGCGCAATGCAGAGTCTCTCAGAGAGCGGACGCTTAAAACAATCCGTATCGGTTCCTATTCATCTGTTGCCAGAAACTGGCTTCCTTCAATTCTGGCTGCATATAAGTTTTCAAGCCCGGAGACAGCCACCTCACTTTCCATGCAAAGCATAGTGGACCAGTATAATGCTGTTAAAAATGAGGAGCTGGACTGCGCGATTGTCAGTTATCAAGAGGATCTGATGTCCGGCCTGATTTGGACTCCTCTTCGCGATGATGAGCTGGTTGCAATCCTTCCGGGTTCCTGGTCTGTTGAAGAAGGTTCCTTTCCGCTGGAATATTTTGCAGGCATGGAATTCCTTATGCCGTCAGGCGGTTTTGATATGGATATCATGCCGATCTTCCAGACTCTTTCTCCGAAGCAGCTTCCTGATTTCCGCTACACCAATATGGAAGATGCAACAATTATCCAGATGGTTGCCCACGGGCTTGGCGTGAGCATTCTCTCCCGCCTGGTCATGCAGGACAGTAAAGAACATCTGGCCGTAGTTCCTCTCCAGCCTGCAGCTTTCCGGAAACTCGGCGTTATCGTTAAGGACAAGCGCCAGAATGAAAAAGCTATCCGCAACTTTATCGCCACAGCAAAAGCAACGCTCCGGAATCTCTAAAAATTCTGGCATCCGGGCGTAAGAAAACAGTTGACATCCGCACATCATTTGTGGTATTATCTTTTGGCTGACGAGGGAATGGCCGTGCGGGTGTAGTTCAATGGTAGAACACCAGCCTTCCAAGCTGGATACGTGGGTTCGATTCCCATCACCCGCTCCACCTGAACTGCTTTGATTTGCGCCAATAGCTCAGCAGGATAGAGCAACTGCCTTCTAAGCAGTAGGTCGGGGGTTCGAATCCCTCTTGGCGTGCTCCATTTTAAATATGGTGGGATTAGCTCAGTTGGTAGAGCACCGGATTGTGGTTCCGGGTGTCGTGGGTTCGAGCCCCATATCCCACCCTTATATTTTGGGACGTGGTGTAAGAGGTAACACACCGGACTTTGACTCCGTCATTGTGGGTTCGAGTCCCGCCGTCCCAGCTTCCTTCAATCTGCCCCAGTAGCTCAGCAGGTAGAGCACCGCCCTTTTAAGGCGGGTGTCCGGGGTTCGAGTCCCCGCTGGAGCATAGAAAAGTTATCAGATACTTGGCAAATTCAAGTATCTGATAATTTTTTGGTTGTTTTCTTGTCCTTACATATAACATTACAGAATCGGAAAATCATATTTTGAGTATGGTTTTTTCTTCTTATTATCGTTTTCCATTCAGTATATAGTATAATTCATATTCTTTAGTATGAGGAGTCTTTCATGAAGAACTACGATGTTATTATCATAGGAGCCGGCCCCGGTGGGATTTATTCCGCCTATGAGCTGTCTTCCCTCAGGCCGAAGCTGAAAATTGCTGTGTTTGAATCCGGCCAGCCTCTTGAAAAACGGCACTGCCCGATCGACGGAGAAAAGATCACAAAATGCGTCAACTGTGCCGAGTGTTCCATTATGAGCGGTTTTGGCGGCGCCGGTGCATTTTCCGACGGAAAATACAACATCACCAATGAGTTTGGCGGCACTCTCCACGAATTCATAGGAAAAGAAAAAGCACTGGAACTCATGCGGTATGTAGACTCTATTAACGTCCGCTTTGGTGGAAAAAAGACGAAGCTGTACTCCACTGCTGATTCCGAACTGAAAACACAATGTCTGCGCAGCGGGCTTCATTTACTTGATGCCTCTGTCCGGCATCTTGGTACAGATATCAACTATGAAGTTCTCAGCGCGTTATATGAACATCTTCACAACCGTGTGGACTTCCACTTCCTGACACCTGTTATCGATGTTGCCATACCTGAAGAAGGCCGTTTTGAAATCATCACGGAAAAGGAAGTCTATTCCTGTTCTCAGTGCATTATTTCTGTTGGACGCAGCGGAAGTAAATGGATGGAATCACTCTGTCGTTCCCTGCAGATTCCTACACTCTCCAACCGTGTGGATATCGGTGCCCGCGTGGAATTGCCGGCAGATATTTTCCGCCATATAACGGATGCTGTTTATGAGAGCAAAATCGTATATAAAACCGAAAAATACCAGGACCTTGTACGCACCTTCTGTATGAACCCTCGCGGTGCTGTAGTGACAGAAAATACAAACGGCATAGTCACAGTCAATGGACACAGCTATGAAGATGAATCACTGAAAACCGATAATACAAACTTTGCTTTGCTTGTTTCCAAGCATTTCACTGAACCGTTCAAGGATTCCAACGGTTATGGTGAAAGCATAGCACGTCTCTCCAATATGCTCGGAGGCGGCGTTATCGTGCAGCAGTTCGGTGATCTGATCCGCGGCCAGCGCACCACGGAGAAACGCCTTGACAAAGCTTTTATTACTCCCACTTTGAAAGCAACTCCCGGTGATCTCTCTCTTGTTATGCCAAAACGCATTCTTGACGGTATTATCGAAATGGTCTATGCACTCGACAAAATTGCTCCAGGTACCGCAAATGATGATACTCTTCTATACGGTGTTGAAGTCAAATTTTATAATATGGAAGTTCAGCTCGACCACAACCTTGAAACACAGCATCATGGTCTGTACGTGATAGGCGACGGCAGCGGTGTTACCCATTCCCTCTCGCATGCTTCTGCAAGCGGTATTCATGTTGCCCGCCACATCGCTTCTTTATAACTGATAAAATAATTTCAGTCCCCTGAAAGCATCTTCACTTTCAGGGGACTGTTTTATACAGATGATTCAGATTCTGTCTGAATGTTCATGTATTCATCAAAGCTGCACCGACGGTCAATCATACCATCTTCGGTAAGTTCAATAATTCTGTTGGCAACTGTCTGTGTGAGCTGATGATCATGGCAGGCAAAGATGATATTGTGGGGAAAAGCCTGCAGACCGTTATTCAGGGCAGCAATACTCTCCAGATCAAGGTGATTGGTCGGCTGATCAAGAACAAGGAAGTTTCCTCCCGAGAGCATCATCCTGCTGATCATGCAGCGTACTTTTTCACCGCCGGAGAGGACAGTCACCGGTTTATAAACATCATCTCCGGAAAAGAGCATCCGCCCCAGAAATGTTCTGAGATAACTCTCGCGTTTGTCATCAGAGAACTGCCGTATCCAATCCATCAGGTCGTAGGGGCAGCCGTCAAAAAAGCCGCTGCTGTCTTTAGGAAAGTAGGAGTTTTCGATTGATGCACCCCATTTAACGCTGCCGCAGTCCGGCTCCTCCTCACCCATCAGAATCTTAAAAAGCATCGTTACTGCCAGCTCATTTTTGCCGATGACAGCAATTTTATCTTCTTTCCCTACGATAAAGCTGATATTTTTCAGCAGCGGTACGCCATCTGCACTTTTTGATATGTTCTCAACAAACAGCCTGTCCTTTCCCGGTTCCCTGTTTGCTTTAAACCCTACCCACGGATAGCGTCTCTGTGAAGCCGGAAGCTCTTCAATGGTAATTTTATCCAGGAGTTTTCTGCGGGAAGTCGCCTGTCTGGATTTCGACCGGTTTGCTGAAAAACGGGCAATAAAAGTCTGCAGCTCCGCGATCTTCTGCTCTGCCTTTCTGTTCTGATCTCTGACTAACTTCTGAATCAGCTGGCTGGATTCGTACCAGAAATCATAGTTCCCGACATACATTTTTATTTTTCCGTAGTCAATATCCACGATATGTGTACAAATATTGTTCAGAAAATACCGGTCATGGCTAACGACCAGTACAGTCCCATCATAATCCATCAGAAAGTTTTCCAGCCATACAACGCTGTTCAGATCCAGATTATTTGTCGGTTCATCCAGCAGAATAATATCAGGATGTCCGAAAAGTGCCTGTGCCAGGAGCACCTTTACTTTCAGTCTGGGGTCCAGGTCCGCCATGATCGTTTCGTGATTCTCGACGCCGATTCCAAGTCCTTTCAGAATTCTTCCGGCATCGCTTTCTGCCTCCCAGCCTCCGAGAGAAGCATATTCCTCCTCCAGCTCAGCTGCCCGGACACCGTCTTCATCCGAAAAGTCCTCTTTTTCATAGATTGCATCCTTCTCTTTCCCACATTGCCAGAGCCTTTCATTTCCCATGATAACTGCATCAATCACACGACAGTTATCGTAAAGATTCTGATTCTGCTTCAGCACGGACATGCGGCATTTCGGATCAATAAATACGCTACCGGAGGTCGGCTCCAGCTCCCCGGACAGTATCTTTACAAATGTTGATTTTCCAGCCCCATTTCCGCCGATAATACCGTAACAGTTGCCTGCCGTAAACTGCAGTTCAACCTTTGAAAACAGAACTGTCGCCCCGAACTGCATGGACAAATCACTGACCGTAAGCATAGCTTTCTCCGTTTCCTCCGATAAAACGATCTTAAACAAAATCCTCAAAACTGCTGTTTTCATTAGCAATTTTGAGGATTTATTCAGCGCAGTAGGAGAGATTTGAACTCTCGCGTGCTTTTTACACACCTACTCCCTTAGCAGGGGAGCCCCTTCGGCCTCTTGGGTACTACTGCAGGACGCCTAAATAAAATACCACAGCCATACAGCAATGTCAAGAAAAATATTCTCACAGCCGGGTAACCGCAGTATTCTTTAGCGAATCAAATAGTGCAGCGGATCTCTTCCGTTATCTTCCAGAATTGATTCGAGATAACTGCTGTGAAAGCCTGGGTCCGCCTCTTTCCAGCTCCTCAACCCCTCCTCCAGAGCAGCATGATCAATCGGTTCACCTGTAAAAAAGGCATAGTTTGTATCCGCGAAAAGAGCAGCAAACTTTTCCACTGTTTTCTTCTCCAGTCCGGATCCTTCATAGGATCTCACAATCTGGTTATAATGAATCTGATACAGATTGTTGCGTGCATATTCTGGGAAATGAAGGAGATTTTCATCCGTCTCCCCCTTTTCAGCTGCAAATCTTGCAACATCTGTTTCCCTCGCATCATAGCAGAGGCTTTCTCCGTTCCAGACAAGCCAGCCGTACCTCACAGGGGTCAGACAGAGAGGCGACGTAAGGATTTCCGGCACAGTTCCTGCAACTGCATGCTGGATATGCATGTGCCCGCTCAGCTGACAGATTACTTTGTATTGCCGATAAAGCTTTTCAATTGATGAAGCGTTGGTTATCCGGTATCCCCTGATAAACAGAGGATGATGGATTTTCAGATTCTGGTGACTGACCGCAATCACATGGATATTCTGATTCTGTGCATCCCGCAGCTGTTCCTCCAGCCAGGAAAAGCTTTCAGAAGGCAAACTGTTTTTTGAAACAGAGTTCGTGTCAAGCATCAGAATGCGCAGCATATCTTCAAGCTGGAAGACATAGCTTCCTGAAGCAGGATCTATGTTGATTGCCTGTGCCGGTCCGAATTCATAGTATATTTCTGAAAAATCCTGCGGTGTCGTAGGTCTGGCCTTTTCATAGCTGTCACCACGAAAGGAGTATGCGCGAGGATTATCCACATCGTGGTTTCCTGACAGCACAAGGACCTGAATTCCTTCCGCCTGGAGACGTCTCAGTTTTTCAGCAAGAGACAAATGGCTTTCAAATTCACCGTTATAGCTCAGGTCACCGGCCAGAATTACCACTTCAGGGCGTTCTTCAAGCATCTGCGCTATAAAAGCATCCAGAATTTCTTCCGTGTAGAGTATCAGCTTCCCGTCATTTCTTTCTGCGACATACTGAAATAAAGGCCCCTTATCAGTCAGCTTTGGAGAGATGTAATGTAAATCAGCTGCAAAAGCAATCTGCACTGAAGAAATCTCCTCCTTATCTGCATAAGAAAGCTCTGCCCGGCCGGTAAGAAGGCAGAGCAGGGCAAAAAAAGCACCCAGTGTAAACAGGATACGTCTCTTCATTTTTTCCTGCGCAGAAACACTGCGCGGCCCATCAGAGCGATTCCGCCTGTCAGACACAGTAAGATACAAAGCCATTTCACAAGCGATACAGCTCTCACCCGGATATTAACCGAAAAAACTGCCACACCAAGTATGAACAGAAATCCTGCTCCTGCAAGAATCTTCGGCCAGATTCTCTCCGGCCAGAGAAACAGGCAGAACGCTCCTGCCAGAAACGGGAAAACACAGATTCCTGTGCGAAGATACATTCCGCCGATCTTCAATCCATGGCTGAACATAGGAGTTGAAACATAGATGTTTTTCGTCAGCATGACGATACCGGCTATAAAAAGCCCCAGACCGAGCAGAAACTCTGTCAGTTTATCTTCTCTGATGTCAAATTTCATCCGTCTTCTCCTCCTTATGCTGGATTTTAATGACAATTATAGTACATAACTGCCGTGCTGTCCGTGAGTATGGCATCGCATCTGCCTGAATAAAGATAGCTGAAGCATTCGATTGTTCCCCCTACCAGACGGATAACATTGCCAAGCCGGCCGGCCAGACGGGGATCAGAATTAAGCGCCGCCATAGCCTCCGTTGTGGAGGGCATAGCCAGCGTTTTCCCACGAAAGCTGCCGTTAATCATGGAACTGTCCCTGGTAGCAATAACGATATCATTGCTGACATAAGGTCCTACCTGCGTATAGATTTCTTTTGCAATTTCCTTCTCATCCAGTGCAATTCCTCCCCAGGCACAGTCGATATTTCCGGAAGCCAGCTCATCATAAACCTTTTCCTTCTCAATCACCTGTTCCTTCAGCGTCCATCCGAGAAGATCAGTTACCAGAATGGCTAGTTCGATATCGAACCCCCACAGCGTACCATTGGACGAATATACAAAGGGAAAGGAATTGACATCCACTCCGATAATAAATGTTTTATTTTTCGGCACAAGCAGATTATCAAGTGCTGAACTGTTTTTGTCAAAGTTGATAATTCTGCTGCCGAACCATTTCATTGACAGTTCATCAACTTTTCCCTGAGCTGCCAGCACCTGAATAGCAGCTACCACATAGTAGACAGTCGGATCATTATTGCGGAAAGCGAGAGAATACTGCTGCTGAACAAGCGTTTTCGTCGGTTTTACGCCATAAGCACTGCCGCCGCACGCAGGCAGCGGCAGGCAGAGGCATATCACAAGAAAAATGCTCAATAGTCTTTTTCGGATCGTGCGCATACTGAAAAATCAGTGTCTGGGAATATATCCGGATCTGTCGTTCTTTCCGCCTGCCAGATCATCATCACTGTAGGGATTGAGTTCCTCATCGCCAAAGTCCTCACGGAATTCATCCAGCTCTCCGTCATCAAGGAAAGAATCCGTCCCTAAGAAGTCATCACCATCCAGGAATTCTTCATTTGTCTGATAATCCTCTTCGAAATGATCATCATAATCGGAATAGTCTTCGTCAGGTTCCGGCTGATCAGCCTTAAAATCGTCCAAGTCATAATAAGGCTCTTCCTCATCCTGATGCTTTGACTTTGGAAAGTCATCATAGTATTCCTGTTCACGCTTTGTCAGGCGGCGGTTCTTTTTCCGGACAGGAGGTGGCTCCAGATAGTCATCCTCATCTTCTTCGTACTCTTCTTCGTCGTCATAATCTTCATCATAGTCATCGTCATATTCATCATCATATTTTCTGTGCCTTCTCATGCTGAGTGCCACGATGAGCAGAATTAACCCGAGGACAAAGATTCCCACACCTGCTAACACGATAATTCTCTGGGTGGAATCCAGCCCGAACCCTGCGAGCACACTGAATAGTCCGTTCTTTTCGGAGGATACAGGCGTTTCAGCATTTGCCGGCTGAGAATTCTGTGGTTCCGGTGTACTGTTCATAAATACAGACGAAGGAGGATTTCCGGTCTCAGCAGCAGAGGGGGCTGTCTGTGCAGCAGCCTGTGCTTCGGCAGTTTCTCTGGCAATGCGTTCCTGCTCCTCCCGGGCAAGACGCTCCGCCTCTTCCTGTTCCGCACGAAGTTTTTCGGCAACATAACTGTCGTATTTCGCATCCAGTTTCAGAGCATAATCGCTGAGCATTTTTGCAGCATCACCGATACGGTTGTTGAAGTTTTCAACATTAACGGTCATGACTGTAACAACAATGGGATTCGGCGTGTAAATAATACCTGCTGCGTGGTTGTTGTTTTTCGTCGGGTTGGTCTTTACTTCTTCAAAAGCACCGTACTTTTGTGCCACTTCATAGGTGCCTTCAAGATAAGTACGCAGATAAGCACCGGGCTGTGCCTGCTTCATATAGTCTATGATTCTGGGATAGTTCTGCTGATTATCATACAGCGTCTTAAGAACCTGCGTATAGAAATTTACATTATAATAACTGACATCAAAGAAATCCTTGTTAAAGTAATCCTTTGGCAGATCGGTAAACTTGATCAGCTGATCAGCACATTTTCCTGCATATGTTCCACCCATCCACTCTACCAGAGCATGCCCGGCATCATTATTGGAATTGACAATAGCCTTTTTCTCAAGAGTATCCAGACTGCCGGTTGAATAAATGTTCTCAAAAATCGTATCAGCTGATATTTCACCGGCAACTTCCCGTTCTGCCAGAAGCATGGAAACAGGAACTTTATACAGGCTTGCGCTATAATACCACTTCTCCTCATTGTACAGCCACATATCGCCGGTTTTCAGATAGCAAAAACCGACACTGAAGCTTCTGGATTTGGTATTCAATCCGTATTGTGCCACAAAATCGTCAAACATTTTCTGCAGCTCATCCGCATCGATAATTCCATAGGAATCATCCGTTTTGACGTTACTGCTATCTTCAACCGCGAAAGCTGCCCCGGCAAGAGCAAGCACCATTGTCAGGCTGATAATTATCGCAATCCATTTTCTGCTGTTTTTCATCGTTCCGGCTCCTTTAAATTCTGATCTGTGTTCTTATCCGATCTCGCAGACATATCCGATCTGTCCGCTGTACATGGCAGGATAATCTCTCACCGGGTCGTTTCTGCTGTCATTATAAACCCAGGCTCCGTTAAAGCGCCATAACAGCAGATAATCTTCTGCAACATGATCTCCGCCGTCAAAACGGGAGGGTTCCCCTCTTCCCCACACATAGAAGTCCACCGTCTCATTGTTCTCCCAGATCAGGTGTTCATTTCTCTGTTCATCGTACTCTCTGTGACAGCCGACCCATATTTTCTCTATGCCGTTTTCCTGCGCCAGTGCAATCACTGTACTCAGTTCCTCTTCACTGCTGATCACCACAAGATGACCTCCGAGTTCGCGGCACTTTGCTTGTGCATCGGTCCAGCTGATATCCTCTTTATGAAAGCTGTAGGAATGCTCCTGGGGTACACTTTCCGGAACAGCTTCTGCTTCAGATTCCTTTTTAGTCTCAGACATAATCACAATGGATCCTGCAGGGGGCTGTATCTTGATCGTGCCCGCCTCAACAGCTTCTTCCTGTTCAGGCGTCGGGAAAACCATATCCGGCGGAAAACTGACTTCTGGTGCAGCGGTGGCATCCGCGTCATCTTCTGCAACTGTACCTGTTGAACCCGGCTGCGCTGTTCCTACAGCATTCTGAGCCCTCAGATCCTCAAACATTTTTGGATATACTAAAACACCGACCACCAGCATCAGAATCAGAATTAGGATAACAGCTAGTGGTGCAACGCTTCGTTTTTTGGAAGCTTCCCGGATATTTTTTTCCCGTTCTTCCCGGCTGCTCTTTGTATAGGAAGAGCTTGTCTCCCTGCTTTCTGCCCTCATACGTGCAACCTGCTGAACTTTTCTGTCTGTCTCCGCGGACGGTTGCTTTTTCCTTTTTGCCGGAGGAGCGGGTGAAGCATAAACCGGCTTGAGATCTTCCGTTTCCGGTTTCTCTGTCTTTGCTTCATTGCCATATTCACTGAGAATTTCCGCCATCATCTTCTCAATATCAGTCATATCTTCCTGATTTTTACGGAATATCTCTTCAGCGTCCGAATTTTTCTTTGCCATCGGCATCCGGACCTCCTTCACGCTAAATATCTAATATATCCTATCACAGAGACAGAATTATGTCAACGAAAATCCGACTTGTTAACCGTATCTTCACAGTGGAAGAACGAGAAAACCGCCCTTTCAGGCGGTTTTCTCATCTGGCTGTTTAAGCCTTATTTCTGATATATTCATCAATGCTTTTTGCTGCGGTTTTTCCTGCTCCCATCGCCAGGATAACTGTTGCAGCTCCCGTTGCAGCATCTCCTCCGCAGAAGATACCTTCACGGGAAGTCTTACCATTGTCATCCGTCTCTATAGCACCTTTTCTGGTTATATTCAGGTTCGGTGTTGTCGAACGGATCAAAGGGTTGGGGCTGGTTCCTATTGCAACAATCACTGCGTCGCAGGGCAGGATCCAGTTGCTGCCTTCCACCGGTACAGGGCTCCGGCGGCCTTTTTCATCCGGTTCCCCAAGTTCCTGGCGGACCAGCTCAATTCCGGTTACTCTTCCATTTTCATCTCCGATTACCCGAACCGGGTTGTTCAACAGCTGAAACTCGATACCTTCTTCAACAGCATGCTCAACCTCTTCTTTTCTGGCTGGCAGTTCATCCATTCCCCGGCGGTAAGTAATATAGATATGGCCGTCCCCGAGACGCTTCGCCACGCGGGCAGCATCCATAGCTACATTTCCCCCTCCGATAACTGCTACATTGTGGAAATGTTTCAGGGGGGTATCATAATCATCGCGGTAAGCCTTCATCAGATTGGTGCGGGTAAGAATCTCATTTGCCGAATACACGCCAAGAAGATTCTCTCCAGGAATATGCAGGAACTGCGGAAGCCCCGCTCCTGAAGCAATATATACAGCTTCAAATCCATCTTCAAACAATTCGTCAACAGTTTCGCTCTTTCCGATGACTGCATTGTTGATAATGTTCACACCCATTGCTGTCAGATTGTCAATTTCAACCTGGACAATTTCCTTCGGCAGACGGAACTGGGGAATTCCGTAAACAAGAACTCCGCCGCTTTTGTGAAATGCCTCGAAAACTGTGACATCGTATCCCATTTTCCGGAGGTCTCCTGCACAGGTAAGGCCGGACGGGCCGGACCCGACAATGGCTACCCGATGACCATTGGAAGGCAGAACTTCTACAGCCGGTTTATCTTTTTTCGCATTGTGCACATCCGCAACATAGCGCTCGAGCCGCCCGATTGCAACACTCTCGCCCTTTTTTCCACGGATGCATTTGCTTTCGCACTGTTTCTCCTGCGGGCAGACGCGTCCGCAGACTGCAGGCAAAGAATTCGTGGAAGTGAGGATCTCATAGGCCTCTTCCAGATTTCCCTCTGTAATTTTAGCAATAAACTCGGGAATACGCACAGAAACAGGACATCCGGTTACGCAGAGCGGATTGCGGCAGTTCAGGCAGCGGCCCGCTTCAGCGGCGGCAAGTTCAGCTGTATATCCCTGGGCAACCTCCTCAAAATTCCCCGCACGTACCTGCGGATCCTGTTCGGGCATCGGATTCTTCTTCAAGCTCATATCAGCCATGGATTCTCTTTCCTCCTGTCATTCTGCAGATATGCTCTGCCGCCCTGTCCTGTTCATCCTTATAGAAGGCAGCTCTTTTGATCAGAGAATCAAAGTCAACCAGATGTGCGTCAAAGTCAGGCCCGTCAACACAGGCAAATTTCGTTTCACCGCCAACAATCACACGGCAGCCACCGCACATTCCTGTTCCGTCGACCATAATCGGGTCGAGTGAAATAACAGTTTTAATGCCATAAGGTCTTGTAACCTCCGCAAGGAACTTCATCATAATGTCAGGCCCTATGGCAATAACCCTGTCAAACTGCGGTTTTCCTTCAGCAATGTTTGCCTCAATTTCTGCCTGCAGTGCATTGGTTGTAAAGCCTTTTATGCCGTATGTACCGTCATCTGTGCAGATAACCAGTTTATCGGATACTGCTGCGAGCTCTTCTTTTAAGATAACAATATCAGCACTCCTGAAACCACCGATAAATGTTACTTCAATGCCCTTTTCGTGCATTTCCTTGGCAATAGGATAGGCAATAGCGCAGCCAACACCTCCCCCGACCACGCAGACCTTTTTCAGGCCATCCATCTCCGTCGCTTTCCCTAGCGGGCCGACAACGTCACTGATGATGTCGCCTTCTTCAACTGTGTGAAGCATCTTTGTTGTACGGCCTGCGGCCTGAACCATTACCGTAACCGTTCCCTTTTCACGGTCATAACCCGCAACGGATACCGGAACACGCTCTCCCTGTTCATCCAGGCGGAAAATAACAAACTGACCAGCCAAAGCATGCCGCGCAATCAACGGAGCCTCAATCTCAAACAGGCAAATGCTTTTTGCTTCATTGAGGAATCTCTTTGTTACCACTCTGTACGCCATAAGCGACCTTCTTTCTTCATTTGAATATCATATCAAAAGCTTCTATGCTATTTTCTGCTGTGAAGATCCGGAACCTTGATCGTAACCGTTTCTCCTGCAGGTATGGAATGCGTCAGCCACACGTTTCCGCCGATCACACAGTCATCCCCGATAACAGTATTCCCTCCCAGAATCGTTGCTCCGGCATAAATCACAACTCTGTTTCCAATGTCAGGATGACGTTTAATCCCCTTGACAAGGGTTCCGTCCTCACCGACTTCAAAGCTTTTGGCTCCGAGTGTAACATGCTGATAGAGTTTTACATGTTCGCCGATCGTCGTAGTTTCTCCAATCACGACACCAGTGCCGTGGTCAATAAAGAAATAACTCCCGATTTTTGCACCGGGATGAATGTCGATTCCGGTAATTCTGTGGGCATATTCTGTCATCATTCTCGGCACCAGGGGAACGTGCATTTCATAAAGCCGATGTGCTACTCTGTAAATGCTGATTGCCTTGAATGCAGGATAAGTCAGGATAACTTCATCAATGCTTTTCGCTGCGGGATCCCCTTCATACCCCGCCCGTACATCCGTTTTCAGAATTTCAAGGATCTCCGGAAGTGAGTCTATCAGTCCGAGAGCTTTTCCAGAAGCCTCCTCTTCACTATCGCAAACCCAGATCAGACACCTGGTAAGGGCATCATAGGCACGCATCAGTTCCCATGTGCGCTTTTCCGTTTCCACGAAGCGTTCCCGTGCTTTTCCGAAATGATACGGAAACATCGCCGTAAACAGGTACCCGATAAAATCTTCCACCGTCAGATCAAGCCCAATGTACTTCCCTCCTGAAGAACTCGTTCCTATGGAAGTAAATCTCCTGGCAACTTCCTCCAGATGAGAAGCTATTCCTGCTGTTGGTTCATGCATGGCATTATTCTCCGTTCCTGACAAGTCTGCCTCCGGTATGGAAGAACTCCCCACCGGCTTTTATTGGTGTTTTTTCCGAAATAATCACAGTATCTCCTCCGGAAACCGTTACATCTGTAAGAGCTGAAATACCGTCTCCTCCGCAGGAGAGAGAAATAGTACCGCCAAGAACAGAAACAAATCCTTTCCCGGCTTTTGATGATGTCGCTTTCAGTCCGTCATTTCCGCAGATGACAGTCAGTTTCCCTGCTTTGATCTCCACTGATTCCGATCCCTTGATTCCGTTATTGGCTGCAAAGATTTCCACAATACCGTCCTCCAGGTCAAAATCATCCTTACAGGTGATTCCGTTATTGATATAGCCGTTCACTGTAAGTTTTCCCGGTCCCCTTATATCCAGATCATCCTCTGCATAAATAGCCGCTCCGCTGTGGCTGTCATCAAATACAGCCAGCAGTTCTTCAGTACCGGAGGTAATCACGTTCTCCGTCCCCTCCGTCATATAGATTCTGGCCTTTTTTGCCTGCACTATATAAATTGCCGGATCTGTCAGGCAGGTTATGCTGACCCCATCCAGTGTAAGATTCAGTTTCTCCTGGGAAAGCCCTGTATCGATGATAATTCTGCCGTTTTCAAGTGTTCCTCTGAGAATATAGCTTCCTGCTTTGGAAATCGTGATGGTGCTGCCTTCCGCACTGACTCCACTGCAGCTGAAGCTGGCCCCGCTGCCAGTCAACTCAATCAGATTTGCATTTCCGATGCTGACACCGGCAGCATCAGCAGCCGGAAGAGTCAGAATCAGGCATATGCAGCTTACTAGAATAACTGATAAAATTCTGCTGTATAAAGATTTCATATTCAAATATCTTCCTTTTTTGTTTTCTAAACTTAATTATTATAACATATTATTATCTCCCCGTACAGTCCCTGTGTTAACAAAAAGCAGGCTTTCGTTCTTCAAAAAAGAGAAGCGGCACGACCGGAATCGTGCCGCATTTTATTTATAAAATACTGTATCAGATCTTCATGCAGACATCCCATGCACGCCAGATTGCTGTCCGCAGGTTGCCGATAGCAACGCAGTCTCCAACGCGATGGACATTTCTGGCTTTCTCGCCGATTGGTGTCGGAACAAAGCCGATGCCGTTAACGACATTATCACATTCCACCTTTTCAGTAGAACCGTCCTTATGCCGTACAATTACATATCCTTCTCCGATTTCTGTAATAGTGGATTCCAGATAAACCGGAACATTTTTGTATTCCATCATATCCCGCAGGAAAGAGGCATTTGCCAGGCAGACATTCTGTGCAGGGACAAGATCCTTTGCATACTCCACAATCATCGGATGCTTG
>JAEEGF010278574.1_pt1 | contig 28232 bp, 13 predicted proteins | sample 9134171 | NCBI WGS metagenome assembly JAEEGF01 (sample SAMN16246542, study PRJNA631951) | gut metagenome | biome: gut microbiome; feature: rumen; material: AP-attached | host: Bos | place: Iran: Karaj | collected 2018-10 | reverse complement strand
ATAAGGCATGATTTCCGGGGTATCCTGGGAATTCAGGCTTAATTCAAGGAGAATTCAGGCTTCAAACCCTGAGAATTCAGGCTTCAAACTATTTGAAATCAATAATCTGTATGAAAGCAATAAACCACCACCACAACTCAAAGACAGGTTTAGGATAAGAACGCGAAAAAGCTCTCAAAAAGGTCGTAGGAGGGGGAGCGATTGCAGACTCCGGAGGCAGCAAAAAGCGAAAGTTCTTTTGTCAGTTGCCAAATAAAAGAAATCGCAAATTTTGAATTTTGAATTAAAGATTGTACCTTTGCAGTGCCTAAAACGGGCGCTAAATGAATTATTCTGCAAGGATTATACAATAAATAGGCGACAAGCTACGTTATTAAATTTAGGATGAAAAGACTACTATGGATAGGAATGCTGCTGTTTAGCCTGGGTGCAAAAGCTCAGTTTGATGCGGCATTTACCAATTCCTGGGACCTGAAATCCTACTTCAATCCCGCAGCGGCGGGAGTGGACGGACTGCTGAACGTGAAGGCTGCCTACAATATGCAGATGGTCGGCTTTGAGAATGCGCCGAAGACTATGCTGATAACCGCAGACATGCCACTGTTCTTCATAGGACCCAGCCACGGCGTAGGCTTAGGACTGTACAATGACAAGGCCGGCGTCTTCAATACGCAGAAGATTATGCTGTCATACGCCTATCACATGAAACTGTTAGGCGGCCTCATGAGCATCAGTGCAAGACCTGCCCTGTTTATTGAGAAAACTGACGGTTCCAATCTAGATTTGGATCGCTCCGGAGATCCGGCGTTCTCGACAAGCGATGCCAAGGGGCAGGCTCTGGACCTGGATATAGGACTGAGATACACCTACAAGAAACTGTGGTACACAGGAGTGAGCGTCATGCATCTGATGGGACAGACCATTTCATTAGGAGATGAGAAGAAACAGGAGATAACCGTGGATCCGGTTTTCTACGTTACAGGAGGTTACAGGTACAAGTTCCGGTATCCCAAATACGCCCTGGCAATGGATGCCATTCTGAGGAGCGACCTGACCAACTGGCGAGGCGACATCACCGCCCGGCTGGAATATGACGGCGAGAAGCATAAACTGTACGGCGGTATCATGTACAGCCCCATGAACAGCGTGGGCATCCTGTTAGGATATAACTTCCACGGCGTGAACATAGGTTACGCCTACGAGGTATATACCGGAGGCATAAGTGTGATAAACGGTACGCATGAGATAATGATAGGCTACCAAACTGACCTGAACTTAGGTAAGAAGGGTAAGAACCTGCACAAAAGCCTGCGACTGTTGTAAGAGTGAAGAGTGAAGAATGGGGCCGCTTCTAACCGCTAACCACTAACCGCTAATTTTGAACTTTGAATTTTGAATTAAACAATATAATATGAAGACAAAAAGTCTGGTACTTTTCTTTATGGCAATTCTTTGCCTGACTTTGGCTGCATGTATGGGCGCTAACTCATCGGCTAACGCAGTCGGAGGTGAACTGACAGGAGTCAGAGGCGCAGCAATGTCTGAACCTACACCATTCGGCATGGTGCCCGTTCATAAGGGGTCACTGAAGATTGGTCTGCAGGAGAATGATACCCTGTGGGGTGCTGACTTCCCCCTGAGAGACATCAGTGTGGATGGTTTCTGGATGGACGAGCATGAGGTAAGCAATGCCAAATACCGTCAGTTTGTTAACTGGGTACGTGACAGCATTATCCGTGAACGCCTGGCAGATCCCGCCTATGGTGGTGATGAAACTTACAAGATAGAAGAGGACAAGGAGGGTAACCCCATTACTCCTTATCTGAACTGGAGCAAGCCCATTCCCTGGCGGAAGGCCAACGAGGATGAGGACCGTGCTATCCAGAGTGTATATGTTACCCACCCCATTGACGGCACCAAGATGCTGGACGCCAAGCAGATGAACTACCGCTACGAGATTTTTGACTACGTGGCTGCCGCACAGCGCAAGTACCGTCTGAACCCCGAGGAGCGTGACCTGAACACCGACCATGCCATCAGCAATGAGCAGGTGATGATCAGCAAGGACACCGCATGGATTGATGACGACGGCAGAATCATCCGTCAGACCATCACCCGTCCGCTGAGCGGTCCATGGGACTTCCTGAACACATACATTGTAAACATCTATCCCGATACAACCTGCTGGGTGAACGACTTCCAGAACGCTGACAACGAGCGTTACATGAAACTGTACTTCAGCAACCCCGCATACGATGACTACCCCGTAGTAGGCATCTCATGGGATCAGGCCAATGCCTTCTGCGCATGGCGCACCGCCTTCCTGATGAAGGGACTGGGCGGCTATGCCAAGCAGATTCAGCGTTACCGCCTGCCCAGCGAGGTAGAATGGGAATATGCCGCCCGTGGCAAGGAAGGCAACCCCTTCCCCTGGACAAGTGCCGAGGTGAAGAGCGACAAGGGCTGCTACTATGCCAACTTCAAGCCTGACCGCGGTAACTACACCAAGGACGGAAGCCTGATAACAAGCAAGTGCGGCATCTTCAGTGCCAACAGCAACGGTGTGTATGACATGGCCGGTAACGTGGCTGAGTGGACAAGCACCGTATATACCGAAGCCGGCGTGGAGGGCATGAGCGATATGAACCCGGAACTGAAGTACAATGCTGCCAAGGAGGATCCCTACCGCCTGAAGAAGAAGAGCGTAAGAGGCGGCTCATGGAAGGACCCCGAGAGTATGATCCGCAGTGCCTGGCGTTCATACGAATACCAGAACCAGCCCCGCTGCTACATCGGTTTCCGTTGTGTGCGTACTATGGTGAACGACAGGAGTAATGCCGGTGCCCAGAAAGGCGGCAAGGCCAGCAGCAAAGGCGGCGGTGGCAGCCGAGGCTCCAGCGCCCCCACTGTCAGCACGAGGAAAGTGAGGAGATAAAAGTGAAGAGTGAAAGAGTGAAAAGTGAAAGAGTGAAAAATGAAAAATATAAGTTCGCTAACATCTAACCTCTAACCGCTAATTTTAAATTTTGAATTAAACAATATAATATATGAATCCTATTATAAAACTGCAGAAATGGATGGACTCTCCCGCAGGCCAGTTGTTTATGAACTATGCCTATAGCTGGGGTGCCTCAGTAGTTATCCTGGGAGCTTTGTTTAAGCTGACCCATATTTCCGGAGCCAATGCCATGCTATGGATTGGTATGATTGTGGAGGCTATTGTATTCTTTATCTCCGGTTTTGAGAAGACCTATGATAAGGTTCCCAAGGCAGAAGGTGCAGAGTCAGCCGGCGGACAGACCGTAGTGCTGGCCGGTGGCACTCAGTTACCCGAGGGTGCCGAGATTCCTGAAGGTCCTATTGTGATAGGCGGCGGCGCACCTGTTGTGGCAGGTGCCGCAGCAACCGGCAACATAGACCCCGAAGCCCTGGCCACCGGCGCCGGACTGAGTGCAGCAGCAGCCAACCTGGCAGCTGCAGGACAGGCTGCCGCCCAGGCGCAGCTGGCACTGGAGCAGATACAGAACGGCGGTGCGGCCATCGACCCCAACCAGATAAAGGCTACCGACCCTGCCGCCATAGAGGAGGCTGTGAAGAACTATGCCGAGGAACTGACCGAACTGACTGAGGTGCTGGGCCGTGTAAAGGCTCAGGCTGCCCGCATGAGTACCGACAGCGAGGAGATGGAGAACCTGAACCGCACCCTTACCGGTATTGCCACCGTGTACGAACTTCAGCTGCGTAACATCAGCAAACAGGTAAGCACCATTGAGCAGATTGATGAGCAGACCCGTAAGATGGCACAGCAGATTCAGGAACTGAATGAGGTATATAGCCGCATGATCAAGGCCCTGACCGTTAACATGGCCCCCGCCGTTGGTGGAGTGAAGAATGAAGAGTGAAGAATGAAGAGTGAAGAATTTGCTACCGCAATGCCCGCTAACCGCTAACCGCTAACCACTAACCGCTAACCGCTAATTTTGAATTAAACTAAGATGCCTATACAGAAGAAGAGGATGTCTCCTCGCCAGAAAATGATAAACCTGATGTACCTGGTACTGATGGCCATGTTGGCCCTGAACGTATCAAGCGATGTACTGAATGGTTTCTCGCTGGTGTCAGACAGTCTGAACAAATCTACCCAGAACGCCAGTCATGTGAACAATGACATTTACGAAACCTTTGACGAGCAGATGAAGAACAATCCCGCCAAGGTGAAGAAATGGTATGACAAGGCTCAGTATGTGCGCACTATCAGCGATTCCATCTACAATCTGGCTGAGGAACTGAAGGTGGCCATCGTAAAGGAAAGTGACGGCGAGGACGGTGATGTGAACGATATCCAGAACCGCGAGGACCTGGAAGCCAGTACACAGATTATGCTGGCACCCGGAACAGGACGCGGCAAGGAACTCTTCAAGGCTATCAACAGCTATCGCGAGAGAATCGTGAAGATGGTAACCGACAAGGAGAAGAGGGAAATCATATCAAGCAACCTGAGTACGGAAGTTCCGGCCAAGGGACGTCTGATGGGCAAGAACTGGCAGGAGTACATGTTTGAGAGCATGCCCACCGCCGCTGCCGTTACCCTGCTGACCAAGTTGCAGAATGATATACGCTACGCCGAAGGCGAGGTGCTGCATAACCTGATTAACAATGTGGATGTGAAGGATATCCGTGTGAACCAGCTGAACGCCTACGTTATCCCCAACTCACAGACGGTAGTTCAGGGCGGACGCTTCAGCGCGCAGATTATCATGGCAGCCGTGGATACCACCCGGCGCCCCACCATCTACATAGGCGGACAGCCCATCAAGAGCGAACGCGGTATATATGAGACTGTGTGCGGCAAGACCGGTGATTTCACGCTGAACGGATTCATAGAGATGCTGAACGGTGACGGCGAGACCATCAGGCGTGACTTCTCGCAGAAGTATACCGTAGTAGCGCCCAGTGCTACCGTAAGTGCAGACATCATGAATGTACTGTATGCCGGTTATGACAACCCCATGAGCGTTTCGGTACCCGGTATCCCCAACAACCGCCTGCATGTGACAATGACCGGCGGAACACTGACGGAGAAGGGTGACGGACATTACATTGCCAGGCCCACCACTCCGGGCGGAGAAGCCGTCTTCACCATATCAGCTCAGAACGAGGGACGCACGCAGGAGATGGGTAAGTTCACCTTCCGTGTCAGGAAACTGCCTGATCCCACGGCCTTCATAGCCTATTCTGACGGACAGGGCGGCAAGAACCACTTTAAGGGAGGCAACATCAGTAAACAGGTACTGATGGGCACTGAAGGTATCGGTGCCGCAATTGATGACGGTCTGCTGAACATTACCTTCCGTGTACTGAGCTTTAACATGATCTTCTACGATGCCATGGGTAACGCTGTTCCCTATAAGAGCAACAGCGCCGCCTTCACCGACCAGCAGAAGAACCAGATAAGAGGACTGGCCCGTAACAAGCGATTCTATGTCACTGAGATACATGCCGTAGGACCGGACGGTATAGAGAGAACGCTGGACGGCGCAATGGAGGTGATTATAAAATAGTTGAGAGTTGAGAGTTGACAGTTCGCTAACCACTAACCCCTAACCGCTAACCGCTAAAGAAAATAAAATTAAAATAGATATGAAACGAACACTCGTCATTATAGCAGCAACCTTGCTGACTGGAAGTATGGCATTCGCACAGCCTGCCAAGCGTCGCACAAGCACTGCGGCTGGTACCACTGCGGCAACAACAACGGCAGCCGTCAAGCAGAACAGTGACCGTGCCTCGCTGCAATTCCCTACTACGGCAGCCATGCCCGAGGATGTGGTTTGGAAGCGTGACATCTATCGTCAGCTGGACCTGATGAAGGATAAGAATGCGCCGTTGTACTACCCCGTGGAACCTATAGGCAAGCAAGTGAACCTGTTCACCTACCTGTTCCGCCTGATTCAGACAGGGCGTGTGACCGCATACACCTATAAGCTGGACGGCAACGAATCATTCGAGGAGAAGGACAAGCTGGCCGTAAAGGACATGCTGGAACGCTACGGTATATACTATGAGGAGAACGACGGCAAGATTGTAGTGGCCGATGCCGATGTACCCAGTGCCGAGGCAACCCGCTATTACATAAAGGAAAGTGTGTATCTGGACCAGCGTACCGGAACCTTCAGCACAAAGGTGACAGCCCTCTGTCCCGTTCTGATGCGCGGAGCGGATGAGTTCAGCACAGATGCCACACCCTATCCGCTGTTCTGGCTGAAGTATGACGACGTGGCTCCCTGGCTGGCCAAGCTGCCCATGATGGGAAGCAACCTGAATAACGTGTCCAACCTGACCGCTGCCGATTACTTTACGCTGAACCGCTACGAAGGCAAGATTTACAAGACCAATAACCTGCAGGGTAAACTGCTGGCCAACTACTGCCAGACCGACAGCGCCCTGAAGAAGGAGCAGCTGCGCATTGAGAAGCAGATTGCGGACTTCCAGGAAGGCGTATGGGGCCATGAGATCATTGACAGCACCAAACTGGACAGTATTGCTCTGGCTGAAGCTGCCATGAAGCCCGAGAAGAAAGCCGGAAGCGTATGGGGCAGACGCACCAAGACCCCTACCGCAAGTACAGCTAAGAGTACGGCTGCCGCTCCCAAGACCAAGAGTACCGCCGCATCTTCCGCACCACGGGTAAGCGCACGCCGGCAGAGAAGATAAGGAGGACGGATGGCACAGTTTGCCGATGTCATACTGCCGCTTCCCTTAGAAGGGACCTTTACCTACAGACTGCCCGGCACCTTCGCGAACCTGGTTCAGGTGGGATGCCGGGTGATTGTTCCCTTTGGAACAACCAAATTCTACAGTGCCATTGTAGTGAAACTGCATGACACACCACCCTCTTACCATACCAAGGAGGCGATGGAGCTGCTGGACAGCAGTCCCATTGTCCTGCCTGCCCAGCTGAGACTGTGGGCATGGATAGCCGACTACTATCTGTGCACCATAGGAGACGTCCATAAGGCTGCGCTGCCCAGCGGCATGAAACTGGAGAGCGAATCCAGTGTGATGTACAACGAGGAGTTCATTGCCGATGAATCGCTGTCACCTTCGGAAGAGAAAATCATCCGGGCTTTGGAGGAGGAAACCACCCAGGCGCTGTCCGCCTTACAGAAAAAGACGGGTATCCGGAATATACTGCCCATTGTAAAACGCCTGCTGGAAAGAGGCGCCATACACATCAGGGAGGAGGTAAAGCGGACCTATAAACCGCGCTTTGCCACCTATGTCAGAATCACAGAACCATACTTCAGCGAAGAGAGGCTGAATGAGACCCTGGCCCAGCTGAAACGGTCTTCCAAACAGGCTGAACTGCTAACGGGCTATGCCACGCTGTCCGGACTTTCCGCAGCCCTTGCCCTGCAGAATCCGCAACTGCTGAAGGAAATCACCCGGCAGGAACTGGCCGAAATTACCGGCTGTACACCCGGTGTACTGAGGGCACTCTGCCAGAAGGGTATTCTGGAACTTTACCAGAAACCCGTAGGGCGCATCACTACACAGAACCTGCCTACGGAACTGATCATGCACCCCCTGAGCGAGGATCAGCAACGGGCCAAGGAACAGATTAAGGAAATTTGGAGACAACAGGATGTATGCCTGTTACATGGGGTGACAAGCAGCGGCAAGACGGAGGTGTACATTCATCTGATCAGGGAGGTAATAGAGGAAGGGAAGCAGGTTCTGTTCATGCTACCCGAGATAGTGCTGACAGCCCAGCTGACAGACAGACTGAAAAGAGTCTTCGGTGACCGTTTAGGGGTTTATCACTCCAGATACCCGGACGGAGAACGGGTAGAAGTGTATCAGAAGATGCTCTCGGACTCCCCCTATGATATTATCGTGGGCGTAAGAAGCAGCGTATTCCTGCCGTTCAGGAACTTAGGACTGATTATCATAGACGAGGAACATGAGACCAGTTTCAAACAGCAGGATCCCGCTCCCCGCTACCAGGCACGCAATGTGGCCTTAGTGATGGCAAAGGCTGCCAAGGCCAAGACGCTGTTAGGCTCGGCCACGCCCAGCCTGGAATCCTATTACAATGCCGAGACCGGGAAATACGGGCTGGTACAGCTGCATAAGAGATACGGAAACGTATTACTGCCACGGATTGAGGTGGTGGATATGCGTGAGATGGCCAGAAAGAAGATGATGAACGGTCCCTTCACCCCTCAGCTGACAGAACGGATCCGGGAAGCCCTGGAACAGGGCAGGCAGGTGATACTGTTCCAGAACAGGCGCGGCTATGCCCCCATGATGGAATGCAGGACCTGCGGATGGGTGCCCCGCTGCCAGAAATGCGATGTCAGCCTGACCCTGCACAGGAACATGCGGCAGCTGACCTGCCATTACTGCGGCGCCTCCTACCCTATCCCGCCGAAATGTCCCAACTGCGGAGAGCAGAACCTGATGGGCAAGGGATACGGAACAGAACGCATAGAGGATTGCCTGCAAATGGTTTTCCCGACTGCACGGATTGCCCGTATGGATCTGGACACTACACGCAGCCGCCAGCGGTATGAGCAGATAATTGATGACTTCCAGCACTTCAGGACGGACATCTTAGTGGGTACGCAGATGGTCACCAAAGGGCTGGACTTTGAGAAGGTAAGCGTGGTGGGAATCCTGAATGCCGGTACCATGCTGTCGCAGCCTGACTTCCGAAGCTACGAGCATGCCTTCCAGATGATGGAGCAGGTGGCGGGAAGAGCCGGACGGAAGAACGGACAGGGATATGTGGTACTGCAGACGCAGGATACTGAAGCCTCGGCCATCAGACAGGTGGTGCAGCATGACTACACGGCTATGTACCGTGAGCAGATGGAGGAAAGAAGCCTGTTCAACTACCCGCCCTACTGCCGTCTGATATATGTGTATATGAAACATCGTGACGAACGGGTGCTGGACAGCCTGTCAAGGGATTACGCCAATCTGCTGCTGAAGATTTTCGGCCAGCGCATACTGGGCCCGGACACGCCCCCCATAGCCAAAGTGCAGATGATGTACATCCGCAAAATTATCATCAAGATAGAACTCACCGCATCAATGGCAGAGGCCCGTAAACGCCTGCGGGAAATCCAGAAATACATCACCACCCTGCCTCAATACAAATCTGCCCTAATCTACTATGATGTGGATTAGGGCAGCCCTCTAACTTCCCCCGCCATCGGGAGAAACGGGAAGAGGGAATTATTACTCTTTCATTACACGAAGCACTTTACTGGCGTACTCACCCTGAAGATTGATTTCTATACCCTGCTGCATCAGGAAACGGCCGGTGAAGGCGGCGCCCTCCCAATGATCGGTATTTCCCTGGCGGCAGATTTCTGTCAGTCTGTAAGAAGCTTCGGGATCCAGTCCTGCGAAGTAGAAACGGGGACGGAAGAAATCCACAAAGTGCTCAAACTTGTAAACGAAGAAGACCGCCTCGGACTTATCCTCGCTAACATACATCTCGCTGCAATAGCCATTGCCTTCATAGGGCGAGATAAGACGGTACTGATCACCCTGCTGAACAACAGGGCGGATGGTCTCCTTGTAAGTCTGGAAACATGACTGGGCAAACTTCATTTCATCGGCAGAGAGGTCAGAAGGTTTCATCTCCATACCCAGACGTCCGGTCATGGCCACATCAAAGCGGAACTTGAGGGGAAGACGCCTTCCGGTCTGGTGATTGGGACTGGCGCTGACATGCTGGGCCATGGCACAAGCCGGGAAAAACATACTGGTGCCCCACTGGATGAAAAGACGCTGCTTGGCATCGGTATTGTCGCTTACCCAGAACTCATCAAAGTAAGGCATCAGACCGTAGTTGACACGACCGCCTCCGCTGGCGCAGCACTGAATGACAAGGTCAGGATACTTGGCACGGATGCGTTGTAGGGTCTTAATCAGTCCAAGGTGAAAATCCACATACAGGTGACTCTGGTTATCGGCACTGAGGTAATGAGAACCGAAGTTCCTGGTCTCCATGTTACAGTCCCATTTAATATAATAGGTATTAGGAGTCTCCTGCATGATGTCATCCACAACCTTGAAGACAAAATCCTGAACTGCGGGATTGCTCATATCCAATACCAGCTGGGTACCGCCACGGCCGGTGCTGGGCTGACGGGTGGGATGACAGACAACCCAGTCGGGATGCTTCTCGTAAAGCTCACTTTTGGTATTGGTCATCTCGGGTTCAATCCATATACCCCACTTGAGTCCCCGTTCGGTACAAGCCTGCTCCAATGCGGGAACACCCTTGGGCAGTTTCTCAGTATCGGTAACCCAGTCGCCAAGGGCACAGTCATCGACCGAACGCTTGTACTTGCCGCCGAACCATCCGTCGTCCATAACGAAGAGCTCGCCGCCCAACTGCTTTACGCCGTCCATCATCTTCTCCATACCGTCCTGACTGACATTCAGATAGACACCTTCCCAAGAGTTCAGAAGCGTCTTGCGCAGAGCCACTCCGTTATGCACCATGTTATTCCTACGGGCCCAACGGTGGAAACTGCGGCTGGCACCGCCCAATCCCTCATTGCTATAGGTAAGGGCAAGAACGGGCGTGGTGAAAGACTCGCCTTTCCTGAGCGTATATTGTGAGTTGGTATCATCTATACCAGCCACGAAACGGTGAATACTCTTACCCTGTGTATCAATAGTCATACGGAAGTTACCGCTCCAACAGAGAGCGGCACCTACAACACGGCCATAATTCTCCTGAGGCTTTCCGTCCAGCGAAATCATCAGATTAGGACGGTTCATATAGGCGTTCTTGGTTCCCGTCAGGTCATGGATCTCAAAGACACCTGGCTTTAAGGGTTCTTCTGTCACCTGCGCCTCAGCACCCCAGGAACCATGCTCATGCTGTACCCATACATTGCCCTGACGGACGGGAAGGAAAGCACTGGCATACTTAATAAGGCTCACAGGCTTCTTCTCGTTGTTACGGATTACCGACCAGGTCTCAATCACATCGCAGTTATCATAGGTACGGTAGCAGACATCCACCAGGAAGTCATACACCTTGTCCTTCATGGTGATGGTATATACGGTGGCATTCCCCTCAGTAGTTACGGCATCATTCTGATAGATGAGCTCTGTTGACATATTACCGTCGGAATGACAGACACTCAGGGCGGTTATGTCATAGTTACCCAAGCCAAAAGCAGGATAGGCCTCCTCCCAAAGACTATAGGCACGATACACCTGTTCAGCATCGGCAACCCGCTCACCGTAATAACTGACATGCAAGGGCCGGTTCTGCTCTGCCTTTAACAATAGTGTAGTACTGGGGGAATTGACATAGATGTCCCTGGCAGGCACCAACGTAACTGCGCAAAAGGACAGAATGGTAAATAGTTTTCTCATCTTATAATAATAATTGATAAATTACATATCATAATCAAAAAAGAGCTTTGCAGAGTTAATTACTCTGCAAAGCTCTTCTTGATTACCAGACGTCCTCTGGTTTATTGGGGTTATCATAGATTTCCTTGGGACACCACTCGAAGTAGTCCAGATACAACTCCTTCTTATCCGTATCCAGTACAGACTTGAAGCGGATATAGTAGGTCTCCTTGGGATCCAATGTCTGACGGACCAGAATATGACGCTTCTGACGCTCATCATCACGGGCAGTCTTATTCTCACCGAATTCATGACGGGCGGCCTTCATCAGACCGTGGTTCCTGAGTTTGTGGTCAATCTCGATAATCTGGTCCTCATCACGGTTATCATCTGTCAGGTCAGCCCAAGAAGCGCCCTGACCACCATAGGTGATGGCAATACCCTCTGCCATGTTTACGGGAATACCTGCAGCCGGCAGGTTACCGGGGTCTGAACCGAAGTAAACCTGAGTAATACCACGGGCTCCGGTGGCAAGTACCTTATAACGCAGTTCGTATGTGCCGCGCTTGGGAACGGGAGGCAGGGTGAACATAATATCGTATTTACCGAATACCTTATCCTCGTCCTGACAGTAGTTTGGCCAGTCAGTCTGATAACCGTTGTAATGGATAAAATGCGTCTCCTCGTTCAGAATACTGCAATTTTCAAAGTACTTGTAATTCTGGTCCTGGGGAACATACACATGCTGGTACTTACCCTCGGAAGAGTCGGCTCGGCGCAGATTATTCGTGATAGCCTCGGGGAACATGGAAAAGAGGTCAAAGCGGATACGCTCCTTACCCAGGTTATCACGGACTTCATCGGTATAAGCCAAAGGACCGTCTATGGGATAGATGCAGGCATTGGTAATATCGTTAACTACGGCCATTTCACTTTGACGTCCGATGTTGATACCGATCTTATCGGGATCGCAGGACAATTCATTTCCTTTGCCTTTAAGCCCGTTATCTAGTTCGGGGAAACGGTTCAGGAATACACCTGAGCTCTCCTTGCTCTCATAAATCTTCAGCAAACGGCGGGTACCCTGACCTACGGTACAGTACCATTCATAGATGGGAATTGAGATTGTGGGGCGGGTAAATGGACTGCCCATCTCATTACAGTTGTAAACCAACTTGTTGGCAGGAATGCGCATGGGCAGAATATGGTAGGTTACCCAACGGTAAAGAATATGGTTGGGTGAAGCATAGTTTTCGTCTGTAAGGTTGGGATCTTCAGAAAAATACATCTTATTATCCTTAATCCAGCTGATAAGCTGCTGTATAGCGTCCGGCGCGGCGGGGTCAATACCCTGTGAACGCCAGTATTCGTCTCTTTCAGCAAAAATGGTATATCCGTATTTGCGGTGTTCCGGTGCATGCGCATCGGGGTCTCCAGGGGTGGATGACTTGTCACCACCTGATTTGGCCTGATAGTCTTTCATATCAGGAATATCGCCCTTGAGGTATTTCATTTCATACTCATCGTCCCGCTCCATGCCGAGCATATCCAACAGTCCGCAGGCCTGGATGACACGTGCCATCATCAGATAACCCTCGGTCTTATTATTCAGGATATTCTGCAGGTAACGGGCACATGACTCATCCTTGGGAGCAATAACCTTATGAAGCTGATGTATATAGCCGTTGATTACGGGAATATCATGGTTTAGGGGGTCAATGGGGCAAACCTTGTTCACACACAGGCTGTCCGGGTTCTTCGCATCTGGCATATTGATAGTCAGACGATGGTCGTTTAGTGTAGGTAGCGGCAGTTCAATGCCCTTTTCTACCATATCAACAGAATAGCGCTGGTCTTCTCTGTCAAAACCGTCAATGATACTGTTCTTTACAATCACGGAACGGATGGAATCCAACTTGGCGGAATCCGTAAAGGCATCCCATGAGGGCTGCTCTATCAGACCTTCTTCAACAAGTTCCTGAAGATAAGCATCAATGGCATCGTTGGTAACCGCAAAGACGGTATAGTTACCACGGGCCGTCAACAACTGGTAAACGGTTGAAGACTCCTTGTAAGGGTTAATGCGAACCTTCTTCAGCACATCCACATACTGTGAATACACAGGCTGTGATTCCAGATAGGTGGCAATAGTATGGAACTTGAACACATACCGTGAGGAAGTGTCAACCTGTTCTGAACAGGCACATAGCATCAAAAGCAACGTTGCAAAAGAGAAAAACAGCTTTCTCATAATCCTTGATTTAATCTTTTTATAATACCTATTATCAGTTAATATTCTCCTGACCTGGCAGCCGAAGCCCCAGGCCAGGAGAATGTATAGAGATTAATTAATTACTTACCAGCCATAATATCATAGATAGCTACTACATCCATTACGTCAACAACATCGTCACCGTTAACGTCAGCTGCAGAATTCTTCTCAGCATTGCCAGCCATGATATCATATACAGAAACAGCATCCATTACGTCAACAACATCGTCACCGTTAACATCACCCTTCTTAGCAGGATTCTCAACGAAGACAACACGACGGATGTTAACAACGCTTTCTGCGGGACCGGCATTGAACTTCAATGTCATTTCAAGAGCCTTCTTGACATCCAGCTTACTTACGTCAACAGAAACCTTCTTGAACTCGGAAGTGGCCTCCAATGTTCCAAGAGGAAGCTCAGTCTCAATCTGGCTGGTCAGGTTCGATAGCACAACGTCAGTAAGATTGTTAGCAGACTTGTACTCGAACTCAAGGATAACCTCGTTGTCATTCAGCTCATCATACATGCTAGCATCGAAGTTGGCAGTTACAGTCTTCTCTGAAGTTGAAGTGAACTCGAAGTTGAACGGTTCATTAACATCCTTGTACAATGTAGCATTGGAAACACGGGTATCTGTGATGTTCAGATAATCGGGATACTTGGCAAGAAGTTCAGACAATGCCTTCTCGGCAGCTTCTGCATCATATTCACCTTCCGCTACATTATCTACAGTAGCTTCAGTATCAATAATTACATCACAAGCATCAGAGAACTCGCTCCACTTGAGACTAACGGCATCATTGTAGAACAAGAGCTTATACAGAGCAGCCTTAGTGGCATTGATAGCAGCAAACAATTCACCGTCTGCAACCAGCTGTTCTACAGTAGAACTACTTGCTACACTTGCCAAAGCAATCCTCTGAGCGGCAGCAAAATCAGGAGCGGCCTTGAAATCTTTCAGCGTGTAAGCATCACCGGGGTTGTAATAATTCTCTACGTCAGTCAAGACTGTTGCACGCTCACCATTATATGCTGCAGCCTCGGCAATAGCCTCGGCAGAAGCCTCCTCGCCCAGATAAACCAGGCCGAAGTTACCGGCAGCTAACCAGTCACCGCCATTGAGTGTACCCTCATTCTTGATACCAATAGTAAGTGTACCGTCAGTTACCTTAGCAACCATGGTGATAGCGTAACGGCCCTGACCGAATGCATGAGCAGCACCTTCACAACCCCAGATTCCGATACCATAGTTTACAGTAGAATCCACATTGTAAATCATCTTGTCGGAAGTTGTACCCATCCAGGCTTCAGTAGAGTCATTAACAACGTCCTCGCGAACAACGGGAACGAATGTCTGAGCATCATTGGCGTAGGCCATTGCTGCGTAGTTATAGCTCAGCAGATCACCCTGAGCACGGAAGCCGGCATTAAGAGTTACCTTATAATAACCGTTCTTCAGATCCTTCAGAGTCTGGTTGACATCAAACTTGGAAACCTCGTTGCAGAACTCAGCAGCATACAACTTGCCCTGGTCATCGGTAGCCGTACGGAAGATATATCCGTTCCAGCCCTCAGCCTTACGGCCGATGTTGTTATTGTCCTTGTCCTTCAGCGTTTCACCGGCCTTGGCAAAAGTACGGTTCACAATCAGAGAGCTGACATCCACACCGGGGCCATAACCCTGGGCAACGGCAGCCACCTTCAGAGACTCCATAAAGTCAATCTCGGCCAGGACAACGCTGTCTGCCAATAAGTGCTCATCAATAATATATACAGCACCACCGTTGGGATAAGCCTCAGAGGGGCCGTCCTCACCGTTCAGGTAGTTTACGAAAACATCCTTGGCCTCACTGTCGGCAAGAGCATTCTCATCAAGGTATGCCTTAGCATCCTCTACAGCCAGCTGATACTTCTCATAAGCAGCCGCACTGGTCTTGATAGAATCACGGAGTGTTTCGAGAGCATAGTTGGCACGGAAGAGGGCCTCCATGTTGGCACATTCGTCGATAGCCTCGACAGATGCCTTATACTTGTCAATCAGGGCCTGCTCGGCAACGATTTGATCGGTGTTAAATTCATAAGCGGCACTCTGATAATCATTCTTGATTTCCTCGAACTCCTCGGCAGTACCGAAATGAAGTTCGTTCATCTGGATAGCATCACCTTTAAATGCCTTGGTAACTACAACCTTATAATAGGTATATTCCTGAGTTGTCTCGGTACTGAAGCCGAAGTAAGAAGGCTCGGAATCAACGGGATGCAGACGATCCTTACCGATATTCTCCTTAGTGTCAATGAGTACCCATCCTTCAGCATCCTTGGTAGCCTGGGCATCACCCTCGAAGTTGGCACCGTAGATGTACCATGTACCCCAGTTACGATCCTGATAAGTACCAGTATCATTACCTGTGGTCAGGGTATAGAAGAAAGGATTAGTCTTACCGGCGGTACGGAAGATGATATATGTATCACCCTTCTGGGAAGCAGAACCACCCCACTTGGTAGCAACAATCGGCTTTTCAGTATTGGGATCAATTTCTGTAGAATTCTGCGCGATTCCATCAATAAGGTGACTGTAATGTCCATCGCCCCATTCACCGTCAGTATGACCGCCCAGCGTGATGTAATGACCCTCATTGGCAGCATTTACCATACTCTGGATATAGCCAATCTCACCGCTAGGATTTTTATATCTCACCTTCTGCTCATTATCAAGGTACGTACTGGAAGCCTGTCCAATAGCAGCATTGTCAAGCTGACGATGCTCCAGGATATAGGCATAGGTACCATTGATGTAAACGTTGTTAGGAGCAATATTCTCGGTAGTATAACCGTTGAACCACTCCTGCAGCTCTTCAGAGGCAGGACCTGCTGAACTCAATTCATAAACCCATGCTTCCAGATCCGCATAGAGGCCAGCTGATGTCTCAATATTCTTCTGAGCCTCGCGCAACTCGTTTACAGCCTTCATTACATCAGAAGGATTGGTAGCGTTCTGTGCCGTCTGGTATTTAGCATTATAGTCATCAATGTAGCCCTGGTATGCGGTTTCTGCTGCGGGATCATAGCCATCAAACTCGGCAAGGAACTCAACGCGCTTCTCGGCGAGGTTACCCTGATTGTAGAAGGTGAACTCATTCATCTGCATCAGGCCACCCCATGCGGTAACGTCCTTAAGCATGAAGTACTGATAAGCCTCGGTACAACCGATGGAGAGGTTGATATAGCTCTCATACTTGTTTGTAGTCTTCAGAATGTCTGTACCTACGTCTTTCTTGTCATCGATAAGTACCCACTTGTCAGACTCGGGCTTAGCGTCAGCATCGCTGTCAAAGTTGGCAGCATAAATCTTCCAGCTCCTCCAGTTACGGTCCTTATAAGAATCGGTATCACCACCAGTAACCAGACCATAGTAAGTAGGCTTGATGGGTACACTTGTCTTGAAAATCATCCAGCCGGGCAGGCTGTTAGAACACCACTTGGTAGCGTCACGGTCACCATCGATAAGCTTGCTGTGATCCTCATTGTTGAAGCCGCCTGAACCGCTGAGGGCCTCGTATGTTGCCGTGATAGGATCATCTACCACCTTGACATTGGCAATCAGGTATTCACTGAAGCGCTTGGCTTCTGCCAGTGCCTCGGCTCCGGTAATCTGGCGGTTAGCCTTAAGGTATGCATAGTTACCTACAGGATAACTGTTATTGGGAGCTATGACCTCAGTCTCGCTAATCCATGCCTGGGCGTACTGCATGGCTGCATCCTGCAGATTATCCTCAGCAATGAGGTTGATGGCCTGATTACGGGCAGTAAGCAACTCGGCATACTGGCCTGTTGAAGTGGTAACCTTATTTTTTAATTCATCGACAGATGCATTCAGGTTGCCCAGTTCGATAGGATCAGCGCAAACCTTCACGTCCTCAACAACGCCAGCTAACGAGTCAATCAATGCCTTCTCGGCGAACACATCAGGATCAAAACCAAGCTCATCCAGAATGGCATTACGGTCTATGGCAAGTGTGTAAAAATCACCAAGTGAGAACTCACTCATCTGCATGTAACCGCTTCCGGCCATAGTACGGTCAATCTCGACCTTGAAGTACTGGTAAGCTGTAGTGTTCTGCTCTGAGAGATTGAAGATTACGGTAAACATATTCTTGTCAGGCAGGACCTCCTCAGAAATATTATCCTTCTTGTCCAGCAGCACCCACTTGTCAGAAGCACGGTCAGGCTTGCCGGTTGAAGGTACGTCAGCCTTGGCCATACCGTATATCTGCCAGGTATTCCAGTTACGGTGCTTCCAGCTGGCATTATCGGTACCGGTCACCAACTTATAGTAGGTAGGAACCATCTCACGAGAGGTCTTCACGATGAAGTAGGCACCGTTAGTGGTCTCGCCATAGTTCTTGGCAGTCAGACCGTTACCCCACTTGGTGTCAATCTTACCGTCGAAGAGCTTGTCAAGGCCCTCACCGCTACCGTCATTACGGTCACCGGAGATGATGTTATAATTTACGGGTTCATCAGTAGAGGTTCCCTGGTTAGCCAGGTCGTCAAGATACTTCTGGAATTCACCGGTGGTACCAAGACCCCATTCGCCCATCTGCAACCAGATGTCGGAACCCTTGACAGACTCCAGAATCTCAATCCAATAATACTGATAAGCTGTTGTAGGCTCCTCAGAAAATGGGATATTAACACCTTTCGTGTTTTCTGCCGGCAACGGGGTACCGTTCTGCTCATCAATCAGCGTCCAGCCACTGGCTGCAGGATCATCCACATCACCGCGGACAGCATCGGCATCACTGGCAAAGTTGGCACCGAAGATTTTCCACGTTTTCCAGTTACGATCAGGGTATGAACCTGTATCGCTACCGGTATAGAGGAAATAATAACCGGGTACAACGGCTTTCTCGGCCTTGACGACAATCCACGCCTTAGTACGTGTAGAGTCGGAAGAAGCCGGATCAAAGGAATGACCCATCTTGGTAGATACCTTGGTATCCACCAGACTGGCATAACCTTCACCACCGGTACCACCGGTACCTGACAGAGCTGTTAACTTAACATACTCTGCACGCGCACTCTGGGCTGTTACCATCATTGCCATGGCAACGAGGCATGACCAAAGAGTGCTTGAAGATGTAAAGAATCTCTTCATGTTGTTTGGTTTTAAGTTAATAATAAAGTTAATATAATAATTTTTACCTGTTAATTCTATGTTATATTTCCATCTAAACCGCGCTAAATGCACACAAAAATAGAAAATTTACCTCACACATTAACCATTTTACGCACCTTTATCCGTTTGTTTAACATTATTTAACCGACACCTTCTTACCATTCACGATGTAAACACCCTTCTTTAGGGGCAAGGGGCAAGGAGCAAGGGGCAAGAGGGAAGAATCTATCCTTCTGCCGCTGAGGTCATAAACATCTCCCTCCACATTTTGAATGGGGGATTTTGAATTTTGAATTTCTTTCAGACCGGTCTCGCTGTCCACGCTGTCCAGGAAGAAATCAAAGGGTGTGTAGTTGACGGGGATGATGGTAGTATCACCGGTCTTCTGATCTATCAGCTCCCAACAGGCATCATTGGGATCCTCGGTATAGGTGTCGCTTCCATACAGTTTCCAGGTATTGGGGGTACGGTCAGAATAAGTCCGGGTATCATTGGCTGTATAGATACGGTAGCCGTATGGCATTACCGCATCACCCGCATCATAAAGGAACCATGACTTACCGCTAAAGGAGGAGCAGTACTTGGTATATACATTATTGTCACCGGCATCCGGCCAGTTGTGATTGTAGATATTGCTTTCCGTACCTTTATATATATATAAGGCTGGATAATCCGTTCCGTCCTGGTCCAGGATTCTGAAATCGGCAAACTGGATGGTACCGGTGCTGCCGCTATTAATCCTGAGAACCTCCCATTTATAATAACGGTATGCATGCATGCTGCTGTTGGAGTTGCTGTAAATGCCATCCACATAATAGACGGTTCCACTGGCGGAAGTGTGAACAGGATGGGTGTCAGGCTTACGGCCGTTATCTATATTCTGATACCATACGTTTTCGCCGAGACCTGTATTCAGCAGGAAGCAGAGGGCGCCAGACCGGACATCCATGGGTGTGACGGATTCAACCTGATGCGAGCAGGCGTCATAGCAGTTCTGGAAATCCATCATATCAGGATAGCTGGTGTATGCGAATTCATAGCCGGGGAGTGCGCCGGTAACCTTACCGGCATTATAACAGTCCAGGATATGCAGTATACCTTCCGAGGGAGCTATCATGGCAGCTGCCATGCTATCGGCCTGTATCCTGCCCAGGTTATAAGAGTCCTGCAGCGTGACATTGGCCAGTTTATGCGTATAACCGATGAAGCCGGCTGCATGGCCGCCCCTGGCTGTAACCGTAGCAGCGGTACTGCACCTCCTGATAGTGATTTTATAGGTTCGCATGTACCCCACAAGTCCGGCCACATAATTGTCGCCGGTCACCGAGCAGGATGCATCCAGATGCAGATCCTGTATCTCAACGCCGGAACCCGCGGTACCGAACAGGCCCACATTATCCTTACCCGTAATATTCAGGTTGCTTATGGTATGCCCGTTGCCGTTGAACTTGCCCAAATAGGGTTTCTTCTGAAGTCCGATGGGTGTGAAGGCATCACTGAAGTCCTTCATATCGAGGTCAGCATTCAGGACGGCACTGGCACTGGTTTCTCCGCCGTTGACTATCTGGGCAAACCTGCAGAGGTCGGCAGGCGAGTAGATCTGATAGATACCGTTTATCTGCGGCAAGGTGCCATAGGACAGCATCTGGTCCATCCAGGCTACACGGTCGCGGACAAAGTTACGTACACGGTCCACTTCAGCCTCCCAGGAACCGGGGACCTCAGGGTTGAGTGAGAGCCACTGGTTGAGGTATGGCCAGCGGAAAAAGTTCAGGCGGGCGGAAGCACGCACCTCCTCGCGGAGGGAATCCACATCGGCGGCTACGTCACCGGGGTTGAAGTTACCCTTAAGACGAAGACTGCTCCACATTTCACGCAACTGGTAGTTGACCCAGGGGTCAGAAAGCACACGCCCGACAAAATCACTCCAGTTACCGGTTTCACGCACCTTGTATGTCCAGTCCATACGCTGATTGGCAGGATAGGTGGTCACGTCATTCTCAAGGGCAAGGTCGGCATCCCATACCGGGCCTACATAGAAGTGGTCATCGCCACGCTCCTTGTACAGGAATACCTGGCAGAGCATATCGGTGTTGCCATTGAATTCGCTGGTGAGGAAGTGTCTGAGGAAAGTCTCCATGTCAAGCACGGAGCTGGTTCCCTTTTCGGGGTCAGTATAATTGGAGCCGAAGACCACACTCTCCATATTGTTCCAGGTATCTTGTATGTACTGGAACTGACTGCGCTGGATGATATCCTCGTCAGGGTCATGGACGGAAATGGGATTCCCGTACATTGAATAAAAATAATAAGGTTCGCGCGCGGCATTATTATCCACCTCCACATAATAACCGCCGGTTATGGTCTCATCATCGGTATCTGTCTCAGTCATCTCAGTGATATCAATACGTCCGGAATGCACATCCACATGATCCGCCAATGTGTAGGTACCGCGATAGTCGCCATTTACGACAAGATCAACCACCTGGCTCCAGGGTGTCCACTGCATCTCGGCCCGTTTGGACATGGCCCAGGCTACCGGGTTACGCATCAGGGTCTTGTCACGGTAGCTGTTGATGAGTACCCACTTCTTGGCCTTAACGGGGGATTCGTTCTTACCGCCCTTCATCACGTGATGGCTCTTGCCGTCATTATACTTGATACGGAAGGCCTTGTTCTCATGCGTGGCGGAATAATTTCCCCTTACACGGAACAGGACCGGGTATTCCTGCAACATGGTGCCGTTTTCGTAAATCAGCACCGACTGGGACTCGAAGTCCTCGCCACGGTTTACCGGCAGTATATTGTTCTGCACATGAATGCTCAGGGTGGGCAGGTTGGTAATCTGGTAGAAGCGGCTGTCATCACCCTCGCCCGCATGACCGTAGAACTTCAGTTCGGCTACATTGCAGTATGAGCCGGAACCGCCTACATAGCGGACGTAACGGAAACCGCGGCTGACATTCACGCCGGTAGTGGTATAAGTGCCTTTAGCGGGTTTGTCACCGATAAGGTAGAGGGGTACGGCGTCCATGAAGTCAGGACTGTTGGCTCCCTCGAAGAGGCTGAGCAGCATACGGTCCGGCCCATAGGAACCGGATGCCGGCATATAGTCAATACGGGTAATGACATGCGGCTCGCCTAAATCAAGGCCGACCCATGAGAAGTCGCTCGCATTGGTACTGAAATAGGTGGACGGTTTTTCATCAAAGGCCTGGGCTGCCTTGGATGCTGTGCCGGAAGAGATGATAGTGCCTGTCAGCTGATGATCAACCGAAGCATCATAGGCAAATAAATTCAGCTGCAGGAAAAGCAGCATAAATGCTGTACTCAGAAGTTTACTCAAATTCATGTCAAAAATTGCTCAATACACCGTTTTAGGGCTTGCTTTAGGCTAAACCGGACGCAAAAATAAGAATAAATTTTGGAACAAGCAAAATATTTCACTATCTTTGCGGACACAAGACTGTTAAATTCAAATCCTCTCCCGCCTCACTAAGAGGGACAGGGGGAATCTCTATAAAAAACAACAGAATAATGGGAAAAAAGAAAAGCGGAGGCAGCCGCCTCAAGAAAAAAAACCTGGAACAGATGGTAATAGCCCTGTTTGAGGAACAGCCCAACCAAGTTTTTGAACTGAAAACATTATATCGGGAACTGCACCTTAATACTCATCCGGCCAAGATGCTGCTGATGGACATACTGGAGACATTGCTGATGGATGACTATATTAAGGAACAGCCCCGTTTCTGCTACCAGCTCAACACACCTACGCAGGTGATGGAAGGTATCTTCCACCGTAAAGCCAACGGCAAGAACACCTTTGAGCCGGAGGACGGCGGAGAGCCGGTCCTGGTGGCCGAGCGCAACAGTATGCATGCCATGGACGGTGACAGGGTACAGGTAACCATGCTGGCACGCAGAAAGCACCACGTACGCGAAGCAGCCGTTACGGAAATCCTGAAACGCAGCGACAAACAGTTTGTAGGAACACTGCAGGTAAGCAAGAACTACGCCTATCTGCTGACGGAGGACCGAACGCTGGCCAATGACATCTTTATCCCCAAGTCCCATCTGAAGAAGGGACAGACGGGAGACAAGGCTGTTGTAAAGATTGTGGAATGGCCTGAGAATGCGAAGAATCCTGTGGGAAAGGTGATTGATATCCTGGGTAAGACGGGAGAGAACAATGCCGAGATGCATGCCATATTGGCTGAATACGGCCTGCCGTACGATTATCCCGCTGCTGTGGAGAAGGCGGCCAAGAAGCTGAAACTGGACATTACGAAGGAAGAGATCGCACGCCGCGAGGACATGCGTGATGTCCTGACCTTTACCATTGACCCGCGCGATGCCAAGGACTTTGACGACGCGCTGAGTATCCGCCAGCTGAAAGCCGGCCTGTGGGAGGTGGGTGTTCACATTGCCGATGTCAGCCATTACGTGACGGAGGGTTCTATTATAGACAAGGAGGCGCTGAAGCGATCGACCAGTGTGTATCTGGTGGACCGTACCGTTCCGATGCTGCCCGAGCATCTGTGCAACTATGTGTGCTCACTGCGTCCTGATGAGGAGAAGCTGACCTACAGTGTCATCTTCAAGATGAATGAGAAGGGCGAAGTGAAGGACTGGCATCTGGCTCACACGGTGATAAAGAGTGACCGGCGCTTTACCTACGAGGAGGTACAGGAAGTGCTGGAGAACCACCACGAAGCCAGTGAGGAAGACTACAAGAATCCAGGTGATAAGGCACTGCCTGCGGAAGGCGTTAAGGGTGCCCCTGCCGAGAAATATGCCAATGAGCTGATTATCCTGAACCGTCTGGCCAAGGAGTTGCGCCGGAAGCGCTTTGCCAACGGAGCCGTGGATTTTGACCGCTGCGAGGTGCGCTTTGAGATTGACGAGAAGGGAAAGCCGACGAGTGTTTACTTCAAGGTGGCCAAGGATGCCAACAAGTTAGTGGAGGAGTTCATGCTGCTGGCCAACCGTACTGTTGCTGAGAGTATAGGCAAGGTCCCGAAGAATCAGAAGCCTAAGGTACTGCCCTACCGAATACATGAGTCACCTGATCCCGCCAAACTGATGAACCTGTCAGACTTTGTGGGGAAGTTCGGCTATAAGTTGAAGACCAACGGATCAAAAGGCGAGATGAGCAGGAACCTGAACCGGATGCTGGCGGAAGTAAAGGGCAAGAAGGAACAGAATAGGATAGAGATGATTACCCTGCGTGCCATGATGAAGGCCAAATACAGCACACACAATGTGGGTCACTACGGCCTGGCATTTGACTACTATACGCACTTTACCTCGCCTATCCGCCGCTACCCAGACCTGATGGTGCACCGGCTGCTGACAAAATATGCCCAGGGCGGACGTTCTGTCAATCAGGAAAAGTACGAGGAACTGTGCGAGCATTGCAGCGAGATGGAGCAGACGGCAGCTCAGGCCGAACGTTCCAGCATCAAATACAAGCAAGTGGAATATATGAGCGAGCATTTAGGTGAGACGTTCGTAGGAACCATCAGCGGTGTGACGGAATTCGGCATCTACGTGGAGGTGGACGAGAACAAGTGCGAGGGCATGATTCCGCTGCGTGACCTGGATGACGACTATTATGAGTTTGATGAGAAGAACTACCGCCTGCGCGGCAGAAGCAAACATCACTGCTACAACCTGGGAGATTCAATAAAGGTACAGGTAGCAAGAGCCGACCTGTACCGTAAACAGTTGGACTATAAACTGGTAAGATAATCTACCAAATATCCTCGGGTGTGTCGGGATTGTCATAGATTTCTTTGGGACAATACTCTATGTGGTCCATATAGAACTCGGAGGTGGTATTGTCCAATACCGACTTAATCTTCAGATAATACGTCTTATCCGGATCGAGGGTGGCGCGTGTTATGATACGACGGATAATGTTGCGGTTCACATTATTACGGGCTGTCGTACCAGGCTGTTTAAGGATGAGGATACTCTCCTCCCCCTTCATGAAGCCGTTGTTACGCATCTGCTTATCTACCTCTGCGTTTAGATCGTCGTCATGATCAGAATCTGCTGCCCATCCCGTAATAGGATCCACACCTCCCAGGGTAAGGTTTACGGGAATGCCCGTTACAGGCAGACGGTTGGGGTCATCGCCAAAATAGAACTGCCCCACCCCGCGGTCAGAATTGGTAAGGATACGGTAACGCACCTCGTATGTGCCGCGCTTGGGTACAGGCGGCAGGGTAAACACCAGTTCCCAATGGCCCACACATTTTACCTCATCGCCACAAAGACTTCCGAACTTCAGTCCGTATGCATTATAATATACAAAGGTAGAACCCTTGTTGATGCTCAGATTCCCAATATACTTATATTCATCATCGTCGGGGAAATGTACCCACTGATGAGCAGCATCGGTCAGGGGAACACGACGGATATCGTTGTTCATCACCTCGGGGAAGAAACTCATACAGTCCATACGGATACGGCTTTTGGCCAGATTGTTACGCGTAGCATCATCATAAGCCAGAGGAGCATCTATGGCGTAGATATATCCGTTGGCACCTATATGTTCGTAGAGTGTCTCGTCCTCCTTAAAGACGCGACAACCGATCTTGTCGGGATGGCAGGCTATCTCGTGTCCCGTACCACGACGGGCATTATCGATGACGGGGAAACGATTCAGATATACACCATCCGACTCAGGACTCTCATATATCTTAACCAGACGACGTTGCCCTAATGGGACATAGTACTCCATCACAGGAATGCTATATTTGTAGGGACTTCCGGAATAGTCGTATCCCTTCTCGTTGTAATGGAAAACCAACCTGTCTGGTGACATCTTAAAGGGCAGAACATGGTACGTGGTCCATTGATACAAGAGGTTGTTGGGCATCTTGTAATTATCGTCTGCAACTGCCTGAGGATAATAGTTGCCCTTGGCAACCCAACTCTGCACATCGGCAGGGGTTATCTCCGAAGCTGGCTTCCCTAACTTCTCTTCCCAAAAACTGTCAGGTTCGGCAAAGATAGTGAACCCGTACTTTCTATGACGGGGCGCATAGGAATAACCACCCGTCATGGTTGCCAGTCCGTTGGCTGGTGTCTTCTCCTCAATCTTACCTCTTATATATAACTGTTCGTACACCTCATCCTGGCGCTTTGACAGGGTATCCATCAAACCACATGCTTCGCATAATTTTGCCATTACCACGAAACCCTGCTTGTAACCTTTCAGATATTCGTCGAGCACACCGGCTAACGTGACATCCGTCGGGGCTATTACCTTCTCTACCTGATGTATCATTCCGTTTATCGTACGGATATCACGGTTGGCAATACTGATAGGACAACTACGGTTGATGTATATGCTGTCTGGGTTACTACCATAGGATACACTTAGTTTCAGCTCGTTCATGTTGCTACGGGGAAACTCTTCGTTATTCTGTGCGGGGAACATGCAAACCTCGTAGTACTCCTCATCGCCACCGTCTATGATACTATTATAAACAATCACCTTACGAAGGGAATCCGCAATCAGACTGTCAGGAATAGCCTCCCATGCCGGAGCAGGGATGATTCCACTTTCCGTTAACTGATGGAGATACTCATCTATGGCCTCGTTTGTAGGAGCAAAAACCGTGAAGTTTCCTCTAGCACTCAGAAGCTGATAAACGGAGCTCTTACTTTGGGGACTGATAGGTACTTGCTTCAGAAGATCTACATAAGAAGAATAGGAATCGTGCTGCAGCATATAGCTAAGTACAGTATGATCCTTAAAAACATATCTCTGGGATGTGTCTATGGTTTCGGAACATGAAATCAGCAGCCCCAATCCTATCACCAAATATAAATAAAAGAGTTTCTTTCTCATTACATGGAATGGTTAAAAATCCATGCAAAGAAAGAGAAAAGTACAATATAAACAAAACTTTTTGCAAAGAAAGTGTAGAATAATCGTGAAAACAGAAGCCAGAACAGAGATAATAATATAATTTTTGCGGCTTAGCCAGGGAAATTGAACAAATTTTTCTCTCTAACTAAGCCGCAAAGGTTAGGAATATTATTTCTGGTTCTTCTGGAATTCCTTTACAGCCTTCTCCAACATCTTCTGATATTCTGGCATGCTCTGAAGACGGGCAAAGGTGACGCTGCCACAAAGACGACCGGCATCAACATCGCTCTGGTAATGGAAACCTACAATCACACGACTCTGCCCCAACTCGTATGCCACCTTCATAATCTCCTCCGCATGAGCAGGGTCAATAACCATCAGTGTCAGACCCACCAGCCATGAGGCATGTGTATGACCGGAGGGATAGCTGGTGAAATCCCGGGGATTCTCGTGGTCGGGCACACTGGTGGCCTCCTTATACTGCTGATAGGGACGTACACGATGAAAGTATGCCTTGGCACTGGCTCCTGCCTGCTGTTCTGTTAAGTGCAGGCGCGAGAAAAGACGGTACATCTCAGGATACTTTTCCGCTGTAAGCTCTATACCGATAGCCTGACCGTATCGCTCCATGAAGTAACGGGCACAAATGCCTGCGTCGGCAATGGCCTGCTTTCCGCGTTCTGTCTGGCGAATGGATTTACCCCACTGATACTGTGTCCAGTCGTAAAAGAAACGAGAGTCGGTAAGTGAGGGAGGAGCCGGCAGAACCTTCTCCATGTGAGGCGCGTCAGCTGTTACATAAAAGGGTGTGAACTTTTCTTTAGTTACGTCATCCTGAGCATAAGAACAAAGGAAAAGTGGCAATGCGAGTGCCAGGAAAAGAAATTTCTTTTTCATAATATTCATAGCATTAATGATAAAATAGTTTGTTTGCGATGACAAAGTTATCATTTTTTCAGCTTTAATCAAACAAAACCGAGGAAAGTAGGGTAAAATTTTGCTTATTTTAGATGTATAATTTGCATATTATTGCAAAAGCATTTAATTTTGCGGTAAAATTTTAACCATAAACATAAAACAAAGGATGAAAAAAGCTAGAATCTATTCATTATTAATGTTCATTGTGGCAGGCTCGTTATGCCATGCACAGAAGACAGCGTTGCAGGATTTCCCCAAAGGCTTTACACCTGAAGAGGTAGGACACCGGTTGGCTTACCATTTCGTGGATGCCAAACATGGATTCTGGGGTGGTAGTAACACCAAATACATCAGTTATCACGAGGTATGCACCTGGAATGGTGCCATTATGTTCGGACGTGCAGCAGGCGATCAGAAGATTGTTGACTTGATGCGTGACCGCTTTGAACCCTTCTTTGGCCCGGAGAAGGAATTCCTGCCCATAAAGAATCATGTGGATATGAACATGTTTGGCTCACTGCCACTGATGCTTTACCAAGTATATAAGGATGAACGTTACAAAGAAATGGGTTTGTCCTATGCCGAT